>Ga0180223_1002188_pt1 | contig 12306 bp, 9 predicted proteins | sample eDN5th30CKraftOP_FD_151337 | JGI IMG/M metagenome (GOLD analysis project Ga0180223, IMG submission 151337) | Enriched Organic Plus compost microbial communities from Emeryville, California, USA - eDNA 5th pass 30_C Kraft OP (version 2) (version 2) ...
TCGTCGCTGCCTACAATGCCTTGTCGCCGACGATGCGCAGCTTCGTGGATGGACTGCGCGGCGTCCACGGCTACGGCAAGGTCACCGGCAACGCGTTGACCAGGACTGACCGCAAGAGCTACTCCAGCGAACACCCCATCGTGCGCGTGCATCCCGAAACCGGCGAGCGCGCACTGTTCGTCAGCCCCGAATTCCTGAAGTCGGTGGTAGGATTGACGGCGCGCGAAAGCCAGCAACTGCTTGAGTTCCTGTGGGAGCATGTGACCCGCCCGGAATTCGTTGTCCGGTTCCGATGGAACGCGGGCGACATCGCAATGTGGGACAATCGGGCAACATCACACCTGGCGCCCGAAGATGTCTACGAAACTGATTTCGAGCGCCAGCTCTACCGGATTACGCTGGTGGGGGATGTTCCGGTCGGAGTCGACGGGTTGCCGTCCACGCCAATCGTCGGCGGACTTCTCGGACCTGCGGAAGCAGCCGAGTAGGACAACGGCGGCGATCAGCCCTTGAGGCCGCCGGGATCAATACAGATGGGAGGAAAAATGCCACAGAGCCAGGGGAACTTGGTGCACGCGCTTGTCGTCGCCGCCGCTCACGCCCTCATCTTGTCTGTCGCTCCGGGGCACGCCGCTGACTATCCGACCAAGGCCGTCAACCTCTACATCGGCTCGGCACCGGCCGGCAGCACAGACATGCTGGGGCGGGTACTCGCGAAGTCCCTGGAGACCGTTCTCGGGCAACCGGTCATCGTTCAGAACAGGACAGGCGCCGGTGGCGGCGTCATGGCGACCCAACTGATGAACAGTGCGCCCGACGGGTATAGTCTCGGGATGGCGATCTCGAACGCATATTCCGGCAACCCGGTCGTCAGCGCCGCGACGACCAAATACAGGTTCGGGGATTTCACCCACCTCGCATCCGTCTCCAAGGGGCAGTGCGCCCTGGTGACCAGTGCAAGCAAGCCTTACAAGACATTCAACGATCTGCTGGCCGCCGCCAAGCGTGGTGAGCAGCCCGTCTATGCGTCACAGTCGCCGCTGACCCGCATTCTGGCCGACTTTGTCGCCAAAGTCGCACACGTGAAGTTCAAGATCATCAACGTGCAGGGCGGCGGTGAGATCATGCAGTCGGTCCTCGGCAACCATGCGGATTTTGGCTTCTCCGGCGGGCCTCATGTCGAGCATGTGGCCGCGGGTCAGATGCGCGTACTGGCCTCGGCCGAAGACGACAGGCTGCCAAGTTCGCCAGACGTGCCCACCTTGAAGGAGCTGGGATACAACATCACGTCGTGCTCATTTTTCCTGGTGTCCGCACCGAAGGGGCTGCCCGCTGATATCAAGGCCAATCTGTCGGCAGCCCTGGAGAAGGCCATACAGTCCCCCGAAGTGCAGGGACTGATCGCGAACCTTCACTATCCACCCTACTATCTGGGACCCGACGCCGTGACGAAGGTCCTGGAGGAGGAAACCAATCTGCTGACGAGCGCCGTGGCACGCATCAACGAGTAAGCAGAACACAACGGCGCGATCATGCAACGGACTGACCTCGTCTCCGCCGGCATCCTCTTTGTGGCCGGCCTTGCTGTCATTCTTTGGGTCATTCCGACCTATGTCACAGTGGGCATGCAAACCGACGGAGACCTGTCCCCCGCCTTCATGCCCTATGTCGCGGCGGTGCTTGCGACCGGAGCGGCGGGCGCCCTGTTCGTCGCGCGGCTCACGCCCAACGCAGCTGATGACGACGAGCCGCCACTCCCCCTTGAGAGCTGGTATTTTATCGGCGCAACCACCCTTATCTTTGCGGTCACATTCGTCCTGATGAGCACCGCAGGCTATCTCTATGCCGGCGCCACGATCATCGCCGGTTTCATGATGCTGGCGCGCGCAAATCCGAAAGCTGTCGTTGTCACGGCGATCGCGTTGCCGATCACGCTCTGGGTCCTGTTCAGCAAGCTGTTAGGCTTTCCGCTTCCCTAGAACCGGTTTGTAACGACATGGACTTGATGATCGCTGGCGTCCTCGGCGCGTTTCACCCGATCAATATCGCATTCATCATGCTGGGCGTTTCGCTCGGCATTCTGGTCGGCGCAATCCCGGGTATGAGCGCGCCCATGGCGATTGCCATCGGCGTCCCGCTCACCTATGCGATGAATCCGGTATCGGCGATCGCATTCCTGCTCGGCGTCCATAAGGGCGGAGAGTATGGCGGCGCCATCACGTCAATTCTCATCAATACGCCTGGCGAAGTCTCCTCGGCATTGACCGCGATTGACGGATATCCGCTTGCCAAGCAAGGCAAGCCGCGCAAAGCGCTGATGATGTCGCTCTACGCATCTGTCGCTGGCGACATTTTTGCCGACACGGTCCTGATCCTCTCCGCCGCCCCACTTGCGATTCTTGCATTGCAGATGGGTCCCGCAGAAATTCTCGGCGTTCTCATCTTTTCCTTCGCCTTCATCTCGAGCCTGCTGGGCCGATCTGTGCTCAAAGGTGTCTTTGCCCTGTCGTCCGGTATCCTGATCGCGACGGTTGGTCTGGATATCGAAAGCGGCGGCGAGCGGCTGACATTCGGCATTCTCGATTTACAGGACGGCGTTCCGTTGGTTGCCATTGCCATCGGGGTCCTTGCCTTCGGTGAAGTGCTCGTCCAGGTCGAAGAGTATTTCCGCAGAAGCATCCCGGACACCGAAGACATCCAGATCAAAATCGGAGCGAACAAGGACGACTACCTGAGTTGGCAAGAGCTGAAAGGCTGTCTGCGCGCCATTCTGCGAGGCTCGGTTATCGGCACAGGCGTCGGGGCATTGCCGGGTCTGGGCGCCTCCGTCGCGGCATTCCTCGCCTACGGAGCGGAAAGGCGTGCGTCGAAGAACCCCGAACAATTCGGGACTGGCAAGCTGGAAGGTATCGCGGCCATCGAATCGGCAAACAATGCAGTGATTGGATCGAGCCTCATTCCACTGCTCACACTTGGCATTCCGGGCAGCGCGACCGCCGCGCTCATCGTGGGAGCATTCCTGATCCACGGGATCACGCCGGGTCCATTCATCTTTCAGAAGAATGCGGAAGTGGTCTACGGACTCTTCGCCTCGCTGATGCTGGCCAATCTCGTGAACCTTGTCATCGGCAATGTCGGATTGCGATTCTTCACGATGTTCCTCGCCATTCCGCGCAAGATCATTCTTGCCTCCACATCGATCTTGTGCTTGACCGGAGCGTATGTCTCCTCCGGCTCCATGTTCGGAGTCGGCGTCATGCTCATTTTTGCGGTTGTCGGCTACTTCATGCGCAAACTGCAATTTCCGTTCATCATTTTTCTGATCGGCTTCATTCTCGGTCCGATGTTCGAACGATCGTTGCGCCACACCGTGATCCTGTTCGATGATCCCATGGTTCTGGTGACACGACATCCGCTGCTGCCGATTCTCGTCGCAATGGGGCTTTACTTCGCCTGGCGCGGGATTCGCGCCAAGCGAAGCCCTGATGCGGTCTTGTCGCAGGCCGCCGCCGAGGAGTGACAAGTTACCCATGAAGGGCCAGACCAAGGTGTCCCCACCAAAGGCGTCCGCCGCGAAGGCTGCGTCCGAGTCGGGTGAAACGGTTTCTGTCAATTCACGGATCTATAATCTCGTGAAGGAACGGATTTGCTCAAATCGCTTTAGCGCCGGCTCCAAGCTCAATCACCAGGTGCTGGCCGAAATGTTCAACGTCTCACGCACACCCATTCGGGAGGCGCTGGAACGGCTGTATCAGGAAGGATTCATCATCCATCATCCCAATCGCGGATTTTTCGTGGCCCAGATCGACGAAGATGAAGCGCGCCAGCTTTTTGAACTGCGCGAGGGACTCGAACTGCATGCCTTCCGGATGAGCGTCGAGCGGGGACGGAAGTTCGACCTCCGAAGAATGAAGGCCATCAACAAGGACTACCGGCTGGCTGTTCAGGGAAGCCACAGCCAGCAGCGCATGAGTCTCGACCGGGATTTCCATGTCGCTCTCGCCGCTCATTGCCAGAACAGCTTTCTGCTCAAGGCGCTCGAAGGAATATTCGAACGCATTATGTTGAAGCTGAGAGTCGAGAGCTATCCCACACTCCCCAGCAAGGCCTACGACGAGCACGTGGAGATTCTACAGGCGATAGCGGATGGACAGTTCACGACTGTATCTTCTCTTCTATCAGTACACATCCGTACCGGATTTGACCGCCTCCTCGGCCAGATCAAGTGACCAGTCACCAGACCGGGATGAAACCCCTCAGGTCGGAGCAGTTCGGCCACCGCGCACTTTATTTATCAGGGGGCACTTGCGGTTCTGAGGGCACGGTGCCGTCGATGCCGCTGTCCGGTAGAATGGGGCCGGCTCGTTGACGATGTGGGTGAGGTCAGGCGCTGCCGCGAAAGTATTTTTTGATCCAGCATTCCAGGTCATCCATCACCGTGAAAAAGGCGGGGACATAAACCAGGCTGAGAATTGTTGAACTGATGAGCCCTCCGATCACGGCAATCGCCATGGGCGCTCGCCTTTCAGCGTCGGCTCCAATGCCAAGCGCAATTGGCAGCATCCCGGCGCCCATCGCGACCGTCGTCATCACAATCGGCCGGGCGCGCTTGCGGGCGGCATCCAAAAGGGCCTGCGCGCGATCCAAACCGCTGTCTCGCCGGGCAACAATCGCATACTCGACCAGGAGGATTGAATTCTTCGCTGCGATTCCCATCAGCATCAGGATACCGATCAGGACCGGCAGCGAAATCGACGTTCCTGTCACGAGCAGCAGACCAAGCGCCCCACCCAGGGACAAAGGGAGTGCCGTCAGGATGGTGACGGGTTGAACAAACCCGTTGAACAGGAGGGCAAGAACAACAAAAAGCAGAACGACCGCCGAACTCAGCGCAAGCGTGAAGCTGCCAAACAACTCCTGCATACGTTCGGAGTCGCCCGCCGGCCTGTAGGTGACTGATGCCGGCAGCTGCCGGATCGACAACAGGTTTGATACCAGGCTTTCAGCCTCCCCGACTGTGATCCCGCTCAACTCCGCTTCGACGGTCTCGCTTCTGCTGCGATCGATGCGCTCAATCTGGGTCGGGCCCGACCCGAAGGCAATATCTGCAACCGACGATAGCGGCAGTGACTTTTCAAATGATGGAACCTGAAGGAGCGATATACGGGACAGGTCGGTGCGCGCCTCTTCGTTCAGCAATACACGGATGGGAATCTGTCTGACGTCCAGACTGAATTTGGGGAGATTGTGCTCGACATCACCGATGGTTGCGATGTTGATGGTTCTCGCAATTGTCGTTGTGGAAACACCAAGAGCCGCCGCCCTGTCCCTTTTGGGGATGATCTGCAGCTCGGGCCTCGCAAAGCTGCCGGTCGCTCCCGCGCGGTGGAATCCAGGCATCGCCCGCATCTCCTGAACCAGTCGCCGGGCCGAATTTGCGAGCGCCACCGGATCGTCACTCAACAACGAGACCTGGATCTTTGCGCCAGAGGACCCATCGTCACCAAGACGTATCCGCGTGCCGGCAATCTTCGAGAGCTCTGGTCCAATCAAAGCCTCGAACGCCTGTTGCGAAAGCGCTCTCTGGTCCCTCGGAACCAGGTTGACCGTGACCGTCGCCTTTCTCACCTCGCCGACCGACGTCGACAAGTCGCCAGGTCCCGAGAATGTCGACGTCTGCGTCCCAAGCGCTGAATACACGGACGCCACCTCCGGCCGCGCCCTTAGAAGGGATACAGCCCTTTGCGCCGCGATGTCAGTTTCCTGCAACGTCGCCCCCGGGGCCAGTTCGACAGTCAGAATCGAGCGGCCTCGATCAGCCGCCGGCATGAAATCCGTGGGGAGAAAGCCAACGAGGGAAACCGAAGCGAGGAAAAGCACGATGCCCGCAGAGATCGTGATCCAGCGATGGCGCAAGGTCCAGTTCAACGTCCGTGTGTACTGCCGCACCCATGCCGGCTCGCGGTGCTCCCTGCCGGTTGCCTTCAGCAGGAATGCCGCCATCAAGGGGGTCAGGAGACGCGCGACGACCAAGGAAAAGAACACCGAACTGCAAACGGCAATTGAGAATGCCTTGAAGAACTGGCCCGGTATGCCCGGCATCAACCCGACGGGCATGAAAACCACGATGATTGCGCAGGTCGTCGCAACGACAGCCAGGCCGATCTCATCAGCCGCATCGATCGCGGCATCATAGACACTTTTTCCGGACTGCCGGACGTGTCGGACGATGTTCTCGATCTCCACAATCGCGTCATCGACGAGGATTCCGACAACAAGGGCAATCGCCAACAACGAGATGTTGTTCAGAGACTGATTCAGCGCGTACATGATTCCGAATGTCGGGAGCAGCGACAATGGCAGCGCCACGCTCGAAATCAACGTCGCACGGACGTCGCGCAGAAACACCCAAACGACCAGAACCGCCAGAAAGGCGCCGAGGAACAGCGCCTCGAGCGCTGCATCATATCCCTCGACCACCGCGTCGGTGGACGAGGTCACTTCGCGAATGCCTATGCCGGGATGGGCGGCCGCGAATTCCGTCATCCGCTCTCGAACATCCCGCGTCACGGCGAACTCGCCGGTGCCGACGGCCCGGTACACACTGAAGCCGACGACTTCGCGATTATTGAACCGCGCCCGCTGGCGGGGCTCCGCCCAGGACCGCTCGACAACTCCCAGATCAGAGAGCCTGACGCTTCGGCCGTCATTGAAGGCGATGCGCATATCCTTCAGGCTTGCAACATCCAGGACACTTCCGACAGTGCGGATCGTTTGCTCCGCCGCCCCCAACGTCACACGGCCACCGGGTTGGTTGACGTTCTGGCTCTTGATCAGGTCGGAGACTTCGAAGGCAGTCAGGCCAAGTGCCATCAGCCGGTCGGGATCGAGTTTGATCGCGATCTCGGCGTCGACGCCGCCGGATCTCGAGATCCTGGATACGCCCGGCACTGCAAGCACCGCCTTGGCGATATCGTTGTCGATAAACCAGCTCAGATCGTCGGGAGGCATCTTCGGTGCGTCGACGATGAATGTCAGGATGGGCTGTCCGGTCGCCTCGACGCGCTGGACGATGGGATCGAGAGCAGCTTGGGGCAATTTCGAGCGAATCGACATGACCGCATCGCGGACGTCGTTCGTGGCCCGGTCGATGTCCGTTCCAATCGCAAATTCGACGCTGGTCACGGACAGGCCTTCGTTTACGGTCGAACGTGTGCGATTGACGTTGCCCAGTCCGGCGACACTGTCTTCAATCAGGCGCGTAATCTGCGTTTCGATCTCCGTCGGCGCAGCTCCAGCCCATGTGACACTGACGGTCACCGTGGGGATATCCATGTCAGGCATGTTGTTAAGCCGGAGCTTGGAGAATGCGACCAGGCCCGAGAGCGTCAGCAACAGGAACAGGATCGTGATTGGTACTGGATTGCGGATCGCCCAGCCGGAGATCTTGTTCATCGCACAGCACCGCCTTTCACGGATGCGGTTTCGACATTCACGATATCGCCATCGTTCAGGAAGCCGGCACCCAGAATCACAATGCGATCCCCCACATCGAGACCCTGCAGGACTTCGACATTGTCGGTTGTCCCCTGGCCGATTCTGACTTCAGTGAGAAACACCTGATTGTCGGGACCGACCTTGAAGACGTGCCCCTTGGCTTCGCGCCAGACCAGCGCCTTCAGCGGAACAGTCAGCGCGGGCTTGCCTTCAACCGCGATCTCCACACGCGCAAACATACCAGGCTTCAAATGCGAAGCGCCGGAGAGCGCAATGCGGACCGTGCCCAACCGGGTCTTGGGATCGACAATCGGCGAAATGATTCTAACAACACCCTGCTCCGGCCTGCCGGCCGGACCGACGATCGTCGCAGATTGTCCGGTTGCGACGGCCAGCAGATCCGACTCCAGCACGCGAGCGTCGACCTCGATGCGGCCATCCTGAATGAGCCGGAACATCTCGGTTCCAGTCTGGATCACCTGACCTATCGCTGCCGCTCGGGAGGCGATCATGCCTGCCGCAGGGGCGACAATGACCGTCTGCCGCTGCCGCGCTTCGATTTCGAGCAACTGCGCCCGGGCCGCCTCCAACTTGGCTTCCGAGGTTCTCACCAGGGTTTCGCGCTGCTCGATCGTCTGGGCGGTGATCACTCCTGATGCGACGGAACGCGCCCGCATGGCATCGGATCGGGCGCTTGCAAGGCTTGCCATCAGTTCGGATATCGCCGCCTTCTGCTTCAATATCTCCGCCTGGATGCGATCATCATTGAGGCGCGCCAGAATTTGGCCCTTGGCAACGAGGGCGCCTTCGTCAACCACAATCTCGGTCACGGCGAGCCCCCCGGCTTCCGTGCTCACCGGTATCTCGCGCCAGGCGACAACGCTTCCCGTTGCGGCAATGCTCCTGGTGACCTGGGTCTTCTCGACCGACGTGGTCGTGACCGTCATTGCCGCGGCGGGTCCTTGCGCGTGGGCCGCGGGATGGAGGAGCAGGAGGACCGGGATGAAAACGGCCCATCTGAGCGCGTGCTCGGCACTTGCAATCATCCTTGCATTCTCCTCTGTGCTACCCGAGAGCTGGGACGCCCCGTTGCCCGCGTCACCGGACAGGTGCAGGCTCCCACATGAACCATGAGCTTTGCCCGCGTAGAACATTTCGTGTCTAACTATGCTGGCTGCGACCAAATTTATGTCGAAGTGTTTCTGGATGACCGGGAGCCGCAATTTGTTACGAATCGCGGCTTCTTTTGACCGTACTTCGCTGTAGAAAAGTGACCTCCAAGCCATCGATGAACGACAACCCATGAGCGCGCACTCGCCGCAAATCCTGTTGGCCGACGACGATCCGGAGATTCGAAAGCTGCTCGGTCGCTATATCGAGGGGCAGGCATTTCGAGTCCTGCTGGCCTCGAGCTGCGCCGAACTCCGCGAGCGCATTGCGACCCATCACGTCGATCTCATCGTCCTCGATGTCATGCTGCCGGATGGGTCCGGCCTCGACGCATGCCGGCGCTTGAGAACGGAACGAAACACGATTCCGATCATTCTGCTGACCGCGCTTCAGGAGGATGTCGACCGGATCATCGGCCTTGAGATGGGAGCCGATGACTATCTTGGCAAACCGTTCAATCCACGCGAACTGGTGGCGCGGATTCGCGCCGTATTGCGACGCCGCTCCGAGATGATGTCCCAGCCCCCGAGCTCAAAGACGTATCAGTTCGAGGGATTGACCGCAGACCCGCAAATGCGCAGCGTGGTGGACGCCCAAGGCAACGCTATCGAACTGACCGGCGCCGAGTTCGATCTGCTGCAGATATTCCTGGATCGGCCCGGACGCGTGCTCTCGCGGGACCAGCTTCTGGATCTCACACATGGCCGCAACGGGCACGCGCTCGATCGTTCGATCGACATCCTGATCAGCCGCCTGAGGCGCAAGCTGAATACTTCAGGAGCTACACGCCTGTTCAAGACGGTTCGCAATGGCGGATATCAGCTGGTCGTGAAAGTCGGATTCCAGGAACCCCCATCGTGACCACCCTGCAAGCCAAGCTCGCCGTGCTCATCGCCGTGGTGATCATTTCGGTGGTCAGTATCCTGACGGGAGTGCTGATCTACCTGTTGAAGCCTCCGGACGAGCGGCAGGCGATAGGTCCGCTGGCCGATCAGGTCCAGTTGCTGGTGGGAATAGCGCACGCTGCACCTGCCCTGGTTTCAATTCAGCAGAAACCAGCCGAAGGCGAAGTCGATACTGACGTAACCTCCTGGCTGCGCGAGACGCTGGAGGCTCGAGGGGTACCGCGCGATGTCGTGGTGTTTCGCAATTCAAGCGGCCTGCCGATGCTGTCCATTCCCGTGGACCAGGGCTGGCTTGTTGCCCAGATTACCGACCTCCCCCCGCCGGGCGGCGTCTTCAACTTGATTCTGATGTGGCTTGCGGTCATTGCACTTGGCGCGATCGCGATCGCGCTTTTGTTTGCCAACCGCATGGTCAAGCCTCTCGTGCTGCTTGAAAAGGCGATTGAGTCGGTGGGGCCGGACGCCCTGTTGCCCGAGCTTGCGATCACCGGGCCCGTTGAGGTGCGCGTCACCGCCAAGGCACTCAACTCCCTGTCCTCCCGTCTCAAGGTGGCCCTGGAGAGCCGAATGCGCCTTGTGGCCGCGGCCGGACATGATTTGCGGACACCAATCACGCGCATGCGTCTGAGGGCGGAGTTCGTTGAAGACGATGACGACCGTACGATGTGGCTCAAGGACATCGACGAGCTCGCGCGGATCGCAGAGAGTGCGATCCTGCTCGTGCGGGAGGACGCCGGAAAATCAGTACCTGAACCTCTCAGACTCGACACGCTGATTTCGGACCTTGTGAGCGAGCTGCGGACATTGTCCTATGACGTCACACTCACGGGCTCGGCAGAGGCGATCGTGCGGGCCAACCGGACCAGTCTCAATCGCGCATTTCGAAATTTGATCATCAATGCCGCTACCCATGGGAGGCGGGCGCGCGTCGCCGTCCAAGGTACGTCTTCGGAGGCGCATGTCGTCATTGACGACGATGGACCAGGAATCCCGCCGGAGATGATTGGTCAGGTGTTCGAGCCATTTTTCCGGGCTCACCCCGCGCGCACGAAGGATATTGATGGTGCGGGACTGGGCCTGACGATCGCACATGAGATTGTGCAGCGCGCCGGCGGTAGCATCACGATAGAAAATGGCCCACTGCACGGCTTGCTCCAGATTGTGAAGCTGCCGGTTGACCAAATGCCGCGATCCGGACCTGCCTAGAACGCCTATTGGATGGGCTTCTTGGCCAGCCCCGGCGGGGCTTTCATCCAAAGGTAACCCTGGACGCCGGAGCGATAGCCCTCGTCGTAGAGGGCGTGCATGTAGGACTGATCGAACGGCTCCGCCCATTTCACACTGAATCCGGACGGGATGGCGGCGAGGTTGAAGTCGGTGCCGTCGATCTGTGCCCTGGCGTAAATGCGATAAAGGTCCCCGATGCCCTGGTTCTTGATGAGGGTCGAAACCGAACGTCCGGAAATCGAGAAAACCTCCGCATTGACGGCTTCCCATTCGGGACTGATTTTCCCGTTGCGAATGATGAACAAGCGCCTCGCTGCTCTCCTCCTCGAGAGGCCAAGGTCATGCACCGCCAGCGACGGAGCGGACGCGAAGACCTGCTGAGTTACTCCACCATCGACATGCAACTCTTCATAAGTACGGCCTTCAGCGCGGACCTTGATGCGCACCGGAGGAAAAACCCCTGGAATCGACGCGGAAGCCAGAAGCACCTTGCGAAAGAGACTAAGCGCATGTGGATGACCGCTCATCGCGATCCGTCCCATGTCCCAAAGGACGGGCCGCTGTGCATCCAGGTTCGTCGTGCCAATCAGCAGCACCCGCCCTTTGCTACGCTCCCTGGCGACCTCGCGAAGGAAGCGGTCATCAACATAATTCGCAATCAGATTCGCAAGCGGAGAGCTGTCAACCAGGCCGGATCCGACCAGCAGCGGCACAATGCCGGGATCATAAATGTCGCTGCGCGTGTATTTGGTAAAAACTTCCTTCAGCTCCGCATTTCTGCTTTGTCCCAGGTAGACGAATGGAGCAGTGAGCGCACCCGCGCTGACACCGGTGACAAGATCAAAATCAGGCCGGGTCCCGGCATCGCTCCAGCCGACCAGGAGACCCGCTCCGAATGCGCCATCCTCCCCTCCACCGGAGATGGCAGCGATGTTAAACTCCGGCGATGGCGGCATTGACCGTCCGGGCGCTGCAGCAAGCCCGCCTATCTTGGGCCTCGCGGCGCTGACAAGTGCAGCAAGGGATTCGGCCGGTGCATCGCCCCAAACGCGAACATTCGGCATGCCGGTGAGTTCGGCCTCGTCTGCGAGCCGTTCCGGCACGGCATCACGGGGAATCAGGGTTGCGCAGCCGGCGCTAAGCAGCGCAAACGTGAATAGCACAATGACACGGACGGCCCGCGCCGGCCGGCCTGTCGCGGTCACGCCTGGTGAGCGCGTGTCCAACATTCCACTCAGATGTTCCATATGTCGATGAGGAGCGTGCAGATTTTTCTAAAGCTGGAGTTCCAGGCGGGAGCAGTCGGCAATTCGACGATTTGGATCAGGGCACCGCTGCCCTGCGCTGGCGATGAAACGCCCGCGGATTTCAACGGCCCGCGTCATCTCGGCTCATCCAAATGCATGACCTTGGCAGCAAGCTGGTAGCCGCCATTGCGAACCGTCTTGATCATTTGAGTGGCGCCGCCGTCCCAAAGCTTGCGACGCAGACGGCTGATCAGAACGTC
>Ga0180223_1002189_pt1 | contig 12306 bp, 11 predicted proteins | sample eDN5th30CKraftOP_FD_151337 | JGI IMG/M metagenome (GOLD analysis project Ga0180223, IMG submission 151337) | Enriched Organic Plus compost microbial communities from Emeryville, California, USA - eDNA 5th pass 30_C Kraft OP (version 2) (version 2) ...
GGGTAAAGCTGTGAAGATCGGCGCCGCCTCGGACGCGAGCGGCGTCTCGCAGCGGATGATCCGCCACTATGAGAAGATCGGCCTGGTGCCGCAGCCGCCGCGCCGCGACAGCGGCTATCGCGATTATTCCGCCGCCGATGTCCAGCGGCTCCGCTTCATCGCCAACGCCCGCGACCTTGGCTTTCCGATCGAGGAAATCCGGACGCTGCTCGAACTGTGGAGCGATCGCGCCCGTTCTTCGTCCGACGTGAAGCGGCTGGCGACGACGCGCGCCGATGAATTGCACCGCAAGGCACAGGCGCTGGAGAGAATGCGCCTCGCCCTGCTCGACCTCGCGACCCGCTGTCACGGCGACGACCGGCCAGATTGTCCGATCATCGACACCCTCGAACGCCGTTAGTGATCGGGTTTGCGGGCAGCACAACCCTCACGCCTCGTGACGGAAGTACAGCATCGCCTCGAGGTGAATGACGCCCGTTAGGTTCGTTTCACCCGGAGCGATTCGAACGGCATCGCCGAAGCGCACCGCTGCGCCTACTACGTTGAACTCCCAGCGATTTCGCCGATCATAGCCATCGCGGTTCCTGCGTAGAAGACGGCGGCAGTCGGCGGTATTTGGCGCCCCGCACCGGATAAACATAACGAATACATTTCGCCATTCATACTACCCTAGACCCGCCGAGCACCGCCGATTAGCGGCCTCCGCCGCTTAACCTTGCCGCTCGCACTTCGACACCTTGGCGTGCTCGATTGTGGGCGATGCTTCATGAATGTTGGCGCCTTGGCAATCAACGCGCGGCCGACCTTGCCGGCGAGATTGGCCAACCGGCCGGATTCATCGGGCTGCCGGGCGGCTTGACAGCAGGCTCAGCGCGATCGGGAAGACGGCGTCGGCAAAGCCTTCGAACGGCCGGTGGGGTGCCGCGGGGACGATCTGGTTCCGATCGGTTCCTTGACGCATTGCGATGACTCCGACCGCGGCCCCGCACCCCACGGTCCTTGAGGGACGTCGATCTTGCCGCATTTGTTCACGCCGCCAGGAACGAACAAGGAGCAGCGCTAGTTGAAGCCTGAGAACGGCCCTCGCCTCGCGACGCCACTGTGCACATCGATGGGACGGTGACGCGGCAGCCGCGAAACGCCGGTCGAAAATGATCCAAGCGATCAACCCAAGGAAAACGTCATGACCATCAGCCAAGTATCCGTATCGCTCGAAGACGCACAGCGCGTGATCGCTGCCGGTCAGGCCAAGGCGGGCGAGATCGGGTCGCCGAGCAATGTGACCGTGGTCGACGCGGGCGGCAACCTCGTCTCCCACATCCGCATGGACAATGCGTGGGTGGGCAGCATCGACATCTCGATCAACAAGGCCTTCACGGCGCGCGCGTTCGACATCGCCACCACGGACCTGGGGGAGAACGCTCAGCCCGGAAAGCAGTTCTACGCATCCAGAACTCCAACCATGGCCGGGTGATGATCTTCGCCGGGGGGCATCCACTTCGCCAAGACGGCCAGGTAGTCGGGGCGGTAGGAGTGAGCGGGGGCAGCGGCGCGCAGGATCAGACGGTCGCCGAGGCGGCCGCAGCCGCGTTTTGATCATCGCGACAACCCGAGCAAGGCAAAGGAGAGATTCAAGATGGCAACGCAAGTCAGCAAAGCGGTTCTGGTACGCCTCGAAGCACTACCCGGCAAAGAGGACGATCTCCGCGCCTTCTTGAACCAGGGGCTGTCGATCGTCGAAGGGGAGCCCAAGACCGTAAGGTGGTTCGCAATCCAGTTCGGACCCTCGTCGTTCGGGATATTCGACGCCTTTCCCGACGAAGACGGGCGCCAGGCGCACCTGTCGGGCGACGTCGGGAAAGCGCTCGGTGAGAACACGGGCGTTCTCTTCGAGAAGCCCACGATCGAGCAGCTCGATGTCGTGGCGGAGAAGCAGCCTGCCTAGAACAGGTGGCGCCCGCGGGGCGGTGCGGATCAACCCAGACGCTGCATGAAGCGGGAGTTTGATTGGGGCGCTGGTCCGCGTGGCGTTCGGAGGGGGCGAGCCGCGGGGCAGACGGTTAGTTGGTTGAAGAGTTAGGGGTAGACGAAGCCAATTTCGAAGTGACAACTTGTAGGAGATGGAGAGATGGCGAATGAGATTCTCGTCGGCCTGAAGGTTGCGATCCTACTGACGGACGGATTCGAACAGGTGTCGCCGCGGGCGGTGGCCGCGTGACACACGCCGCCGCGCAGCAGGGGCCGTCTTCGCCGGGACAGGAGACCATGGAGCGGCGTCCCTTCGGTGCCGCACCCGGCGACGTCCCGGTGATCGGCCAGGGGACCTGGTATATCGACGACGCGCACCGGCCCACCGCGGTCGCCGCGCTGCGTCACGGCATCGACCTCGGCATGACCCACATCGACACCGCTGAGATGTACGGCGAAGCCGAGGTTGTGGTCGGAGAGGCCATAGCGGGGCGGCGAGACGAGGTTTTCCTCGTCTCGAAGGTGCTCCCCAGCAACGCTTCCCGTAGCGGGACGGTCGCCGCCTGCGAGCGCTCGCTCGCGCGCCTCCGGACTGACAGGTTGGACTGCTACCTCTTGCATTGGCGCGGGTCGTACCCCCTCGAGGAAACCTTCGCCGCCTTTGAGCGGCTCTGCGAACAGGGAAAGATCCTATCTTGGGGCGTAAGCAACTTCGACGTTCCCGACCTCGATGCCGCTTGGAAAGCCGGCGGCGAGGGCCGGATCGCCTGCAACCAAGTTCTCTACAATCTTGGTGAGCGCGCGATCGAGCATGCCGTGCTGCCTTGGTGTGAGGAGCACGGCGTCGCCGTGGTTGCCTACAGCCCGTTCGGCCATGGCAACTTCCCTGGCCCGGACACGCCGGGCGGCCGCGTGCTGGAGGAGATTGCAGCGAGCCATGGCGCGACAGCACGCCAGGTGGCGCTGCGCTTCCTTGTGCGTCGGCCATCGCTGTTCGCTATCCCCAAGGCGTCCAGCGCGGAGCACGCTGCCGACAATGCGGGCGCCGGCGCGCTGCGGCTGACGGACGCCGAACTCGCCATGATCGACGCGGCGTTCCCGCTTGGCGCCCGGCCGCGCGAACTTCCCATGATTTAGGCCCAGGACGCCTTCCGTGGAGCTCGAGGCGCTACCTTCGGAACAAGGAGAGAAAAGATGCACAAGGCACTGTTTGTAGGCATTGAAGCCGGGCCGACCCACCAGGAAGATGCCGCTGAATTCCTCCGGGGTGCGCTGGAGCCGGTCGAGCATGAGCAGGACACGCGGCACTGGTACGCGCTGCGCTTTGGCCCCGCCGACTTCGCCATCTTCGATACCTTCCCCGGCAATGCCGGCCGGCTGAAGCATCTGTTCGGCACGGTCGGCCGGGCGCTGGTGGTGAAGACCTTCACCATCCTCAACGGCTTGCCGGAGATCGAGCCGGCCGACATCCTCGCCCTCAAGGTGCCGGCGGCGGACGCCCTGCCGCGCCTGGCCCTGCATGTTCCGCTTGAAGCACGGGACGGTGCGGAGGAAGAGGTTGCCCGCTTCCTGCAAGGAGCCCGATCGGCCGTGGAGCGGGAGCCGGGCACCCTGTCGTGGTACGCTCTGCGTCTCGGAAAGACTCGGTTCGCCATCGTCGATACCTTCGCCGACGAGGCAGGGCGCGAGGCGCATCTGTCGGGCGAAGTCGGCACGGCGCTATCCGGAAGCTCCGCTTCGCTGTTCGCCGAGCCTCCCCAGATCCACCGCGCAGAGATCCTGGCGTTCAAGATTGCGTCCGCTGGTGATGAGGAGAGGACGAGCAGCAACACGTCGGTCACGCGGCCGCTTGAGAGAGGGACAGTCTGATGGACACGAAGCAGAAGGCGCTCGTCGGAGCCACCGTTGCCGGCACCGCAGCAGCCGGAGCCGCGTTCGCGTTTAAGTTCGCGGGCACGGATTCGAAGCTCACCAAGGTCGCGGATTTCGGCCATCAGGTGACCGGCGTAAGCGTCACCGAGGACGGGCGGATCTTCGTCTGTTTCCCGCGCTGGACCGACGACGCCCCGATCTCGGTCGCCGAGCTGCTGCCGAGCGGAAAGCTCAAGGCCTATCCGGACGAAAAATGGAATTCGTGGCGCAACGCCAAGGCGAACGAGATGCCGGTCGGCGAATATTTCGTCTGCGTGCAGTCGATCGTGGCAGATGGTCGGGGCGCCTTGTGGGTGCTCGACCCCGCCGCGCCCGGCAATGAAAAAATTCTTCCCGGCGGCCCCAAGCTGGTCCGGGTCGATCTCGCCACCGATCAAGTCACCAAGACGATCCTGTTCGACGAAACGGTGGCCCTGCAGGGCACGTATCTCAATGACATTCGCTTCAGCGCTGACGGCAAGACCGGCTACATCACCGATTCCGGCACGCGCGGCGCGATCATCGTCGTTGACCTTGACACCGGTGACGCCTTCCGCGCGCTCGACGGCCATAAGTCGACGCAGGTCGAGAAGGACGTGATCGTCGAGATTGACGGCAAGCCGCTGCGTCGGCCCGATCCCCGACAGCGCGCCGACGCTCCTTCCTTCGGGTGCGATCATCCGCATGGATACTCACAACATCGGTGGTTTGCGGCGCTTAGGCGCTCCCCATTGGGATTGGGACTTTCCGCAACGCCGGCGTTGGGAAACGGCGGATATTGCGATCCTCGTCTTCGTCTATCGACGCGACACGCTGGTGGCGAAGAAGATTGGCCTGCTCCAGTCCAAGCGCCTCTTTCCGACCAACCATGATGTCGAGGACGAGGATGAAATTGGCTTCCTTCATGGCATGAATGCATTCATCCGCCGCGACGGGCAGCAAGCAGCCGCCGCGCTCCACCGAACCTACAGCTTCGACGAAAGCTGCACCTTCGCCGCAATCCAGGCTGGACACCGACAGGTCGAGCTGATCGACACGCTCAATCGGGATTTCGGCAAGGCCGTCTTCTACCTGCTCTACGCACCGCCTGAGCTTCCCTACGCAATTACCTATCCCCTGCGACAACGAATCCGCGTTGACGACATTCCGGTTGGAAATCGGGTGGTCGATGCCGACAACGTCCACCGTGCCCTTGCAGAACTCAATGACGGCCAATCTCCTACCTTCAGCCTGTTGAAGTCCGCCTGCGTTGGGCGGGATTGGCCGCTCGAAACTTGGGCTGCCGATCTGCTGCTGACCTGTCAGGTTGGACAGCAATTCGATGACAGCAACGACGATCGCGTCCGCTATTTCCTCGAACGCCGATCGGGCCCCATTGGAGCGGCTCTCGCCGCATCAATTACCCTGCCGGACGAGGTCTGAACCATGCGAAGTGGCGATATCCCCTTCAAGTTCGATCTGACCGATCTCCTCGCCCGCGCTCGCCGCCAAGTCACTGGCCGGCTGGGGGACGTCACCTTGAACTTGCCTTTCATCAGCATTGCGGTCAGCCCTCAAGATCGCGAGCGCCGGGTGGCGCGCGAGATCGTCCTCCGTTTGCGCGATCGGCGTGTCCTATCCGCGTGGGAATGTTGTGACGATTGCATCGAGAAAGCCCTCACCTCGCTCAACGAAATCCGCCAATTTATCGTCGACAAAGAGGTGGAACTCGCCGAATTGCAGGACGGACCGCTGTTCCTTCTGCTTGAAGCGATGGCGGCTGGGATTCGACAGTTTATGACTTTCGAGGAGCTGTTGCGGCGAGACAAGGATGCGCCCCTGCATCCACGGTTCGGCGAGTTTCATCGACCGCCCGACGTGCGCCAAGCCTATTTCGACGGTCTCGAAATCTTGCGCGGACACCTGAGCCGGTGCCTCGGGCAAATCGCGCTCATTGCCCGCATGCCCGTGCCGACCGAGGGCATCATCGAGAACTATCAGGGGCCGTGGCAGCTAGAAGCCTATGAGGCTCCCCATCGGCTGCCAGCACCGCCCGAATGACCTGCGCCGCGGCTGCGCGGAAGCCCACGTGCTTACAGGAGGTAGCATCGCTTCCCGCAGCTACCGATCACAAGGTTGAGCCGAGAGAACCATTAGAGAACAAAATCTGCTGGCGAAGGCTCGTGGATCGGTTAGGCATAGTCCGATGGAGAGCATAACGAGCCTGAGCGAGCTATCGAGCGATGATTTTGCGCGGCGCTTTGCGCTGCGACCAGGCCAGTTGATGTGGTTGCTCGGCGCGGGCGCGTCAGTGTCCGCTGGTATTCCAAGCGCTTGGGATATGATCTGGCAGTTCAAGCAGACCTTATTCATCGCCCAGCGCAAGGCGTCGCCGCAGAGTGTCGCCGATCTCGGCAATCCGGCTATCCGCGCGTTGTTGGACTCGCATATTGCGAGTTCCGAGCGACTACCCCCGCCGGGTTCGCCGGACGAATACGCGGCGCTGTTCGAAGCAACCTACCCGGTGGAGCGCGACCGCACGACTTTCATTCAAGGCATGATTAGCGGCGCGAAGCTGGCCTATGGCCATCTTGCTCTCGCGTCACTTCTAAAAGCGGGCCACACTCAACTCGTCTGGACTACCAATTTCGACCACTTGATAGAAGATGCCTGCGCGAGAACGTATGGCACAACGGGCACGTTGAGCATCGTTGCACTCGACGCTCCGGAATTGGCAGGGCAATTGATCGGCGCGCAGAAATGGCCGATCGCAGTAAAGTTGCACGGCGATTTCCGCTCGCGTCGGCTTAAAAACACAACCGATGAGCTGCGCCAGCAGGATGCCGCGCTTCGTCAGCAGCTCGTGGATGCCTGCCGCCGATCCGGCCTCGTAGTCGCCGGCTACAGCGGACGCGACGATTCAGTGATGGACGCACTTGAAGCGGCACTCGATCAGCCGGGCGGTTATCCTGGTGGACTGTTCTGGCTGCATCGCGGTAGCGATCCACCGCTTGAACGGGTCATCCGACTTCTCAAGTGCGCCAACGACGCGGGTGTTGAATGCGGGCTGGTGCGGATTGAGAGCTTCGACGAGATATTACGTGATCTGGTGCGGCTGCTGCCCGCGCTCGACACATCTGCTCTCAACGCGCTGGCAACGGGACGGTCGCGCGTGTCAGGCGCTCCCGAGCCCTCGGGCCAGCGAGGCTGGCCCCTCATTCGGCTCAATGGGCTTGCCGTCACCATCCCGGCCAATTGCCGCAAGCTGGTATGCACGATCGAGGGTGTCGCGGCGGCGCGCGCGGCGGTCGCCGAGGCCAACGCGCGCCTGATCGTAACCCGCACCCAAGCGGGGGTGCTCGGCTTCGGAAGCGATGCTGAGTTCCATCGAGTGTTCGACCCGTTCGGAATCACTGCTTTTGATCTGGCCACCTTCGAAAAGCGGCGCCTGCGCTATGAGTCTGGCGAACGCGGCCTGCTACGCGACGCCTTGGTAGAGGCGCTGTGTGCCGCCAAGAATGTTCGTGCGATCCGCCGCCGTAGCGCTGATTTGCTCGTGCCAGTAGATCCCGCCGACAGCGCATGGGATGGGCTTCGCGGGATAACTCGTCAGACGACTGGCGCTGTGCCCAAACACCCGAACCTGAAATGGCACGAGGGGGTCGGGGTCCGGCTTGACTGGGCGGACGACGGTCTGTGGCTGCTGCTTGATCCAAAGATCGTGTTCGAGGGCGTAACAGACGAGACTAAGGCGATCACCGCCGACTTCGCGCGCGAGCGGACGGTGAAGCGTTATAATCGTGACCTGGATCGGCTCATCGACTTTTGGGCAAAGCACCTCGCCGGCGAAGCGCTTCCGGCGCTTTCGATTGGCGACGGGATTGATGCGCGCTTCGCGGTTGGGAAGAACACGGCCTTCTCTAAGCTGGTGCAGCCATGACGAGCGAGATCGCGCCCACCATATGGTATCCCGAGCCCGAGCTGGTGTTTCATCCCGAGCGGACGAGCGAACGCGACATCCATCCGCTGCGCGGGCTCAAGCGTTTCGGCCCCCATTCGCGCGGATTGGTGCAATCACCGATCCGAGTGGCGACATTGGCGCCGGCCGGCGAGTCAGAACGCCTGTTCGCGTTCATGCGCGAGCTGAGCCAAAGCGTGCGCCCGGTCGAGCGAACCGACTATCTGCCGGACTGGCCGGGCTTCAATACGGTGTTTGACATGCGCGTGACGGCGGCAGCCAAGAAATGCCGTGTCGAGCTGGACGGATCGTTTGAGAGCGAGATGGCACAATCGGCGATGCCGCACGTGTTGCTCGCTGAACAGCTCGTCCGTGCAATCCAGCCGCTTGAAGCGTTCCGTAGCGAGTTCGATGTCTTGTTCATCTACCTGCCGCAGCGATGGGAGCGTGGCTTCTACGGCGTGGGGGACGATTTCGATCTCCACGACCATCTCAAGGCTTACACGGCCGCGCGCGGGATGCCGATCCAGATCGTGCGTGAAGACAAGGCACTCGCTTATCGCTGCCGTGCGAGCGTGATGTGGCGAGTGGGCCTGGCGCTATATGCCAAGGCCGGCGGCGTTCCCTGGAAGCTAGCCGATGTCGATCCAGAGACCGCCTATATCGGCATTTCCTATGCGGTGCGGTCGAACGGTGCCGACAAACCGCGGTTTGTGACCTGTTGCAGCCAGGTGTTCGACGCGGAGGGCGCTGGCCTCGAATTTATCGCCTACGACACCGCCGACGTGCAGGTGCAGCGCGACAATCCCTTTTTATCACAGGCCGAGATGTTCCGGGTCATCACGCGGTCGATGACGCTATATCGTCACCGACATGGTGGACGCTCACCACGCCGGGTGATGGTCCACAAGTCGACCGAGTTCAAAGACGCCGAAGTGCTCGGCTGCTTCGAGGCGTTGCCGCTGTGCGAGGCGGTCGACTTGATTCAGGTTGTCGAGGATGTGGGCTGGCGCGGCGCGCGTTGGGAACGCGATCAGGCCAATCCGGGAGGTCAGGCGGCGGCATTTCCAGTCAAGCGCGGCTCATTGATCGGGCTTGGCGAGCGCGAGGCGCTGCTGTGGATGCACGGTGCCGTCGAGACTCTTGGGCCGAAAACCTATTTTCAGGGTCAACGCGGCACGCCGCGTCCGATCCGACTTGTCCGCCATGCCGGGCACGGCACGTGGGACGACAGCGCCCGCGCGGCACTCGCCTTGTCGAAGATGAACTGGAACAACGACGGGCTGTATGATCCGCTACCCGTAACGATGAGCTATGCGAAGGTTCTTGCGCGTGTCCTTAAGCGCATGACGAATCTGGGCAGCACGCCCTACCAGTTCCGATTCTTCATGTAGGGAGAACGGGTTTCACCGGGTAGGATTCGAACTTTTTGCCGCCAGCGACCGTCGTGCCTACGATCATGCAAATCCTGAGTTTTCGCAGATCGTAGCCTGTGCGGCTTACGCGCATAAACGGCGGCCGACGGCGGAATTTGGTGCTCCGCACCGGATAAACATAACGAATATATCTCGCCGTTTGCACTACCCTAGTGCCGCTTCGTGACGACTCCCACCGCCCTGAACCGGCGAGAGTGACCGCAAGCCCTACCCGGTCCTGGGAAGTAGGGTCACGCTGGTTCCGTGAGTTTGCCGGAGACAAAGGGATGGTTCTCAAAGCGGCGGTTCCGTGCTAAGAACTGCGAATGGCTCGCATTTTGGCAACGATCATGATGTGCTTCGTTGCGCTGTCGGTGACAGCGGGCGCGGTCTCGCATGCCGTGGAGCCAGTTGTTGTCTGCCTCGAATCGGACGTGGTTTCAGGCTCTGGCCACGATGCCGGCGGAAGCGAGCAAGCGCCTTCCAGCGATAACAAAGCCACGCCGCACCAGCATGGCGGATGTCACGGGCATCATCAGGTCGCCCCGCCGGTTGACGACGGGGTCGGCGCCAGTTTGTCGCTGTCGGCGTCGCCGCCCTCCATCGGCAACGCCAGAGACCTCGTGTCGGCTGGCACAGACCCAGCACTCCGCCCTCCAAGAGCCTGACGACTCCAACCTAGCCCCGTCTGCGGGGCTTTCCGGAATCGTCAGGAGTCTTCGATCATGCACCGATTGCTCGCGGCCGTGTTGGCCGCGATGGCTTGCGCGAGCGTCGCGCAGGCCCAAGAGCCGCCGCCAGCGGAAGCTGGCCAATCCTTCACACTAGACCAAGCGCTGGAATTGGCGGGCGCGGTCTCGCCGTCGCTGGAGGCCGCATCGGCCGACGTGCGGGCGGCAGAAGCCGGTCGCCGCGTGGCTGGTCTGCGCCCCAATCCAAGCGTCACCGTCGAAGCCGAAAATGTGGCCGGCTCCGGCCCCTATCGGGGCATCGACAGCGTGGAGGCGACGACTTCCCTCACGTTGCCGATCGAGCTTGGCGGCAAGCGATCGGCGCGGATCGCCGTCGCCAATGCGCGCAGTGATCGAGCGGCTATCCAGGCGGCGATCGCGCAGGCTGATCTCCGGCTGTCGGTCGTCCGCGCCTATGCCGAAGCCGCCGCCGCAGAGAGGCGGCTTGTAACGGCGCGCGATCAAGTGCGTATCGCGACGGAGGCGCTGCGCGCCGCGCAGGTTCGCGTCCAGGCGGGCCGAGCCTCGCCGATCGAGGTCCAGCGCGCCGACGTGGCTCGCGTCAATGCCGAGACGGCCCTTGCCCGCGAAGAACGCGCCGTCGAGGTTGCGCGCTACAGCCTCTCACGGATTGTCGGGCAACCGATCACAGGGCCGCTCGATGCGGGCTGGTTCGGCCAGGTGCCGGCAGGCTATGGGCCGCTCCGTCCGATCGAGAGCGCCGGCACATTGGCGCTCGCTGCGGCCGACGCCGACCTCGCCATAGCCGACGCAGGGGTTCGGCTCGCCCGTTCGCAGCGTGTGCCCGATCTAACTGTTGGCGCCGGCGCCCGTCGGTTCGAGCAGACCAACGACACGGCGGCGATCTTCAGCCTGTCGATCCCGCTCCCGCTGTTCAACAATGGGCGCGCGGCGCTGTCACAGGCTTCGGCCGAACGGCAGCGGGCAGAGGCGCAACGCCGGGTCACCGCGCTCGACGTCGATCAGGCCATCGCCCGCGCACAAGCGGACGCTGCCAATGCCGCGACCAGCGCCGCGACCGCGAGCGGTCCTGCGCTGGCGGCGGCCGAGGAAGCCGCCCGCATCGCCCGCATCGGCTACCGGGAAGGCAAGTTCGGCCAGCTCGACCTGCTCGACGCCGAACGCACGCTTGCCGAGACGCGCGCAGCCGCAATCGACGCGCTGCTCTCCTACCACATCGCCCAGGCGCAGCTCGAGCGGCTGACCGCACGCGCGCCGACTACCCAGGGGGAAAACCCATGAAGACCCGTTTTGCAGCGGTCCTGCCGCTCACCCTCGCCGCCGCCCTCGCTGTCGCGGGATGCTCCGGCGGCGACCCCGCGCCGGAGAACGCCGATGCCGGGAACACCGCGCAAGCCGGCAAGGAAGGCGGTCACGCGGAAGAAGAAGGCGAGATCGAGTTGACGCCGCAGCAGATACGCGCCGCCGGCATCGAGCTGGTCCGTGCGGTGCGCAGCGGTGGTGGCGCGCTCACGCTGCCGGCGACGATCGAAGGCGATCCGCAAGGCATGCAGGTGGTGTCGGCCGCGATCGGCGGGCGCGTGGTGTCGCTCACCCGCAATCTCGGTCAATCGGTCGGCCGGGGGCAAACGCTCGCGGTGATCGAAAGCCGTGAGGCGGCGTCGCTTAACGCCGAGATCGAGGCAGCACGCGCCAGGCTCGGACTTGCTGAATCCAATCTTCGCCGCGAACAGCGCCTGTTCAACGAGCGCGTCTCGCCCGAGCAGGATCTGATCGCCGCACGAACGGCGGCGACCGAGGCGCGGATCGCGTTGCGCCTCGCGCAGCAGCAGGTCGCCGCGGCCGGTGGCCAAGGCGGCGCGCTCAACCGCGTCAGCATTGCATCGCCGCTGTCCGGCCAGGTGGTCGCGCGCAGCGTGACGCTCGGCCAGACGGTCGCGGCCGACGCGGAGTTGTTCCGGGTCGCCGATCTTTCGCGCGTGGCGGTCACGCTCGCCCTCTCGCCGGCTGATGCCGGCAGGGTGCGGCCGGGATCGGACATCGAGGTCGTCGCGGGGGAACGCAGGTCGGTGGCGAGGGTCGATTTTGTCTCGCCGATCCTCGACGAGGCGACGCGGCTCGCGACGGTGATCGCGGTGATCGACAACCGCTTGGGCCAATGGCGGGTCGGCGAGCCGGTGACCGCGTCGATCCGGCTGGCCGGCGGCGATGCCGGCGCCGGTTCGGTGCTGGTCCCGCAAAGCGCGGTGCAGACCGTCGAAGGCCGACAGATGGTGTTCGTGCGCACCGAGCACGGCTTCCGGGCAACCCCGGTCACGCTCGGCGCGCCCAGCGGCGACAATGTGGCCGTGACCTCGGGCCT
>Ga0180223_1002190_pt1 | contig 12305 bp, 10 predicted proteins | sample eDN5th30CKraftOP_FD_151337 | JGI IMG/M metagenome (GOLD analysis project Ga0180223, IMG submission 151337) | Enriched Organic Plus compost microbial communities from Emeryville, California, USA - eDNA 5th pass 30_C Kraft OP (version 2) (version 2) ...
CGTGGGCGAGGGAGTCGCCGACGGCCAGGACCTTCTCCGGCGGCAGCCCCATGATGCCGAAGCAGCTCCGGTAGATCCGCGGATAGGGCTTGCCGTGATAATGCACCCGCCCGCCGAGCTCTTCATAGGCCAGGGCGAGCAGCCCCGGCGCCTCGTGGAGCCGGCCGCTGGCGTGCACGCGATGGCGATCGGGATTGCCGCAGATCATCGGGATGCCCCGCGCCGCGCCGCGCTCCAGCAGGGGTCTCCAGCCCGGCAGCGGCTGCCTTTCCGGGTCGAAGGTCAGGTTCAGGATGAAATCGGCGGCGTCCGGGTCGGAGGTCAGGCTGAGGCCGAGGCCTTCGGCGAGATATTCCTCGCCGGGCCGCGCGATCAGCAGGCAGCGCTCGCCGAGGTCGCGATAGGCGGGCTCGTCGCGCCGGAGCAGCGCCTCATGCGCGTCGTCGCCGGCCGAGACGATGTGGTGGTAGAGCTCGCGGCCGAAGCCCATGCCGGCGAGCACCGCCTCGTTCTCGCGGCCGCGCCGGCCCGAATTGGACAGGATGATGATCGTCTTGCCGGCGGCGCGCAGGCGCTCCAGGCAGTCGACGGCGCCGGGATAGGCGGTGGTGCCGTCGTGCAGCACGCCCCACTGGTCGAGCAGGAAGCCGTCATATTTCCCCGCCACTGCGGACAGGCCGGCCGGGAACCGGGTCGCGGCCCCGGACTCAGACGATGCGGGAGCGGACATAGGCGGACAGCACCTCGCTGACGATGACGATGCCGAGGATGGCGATCAGGATGACGAGGGCCTGCGACCAGGCGAACTGGTTGATCGAAGCGTAGAGCAGCAGGCCGATGCCGCCGGCCCCGACGAAGCCGAGCACGCTCGATTCGCGGACATTGATGTCCCAGCGATAGATCGTGGTGCCGATCAGGACCGGCAGGATCTGCGGCAGGATGGCGACGCCATAGACCTGCAGGGTGGTGGCGCCGGTCGATTCCACCGCTTCGACCTGCCCGGCATCGACCTCCTCGATCGCTTCGGCCACGAGCTTGGCGATGAAGCCGACGGAGCGGGCCGCCACCGCGCAGATGCCGGCGACGGGGCCGGGGCCGAAGATCGCGACGAAGACGAGGCCCCAGATCACCGTGTTGATCGAGCGCGAGAGCACCAGCATGGCGCGGCCGATCAGCCAGGTGCCCTGGTTCCAGGTGGTGTTGCGCGCCGCCAGGAAGGCGACCGGCAGGGCGAAGACCACGGCGATCATCGTGCCGAGCGTGGCGATGTGCAGGGTCTCGATCAGCGGCTGGACGATGCGCGGCAGATAGGACCAGCGCGGCGGCCACATCCGCTCGACCAGGTCGACCGCCTGCTCATGCGCATCGGCGAAGAAGGCCCATTCGATGTCGAGCGCCGAGACCGACCAGGCGGCGGCGAGCGCGATGCCGCCGAGCCAGAGCCAGTGCACGGCGCGCTCGCGCGGGGAATAGCGCTCCCAGCGGTCCGGATAGGTGCGGGCGGGTGCGGTGCCGCGCGGCGGCTGCTGGTGCGCCGTCATCTCAGCCTCCGCCTGGCCCAGTCGCTGAACCATTCGCCGAAGGCGACCATGGCGGCGATGGTGAGCAGGATCGCGCTGGCGAAATCGAAATCGTAGCGGGTGAAGGAGGCCGACAGGGTCTGGCCGATGCCGCCGGCGCCGACGATGCCGATCACCGTCGAATGGCGCAGATTCGAATCGAGCCGGTAGATCAGCACGCCCAGCGTCTTGACCAGCACCTGCGGCACGACCGCGTAGAAGAAGGTCTGGCCGAAGCTCGCCCCCGTGGCGCGGATCGCCTCGACCGGGCCGGGCTTCATGTTCTCGATGTCCTCGGCCAGCATCTTGCCGAGGAAGATCGCCGAGGAGAAGGCGAGCGTCAGCAGGCCGGCGACCGGGCCGAAGCCGAAGAGCTTGACGAAGAAGATCGCGATGATGACCTCGTGGAAGGTCCGGCCGACGACGATGAAGCCGCGCGCCGCGAGATAGAGCGGACGCGGCGACAGATTGGCCGCCGCCGCGATGCCGAGCGGCACCGAGAGCACCGCCCCGACGATGGTGGCGGCGATGGCGATCTGGATGCTCTCGACCATGCCGGTGAGCAGGAGCTGCCAGCGCGAGAAGTCGGGCGGGACCATGCGCTCCAGGATGGTCCAGGCGCGCGGCAGGCCGGCGAGGATGCGCGCGGTGTCGACGTTGAGGGTCGAGAGCGACCAGATCAGATAGGCGCAGACCAGCGCCCAGAAGGCGAGGCGGCGGCCGGGGCTGCCGAACAGGCTCGGCGGGCGCCAGCGTTCGGGGCGGGCGGCGGTCGCGGCCGTCATGTCATCATGCCGAGCGAGGCCATGGCGGCGGGGCCGGCCGGCAGCTCCTCGTCCTCCTCCTGGGGGCTCGACCAGTCCTCCTCGCCATAGATCCGGCCCAGCGCCGCGTCGGTGAGGGCGCCGGCCTCGGCGTCGAAGACCACGAGCCCGTCCTTCATGCCGATGATGCGGTCGGCATAGGCGCGGGCGAGCGCGACGTCGTGGATGTTGATGATCGCCGGGGTCTGGCGCTCGGCGACGAGCTCGCGCACGAGGCGCATGATCTGGCGCGAGGTCTTGGGGTCGAGGCTCGCCGTCGGCTCGTCGAGCAGGAGCAGGTCCGGCCGCTGCATCAGGGCGCGCGCGATGCCGACGCGCTGGCGCTGCCCGCCCGAAAGCGCATCGGCGCGCTGGTCGTGATAGCCGGCGAGCCCGACCCGGTCGAGCAGGGCGAAGGCGGCCTGGATGTCCTGCGGCGGGAAGCGGTAGCGCAGCGCCGCGATCAGCCCGACATAGCCGAGCCGTCCGGACAGCACGTTCTGCATCACGCTCAGCCGCTCGACCAGGTTGTATTCCTGGAAGATCATGCCGATGCGGCGCCGCGCCGCGCGCAGGCCCCTGCGGTCGAGCGCGACGATATCCTCGTCGTTCAGCAGGACGCGCCCCGCCGTCGGCTCGACCAGCCGGTTGATGCAGCGGATGAATGTGCTCTTGCCGGCGCCGGAGGAGCCGATCACCGCGACGAGCTGCGGCCGGTCGATGACGACGTCGACGCCGCCCAGCGCCTTCTTGCCGGTCGGATAGACCTTGGTGAGCCCTTCGACGGCGAGCAGGGGCCGGGGCCTGCCCGCGGCCTGAACCTCTGCGGACATCAGTCGCCCTTCAGCTTCGAGAGGCCGTCCTGGGTATAGGTGATGCCGCTGTTGCCCTGGATCAGGATGATGTCGCCCCAGGCGTCCTTGTAGGTCAGCTCCTTGAAGCCCTTGGTGTCCTTGAACTCCTTGGCGAGGGCGGAGTTCAGGAAGTCGAAGCTCAGGAAGGCTTCCTTGATCTTGGCCTGCAGTTCCGGCTTGAGATCGTAGGCGATGCCGAAGGCCGTGCGCGGGAAGGGGCTCGATTCGTAGACGATGCGGATGTCGTCGCGCTTGAACATGCCGCGATCGGCCATGCGCTCGACCACGCTGGAGGCCACCGGGGCGGCGTCGTAGTCCTTGTTGACCACTCCCATGATCGAGTTGTCGTGCTTGCCGGAATAGAGCACCTCGTAATCCTTACCCGGCTCGACGCCCTTTTCCTTGAACAGGATGCGCGGGGCGGTGTCGCCGGAGTTGGAGGAGGGCGCGACATGGGCGACGCGCTTGCCCTTGAGATCGGCGATGCTCTTGATCGGGGAATCCTTCGGCACGATGAGCTGCAGCGTGTAGCCGATCGAATTGTCCTTCTTCGCCATGGCGACGATCGGGACGAAGCCGGCGAGATTGACCGCGAAGGGCGTCGGCCCGCTGGCGACGCCGGCGATGTGCAGGCGGCCGGAGCGCAGCGCCTCGACCTGCGCGGCATAGGATTCGGCGCCGAACCACTTGATCTTCTTGCCGGTGACCTTCGACAGATGGGCCAGGAAATCGGCGAAGACGTTCTCGTAGACGGCCGGGTCCTCGACCGGGGTGTAGGAGAAGATCAGCGTGTCCGGGTCCTTCTGCTTGGCCGGGTCGGTCGGCGTATCGGCCAGAAGGTCGCGGTTGGCGTCGCAATAACGCGCGTCGAGCGTGCCGCGATTCGGGCAGTCGTCCGCCAGGGCCGGGCCGGCGAGGCCGAAGGCGAGCAGACAGATGGACGCGAGTTTCGCGCGCGACATGGCGACCTCCCTGGAACCCGGCGCCCTTTGTGACGGCGCTCGTGTAAGATTTCTTCCATCCTGATCAAAATCGCTCAGGCGTGCAAGGCCTCTCGCGTGCCGGATCGCCGGAATGAGCGCCGGTCAGGCCACCAGCCAGCGGGTCGCGCCCTTGCGCCAGGACGCGGCCAGCGGCCGGGGCGGCTCGGCATCGACGACGACGAGCGTGCCGGGGCCCGGCGCGGCGATCCGCGCGGTCCCGACCTGGTCGAACTTGCTGCGGTCGGCGACGAAGATCGCGCGGCCCGCCCGGCCGATCGCGGCCTGGCGGACGGCGATCTTCTCCAGGTCGAAATCCATCGGCGCGCCGTCCTCGTCGAAGCCGCCGAGACCGAGAACGGCGCAGTCAAAGCGGAAGTTCAGGATGCTGGCGACGGCCGCCTGCCCGACCAGCGAGCCGTTGGCGCCGCGCGTCGTGCCGCCCGTGACGACGACGTCGAAGATGCCGGCATGGCAGAAGATCTGGGCGACGGAGACGCTGGCCGTGACCACGCGCAGCCCCGGCTTGTCGAGCAGGGCGCGGGCGACGGCCTCGACCGTGGTGCCGACATCGAGGAAGACCGAGGCGCCGGGTGGAACCAGCTCGGCGACGGCGCGGCCGATGCGCTGCTTGCCTTCGGGCGCGACCGTCAGCTTCTGCGCATAGGCCGAGCGGATGCCGCCGGAGGCCAGCCCTGCGCCGCCATGGAAGCGCTGCAGGAAATTGCCGGCCTGGAGGCGGATGATCTCGCGCCGCACCGTCTGCGCGGAGACGCCGAAGCGCTCGGCCAGCGTCTCGATCGTGGTGAAGCCGAGCTCCTGCACGAGCGTCAGGATCTCGCGCTGCCGGGGCGTCAGGGTGGCGGGGGCGGGGGGGACGGGGCTCATCGTTTCGGCTGGTCGCGGGTATGGGCGCGGGAGGCTCGCATGACGGCGCGCGATGTCAAACCGCGCCCTTTGCGCCTGGCGCGGCGGCGCGGATTCGGGCCGCCGGCCCGGCGCTTTTGCCGGGGTTGGAGGAATTCTTCCACAGACGAGGGTGACAGGTGGCCTCGTTCCATGACAGCTTTGTGATGGAAGCTGCGGAAACGGCAGCCCATGGGTCTTCGCCGCCGATCGGGGCGGCGGAGGGCCCGGCAAAGGGAGGGGTTCAGGATGTTTACCCGTAGAGCGGCTCTTGCGGCCACTTTCGGCCTTGTCGCGGCCGTTTCGAGCGCCTCGGCGCAGGCGCCGTCCGGCAAGGTCACCGTCGTGACCTCGTTCTCCAAGGACGTGACCGACCCGATCAAGAAAGCCTTCGAGAAGGCGGTGCCCGGCGTTTCGCTGGAGGTCCAGAACCGCAACACCAATGCCGGCGTCAAGTTCCTGGAGGAGACCAAGGCCAACAACCAGGTCGACCTGTTCTGGGCCTCGGCGCCCGACGCCTTCGAGGTGCTGAAGGGCAAGCAGCTCCTGATGCAATACAAGCCGAAGGCGACCGGCATCCCGGACAAGATCGGCTCCTACCCGATCAACGATCCGCAGGGCTATTATTTCGGCTTCGCCGCCTCCGGCTACGGCATCATGTGGAACGAGCGCTACGCCAAGGCCAACAAGCTGCCCGAGCCGAAGGATTGGGAGGATTTGGCCAGGCCGGTCTTCTACGACCATGTCTCGATCGCCTCGCCCGCCCGTTCCGGCACGACCCATCTGACGATCGAGACGATCCTGCAGGGCGAGGGCTGGGACAAGGGCTGGCGCACCGTCAAGGCGATGGCCGGTAATTTCAACGCCATCACCGAGCGCTCCTTCGGCGTGCCGGAAGCGGTGAATTCCGGCCAGGTCGGCGTCGGCATCGTCATCGATTTCTTCGCCTTCTCGGCCCAGGCCTCCGGCTTCCCGGTCAAGTTCGTCTATCCGACCGTGACGACGGTGGTGCCGGCCAATGTCGGCATCGTCGCCAACGCGCCGAACAAGGCGGCGGCCGAGGCCTTCGTCGAATTCCTGCTCTCGCCGGCCGGCCAGGAGGTGCTTCTCGAGCCGAGCATCCGGCGCCTGCCGATCAACCCGGCGGTCTATGCCAAGGCCGGGCCGGACTATCCGAACCCCTTCACCGATCCGCGCTTCCAGAAGATGATCGGCTTCGACGTCGACAAGTCGGAAGGCCGCACCGCCGCCGTCGACACGCTGTTCGACCAGCTCATCTCCTTCCAGCTCGACGCGCTGAAGGGCGTGACCAAGCTGCTGCACGAGGTCGATGCCGTGCTGGCCGCGAAGCCGAACCCGCAGGCGAAGGCGCTGGCCGACGAGGCCCGCGACCTGATCGCGGCCATGCCGGTCTCGGAGACGCAGGCCGCGAGCCCCGAGATCAAGGGCGCCTTTACCGGCGGCAAGCAGAAGGGCGCGCGCCAGGCGGAGCTGGAGAGCCAGTGGGCGAGCTTCGCCCGCGACAACTACGCCAAGGCCAAGGCGAAGGCGGAGGAAGCGCTGAAGGCGGCCCGCTGATGAAGCGGGTCATCCCGTGCGCGCTGCGGCATGCAATGCCGCTGCGCAGACACGGGACCGCGCGCCGAGCGGGCGCCGCATTGTTGCGTGCGCGACGCGAAGGCTCCCATTTCTGCCGACGGTCCCGCATCTGCGCAGCAGCACGATGAGCTGCGGCGCGTGCGGGATGACCATGGGCTCGACGACGCCATGACCGCCGTTCCCAAGATCGCCGCGCCCCGCGCCCGCCGCCTCCCGGCCACGCCCGGCCAGATCGTGCTGGCGCTGGCGATCGCGGCCTTCCTGCTGCTCTTCCTGGTGCTGCCGGTCGGCACCGTGCTCCACGCCGCCTTCACCGAGAAGGGGACCGGCAGCTTCACGCTGATCAATTTCTACGACTTCGTCCGCACCGAGCTGTTCATGCGCTCGCTGTGGAACTCCTTCTACGTCTCGGCGATGTCGGTGGTCTGGGCCTCGGTCTTCGCGCTGCCGCTGGCCTATCTGACGACGCGCTTCGAATTTCGCGGCGCGGCGATCGTGCAGACGCTCGGCTTCCTGCCGCTGATCATGCCGCCCTTCGTCGGCGCGGTGGCGATGCAGCTCTTCTTCGGTCGCAACGGCTCGATCAACCTGCTGCTCGATGATTGGTTCGGCTTCAAGATCGGTTTCATGGAGGGGCTGAACGGCGTCGTCCTGGTCCAGTCGATCCATTATTTCCCGTTCATCCTGATCAATCTCTCGGCCGCCTTGCGCAATATCGACCGCGCCATGGAGGAGGCCGCGCAGAATCTTGGCTGCTCCGGCTTCAGGCTGTTCCGTCGCATCGTCTTTCCGCTGGCGCTGCCGGGTTATCTCGCCGGCGCCTCGCTGGTCTTCGTCAAGGTCTTCGACGACCTCGCCACGCCGCTGCTGCTCAACGTCAAGGACATGCTGGCGCCGCAGGCCTATCTGCGCGTCACCTCGATCGGCATCGCCGACCCGATGGGCTACGTCATCTCGGTCGTGCTGATCGCCGCTTCGGTGCTGGCGATGTGGCTGTCGGCCGCCGCGCTGAAGGGGCGCGACTACGCCACGACGCAACGCGGCGGCGGCGGCCTCGCCAGGCGGCGGATGACGGCGCGCGAGGCCGTGTTCGGCTACGCCATCGTCCTGCTCGTGCTGGCGCTGGTGCTGGCGCCGCATCTGGGGCTTCTGCTGCTCTCCTTCGCCACGGTCTGGTCGTTCTCGCCGCTGCCGGACGGCTATACGGTGGCGCATTACGCCCGCGTCTTCGGCGAGAGTTCGCTCTACATCAAGAACACGCTGATCTATGCGACGCTCGCCGGCGGCATCGACGTGGTGCTGGGCGTCGCCATCGCCTATCTCGTGCTGCGCACCAAGCTCGTCGGGCGCGAATGGCTCGACTGGGCCGCCTCGGCGGCGCTCGCCATTCCGGGCGTCGTGCTCGGCATCGGCTATCTGCGCAGCTTCTACGGCATCACCCTGCCGGACGGCACGCCGCTCGCGGCGCTGTGGATCACCATCGTGCTGGCGCTGGCGATCCGGCGGCTGCCCTATGCCTTGCGGGCCTGCCATGCCGCGCTCCAGCAGGTCTCGGTCTCGCTCGAGGAGGCGGCGGAGAATCTCGGCGCCACCAAGGCGCGCACGGTTCGCCGGGTGGTGGTGCCGCTGATGGCGGGCGGCATTCTCGCCGGCTTCGTCACCAGTTTCGCGACCGCGGCGGTCGAGCTTTCCGCGACGCTGATGCTGGTGCAGTCCAATTCCGACGCGCCGCTCGCCTATGGGCTCTATGTCTTCATGCAATCGGCGGCGGGGCGGGGGCCGGGCGCGGCGCTCGGCGTGGTCGCGGTGCTGCTGGTCGCGCTCTGCACCTATCTCTCGCATCTCGTCATCGAACGCGGCCAGAAAGCCAAGGGACAGGGCCATTGACCATGAACGCCGCCGTCCGCGCCACGCCTGCCGTCTCCGTCGACATCGAGGGCGTCAACCTCTCCTATGGCGACAACCATGTGCTGAAGGATGTCGGCCTGGCGATCCGCCCCGGCGAGTTCTTCGCCTTCCTCGGTCCCTCCGGCTGCGGCAAGACCACGCTGCTCAGGCTGATCGCCGGCTTCAACCAGGCCGATACCGGCCGCGTGCTGATCGGCGGCAGCGACATCTCCCGCCTGCCGCCCTGGAAGCGCGATGTCGGCATGGTCTTCCAGTCCTATGCGCTCTGGCCGCATATGACGGTTGGTGCCAATGTCGCCTTCGGGCTGGAGGAGAAGGGCGTTCCCCGGGCGGAGATCGCGCGACGGGTCGATGAGGCGCTGGCGATGGTCGGCCTCGCCCATCTCGCCGGCCGCCGGCCCTCGCAGCTCTCCGGCGGCCAGCAGCAGCGCGTCGCCGTGGCGCGCACCATCGCCGTGGAGCCGAAGGTCCTGCTCCTCGACGAGCCGCTCTCCAATCTCGACGCCAAGATGCGCGTGCAGGTGCGCCGCGAATTGCGCGACCTGCAGCAGCGCCTCGGCCTGACCACGATCTTCGTCACCCATGACCAGGAGGAGGCGAACACGATCTGCGACCGCATCGCGGTGATGAACGACGGCACGGTCCAGCAGGTCGGCACGCCGATGGAGCTCTATGAGCGGCCGGCCAATCTCTTCGTCGCGAATTTCCTGGGCACGGCCAACATCCTCGACGGCAGGCTCGTCGGCAGCGGCGGCGAACGCGCCTTTCTGCTCGGCGACGGGCTCAGCCTGCCCGTCCCGGCCGGGGCCGTCCTGCCGGCGCAGCCGAAGCTGCTCTTCCGGCCCCAGCATGCGGCGCTGGAGCCGCCGGGTGCGGTCGCCGGCGAGGCTCCTGTGCTGCCGGCCACGATCGCGCGCTACGAATTCCTCGGGGCGACGATCCGTTACGGCGTGGCGGTCGGGGGCGCCGAGATTGCCGTCGACGTGCCGTTCCGGTCCGGGCGCGACCTCTATGCGGTCGGCGCGCCCGTCGGGCTGAGGCTGGCGGCCCAGTCGCTGTGCTGGATGGAGCGCTGATCCCGTGGCTCTGGCCTGCGATCGGTGGCGGGGAAGCGCCGCCGTTCAGGGCCGGCGCGCGGCCAGCCGCTCGACGAGGAAGTCGATGAAGGCCCGCAGCTTGAACGGGATGTAGCGCGTCGGCGGATAGAGCGCATAGACCGACATTTCGGGGGAGCGATAGTCCGCCAGCACGGCGCGAAGGCTGCCGTCCTCAAGGTATGGCCCGACGATGAAGGTCGGAAGCAGGACGATGCCGCGTCCGGCGAGGGCGGCGTCGCGCAAAACCTCGCCATTGTTGCTGCACAGGCTCCAGGGCGCCTGGATCCAATGGTCGCCGTCCGGGCCGGTGAGCTTCCATTGCGGGCCGGTAGCGAGATGCCCGTAGTTCAGGCACAGATGGTCGCGCAGCGCCCTGGGATGTTCCGGCACGCCGGCTCGCTCGAGATAGGCGGGCGAGGCGCACAGGACCCGCGGCGCCGCCATGATCTTTCGGGCGATCAGGTTCGGCGGCGGAGCGTCGGTCAGCCGGACCGTGACGTCGAAGCCTTCCTGCACGGTGTCGAGGGGCTGGTCGCTCAGCACGAGGTCGATCCGCAGCGCGGGGTGCCGGCCCATGAAGTCGGCGACGGCCCGGCCGATATGGAGCGTGCCGAAGGACATCGGCGCGTTGATCCTGAGGACGCCGCGCGCCTCCACCTGCAATTGCGAAAGCGAAAGCTCGGCGTCCTCGACATCGGCCAGGACGGCGAGGCAGCGCTCGTAATAACGCTGGCCGGCATCGGTCGGCGCCACGCTGTGGGTGGTGCGGTTGAGCAGTTGCACCCCGAGTTCCGCCTCCAAGTCGATCACGTATTTGCTCACGGCGGAGCGCGACAGCCGCATCTCGCGCGCGGCTTCCGAGAAGCTGCCCCGGCTCACCACCTTGGTGAAGGCCCGCATATTGGTGAGCTTGTCCAAGAGCCTGACCTCCGAACGGCCCGGCTGCGCCTCCCGCCGCCGTCGTGACGAGACCGCTCGCTGTCGGCTTTGTGTCTTCATTACATCGACAATGATGTTACATCTAGCTGCATTGTCTACAAAGTGGAACATGAATAACGTCGGCTCGCGCTATCCGGGACGCGCCGGGACCGTCTCCCCCGGTCGGGGGGATCCGTAGCATGCCGATGCCCGCGCTGCCTTGCGGCTGCGGGGCGCGGCTGGAGAGATCGGCGGCCGGCGCCGGCACGATAGGGAGCTGGGGTCTCTCCCGGCGCTTCACGAACGAGGGAACCCGACCATGTCGAAATATCTTGAAGTCCTGACCCCGCAGAACAGCCAGGTGATCTTCATCGACCAGCAGCCGCAGATGGCCTTCGGCGTCCAGTCGATCGACCGTCAGGTGCTGAAGAACAACGTCGTCGCGCTGGCGAAGTCCGCCAAGGTCTTCAACATTCCGGCGACCATCACGACGGTGGAAACCGATTCCTTCTCGGGCCACACCTATCCCGAGCTGCTCGCGGTCTTCCCGAACAACAAGCTGCTTGAGCGCTCGTCGATGAACTCCTGGGACGACCAGAACGTGCGCGACGCGCTGGCGGCCAACGCCGCCAAGGGGCGCAAGAAGATCGTCTGCTCCGGCCTGTGGACCGAGGTCTGCAACATGACCTTCGCGCTCTCCTGCATGAAGGACACGGATTACGAGATCTACATGGTCGCCGACGCCTCCGGCGCGACCAGCGCCGACGCGCAGAAATACGCGATGGACCGCCTGGTCCAGGCCGGCGTCGTGCCGGTGACCTGGCAGCAGGTGCTGCTGGAATGGCAGCGCGACTGGGCCCGGAAGGAGACCTATGACGCGGTCATGGCCGTGGTGAGGGAGCATTCCGGCGCCTACGGCATGGGCGTCGACTACGCCTACACCATGGTCCACAAGGCGCCCGAGCGCGTCACCCATGGCGAGACCATCGGGCCAAACCCCGCTAAGATCGGCTGAGTGGGCCGACCGGCAAGGCCGATGCAGCGTGGGCCCTGCCGGGTCCGTGCCTTTGCGCGCATCGGTGGCCCTCGCGGCGGAGCTACGATCTGGAAACCGTTCGGGGGCTCGCCATCCCCTGTTCGCCGCGGTTGTCGGGGCAGTATCTGAACGAAGAGGATCCGCCGGACCTCGTCCTAGCCGAGGAGCAGCCCGGTCGGATGCCGCTGCCAGAATGCCGCGGCCCGGGCCCGCCGCGCCAGCAGCCGGTCCAGCAGCCTGAGGCCGGCCGGCCAGCCGCCATGGCCGCTGGCGACGTTGATGTGCCCCGCATCGCCCGCGTCGATGAAGGCGGCGTCCCACATATTGGCGATGACGCGCGCGCGCTCGATCCGCATATAGGGATCGGTCCGGCTCGCGACGACGATCGCCGGGAAGGAAAAGGGCTTGTCGGGAACCGGCCCGAAGGCGGTGATGCCGCGGATCCGCGACGCGCGCAGTTCGGGGTCGGCCGGAGCGACGAGCAGCGCTCCGCCGATGTCGAGATCGGGATGGCGGGCCGCCAGATGGGCGATCAGCGTCGAGCCGAGGCTGTGGCCGACCAGCACGGCGCCGGGCCGGGCCTCGACATGCCGGCGCAGCGCCGCAAGCCAGCGCTCCAGATCCGGCGCGTTCCAGTCGTCCTGC
>Ga0180223_1002194_pt1 | contig 12290 bp, 14 predicted proteins | sample eDN5th30CKraftOP_FD_151337 | JGI IMG/M metagenome (GOLD analysis project Ga0180223, IMG submission 151337) | Enriched Organic Plus compost microbial communities from Emeryville, California, USA - eDNA 5th pass 30_C Kraft OP (version 2) (version 2) ...
CCCTGCTCGCCGACCGCGCCTTCAAGGCCCGCTTCGACGAGACCGTGCCGGAAATCCGGATCGCCTTCGGAGCGAAGTGAGGCAATGGCCAGTCGGCAATAGGCCGTCGAAAACCGCAATTCCCGACTGCCTATTGCCGACTGCCTCTCGCCTTCACGCCGCCGCGCTTTTGCGCTTCGCCTCGATCTGGTCGATGGCGTCGACCACCGCGTCGAAGGTCAGCATGGTCGAGGCGTGGCGCGCCTTGTAGTCGCGGACCGGGACGAGCACGGCGAGGTCGGCCCATTTGCCCTGCGGCGGCTCGGCATTCTCCTTCAGGATCGCGCGGGCCTGCTCGCGGACCTCGCGCAGCTCCTGCGCCGTCGAGCCGACGACGTGACGCGCCATGATCGAGGACGAGGCCTGCCCCAGCGCGCAGGCCTTCACCTCATGGCCGAAGCCGGTGACGACGTCGCCCTCCATGGTGACGTCGACTGTCACGGTCGAGCCGCATAGCTTGGAATGGGCCCTGGCGGTGGCGTCCGGCGACGGCAGCCGCTCCAGGAGGGGGATGTTCGCGGCCAGCGCGAGGATGCGCTTGTTGTAGACGTCGTCCAGCATGGCTCGATCTCTCGCCGGTCTGGAAGGATCGGCTTCGCAGACCAATATAAGGTTGATCGCCGCGGAACGGGAGGGCATTGGGAAGCCGTCCGCCGCCAGGCACCAAACTTGTCGCGGTCGAACTTGTCGCAACGGCCTCGCAGCCGCGGCCCGCCGGGCCTGGCTCGGGGCCTTCATCATCCCAACGGGAGGCACCACATGATCCCTGTGGTTAAGTCCTTGTCCGTCGAGGGGGCCGTGAGCTCCTCCGCCGACAAGTTTCTGACGCGCAGACCCTCGCAGGAGGAGGCCGAGGCCGCCGTCCGCACCCTCATCCTCTGGGCCGGCGACGACCCCGCCCGCGAGGGGCTGGCCGAGACGCCGCGGCGCGTCGCCAAGGCCTACAAGGAATTCTACAAGGGCTATGGCGAGGATCCGCACCACATCCTCGACCGCGTCTTCGAGGAGGTCGAAGGCTATGGCGACATGGTCCTGGTCCGCGACATCCCGTTCTATTCGCATTGCGAGCACCACATGGTGCCCTTCGTCGGCAAGGCGCATATCGGCTACTACCCGGCGAAGGGGGTCGTCGGTCTCTCCAAGCTCGCGCGCATCGTCGACGTCTATGCCCGTCGCCTGCAGACGCAGGAGACGATGACGGCCCAGATCGCCGATGTGATCGAGGAGGCGCTGGAGCCGCGCGGCGTCGCCGTCCTGATCGAGGCCGAGCATATGTGCATGTCGATGCGCGGGGTGCAGAAGCAGGGCTCCTCGACGATGACGACGCAATATCGCGGGCTCTTCCGCGACGACCCGGCCGAGCAGGTCCGCTTCTTCACCATGGTGAAGTCGCCGGGACTGTAGAAGCCAGTTTCGCGGGGCGGCAGCCCGGCGGAAGCGTTTCCGATCGGGCCCCCACCTTGTAGAAGGCAGGAGACCCATCCTGCCCTGGAGCCGCCATGAGCCTCTTCCCCGCCCCGGCCGACAAGCACGCCCTCGAGGAGGGCACGGTGCTCAGCCCCCGCTTCGATGCGAACGGCCTCGTCACCTGCGTCACCACCGACGCCGCGACCGGGGAGCTGCTGATGGTCGCCCATATGAACGCCGAGGCGCTGAAGCGCTCGATCGAGACCGGCGAGGCCTGGTACTGGTCGCGCTCGCGCAATGAGCTCTGGCACAAGGGCGCGACCTCCGGCCAGATCCAGACCATCGTCGAGATGCGCGTCGACTGCGACCAGGACGCGGTCTGGCTGAAAGTCGCGGTTGCCGGCGATGGCGGCTGCTGCCATACCGGCCGGCGTTCCTGCTTCTACCGGATGCAGCCGCTGCGGGGCGAGGCCGGGGAGGCGCTCGTCCTCGCCTGAGCCTGAGGCAGGGCTGCCCTGCTGCGGCGCTCCTTCACCTTGCCGTCAAACGCCGCCGATAATAGCTGGACGGCATGTCGTTCACCTTTCGCTCATCGCATTCTGGGATTCTGGGCCTCTGCGGAGGGACGGATCCATGTTGTGGGACAACGCCGCGCGGCGAGCCTTCGGTCTCGGCGGAGGTGGAAGCACCATGAACGAGATGACGTCCGCGCCCGACCTCCCCGCCAGGCGCAAGCCCAAGATCGGCCTGGCCCTCGGCGGGGGCGCGGCGCGCGGCTGGGCCCATATCGGGGCGCTCGAAGTGCTGATCGAGGCGGGCTATGCGCCGGAGGTCATCGCGGGCACCTCGATCGGGGCGGTGGTGGGCGGCTGCTACGCCGCCGGCAAGCTGCCCGAGCTCACCGAATTCGCCACCGGCCTGACCAAGCGGCGCGTCGTCGGGCTGATGGATTTCCATATCGGTGGCGCCGGGCTGATCTCGGGCGGCCGTCTGAAGCGCCTGCTCGAGGAGCATCTAGGCGGCGCCCGGATCGAGGAGCTCGATCAGCGCTTCGTCGCCATCGCCACCGAGCTCGGCACCGGCCATGAGATCTGGCTGACGCATGGCCCGCTGATCCAGGCGCTGCGCGCCTCCTACGCCCTGCCCGGCATCTTCGACCCGGTGAAGCTCGGCGGCCGCTGGCTGATGGACGGCGCCCTGGTCAATCCGGTGCCGGTCACCGCCGCCCGCGCGCTCGGCGCCGATGTCGTGGTCTGCGTCAACCTCAACAACGACCTCGCCGGGCGCGGCACGGTCATCCAGAACTACGCCTCCGATCCCGACCCGGACACGGAGACGGACACGGTCGTGCCCGAGCTGGAGGTGCGCCCCTCGCCGCGCTGGTTCGACGGCATCAGCCACGCGGCCAAGCGGGTGCGCAATCTCGTCGGCCGCCCTGGCGAGAACCGTCCGGGCCTCGCCGGCGTGATGATCGACGCCTTCAACATCACCCAGGACCGGATCTCGCGCTCGCGCCTGGCCGGGGACCCGCCGGACGTGATGATCGGCCCGCGCCTCGGCCGGATCGGCCTGTTCGATTTCCACCGCGCTGAGGAGACGATCGAGCTCGGCCGCCAGGCGACGACGCGCGCCCTCGACGAGATCGCCGCCGTCGTCGCCGCCAACCACATCCCCGCCGGTTAGGCCGGGCCGGCCTTGCAGGGAAACACGCCGGCAGCCCTGTCGCGGGCGTCCCGCGGCCGCGCCCGCTCAGGCCATCGCGATATAGTTCCGCATCGCCCGGCTTTCCGCCTCGATGGCCGCGACGCGATGCTTCACCACGTCGCCGATCGAGACGATGCCGATGACGCGGCCGTTCTCGATCACCGGCACGTGGCGGAAGCGGCCCGTCGTCATGATCTCCATCAGTTCGTCGACGCTGGTCTGCGGCCGGCAGGTCACGACCTTGGCGGTCATCACCCGCGAGACGGCGCTGTCCAGCGCCGCGCCGCCCTCGGCTCCGAGCGCCCGGATGATGTCGCGCTCGGACAGGATGCCGACGAGCCCGCCGTCCGCGCCCATCACGGCCACGGCGCCGATCCGCCGCTCGCTCAGGACGCGCACCGCTTCCGCAAGCGTGCGGTGCGGCTGCACCGAGATCACCTCCCGGCCCTTATCGCTCAGCAACTGCTCGACATTCATCGAAGGCTCCTCCTGCATGGCGCGCCGTGGACCGGCGCGCGTTTCCGCTGTCGCCCCTGGGGCGCCGGCGGACTCACGATGCCGGGCGGCCCGAGGAGTGCTTCGCAATGGAGGGAGTGTGGGATAAGACCGTGGCGCAGGCAAGACGCGCCGCGGCGCTCAGCCGCTGCGCGGCCCGCGGTCGAACAGCGGGAACAGCAAAAGCCCGACGAGGAAGCCGCCGATATGCGCCTCCCAGGCGATGCTGGTCTCCTCGCCGAAGATCGGCACCAGCCCGGAGCCGAACAGGATGTTCGTCGCGAACCAGATGCCGGTGAACAGCAGGGCACGCGAATTGCGCCAGAGCTGCCCGAGCGGTTCGGCCGGGATCGCCCTTACCACCGCGTCGTCGCCGAGCGTGCCGAAGCGCAGGCCCGGCGCGAAGACGAAGCGGATCGCGGCCGCCGTCGCCCCCGAGATTCCGGCGGAAGCGCCGACGAGCGGCAGCACGTCGAGATCGCGCGACCACCAGTGCAGCAGCGCGCCGCCGATGGTCGAGAGCGCCATCAGGTTGAGGAAGCGGCCGGGGCCGAGCCGGCGCGCCACCGGGCTGCCGAAGGCCGCCAGCCAGAGCCCGTTCGAGGCCAGATGCAGCCAGGAGCCGTGCAGGAAGCCGTAGCTCAGCAGAGTCCAGAGCCGGACGCCGCCATCGGCGAGCAGGAGCTGCACCAGTTGCAGCCGGTCGCCGACGTCCTGCCCGACGGTCGACTGCGCCAGGGCGCCGACCACGTCGTCGAGCCTTCCGGGCGACAGCCAGAGCGTCAGGCGCGCCGGCACGAAGGCGAGCCACGACATCAGCACATAGTCGTTGTAGTCCGACAGCAGGCTGCGGCCGGCCTGGATCAGCACCAGCACAGCGAGGAGCTGGACCACGACGGGCGGCAGGTTGAAGGCGGGTTCGCGCGCCGGCGGGCGGGGATCGTGGAAGACCATTGCGCCGCGACATTTGCCGAAGCCGCGGGCGGGCGCAAGGCGGCGCGCCGGCGCATGCACGAAAAAGCCATCCATGAAAAAGGCCTGCACGAAAAAGGGGAGAACGCGAGGCCCTCCCCTTTCCCGCCGGCTGTGCCATCGCCCGGTTGCGCGGGCGACGTGTCACGCCCCCCTCCGGCCCAGCCCGGGCCGGCGATCCGCCGGCCCGGAATTCTGCTCGATTCATATGCATTTTATCGATCTTCCACAAAAGCAAGACTTCATTAACCCTAACTGCCCCGCCGCCTCCTCCGACTCAGCCCGGAATGGCAAGACGGCATGGCGGGTGCGTCTTCGATCGCCTCGAAGAACGATTCGTCTCCCTTTCGGACGGATCTGCGCCATCGCTGGACGCAGGTTCGGCGCGTGGGACAACCGGCTACATGGGCGCAGGATGAAGAACGCGAGCACAAGACTGGTCTTCGACTACTGGGACGCCCTGCGCGGCGAGCGGGCGGCGCCCGAGCGCGGCGAGATCGAGCCCGGCGCGCTGCGCCACGCGCTGGCCGACACCTTCATCCTCGAGAACGAGCCGGTCGGCCCGGTCTTCCGCCTCGCCGGCACGCGGCTCTGCGCGCTGATCGGCCGCGAATTGCGCGCCCGCGCCTTCGCCGCGCTCTGGCCCGATGTCGAGGCGCAGGGCGACATGCGCCGCCTGGTCCAGACCGTGATGGACGAGACGGCCGGCGCCGTCGCCGGCCTCTCCGGCGAAAGCAGCACCGGCGCGCCGATCTATCTCGAATTGCTGCTGCTGCCGCTGCGCTATCGCGGCCGCACCCATGCCCGGGTTCTGGGAGCGCTGTCGCCCACCCTCTCGCCCGACTGGCTCGGCCTCGACACCGTCGCCTCGATGCGGATGATCTCGCTGCGCATGCTCTGGCCGGACGCCTCCGCCCGCCCCGCCGCCCCCGCGCCGCAGCGCGCCGGCCCGCCGCGCCTCGTCGTCCTGCCGGGCGGACGGGCCTGAACCGGCCGAATCCTAACCCTCCGTTAACTGCCCCTTGCCTAGGATCGGCCGGGATTCAGGCTGGTCAGTGATGTTGAGCGCGCTTCAAACGCCCCGGGCGGCGGCCATTCCCGTCGAACGCAGGCGGCATCGCCGGATGAAGGTGGTGCTGTTGGGCCGTTACATGCTGCCCAGCCGGCTGGAATATCCCTGCCAGACGATCGACATCTCGCCGGGCGGCGTCCATCTGGCGGCGCCGGCCAAGGCCGCGCCGGGCGAGCGGGTCATCGTCTATCTCGAGCATCTCGGCCGGATCGAAGGCAGTTGCGTGCGGACCACGATGGAGGGGTTCGCCATGACGATCACCGCCACCAGCCGCAAGCGCGAGAAATTCACGGCCCAGCTCACCTGGCTCGCCAACCGCGACGAGCTCGGCCTGCCGGAGGACCGCCGGCACGAACGCATCGTTCCGCGCAACCCCCGTTCGCTCTTCGCGCTGCGGGACGGGTCCGAGCATCCGGTCCGCGTCATCGACATCTCGCTCTCGGGCGCGGCCGTCACCAGCGATCTCGACCTGCCGGTCGGCACCCCGGTCCGGCTCGGCTCGACGCCGGCCCGGATCGTGCGCCGCTTCGACGGCGGCTACGCGGTCGAGTTCAACTTCCCGCTCTCGGCCGATCTGCTCGACGAGAACCTCGAGCTCTGAGCCCGGGCCACCCGGCCCACCTCCCCACCTTCTACCAGCCGCCCGCGACGCCCCCCGCCGGCCAGGGCGCCCGTGGCCGGCCGAGCGCGCATCCCGAACCAGGCGCGCATGCGGCGCCTCCCGGCTCTCTCCCCCTGCACTCCACGCTCCGCCACAGCCGAGCGGCGGCGAACCGCGCCTGCGCGCCCTCGAAATTGCCGTGGAAAAGGCCTCCGCCATGGCTCCATGCCGGCGCCGTACCCTGGTAATAAACAGGTAAGTTAACGGCTTCTTGCCGCGTAACGTACAATTAATGGTTAAAACTTGGTTCTGCGATCGTCGCAAATCGTTACTTATGGATTTGAACAAGATTGGCCCTGATGTAGACCAATGCCGTTGCTGGGCGAATTACATAAATTTGTACGCTTTCACTTCAAGCCAAATCCATCGGCCGGATCGCATCGTCTCCCCGGGACAGAAAGGGGACGACATGTTTTCACTTCACCGCACTCTGATCGGCAGCGCCTTCGCCGCGCTTCTCGCCATCGCCGGCACGCCGGCCGACGCGCAGGGCTCCTCGGGCATTCCGGTGGCGAGCGCCCCGGCTTCCGCCAGCGGCGGCGCCCGCGCGCCCTATGCCTGGACGGATTTCTGCAAGCGCACGCCTTCGGAATGCCGGGTCGACACCCGTGAGCCCGAGCGGATCGAGCTGACCGCGAAGGCCTGGAAGGCGATCGTCGCCCTGAACAGCCGGGTCAATCGCGAGATCGAGCCGGTCACCGACGAAGAGCATTGGGGCGTGGTCGATCGCTGGGACATCCCGACCGACGGCAAGGGCGACTGCGAGGACTATGCCCTGCTCAAGCGCAAGCGCCTCGCCGAAGCCGGCCTGCCGCGCCGCGCCATGCTGATGACGGTGGTGATCGACGAGGAGAACGCCGGCCATGCGGTGCTGATGATCCGCACCGACCGCGGCGACTTCGTCCTCGACAACAAGCGCAACGCCATCCTGCCCTGGAGCCAGACCGGCTACGTCTACGTCAAGCGCGAGTCGCAGTACCAGACCGGCTGGACCTCGCTGGGTGGCGCGCAGACCCCGACCGTCGCTTCGGTCCAGCGCTGAGGCGGAAAGCCGCCGCCCGGCGGCCGAAACGACAACCCATCGAGCGGCCCGCAGCCTTGCCGGCCCGCTCCTTCAGAAAGGCGAGGCTCGGTCACGTCCCCACCCACCCGTCCCCAAGGATCGGGTTTCGCCAGGGCCGGCTCCCCGAACAGGGGAGCCGGCCCGATCTTTTGAAGCGGCCGTCAGTCCAGCCGCTGCAGGCCGGCGGCGAACTGGCGCCAGCGCCTGGCATAGCCCTCGGCCGAAGCCGTGATCCCGGCCGCCGCCTTGTCGTCGAGGGTGCGGATCGCCCGCGCCGGCGCGCCGACGATCAGCGAATTGTCCGGGAACTCCTTGCCCTCCGTCACCAGCGCATTGGCGCCGACCAGGCTGTTGCGGCCGATCCTCGCCCCGTTGAGCACCGTCGCGCCCATGCCGACCAGGCTGTTCTCGCCGATCGTGCAGCCATGCAGGATCGCACGGTGGCCGATGGTGCAGCGCGGTCCCACCGTCAGCGGAAAACCCATGTCGGTATGGAGCACGCAGCCTTCCTGGATGTTGCTGTCCTCGCCGATCTCGATCCATTCATTGTCGCCGCGCAGCACCGCGCCGAACCAGATCCCGACGCCGGCCGCCAGCCTGACCCGCCCGATCACATGGGCGTCCGGCGCGAGCCACCACCGCCCTTCCGGGGGCGTTTCCGGCCTGGTGCCGTCGAGCGAATAAAGGGGCATGGGCATCTCCTGACGTCTGCCGCCGAGGATTGCAGACCGGCAGGCCCCGCCGTCAAGCCGAGAGGACGTGCAGCAGGTCCAGCACGACGCGGCCCGAGGCCATGCTCCAGACCGCCGCGACCATGCTCGCCAGCATCACGAACATGAAGGGGCGGCCCTCGATCCGCCGGCCACGCACCGTGTTGCGCAGGATCAGGAACGGCGCGCTGAAGACCACCACCGGCACGCTGGCGACGGCGACCAGCCCGCCGGCCTGGAGCAGCTTGAAATCGGCGCGCCGCGCCGTGAACAACTCGAAGGCGCTCGCCAGGAGCCCGGCGAAGGCGAAACCGAGCAGGAGGGACTGCAGCGCCTCGAAGGCGGCGGGTTCGATCGTCATGGCGCGCGGCCTCCCCTCGAAAGCGACGCGCGCCACACTGGCGCATGCCTCCGGTCGCGGGAAGAAGATCCTTAACGAATAGTAAACGGACAGGGTTAACGCTTCGGCGGTCGGGAGCTGCCTCGCCGCGTGCCTTCCTTGGCACAGTCCCGCGCCGAATGCGGGCGGCGCCCTCCCGACGGTTGACCCTTCCGCCGGAAAGGTGCCGTAGAGGATCGGGTATCGTTCAGAACCTTCGACGATGGCTGGCATCCTCCTCCTTCTGGCCCAGGCGCTGATCTATTTCGGCGTCATGGCTCTCCTGTTCCGGCTGCGCCATGTGATGGGCCTCGGCGTCTTCCTGTGCGCGCTGGGCGTGATGCATTTCCTCGAGACCTATCTGGCGGCGGTCTTCTTCATCCAGTTGCCTTTCGGCCTGCTCTCGCCGGGCTCGACGGTGCTGTTCTCGGGCAAGCTCGCGATCATCCTGCTGTTCTACATCCGCGAGGACGCCGAAACCGTGCGTCAGCCGATCTACGGCCTGCTCGTCGGCAATTTCCTGATGGTGGCGCTGGTCATGACGCTGCGCCTCTACGGCGCGCCGGTGGCGCTTCCCGGCTACAATCCCGACCTCGTCCTGATCGACCAGATGGGCGCGCTGATGATCTGGGGCACGACGCTGCTCTTCATCGATTCGATCGCGCTGATCCTGCTCTACGAGAGGCTGCACCGGCTGCTGCCGCACGCCACGGTATTGCGCGCCTGCCTGAGCCTTGCCGTGATCCTGTCCTTCGACCAGCTCTGCTTCTTCGTCGGGCTCCATGCCGTCAGCGGCACGCCCTGGGACGCGCTGTTCGGCGGATGGGTCGCCAAGATGGGCGCGGCCGTCGTCTTCAGCGCGCTGATGGGCGTCTATCTCCTGCTGGCAGAGCGCAGCCTGCCGGAGGTCGCGCCGCAGCCTCTCGCCGACGTCTTCCACAAGCTGACCTACCGGCACAAATACGAGGAGCTGCTCGGCAAGAGCGGCCATGACGCGCTCACCGGCGCGCTCACCCGCGAGCGCTTCGAGACCGCCGGCCCGGCCCTGCTGTCGCACGCCGCCGGCCTGCGCAAGCCGCTCAGCCTGGCGATCATCGACGTCGACCACTTCAAGAGCATCAACGACCGCTACGGCCATATCATCGGCGACGAGGTGCTGCGCCGGGTGGTGGAGTGCCTGCGCCTCGAGATCCGCGCCGAGGACCGGATCTTCCGCTATGGCGGCGAGGAGTTCGTCGTCCTCTGCGAGAACATGGCGCATCCGGACGCCCTCGCCTATGCCGAGCGCATGCGCGTCACGGTGCACGCCACGCTCGCCCGCGAATTCGCCGCGGCGCCGACCATCAGCATCGGCGTCGCGACCTTCCCCAACGACGCGCAGACCATCCGCGACCTGCTGGCCCATGCCGACGCGCATCTCTACCAGGCCAAGCGCCTCGGCCGCGACCGCGTCGTCGGCAACGTCCCCGAGATCCGCGAGGCCGCGGGCTGAGCCGCCTTATGGTTTACGCGGCGTTAAGGCGCCGGTGATTCAGTGGCGTGAACCCGTCCCGAGAACACCGGACATGTCTGCGTCGCTTCACCATCACCTGCCGGGGCACCAGGCCGCGGCGCTCACCTCCATGGTCCGGATGCGCCTGAGGCGGCCGGCGCCGCCTCTGCCGCGCGCCGACGGCGCCGTGCTGAAGGCGGCCTTCGCCATCCTGCTGGCCGGCGCACTCGGCACCGGCGCAGCGCTCTATGCGACGCATCGGCGCGAGGCGGCCCCGACCGAATTGCAGCCCGCCCGCGTCGGCGCGGTCGCGCTGGCCATCCCGAAGAACCTGACCGGGATCGACGATGGCGAGAGCGACCGCAGCCAGCTCGTCGGCATGGCCCGCCTGCGCCTCGCCTGGCCCGATCTCGGGCCGGCCGGCCCGGAGAGCCGCTACAGGCTGCTGGTGACGCTGAGCCCGCCCGACAAGGTCAACGAGCCGGCCCGCCAGCTCGCCACCTATGCCCGCTTCCTGACGCCGATGGTCTGGTCGAATCCCGGCGGTCTCGTCGTCCGCGGCTTCCGCAAGGGATCGCCCTTCGAAGGCGACGAATTCTACGTCTCGGTCCCGGACGGGCGCGGCTTCGCCGCGCGCTGCCCGATCGAGACGGGCAGCCTTCTCGATGAGCCCTGCCGCGTCACCTTCCGGCACCGCGGCATGGACGTGAACATCCGCTTTCCCCGCGCCATCATCGCCGATTGGGCGGTGATGCTCGGCGGCGTGCGCCGGACGCTCGACGGGCTGATCCGCTGAGCGCCGGGCCCCGAGGCCAGCTCGAACCGCCTTGCCGCCGCGGCCCCGCGCGAAGGACCGGCCCGCCGCAAGCAGGCGCCGGAACGCGCCTCAGCCTTCGAGATCGACGTCGAGGATCGCCATGGTGAAGTTGAAGGAGCGGTCGCCGTCCTCGTCGTCGACATGGATGATGCCGATATACTCCTCGCCCAGGTAGACCTCGGCCGAATCGGTCTTCTTCATCCGCGCCCGCACGGTGATGTTGGTGTTGCTGAAGGTCCGGCGCAGATAGTCCTGCAGCTTGGCGAGTTCTGTCTTGTCCACGATCTGTATCCCTTTCGGTCGGGCGGGAGCGATGCCACGCCCGGCCGCACAGGGCAAGCGAAAGCGGCCCGGCCGCCCGGCCGGGACCGGTCTTGCGCCCGGCGGCGCGATCCGTAGCATGCGCCTCGCCCCATCCTGAGGACGGATCCCGCCCATGACGCCCTGGCTTCCCGCTGCCCTCGACTATGCCGCGAGCTGGCTCGATTTTCAGCGCCGCCAGCACGACCAGCCGGGCGTCGCCGTCGCCGTCGCGAGCGGCGGCGAGATCGTGCTCGAAGCCGCCTTCGGCAGCGCCGATCTCGCCACCGGCGAGGCGCTGACGCCGCGCCACGGCTTCCGCATCGCCTCCCATTCCAAGAGCTTCACCTCGGCCGGCATCATGCGCCTCGTCGAAGACGGGCGCCTGCGGCTCGACGACAAGGTCGGCTCGCTGATCGACGGGCTGCATCCCGGGATCGCCGCCGCCACCGTCGGGCAGGTGCTCTCCAACAGCGCCGGCCTGACCCGCGACGGGCCGGATGCGGGCCAGTTCTTCGACCGCAAGCCCTATTGCGACAAGGCCGAGCTCCTCGCCGATCTTTCCGCGCCGCCCGTCTTCCCCGCCGCGCAGCGCTTCAAATACTCCAATCACGGCTTCGCCCTGCTCGGCCTCGTCATCGAGACCGTGACCGGGTTGAGCTACAGCGAATGGATCACCGACGAGGTCGTCGCGAAGGTCGGCCTCAGCGAGACCAAGGCCGACATCGAGCTCTGGGGCCCGCGGCCGCTGGCCAAGGGCCATAGCGGCACGCAGCCGCTGGGCTACCGCGTCGTCATCCCCGGCGACAATCCGGGCCGGGCGATGGTCTCCGCCGCCGGCTTCGTCGCCACCGCCGCCGATGTGGCGCGCTATTTCGCCCAGCTCTCGCCGGGCGCCGGGCGCTCGATCCTGTCGCCGCTCAGCCGCCGCGAGATGAGCCGCCGCCTCTGGCCGGACGACGAGGCGAGCCTAGGCCGCCATTACGGCTACGGCACGATCCATGGCGGCGAAGGCGACTGGCGCTGGTTCGGCCATTCCGGCGGCTTCCAGGGCTTCATCACCCGCACCGCCATCTTCCCCGCGCACGACCTGACGGTCTCGGTGCTGACCAACGCCATCGACGGGCTCGCCCATCCCTGGCTCGACGGCGTCGCCCATATCCTCAGGACCTTCGCGGA
>Ga0180223_1002195_pt1 | contig 12287 bp, 8 predicted proteins | sample eDN5th30CKraftOP_FD_151337 | JGI IMG/M metagenome (GOLD analysis project Ga0180223, IMG submission 151337) | Enriched Organic Plus compost microbial communities from Emeryville, California, USA - eDNA 5th pass 30_C Kraft OP (version 2) (version 2) ...
CGCAAGGCGGGAGCGGTCGAGCAGACGCGGGCAACCCGGGTGCTGGCGTCCCTGACGCTCGGCGTCTCGCTGGGTTGCGTGATCGGCATCTCGCTCACCATCGCCGCGGCAAAATGGCTGCCCGAAGGGTGGAGCGACAAGGCGGCCTGGCACGGACGCATCTATTATGCGTCATTTCTCATCGCGGTCGGGTGGGCAATGCTGCGCGGCGCGCCGCGTGCCTCCGCCGAGCTGCTCTGGGGAGCGGCCATCGCCACGGCGATCATTCCCTTGACGAGCCTGGCGGGCGCCATGGGTGCGCCGGCCGTCTGGAATCACGCCGATGCCTCCATGCTGCTCGATCTCGTCGCGATGTTCGGCGCGGCCGGCATGGGCGCGATGGCGGTGGCAGCCCGACGGCGCAGCCTCTCCTCTCCGAAAGACAGCGTCTGGGCACGGCCGATGACCGCTCGGGAGGGCAAGGCTGCTGCAACGGCGAGCTGACTTTGCAGGCATGTAGCCGCCTTCGAGGCATCCAGCATTCCATGCTGCCGGAAGCACGACAACCCGTCACGCCGAGCCGCGGCGATGCTCATGGCATTGTCGTCCCGCGTCATGATCTGGAACAATCCCGACGGGGCGCCTAAAAATCGAAAGGTTCATATTCGCCGTTGGCAAAGAAGGCCGCGCGCGAGGATTGGAAGGACCCTACAGGTCTGCTTCTTCTGCCTTGCGATGAGGTTGCCGGGCAAGACCGGCCAAGGCATCGCCGACGAGAAGCAGCGTCGGGTCATCCTGGCTGACTGTCCGGACGAGGAAGGCCAGAGAGTCCAGCCGGCCGCGAAGCAGGCGCTCATCGGGACGCGAGACATTGACCGCAACCATCACGGGCGTCGCGGGATCGCGGCCGGCGGCGATAAGTTGGTGTGCGACCGTCGATGCAGCGGCGCGGCCCATATAGATGGCCAACGTGCTGTCATCCGAGGCAAGTTTCGACCAATGGATATCCAGCGGCTCGTTGCCGCGCGCATGGGCGGTGAGGAAGGTCAACTGCCGCGCACTGCCACGTAGCGTGAGCGAGGCAAGACCGCTCGCTGCCGCTGCGCTCGCCGCCGTGATTCCCGGACAGATGCGCACCGGCACGCCGTGCCGGGCGCAGGCCGCCAGTTCTTCGGCCGAGCGGCCGAATATGGATGGATCGCCGCCCTTGAGGCGCAGGACGCGGCGCCCGCGCAACGCCGCCGCGACGATGAACCGGTCGATCGCGCCCTGAGCCTTGCTGTGCCGCCCCGAGCGCTTGCCGACGCTCACCAGTTCCGCCTGTGGCGCGATGGCCAATATTCCCTCGCTCACCAACGCATCGTAAAAGACGATGTCCGCCCGGCGCAGCAGCCGCTCGGCCTTGCGCGTCAGCAGATCGGGATCGCCGGGGCCTGCGCCGACCAGCCACACGGTTCCGGGCAGAAAGTCTTCAGGCATGGGCGGCCTCCATGGTCTGCGCAGCGAGAATCCGGAAAAGCGCGGGCCGGCAGGAACCGCAATTGGTGCCGGCACCGAGCGCCTGGCCGATCGCGGCCACGTCCGCGAGCTGCCGGTCGCGAATGGCGCTGACGATGGTGCGCATGCCGACGCCGAAGCACATGCAGACGACGGGGCCGTTGTCCGCTTGCGTGCCCGGCGCCCGGCCGGCGAGCACCTGTGGGCCCTGCGGCTGGGCAAGCTGGTCGATCAGCCAGTCGCGCGCTGGCAGCTCGCCCGAGCGAGTGACGAACAGGATGGCGGCCAGCCGGCCTTCGCGCAGGATCGCGACACGCCATGTGCCGCGCGCCGGGTCGCTGGCCTCGATCCGCTCGCCGCGCGGCAGCGCGCCTTCGATTGCGCGCGAGTCGCCCATGCCGGCGAGCTCGAACAGTGCGCCGCCCGGCACGGTCACGCGCGTCGCCCAGAGGCAGTCGGGCGCGTCCGCTGCGCCATGGACGATGAGGAAGCCGCGCCAGTCGACCGCGACGGGCTCCATGCGCGCCGGCGTCATCTTGAAGCCGGGCTGGCCGCTGTGCGGATCGACGAGCGAACGCGGCAGCAGGCCCGCCCGACCGCCCGTGGATTGCTGGTCTGTCCAGTGGATCGGCGCGAAGATCTCACCCGGGCGCTGTCCCGGCTCGATCGCCACGCGGAAGAGCGTCTCGCCCTGCGGCGTCGTCACGCGCGCCAGTCCGCGGTCCGTCAGCCCGAGTGCATCCGCATCCCCGGGATGCACCTCCACCAGCGGCTCCTCGCGATGCCGCGCCAGCCGGGGGCTCAGCCCGGTGCGCGTCATCGTGTGCCATTGGTCGCGATAGCGGCCGGTGTTGAGCTGCAGCGGCCAGTCGCGCAGCGGCGCCTCGGCAGCGCGCTGCGCCACGGCGACCAGCCGCGCCTTGCCGTCCGGCGTGGGGAAGCGATGATCGGCAAAGGGCATGCCGCCCCACTGGAAGGGCATCATCGCATCATAATCGTCATTGCTGATCGCCACCTTGTCGCGCAGGTCGAGCAGGCGGGCGCCGTCATTGCGATAGGCGGTGAGGCGGGCATGCTCGCGCCAGATCTCCGCCGGCCGGTCGTAGCCGAAAGCGGTGCGCCAGCCCATGCGGCGGCCGACTTCCTTGACGATCCACCAGTCCGGCTTCGCCTCACCCGGAAGCGGCAGCACGGCGCGCTGGCGGCTGACGCGGCGTTCGCTGTTGGTGACGGTGCCGTCCTTCTCGCCCCAGGCTGCGGCGGGCAGGCGGACATGGGCGAAGCGGCTGGTGTCGGTCTGCGCCATCACGTCCGAGACGACGACGAAGGGGCAGGCGGCCAGCGCCTCGCGCACGCGCCCGGCCTCGGGCATGGACACGGCGGGATTGGTCGCCATCACCCACAGCGCCTTGATGCGCCCTTCGCCCAGGACCCGGAACAGATCGACGGCCTTGAGGCCCGGCCGGGTCGCCATCCGCTCGGCGGCCCAGAAGCGCCCGACATCAGCGATATCCTCCGCGCCGAAGCCGCGATGCGCCGCCAGCGTCGAGGCCAGCCCGCCCACCTCGCGTCCGCCCATCGCATTGGGCTGGCCGGTGATCGAGAAAGGCGCCGCGCCCGGCTTGCCGATCCGCCCCGTGGCGAGATGGACGTTGACGATCGCATTGACCTGATCGGTGCCGCGGATCGACTGGTTGATACCCTGGCTGAACAGCGTGACCGTCCGCGGCGTCGCGGCGAAAAGATCATAGAAGCGCTGCAGATCGGCCGGCGTCAGGTCGCAGGCGCGGGCGATGCTCCAGAGATCGTGGTCGCTCTCCAGTGCCTCCCAGAAGCCCGCCGGCACATTGACATGCGCGGCCAGACAGGCCTCGTCGACCAGTTCCTCCCGCCGGCAATGGGCCAGCAGCCCGTTCATCAGCGCAACGTCCGTGCCGGGCCGCAGCGGCAGGTGGAGATCGGCCTCCTCGCAGGTCTCGGTGCGGCGCGGGTCGATGACGACGAGCTTCGTGCCGCGCGCGGCGCGGGCCGCCATGATGCGCTGATAGACGATCGGATGGCACCAGGCGGTGTTCGATCCGACGAGCACGACCAGATCGGCCTCGTCCAGATCGTCATAGCTGGCGGGCACCACATCCTCGCCGAAGGCCCGCATATGCCCGGCCACCGCGCTCGACATGCAGAGGCGGGAGTTGGTATCGATATTGGCCGAACCGATGAAGCCCTTCATCAGCTTGTTGGCGACATAATAATCCTCGGTCAGCAACTGGCCCGAGACGTAGAAGGCGACGCTGTCCGGCCCATGCCGGGCGATGGTCTCGCGGAAACGGCGCGCCACCAGATCGAGCGCCTTGTCCCAGCTTGCCCGGCGCGCGCCGATCATCGGGTGAAGCAACCGTCCTTCGAGGCCGACCGTCTCGCCCAGATGCGTGCCCTTGGAACAGAGCCGGCCGCGATTGGCGGGATGATCCGAATCGCCCTCGATCTCGACGGCGCGCCCGCCGGTGGGTCTGGCGAGGATACCGCAGCCGACGCCGCAATAGGCGCAGGTGGTGCGCACGGCCGTCATGGCGTCTCCCGCCGGCCGGCCGCGATGACGAAGGGTCGGAAGTGAACGGCGGGGCCCCTGCCTCCATCCCGTCCCATGTGCGGGAGGGGAAAGGGAAAGCGCATCATGCGGCGGCCTTCAGCGTGCTTGCCCGGCAGATCAGCACGCGCCCGCCGTCAATCTTCACCGGTATGGTCGGCGTGCAGCCCTTGTCCTCGCCCTGCGCCTCGCCGGTCGCGAGAGCGATGTTCCAGTTGTGCAGCGGGCATGTGACGCTGTGGCCATGCACGATGCCCTGGCTCAGCGGCCCCTTCCTGTGCGGGCAGCGATTGACCAGCGCGAACAGCTTGTCGTCGCCCGTGCGGAACACCGCGATTTCCTCGCCGCCTTCCACGGGTACGGTGCGGCTGCCGCGCACGGGAATTTCGTTCAGCCAGCCGATGTCGAGCCATTCGCCGATCATGCCATTTCCTCCGCCGCAATGGGTTTGAACGCGGCCATATGGCCATGCAGCTCATGGCCGGTGCCGGCCGCGCGCTCGGCCCAGGGATCGTCCTGGCTGAAGCTCTGGGAATAGAGGAAGCGCGCGCGCAGCGCCTCGCGACCGACATGATCCTCGACGATACGGGCCTTCACATGATCGAGACCGACCCGCTCGATCCAGGGTGCGGTGCGCTCCAGATAGCGCGCTTCCTCGCGGTAGAGCTGGATGAAGGCCGCGCAATAATCCATCGCTTCCTGCTCGGTCGCGACCTTGCAGAGCAAGTCCGTGGCGCGCACCCTGATGCCGCCATTGCCGCCGACATGCAGCTCATAGCCCGAGTCCACGCAGATCACGCCGAAGTCCTTGATCGTCGCTTCCGCGCAATTGCGCGGGCAGCCCGAGACCGCGATCTTGAACTTGTGCGGCATCCACGAGCCCCAGCCCATCTTCTCCAGTTTCACGCCGAGCCCGGTCGAATCCTGCGTGCCGAAGCGGCACCATTCCGAGCCGACGCAGGTCTTCACCGTCCGCAGCGCCTTGCCATAGGCATGGCCGGAGACCATGCCGGCGGCGTTGAGATCGGCCCAGACGGCGGGCAGGTCCTCCTTCCTGATGCCGAAGATGTCGAGCCGCTGCCCGCCCGTCACCTTGACCATCGGCGCATCATATTTCTCGACGACGTCCGCGATGGCGCGCAGTTCCCTGGGCGAGGTCAGCCCGCCCCACATGCGCGGCACGACGGAATAGGTGCCGTCCTTCTGGATATTGGCATGCAGCCGCTCGTTGACGAAGCGGCTCTGCTGGTCATCCTCATACGCGCCCGGCCAGGCGCAGAGCAGATAATAATTGAGCGCCGGGCGGCAGGAGGCGCAGCCGTCGGGCGTCGACCAGTGCAGCTTCTGCATCACATCGGGGATGGATTTCATCGCCTGCGCCACGATCTCGCGGCGCACGTCGTCATGGGTGAAGCTGGTGCAGTTGCATAGCGTCTTCGGCCCGGCCTCGACATCCTCGCCCAATGTCAGCGCAAGCAGGGTCTCGACAAGACCGGTGCAGGACCCGCAGCTTGCCGATGCCTTGCAGCCGGCCCGCACGGCGTCGAGGCTGTGCGCGCCCTTGGCGATGCAGGAGACGACCTGGCCCTTGCGCACGCCGTTGCAGCCGCAGATCTCGGCATCGTCCGAGAGCGCCGCAACGGCCGCCTTAGGGTCCGATTGCCCACCTCCGGAGGCGAAGGCCTGGCCGAAGATCAGGACGTCGCGCAGGTCCGTGACGCTCTCGCCCTTCTTCAGCAGATCGAAATACCAGCTCCCGTCCGCGGTATCGCCGTAAAGCACCGCGCCGATGATGCGATCATCCTGCAGCACCAGGCGCTTGTAGATGCCTCGGCTGGCATCGCGCAGGACGATATCCTCGCAGCCGGCGCCGGTGCCGGAGAAATCGCCGGCCGAGAAGACGTCGAGCCCGGCGACCTTGAGCTTGGTCGAGGTGACCGAGCCGCGATAGGGATTGACCTTGTCCACCAGCCCGTCGGCCAGGCTGCGGCACATGTCCCACAGCGGCGCGACCAGGCCATAGACATTGCCGTCATGCTCCACGCATTCGCCGACCGCCAGGATCGCCGGATCGGAGGTGACCATATGATCGTCGACCTTGATACCCCGGCCCACTTCCAGTCCGGCAGCGCGCGCCAGCGCGGCCGAGGGGCGGATACCGACGGCCATCACCACGAGGCTCGCCGGGATCTCGCGCCCGTCCTTGAGGCGCACGCCTTCCACCTTGCCCTCGCCATAGATCTCGGCGGTGTCGGCATTGGTGAGGATGGTCTGGCCGCGCCCTTCCAGCGCCGTCTTGAGCAGCCATCCCGCCGCTTCGTCGAGCTGGCGCTCCATCAGCGTGCCGGGCAAGTGCAGCACCGTCACGTTCATGCCGCGCAAGGTCAGGCCATGCGCGGCTTCCAGGCCCAGCAGACCGCCGCCGATCACCACGGCCGATCCGCCGCCCTGCGCCCTGCCCGCCTCGGCTGCGGCCAGCATCGTGTCGACATCCTTCATGTCGCGGAAGCTGATGACGCCGGGCAGGTCCTTGCCGGGCACGGGGATGATGAACGGATCGGAGCCGGTGGCGATCAGCAGGCGATCATAGCCGACGGTGCGACCCGAACGGCTGGTCACGGTCTTGCCGGCGCGATCGATGGCGGTCACGGGATCATCCGCGATCAGCGCGATGTCATTGTCGGCATACCAGGCATGATCGTTGATGACGATATCGTCGAACGTCTTCTCGCCCGCCAGCACGGGTGAGAGCATGATGCGGTTGTAGTTCACATGAGGCTCGGCGCCGAAGATGGTGACGCGGTAGCGCCCGGCATCGCGCGCCAGCAGTTCCTCGATGGCGCGGCAGCCGGCCATGCCGTTGCCGATCACCACCAGATGCTCGCGCGCCTCACATCCGGTTTCGGCCAAGGTCTCGGCGGAAGCCGGGCCGTCCGGGTGCGCAGGAAAATCCTGGAAGTCCATAGACTTAACTCCAAACGAAAAAGCCGCCATCCGGGCTCCGGTCTGGACCGGAACCTGGATGGCGGCTTTGCCATCATCTCGCGCCTTGCTGTCCCTTCGGCGGACCAGCGCGGCTATGAAAAGGTGGAGCGACCTTGCTCCTTGCATTGCAACATAACGGAGATCGCTTGCCCCCTCAAGCGATTCCCGTCCTCCTCGTCAATAAACCCAGTCCACCTGCACCCAGAGCTTGCGTGTGTCGGAAGCGAGGCGTCTGGCTTCATATCGGGCAAAACGCACTGAAACGATTGTTCTTTTGAACTTCACGCTCGAGAGAAGGTCGATCTCGTTGCCATAATGCTGATCGAGCCGATCGCTGTCGAAACGGTGCCAGGCCGCCTGCAACGTGATTGCATCGACCTTGCCGACCTTCGTCCAGCCATAGCCGCCGCCGACATAGAGATCGCGCACGCCATCGGGCGGCGTGGTCAGGAACTTGTCGGCCCAGCCCTGGAACTTGAAATTGGTCCCGAGCGGCGTCTGGAAACTGGTCAGCGCCCCGCCCCTGTCGGCGCCCAGCACTTCATAGCCGGCATTGAGCTTCCACGCGTTCACGTCGAGCGTCACGTCGGCCAGCCAATAGTCGGCGGCATAGCGGTTGGGATTGCGATGATAGTCCGACTGCCGCGCATAGCTGAGCTGGTAGCTGAGCTTCACCGCTCCGGAGAAGGCCCGGCCGCCGGCCAGCCGCCCGCCATAGGTCTGGCTGGAAAGCTGGTAGCCCTGCACGGCTGCCTCATCCTGATCGACCAGATAGGCAAAGCCGGTCATCGTGCCGATTGGCGTCGCATAGCTCAGATTGGCCAGGATATTGTCGCCATCGATGCTGCGCGGTCGCGCGCCGGTGCCGTCCACGCCCCAGATGGTGCGGACATTCCAGGCGTAGGCGACATCGAGCTTCAGGCCCTTCGCTGGCATCAGTTCGGCGCGCACGGCATCGAAGGTCTGGGCATTGTCGCGGAAGCCGACATTGCCGACGAAGCGCTCTTCGTCGAGGGCAAGCCTCTGCCGCCCGGCCGTCAGCGCGAAGGCCCTGACCCGGTACTGGAGTTGCGCCCGATAGAGCGCGATATTCTGCGGATCGGCCACCAGCGGCCGGTCGGTCGCCGCGCCATGCAGGCCGTCAGAGTAATTGTCGATCACCGCCAGCGTGCCCTGCCCCTCGATCAGCGCGCTCAAGGGGCCGCTTTGCGCTTCCACGCCGCCGCGCAACCGGAGCGTCACGGCATCACCGTCTTCCGCCAGCCCGTCCTGATCGACATTTTCGTAACGCAGCCGCGCGTCGACGAGCGGCTTCAGGGCAATCTCCTGGGCACAAGCCGGCCCTCCAGCGGCCAGCAAGGCCGCCGCAACCAGGGAATATCGCATGATGTGGGTCTTTCGCGGGATCGGAGCGGAAGGCCGCTGCCCTCCGCTCCGTGGGGAAGATCAGATGCGCGCGCCGGTGCTCCAGCGCGCGCGCCACCGGGCCTTGACGAGCAGGATGCCGCCCAGTGCCAGCAGTGCCAGCGCCGCGAAGATCAGGAAGCCCGAGGCGAAGCTGCCGGTGAACTGCCTGGCGAAGCCCAGCGACGACGCGAGATAGAAACCGCCCACGCCGCCCGCCATGCCGACCAGGCCGGTCATGATACCAAGTTCCTCCTTGAAGCGCTGCGGCACGAGTTGGAACACCGCGCCATTGCCCGTGCCGAGCGCCAGCATGGCAAGCACGAACAGGCTGAGAGCGGACGCGATGGTCGGTGCTGCGCTGACGCCGGCAAGCGCAATCGCCGCGACGAGGAACACCGCCGTCAGTGCCTTGACCCCGCCGATCCGGTCGGCAAGCGCCCCACCCATCGGCCGCACCAGCGATCCGGCGAAGACGCAGGCGGCCGTGCAGTAACCGGCGAGAATGGTCGAGAGGCCGAACTGATCCGTGAAATAGATGGTGAGCGAGGACGCCAGGCCCGAGAAGCCGCCGAAGGTGACGGCATAGAAGCCCATCAGCCACCAGGCATCGACTTGCTTCAGCGGATGGAAATAGGCGGTCAGCGTCTTGGGCGCCGGCTGGTCGGGCGCGTCCTTCGCCATTGCCATATAGACGATGAAGACGAGCAGGAGCGGGATGCAGGCAAGGCCGAGGACGGCATTCCAGCCGAACAGCTTGGCCAGCGTCGGCGCGAAGAGGGAGGCCAGCACCGTGCCGCTATTGCCCATGCCGGCAAGCCCCATGGCCTTGCCCTGATGCTCGGGCGGATACCAGCGGCTGGCCAGCGGCAACGCAATGGCGAAGCTCGCGCCGGCAAAGCCCAGGATCACGCCCAGCGCCAGCGTGCCGGCGAAGCTGTTGACGCCCACGGCCCAGGCAAAGGCCAGGCCGGCGATGACGATGATCTGGCTGATCGCGCCGGAGCGCTTGGGGCCGATCCGGTCGACCAGCAGGCCGTTCACCACCCGCAGCAGCGCGCCCATCAGTGTCGGCGTCGCCACCATCAGGCCCTTTTCGGCCGGGGTGAGCGAGAGCGTCCTGGCGATGTCCGGCGCAAGCGGGCCAAGCAGTACCCACACCATGAAGGCGAGGTCGAAGTAAAGGAACGCCGCGATCAGCGTCGGCTTGTGGCCGGCGCGCCAGAAATTACTCTTGTCCGTTTCCGCTTCGGAAACGACCGGGCTGGTTCCGTCCGTGCAAACAGTTGCCATGTCACGTCTCCCCCATTCATGGGCGCTGAAGATGAAAAAAGCCGCTCGACGGACACGCGCACCTCTTGTGCGGCTCCGGTCAGCGGCTCTGCTGCGAATTGGATTGTCGGACGATCCCGGCTCCGCCTTCGGAGCACATCACCCGGATAGGCGCACCTCGTCGTGCGCAGGCGAACTTATCTCGCGAATCAATTCATGTTGCAAGGCACAAAATCGCGGTGGCTCAGCGCGGCACTTCGAAGCTCGCTACATAGTCCGCGATGCGATCCGGATCGAAAGCGCGCCCGTCGAAGAAACGGTCCGGACCCAGGGTGATCGAGCCCCGCTGCGCGCCGATGGCGAGCGGCGCGGCGACGGCACCTTCCACTTTCATGCTCGCGCCGGGCATCGGCGTGTCGCTGTCCGCCAGCGCGCGGCGGTAGATGTCCGGCCGGAAGACGGCGGCCGCGCGCGCCTGTGCGTCCGCGCCTGGCTCAACCATGCCCCAGCGCACGAACTGCGAATAGATCCACAGCGCCTGGCTCTGCCAGGGAAAGGCCGTCGCCTCGCGTGCGAACAGCAGGAAATCCAGCAGATCGACCGGTGGCTCACCCGCGCGGGCGGCGATCCGTCCCATGAGCGCGCGCTCGATAAGCTCGGCTGGCTGGTCGACATAATCCTGCCGGGCAAGCAGCGCGGCCAGCTCGGCGCGATTGGCGGGGTCATCGCACCAGACGGCCGCCTGTGCCAGGGCACGCAGCAACCGGTCGACCAGATCGGGGTTGGACTCGAGCCAGTCCTGCCGGAAAGTCAGTACTTTCTCGACGCCGCGCCGCCAGATCCGCTCGCCCGCCGCAACCGCTTCGGCCAGGCCGGCTGCGATGGCGGCGCTGCCCCAGGGCTCGCCGGCGGTGAAGCCGTCGATTTCCTTCGAATGCATGGCCTCCACCATGAGCGAAGGCGGCAGCACGCGCAGGATGACGTCCCGGTCCGGCTCTATGCCCGCGCTTGCCAGCCAGTAGCGCAGGATCAGCGCATGGCTGGAGAAGCGATGCACCACGCCGATGATCGGCTTGCGGTGATGCAGGCCGATGGCCGCGGCGAAATCATGCGCCGTCGCCAGCGGATCATTGAGCCGGGCGGCCGGCTCGGGCTCCAGCGCGGCAGCAAAATCGGGCGCCATGACGAGCAGGTTGCCATTGACGTTGAGCTTGTAGGGCGCGGCGAGCGCGGCCGGTTGCTGGCTGAGCCCCAGCGTCACCGCGACGGCGAGCGGTGCCAGCATATGCGCGGCCTGCACCTGGCCATAGACAAGCCGGTCGCGCAGCGTCGCCCAGCTCGTGTCGCGCACCAGATCGAGCGCGATGTCCTGTGCCCCGGCAAAGCCCCGCTCGCGCGCGGCGATCAGCACGGCTGCATCGGTCAGGCCCAGGAAGGCGATTCGGATGGGCGTCATGGCGTTCCTCCCAGGAGATCGCTGGCCGTGATGAGCGCCGCCGCAACGTCGACGATCTTGCGCCCCTGGTTCATGGCGGTGCTGCGCAGGAGTGCATAGGCATCCGGCTCGGAGAGGCCGCGCGTCGCCATCAGGATGGCCTTGGCGCGGTCGATGGTCTTGCGATCGGCCAACTGGGTGCGCGCCTCGTCCAGCTCCGCCTGCATGCGGGCGAAGGCATTGAAGCGGCGGATGGCAAGATCGAGGATCGGCTTCACGCGCTCCTTGCGCAAGCCGTCGACCACATAAGCGGAGACACCGGCATCGATGGCCGCGCCGATCATGCCGTCGTCCGACTGGTCGACGAACATGGCGATCGGGCGGGCGAGGGCGCGGCTGACGATCAGCATTTCCTCCAGCGCATCGCGGCTGGGATTGCCGAGGTCCATCAGCACCACATCGGGCGCCATGCGCTCCAGCCGCGCGACGAAAGCGCCGCGCGGGGGAACGACATGAATGTCGTCATAGCCGGCATCGCGCAGCCCCTCCTCAAGGACCGTCGCGCGCGCGCCGCTGTCATCGATGATGACGATTCTCAATAGTCACCCCTTCGCCAAGGGCTACGCAATTGCCCCAGGCGAGATGGTGCGGTCAAACGCCATCGCGACTTGCGCGCTTCCTTCCTCGGCACACGTGAGGGACTGTTCAGATAGATCAGGTGCACGGCGGCTTTCGGAAGTACCGGTTGTTAAGGGGGAATGTCCGCTTTTAAGGCGTTGGGTGACTGCTTGCTAAGATTTGGAGCCAACCGGTTGGTCGGGAGCCAAGCGTTCGCCGGCTCGCCTACGGCTTGAACAGGTAATCTAGCATTACAGTTGCATTTTTGACTTAATGTGAGCGCGCCGTGCTGCAGCCTGATGCGCTCGCCTCCAGCATGACCAAGCGATGATGTAGGCGGGCTGGATACGCCGCTGGGCCAGTTTGTTGGCAATCCGCCGGACTGAACCGCCCCGGGATTGTCGGAGGCCATTTGGCTTAAGTTATGCGGCCATGGGAGTGTCGTCCAGCATGGCGTAGTAGCGTTCTTCTGCTTCGGCAGGCGGTATATTGCCGATGGGCGCTAGGAGC
>Ga0180223_1002196_pt1 | contig 12282 bp, 7 predicted proteins | sample eDN5th30CKraftOP_FD_151337 | JGI IMG/M metagenome (GOLD analysis project Ga0180223, IMG submission 151337) | Enriched Organic Plus compost microbial communities from Emeryville, California, USA - eDNA 5th pass 30_C Kraft OP (version 2) (version 2) ...
GCCCAGCTCAGCGCCGTCAGCGCCTCGATCGGCATGAGGAAGCGCGCCTCGACCCAGCGCGACAGCGTTTCGCAATCGGCGATGGTTTCATCGGCGCGCTCGTCGCTGCGGCTGCCGAACACGGCTTGTTCGATGGTCCGGAAGGCAATGCGCGCCATCAGCGGCTGCACGTCGACGGCGGCGCCGTTGCCGGCGCGGCGGAGGCTATCCAGCGCTTCGTCGGTCGCCGACGCCGCCGTATCGAGAAAACTATCGACGCGCTGGCGCCGAAACGCGCCGGCCAGCGCGGAGCGCGCTTCGCTCCACGACGGGCCGGACGACGCGGTGAGCAGGCCGTCGCCCAGGAAATAGCGCGCCTCGTGCAGGCCTAGGCCCTTGGCGGCGAAGGTCGTGGTGTCGCGCAGGATGTCGCGCGCCAGCGCCGCATCGCTGACGACAACGAGGCGAACCGGTCCGAGCACGATCTGGGCGACCGCGCCGTACTGTCGGCGCAGGCGCGACACCACGGCGATGCGGTCGCGGCGGATGCCGTTCAGCAGCGCCATCAGTTCAAGCCCGCGCGGACCGGGTGGCGCATCGGCGCGTGCGCCACCGGCGAGCGGTGCGCGGCTCAATGAAGGCTGCGCGGCTCCCACCCGTTCCTCCATCGGCAAGCATGTCGAACAAAAGCCAGGTCGCGCTTCATGACAGGCTGGCGCGCAGCGCGCGCTCGGCGAGGATTGCGTAGGGCGGCACGATCGGCGCATCGCTGACCTGCGCCGCGCGCAGCTCCAGCGTCAGATGGTCGGCGCCGGCGCTGACCGTGCCGATGCGGGCGCGTGCCGCGTTCTGCTGCGCCAGGATGTCGCCGGACGACATGGCGCGGTCGAATGCGATGGCGGCAACGGCATAGCTGCCGGGAACGAGATCGCGCAGCGTGAAGGGTCCCGGCACGGCGGCCAGCGCGCAGGCACTGGGCTTGAGGATGCTGTCATTGGCGCTCACCGCGGCGATCATCGCCCAGCCGGCGCGGCGCGGTTCGGCCTCGTAGGCAATATGGCCGCGGATCGCCAGCGCCGGCGCCGCGCCGCCATCGGCGGCGCAGACCGTATCGAGCCGGTCGCGCCAGCGTGCGATGTCGAAGCCGTCGGCGGCCTTGCGCAAGGCGCGTGGCGATAGCCCGACCAGTTCGGTGAACCGCTTGCCAAAGCTGCCGAGGCTGTTGTAGCCGACGTCATAGGCAATATCGATGATGCGCCGGTCGCTGTGCATGACCGCGAGCTTGGCGGCCTCGATGCGAAGATGCGACAGATAGCGCAGCGGCGACAGGCCGGTGACGTCGCTGAAGACGCGGTCGAAGTGCCACGGGCTGCAATGAGCGACGTCGGCGAGCTCGTTGAGGGTGAGCGGCTCGGCGACATTGCCGCGCATATAGGCGACCACGCGGTCGACCGCGATCAGATGGCGCTCGGCCGAATTGAGCCGCCGCTCCGGGGGCGCGATGCTCGACGCCGGCCGTTGCCGCCAGGACGTATCGATATTGACCATCACGCACCTCTTTCATGTCGTCGAATGGCGGAGTGTCATGCTCCGTAGGGAATGAGCGCCTGCATGAGGTCGGTCGGCAGAAGCGTCGGCTCGAGCGCGCCGCCGCGCAGCCTCATGCAGGCGATATCCTGCGCGCCGCGGGCGGCGAGGCTCCAGCCGTCGCCACTTTTCTTCACGGTGTCGAAGCGAAGGCCGATCCGGTTCTGCTGTACGAAGCCGAGCCGCATGCGCAACTCGATATCGTCGAAGGCCAGCAGTTCGCCGAAGAATTCGGCATTTGCGTTGAGGGTGATGAGGCGCAGGCCGGCCGCCAGTTCGCTGACGACGCCGGGACAATGCGACTTGAGGAACATTTCGCGGCATTCGCCCTGCCAGTCGAACTGCCGCGCGAAGTAGACATTGCCCATCACATTGGTCTCACGGAAGGTGACCGTGTGCGGCCAGACAAAAGCCTTGTCGGACATCGGGACGCTTGCCGCCGCCGCGGACTGATGGATGGTCATGGCGTGGCTCCGGCTTCGAGACTGGGAAAGGCGCCAGCCGGCGAAGGGCGCGGACTGCGCGTCAGGTGCGGCCGCGACGTGCCGATGGCCGCAATGAGGTCGTTGCCGCCGACCCGGATGCGCCACGTCACGGTGTGCGCGAAGGGGCCCTCGAAGGAAACGCAGCATCCGTGCGGCTCGTAACGACCTTTCCGTAAGGGCGCTGCCGGACGCGATAGTTTGCGGGCGACCTCGTGGACACACCATAACCGCGCGGCGGCAGCGCGCGGGGTCTCGTCGGCGCCGGCCGCGGCCGACAGCACAGTCTCCGATATGGGCGGCAGCGGCTCGCCGGACGCTTCGCTGAAGTCGGAGAGCGCAGCGAGATCGCAGGCAATGTCGCCTTTGGCGCGGATGGCGAGCGTGACGCTGCCCTGATGCGCGATCGACAGACCGCTGCCGGACAGTGGTTTGCCGTCGCTGCGCGACGGGGCCCGTGCGATGCCGAGCGCCTCGAGCGCCCGCTGCCGTCGGTCGCTGCGCGGTGCCGCCGGGTCGGCGACAACGGCGACCGCGATTGAATGGTCCTTGAACGCGGCGCGGGCGAGCCGCTCGAGATAGGGCGCGGCGAGATGCGGCGATGCGGCGAGGGTGGCGGCCGCGTCAAGCGCGGCGAAGGCGCGGAAGGTGACACCGCTCCAGCGCTCGACGCAGCCGCCGTCGGCATCGCGGGCCTCGATGTCGAAGACGAAGTCGCGATCTGTGGCGCTACGCTCGCGGCCCTCGATGATGGCCGGCAGGCCGCCAGCGAAGCGCTCGACCCGCGCGATGGATACCGGCAGCACACGTTGGTGCGGCACGGCGACCTGGAAGGCATGCAGCATGGCGTCGTGGACCGCCGGGCTGCCGAGTATGAGGTCCTGCGTCTCATATGAGGAGAACCACGGCGCGTCGCCGGCCGCGAGGCGCGCCACGACGCGGCGCGCGGCGATGTGCTGATAGGCCGAGATGCACCGGAAGCGGCCGTCCTGAAACAGCAGCGAGCCGTATGGGGCTGCGGCAGACGAGAGATCAGGCGGCTCCCGTCGCGCGGTCCGCCGGGCCGCGGACAACGGTTCAAATGCGAAGACCGCCCGCATGCGCGCCGTGGCGAAGTCGTCATCGGCGGCACGAATTACGGTCTCGACGCGACCGTCTTCGCGCAGCAACGCCGCGATGCGGATCGCCATCGCTTCGTGATCGGGCACCGTGAGGGCAGTCTCGAAAGCGATATCGTCGATGGTGCTCGGCATGTCGCGGCCCGCGAGCGCCGCGGCCACCTGCGCCATGGCCTCGAGTCCGATGACGCCCGGCAGAACCATGCCGCCGAGGACGCGGTGATCGGCGAGATAGAGGTCGCGGCCGGGGGACAAGGTAGTTTCGACGACGAGCTCTGATTCCGGATAATAGATAAGCGGGGTGCCGATGAAGCGCCGGCTTGGAAGCCGGGCGGCTTCCGGGCCGACATGGCGGGAATCGCCGAAGCGGCCGCACACCGCAATCGTGCCTTGCGCGTCTTCGCGGACAAGACGCTCGAATTCATCGAGCGCGTCGTCGACGCTGAGCGCCGCGACGCCGCGCGCAGCGAGGCGTTCGATGGTGCCGAGGCGCTCGCCCATGCCGAGGCCGCGCCATGCCGACCATTCGACGGTCAGTCCGCGCGCGCCGTCGCGCGTTGCTGTCCAGCGCGCGACGGTATCGGCGGCCAGTGCATTGGCGAGCGCGTAATGCGCTTCACCCTCGAGGCCGATCCGGCCGATGATCGAACCGAAAGCGATGACGCGGCGCAGTCGCGGCGCGGCGGCAAGCGCGTTGCGCAGGCCTTCGACTTTCGGCGCCAATGTCTGCCGAAGCTCGGCAACGGTGAGCCGCTCGAAGGCCTGCGGCTCGTTGCGACCGGCGGCGTGCAGCAACACCGTGATCGGACCATAACCGCCCTCGATGGCGGCGAAAGCCTCGCGCAAGGTGCTGGCGTCGGTGACGTCGGCGGTGCGATAGAGACAGCGCAGGCCGGATTGCGACGCGCGCTCAAGGATGGCGCGCACATTCTCGTCATCCGCCGGGCGACGGCCGATCAGCGCAATGGCCGCGCCGGTGCGAGCAGCCAGCCGTAGCGCGCATTCGGCGCCGATGCCGGAGGCACCGCCGGTGACGGCGACGACATCGTTGGCATCGATGGGCTGCGACATTTCAGCGTGAGCACCGATTGGCCGGAAACACGGCGCCAAACGCCTGCCGTCCGGCGTCAGCCGGATTTCGGCGAAGCCGCCGGATGGAATGGCGAGATTCGCCAGAACATCGCCTTCGCAGTGGCCGCGTGCGCGCTCGATGACCTGGACGGACGCGAAGCGGCGTTCGAGCGCGAGAGATCGCGCGAAGGCCGCTAAAGGCAAGCCGTCATGGCAGATCGCAACATGACGAACGATGTCATTGCGCCACAGCGCCTGGCATTGCGTGAGCAGGGTGTCGAGGCATTTGTCCCCGGCGTTGTCCGGCAGCCAGAGCAGGATCCGCTCGCATTCGACGCGCGACGTTTTGTCATCGAGTGGCAGCATGGCCCACGAGTCATCGGGCGGCGGCGCCGCTTCTTCATGCCACCGCATGGCGTAACGCCGCAGCCACGGCCGTACCCCGGCGATGGCATCGTGCCGCTCTCGCCGGCGCGGACCGAGCGCGCCCATTTCGCCGAGGGCGTCAGCGAGCTGGCGCGGCGTGGCGTTGGCGAATTCGGTCGGCGTCTGTGGCGGCTCGATCGCCATCAGCCGTGCCGCGCGGGCAACGATGCGCGCCACGGACAGCGAATTGAGGTGCAGGTCGTCGAGGAAACGGTCGTCGTCGGAGAAACTGTCGTCGACAAATTGCGTTTCCTCGGCAATGGCGCGGCGCACCAGCGTCAGCGGCTCGGCGTCACTCGGCATGGCGGCGGCGAATGCCGGCTCTGTTGGCGGCGAGAGCGCCGGCGGTGGCCTCACAGAATTCTCGTTGCGCGGTGCGCAAGGGCTGGTGAGGAATGTCGGCACTACGGCCGGGTCGAAGCGGCGGATTTTGCGATCCGTGAACAGTGCTGCGATGTTCGGTTCGGCGCCGGCCACGAACAGCGCGGCGATGGCCGACAACAGCGGCGTCATCGATGGGCCGAAGGCATCGACAGGCCAGGCTGGCAGGCCGCGCAGCCGCGCCAGCCGCGTCAATCCCTGTCCGGGGCCGGCTTCGATGAAAATGTCGGCTTCGGCCGAGACGACAGCGAGCGCGTCGGCGAACAGCACCGGCGCGGTGAGCTGGCGCAGCAGCAGACGCCCGATATCGGCATTGGCCTGAAGCGGTGTGCCGGTGATAGTTGAGATCATGCGCCGTTGCGGCTGCATGAATTTGTGAGCGGCGAGGGCGGCGCGCCAAGGCGTTACAGCGGGCGCCATGTCCGCGCTGTGAAAGGCGTGCGATACGGTGAGCGGCGTCGTCTCGATACCGCGCGCGCGGCAGAAGGCGGCGATCGCGGCGACGGCATCGCGGCTGCCCGCAAGCACGATTTCGGTGTCGGCGTTATGGCAGGCGAGTGTGGCGCCGTGTTCGGCGGCGATTTGTCGGGTGTCGTCGAGCGACAGCGCCACGCGCAGCATGGCACCGCCGGTCCTGGCATGTTCTGCCATCACCGCGCCGCGATGGCGGGCGAGTTCGAGCGCGCGCGGCTCGTCGAGCGCGCCGGCCCATGCAAGCGCTGCGATTTCGCCGAGGCTGTGACCGGCTGCGACGTCAGCCTTGATGCCGAGCCTCTCCAGCACGCGCATCGCCGCCAGCGCCGCGGCGGCGATGGCCGGTTGCGCGATGTGTGTGGCAATAGCATCGCCGTCCGCCGAGATGAGCGTGAGCAAGCCACCGATATCGGCAAAGCGCCGCGCCCAGGCGCCGCCGTCGGGATGTGACGGCGCTGCCTGACCCGGAAACAGGAAAGCAATGCGCGGCGCACGTACGGCGCGGCCGATGAAAAGGCCGTGCTCGGCATCGTTCAAGGTCGCGCCCTGCGCGAGCGCCGCCCTGGCAGTTTCGATTTGCGCCGCCAGTTGCTCGCCGGACGAAGCGACAAGCGCCACACGCAACGCGGCAGGCGTCAGTGTGTCGTATGTATAAGCGGCCGCGTCGGTCAGTTCGGCCATCGACAGGCTCGGCGCGCGTGCTTCCAGCCGTGTCAGCGCCTTAGTCAGATCGGCCGCATCGCTGCCGGCGAACACGAACAACTCGGCCTCTTGTCTTGGTGGCCGCACAGGTGGTGCGCCCCGGGCAGCGCGGCCGGTGCCCTCGATCACGACATGAGCATTGATGCCGCCGAAGCCGAAGCTGGAGACGCCGGCGATGACGCAGCCATCGTCGAGCGCTTCGCCGGCCAGTGCCGGATGAATCCGGCGGTCGACCTCGTCAAACACGTCATGCGGCGTATCGCAGCCGACATGCGGCGGCACGATGCCTGCCTTCAACGCTTCGACGATCTTGATCAGGCCGGCCAGGCCGGCAGCGGCTTTCGTGTGTCCGATATTGGCCTTGATCGAGCCGATCGGCAGCGGACGCCGCGCGCCGTCGCGCAACGATGCCAACGCGCGCACTTCGGTCGGATCGCCGACGGCGGTGCCGGTGCCATGCGCTTCGACGAAGGCGATATCGGCCGGGTCGACGCCGGCCATCTCGTAGGCACGGCGATAGGCCATGCTCTGGCCGTCGGTCGATGGCCGCGTCAGCCCGCCGGCGCCGTCGCTGGAAATCCCCCAGCCGCGCAGCAGCGCCGTGGCCGGCAGATCGCGCCGCGCCGCTTCGTCGGCGCGCATCAGAAGCACTGCGCCGCCGCCTTCGCCCGGCCAGAAGCCGCTGGCCCGTGCATCGAAGACGCGCATCTCGCCGGAGGCGAGCGCACCGTTGCGCGAAAATCCGACCAACTCGAACGGGTCGATGCTGAGATCGACCGCGACGACCAGCACCGCGTCGGCCTGGCCGCTGACGATAAGATTGCCGGCGTCGGCCACCGCGACCAGCGACGAGGCGCAGGCGCCGTCAACCGAATAGGCGCCGCCGCCAAGATCGAAATGGTTGGCGATGCGCCCGGCAATGGTGTTAGCGAGGCCGCCGGCAAGGCTGTCTTCATTTGGCTCCGGGAAATGCCGGCGCAAGGCCGCTGCGAAGTTTCCGCGCAAGCGTGCCACCGCGTCACCGCCGAGCGTCTCGTTTGCGGCGGCCTCGGCGAGGATGTCGTCGAGGAACGGCAGTCGCAGGCGCAGCAACGCGGCGCGGCTGAATTCGCCGGTCAGGGTGTTGGCGACGACGACGGCAGTGCGCGTGCGATCGAGCCGCCCGACGCCGCCGACGGCAGCGAAGGCATCGGCGGCGATGTCGAGCGCCAACCAGTGCGTGAGATCGGCGGCGGCGAAGCTCTTGCGCGGAATGCGCAGGCGGTCGGCGTCGGGCTGCCAGTTCGTCAGCAGACCGGCGCGGATCGGCGTGATCGAGTCCGCTTCGCCGATCATGGCGGCGGCATAGCGCGCCAGATCGAGACGCTCGCGCGGAATCGCGCGGAAAGAGCGCCGGCCTTCGACGACATTGTCCCATAGACGCTGCGGGCTTGGCGCGTCGGGAAACCGGCAGGCCGTCGAGAGAATTGCGAGCTGTGCCGGTTGCCTCATGGCCCGACCTTCTATTCGGCCGGTGTCAATTGCGCGGCCGGCACGGCGGCGGGCCGCGGCCGTGTCAGGTAAAGCCAAAGGCCACGGCCCGCGGTGACCAGCGTCAGCGCGTAGAACAGGCCGAAGACGATGTTGAGCTCCATGAACAACGCATAGCCGGCGGCGACCGCGACGGCGAAGCCGATCTGGCCGTTGCGGCGCGCCGGTGTCGTCGCCGGATCGGTGATCATGTAGAAGGTGAACAGCACGAAGGCGAAGCCGGTCATCGGCATCAGTCCGGCGAGCATCGGCGTGCCGTCGATGACGGCGCGCAGGATTGCCTGCGCCGCGAAGGCGCAGACCCAGGCGAGGATCAGCGGGATGCGGCCGGTGGCCTTGAGATTGAGCAGGCTGCCGGTGCCGATCACGATCAGCGGCAGCAGCCAGTCGACAAAGCCGGATATGTTTTCGGCGAACTGGTAAGGCGGCGCGATGCCGACCGTCGGGAACAGGATCAGAGTCACGGTGATGCCGAAGTTCGACGGGTTGAGGAAGTGGCGCTCGACCAGGCGGCCATCGCGATCGGCGCCGACGGCGACACGGAACACGTATTTCGACGCCATCGCCACCGATACCGCGAAGGCCACGGCGGCGACGTTCTCGGCGGCGTAGAGCAGCATGCCGACGGCGAGGGCGCTGATATGCGCCGGCAGCAGGAACTTCACGAGATTGAGGAACGAGCCGGCGTAGCGCGGGCGCCGCTGATTGAAACGCGCTTCGACGGTCTCGCCGATCAGGTCGGTGCCGTAGGCTGCGGCGAGCGCCACGAAGGGGGTGATCCAGCTTTGTTCGAAGCCGAGAAACAGATGACCGAGAATGTTGAGCACGGTAATGGCAAAGGCAAAGCGAGAGAGGCCGCCGAGCCGCTTTTCCGAGTACCATCGCTCGGCGACCCGCCGGCCGGCCTGGGAGCGGTCTCCGAGATGCCCGGTCTTCGATGTGTCGCTGATGGCGGTCGACATCGTGTCCTCGACGGGTTGGCGTCAGAAGGTCCTTGGCGTGGTCGCGTCGCCGACGACGAGGCGGTGGCGTCCGGGTTTGAGCCTGAGCGTGTCGCGGTGCGCGCCTTTGGCGTCACGCCAGGCAATGTCGACGTTGAACATCTGATCTGGGCCCGTTTCGCCGAGGCCCAGGTGAATTTCCGGGGCGCGCCGCGAGCCGTGGCCGGAGCCGCCATCGACATAAGATGTTACGATGCGGCCGTCGGCGAGGGTGACGCGCGCTTCCGCGCCATAGGCGGCGCGGGTCGCGCCGGCAAGACCTGACACGCGCAGATCGATGGTGATGGCGCGTCCGCCGTCCGACAGGTTGCGCAGGAACAGCGACGGTTGCCATTGCCGCGAGATCAGCACGGCCTGTCGGCCGTCGCCGTAAACATCGCCGGTCGCGACTCCGCGCGAGATCGTGCGGCTGTCGAGGCCGAGCGACGGCCAGACGTCGTGGTAACGGCCATCGGCGCCGGGCATGAGCAGCCGATCATGATCCTGACCGGAGAGATCGTCGCCCCTGGTGAAGCGCGGCCATGCCGACGGGAACGGCAGCAGTTCGTCATTGCCCATGGCGAGTTCCTGCAGCCGCGGCCAGGCATCGCGCTCGCCCTGAATGAAGCCGATGGTCTGCAAGAGCGCCGGGCGACCGTTGTTCAGAACATCGACGAATTTGATGTCCCAGCCCCAGTTGCTGGTCCAGACGCCACGGTTGTAGCTGTCGTCGCGATAAGGCGCCTCGCCTCGCGCCCAGGCCGTGGCATCGCCGGTCGGCACGAACAGGAAGTGACTTTCGAGAAGCGCATAGCGGGACGAGATGTTGCTCACCGCGATGGCCGGATGACCGTCGCCGTTGACGTCGCCGAAATCGACGCCCATGCCCTTGAAGGAATCGCGGCCGAGTACTTTGGAGCGCGGCGTCGTCAGATCGCGAGGACCTTCGACAATGACAAAGCGTGGCTTGCCCGTCTTCGACTGGTTGAGCAACAGCCGGTCGGAGCCGAAATCGTTAGCGACGTAGATTTCCGGCAACTGGTCGCCGTTGAGGTCTCGGGCGCCGAGCGCCAGAGTCCAGCCGTTCGCCATTGCGGGAGTCAGCGCGTCGCTGGTGTCGGTATAGGCGACGCTGGATCGCGAGGCGTCGCGCCAGAGCAGGAGCCTGTTGCGGCCGCCATTTTCGGCACGCGACATCGAATGCTGCATCTCGATGCGGCCGTTGCCGGTGGCATCGAGCACGCGATCGCCGTCGCGGAAATAGTTGCCGAACATGAGGTCGGGGTGGCCGTCACCGTCGATATCGGCGATGATCGCCGCATTGGTGTTCCAGACTTCGCGCGGCGCGACGATCTCGATCGGTGTGAAGGCCGCGGCCGACAAGGAGTTCGCATCGTTGCGCAGAAACACGACCGGCGTACGACCCCAGTAGTAAATGACCAGATCCATGCGGCCGTCTTCGTTGACGTCGGCAGCGAGGCATCCCATCGGGGCGATAGTGCGCGCGTCATAGCCGTCTGCCGGCGTCGGCAGCGCGAACGGTGCATAGCGCTCGCCGGTGCCGGGCGCCGGCATGATCGAGACGCTGTCGTTGCGTGGATCGACCATGCAGATGTCCGCCGGTCGGCCGGTGCCGGCGATATCGGCGAGCGCCGCGCCGGCCCCGACCGAGGAAATCCAGGCGTCGTAATGCCTGAGCTGCGGATGGACGGTGCGGGCGCCGCGCATCGGCCGGCCGTTGTCGGCGGGCTCGATATACGTCGCGGCAAAACGCAGCTTCGCGGCAAGCGCGTCGCGATCGGCAGCGGAAATGTCATGCGGCAGAGCGAGCGCATAGAACATGATCGCGATCGACGCGGTTGCGATCCTGGCGGCATGGCAGCGCAGGAACTGCTTCATGGGGACGACCCCCATTCCCGCGCGACATCGACCCGCCAGATTTCGTAACGCGGTGACAGATTCGCGGGGGCGGTGCGCGGCAATCGCGCGCGCGACCTTCGCACCAGTGCCGCGACATCATCGGCGCCGCGGCCCCAAACGGTGCGCGCCGCTCGGTCGGTGCCAACCGGGATCAGACGGGCGCGCGCGTGTGCCTCACAGGCAAAGGCGATGCCTTGCGCAAAGGCGGCGCTGGACGCGCCCGCGATGTCGCGAGCCGCGACGAATTCGGAGTCGGCGGTCGGGCCGGCGTAGGCCATGGCGAGCCCGAGACCCGACCATAGATCATCGCGCCGCGATGGATCGAGCCCGGCGATGTGCCGTGCCGCCACGCTGACGTCACCGCCGGCAACAAACCACAGCGCGCGGCCGACGCCTTGGTCATAGACGCGCGCGCCGTAATCTCGCGTTTTGCGTCGCCAGCCGGCGGCGATGCGCGCATGCTGGAAATAGGCGTCGTGGAAGCCGAGACCGTCGAAGGCGAGCCAGCCGTGCAGCGCGTCGAGCGGCTCCAGAATGGCGCGCCGCCGCCAAGGCATGCGGGCCAGGGCCCAGCCGGTGCCGACGTGAGCGAGATAGGTAAAGTCGCGATCGGCGGCTGCAAGATAGGTGCCCAATTGCGGCTGCCGCAGTGACAGGCCGTCCGCAATCGCGACACCCATGGCGGCGCCTTCGGCGAAGAAGCCGCGCGAGGCTTGCGCGACGGTGGCCAGGCCTTCGGCGAGATCGTCAATATCGCGTGCGAGCAACGCTGTATTGTAGCCGGCGATGAAATCGCGGCCGACCGCTTCGAGCGCGTCGCGTCTGGCGCTATCGGCCGCAGTGAAGCCACGCCGGGTAAAGCTCGCCTCATCGGGCGATAGAACGAAGAGCCGTCGCAGCGGCGACCACGACCGACGGCCGGCGGCGCGCGTCGGCGCGAGGCTGCGAACCAGCGTCACGGTTCGGACTCCCGTATGCGACGCCAGCGCATCGTCAGCCTGGCGATCAGACCGCGGCGCACCCCACGGGATGGTGACGGGGCCTGCTGCTCTGTGCCGGGCCCGGCATCTTGTGATGCGCGCAAGGCGCGTCGCACGAACTCGAATGCCTCGTCAGGATTGGCGACGGCGGTCGGCTTCTCATGGTCCGCCTGTTGCTCGTGCCAGATGGTGCCGCGCCATTCGCGCTGCTGGCCGTGATGCGGTTCCCGCCAGAACCGCAGCCAGAACGATTGCACGATGTCGGTATGAAGATGCTGCATGGCCGGCGCTGGTCTGATGCGCAGAGCAGATTTGTTCGACGGGGCAGGGCGCTCGGCGCCCGATTAATCTGGCAGAGCGGGCTGCCGTCCAAATCGCCTGGAGATGGCGTGGCGCTGTCGTCCACGGCTTAATCCTGTCACGGCAAACTCACGATGCCGCGGCCGCGCTAGAGCACGGTCGTCTTCTGGGCGCCGAAATGAGTGGCGACGTAGTCAGGGATGCGGCCGAATATCGCGCCAGACACGATATCGGCGTTCAGGCGCGTGGTTTCCGGCATTGGATCGATGTCGAGTTCGTTGCGCAGGCGCTGCACCAGACGCTGGTAGCTTCGGATGGCTTCGACACGCTGGCCGTTGAGCAGCAAAAGCAG
>Ga0180223_1002197_pt1 | contig 12277 bp, 13 predicted proteins | sample eDN5th30CKraftOP_FD_151337 | JGI IMG/M metagenome (GOLD analysis project Ga0180223, IMG submission 151337) | Enriched Organic Plus compost microbial communities from Emeryville, California, USA - eDNA 5th pass 30_C Kraft OP (version 2) (version 2) ...
CGATTATATTGAGCGCTTCTACAATCCGAAGCGCAGGCATTCTACGATCGGATATCTGAGCCCGATGGAGTTCGAACAGAAGGCCGGATTAGCTTAGGCCGGTGTCAAGGAAACCGGGTGCAGGCCACTTTCATGAAAACGCCGCAGAAAACGTCTGCCTCGAATCGCTTGGTTAAATCTTCCCATACCGCCAAGTCATCGCTCAAACTTTCGAGAATTTGGCTAATTGGCTATCGAAGTCTCCCGGCTGACAATCAGCGGCTTCCAGAAGCCATGAGCCGGTGCGGGCGATTTTTTCTCTCCCTGACTTGGCGATCCAAGTGTCCCCCTTTTTCTTACCAGTAGAAGGGGGACGACCAAGACGAGCAGTGATTTCGTCAGGATCGAGATCATCACCGAAAAACCGGAGGCACATTGTCGTTCTGTATATTGCAGCCATGCCTATGCTATATCAGTCAGCACGCCGGTGATCTAGCGTGAAGCCATCATCGCGCAGCTTCTCAGGCGCCTCTTTCATCTTCTCGACGCTGTGCGTGTGAATGTATACAGCGGCGGGGAAGTTTAGGCTTTCCGTGAGAGAGGCCCCGAGCATGGGTAGAGGGAATAAGGAAGCGAAGCGACGGCGTGAACGGCGACGGCAAATTCGTCGCGATGCTGCGGAGCCCGATTACCTTCTGGCGCGCCCAGCACACAAACCATCTGATGAAGCTGATCGAGTAGTTCGCACCGTGGATGGGGTGCGGCAGTTGTTTGGTATGCGGATTGAAGTGCCGATTAAAAGGCGGGATATCGATAAGGACTACACTTGCTCGGGCCAGCCTGGTTCAGAATCCGGAAGCGATCAATCGTAACACCCGAGAAACTGTTACGATTTGCTATGGTTTGCGCGTTGCGACAGTTCCATAAACAATTTAAAAATAATAATTATCTGAAATATTTCGTGAGACGCGAATTCTCATGAGCGAAGGTTATCACATCAGGTACTGTTCGGTGATGGCTTCGCCCAGTCGGTTGTTGCCCTTGATGAAGTCGCCGATGAATTCGTGCAGGCCGGACTGGAAGATCTCCTCCCGGCGGCTGTTCTGCAGCTTGGTGCGCACCGCGCGCGCGCTGCGCTGAGCGGGGCCCTGGCGGCCATAGGCCTTGGCGATATTGTCGAGATTGGCGACGAGGTTTTCGTAACAGCTCGCCAGCGAGCGCGGCATCTCATCCCGCAGCATCAGCAGATCGGCGATCAGCCACGGCTTGACGCTTTCCCGATAGACCCAGTGATAGGCGGTCAGCGCCGAGACCGAGCGCAGGATGGCCGACCACTGGAAATAGTCGAGCGGGCCGCCGACGCGCTCATGCTCCGGCAGCAGCAGATGATACTTCACGTCGAGGATGCGGGCGGTGTTGTCGGCGCGCTCCATGAACACGCCGAGCCGGGTGAACCAGTAGGCGTCGTTGCGCAGCATGGTGCGGTAGGCGGAGCCGTCGAAGTGGAGCGAGGATTCCTGCACCCAGCGCAGGAAGCGCATGAACTCCTCCCGCGAGGTCGGCCCGTTGCCGAACCGCTTGAGCTCCAGCCAGGTCCCGTTGATGGAATCCCACATCTCCACCGTGAGGGCCGTGCGCACCGCGCGCGCGTTTGTCCGCGCAGCCTCGAAGCAGGAGCGGATGGAGGAGGGGTTTGCGGTGGAGAAGCAGAGGAAGTCGATGACGGTTTCCTCGTTGGCTTCCGGATAGAGCGCGGAGAAGGACGAGGCGCAGCCCGCGGTGGCGACCGCGGATTCCCACTCGTTGGTGGTGCCAACATAGGACAGCGGCAGCGTCGCAAGGCGCTGGGTGACTTCGAGGATGCGGGCGAGATATTCGGCACGTTCCACATAGCGGGCGAGCCAATACAGATTGTCGGCGGTGCGTGAGAGCATGAGCTATGCCCCGAAGACGGTGAGAGCAGTCTTTCTCTGCCAAAAGTCGAAAGAGCGACCTTTGTTGTGACGTGAGGCGCAGTTGCTCTCCTCCCCCTTGTGGGGAGGGGTCGGGGGTGGGGGTCGACGATGGTGGCTCTGCATTGCCATACGAACCACCCCCCTCCCTGACCCTCCCCCACAAGGGGGGAGGGAACGGCTAACGCTGTGCTTGCGGCTTGAACGGTCCTGCCTGTGAATTGCAGCTCTCATCTGTCCAGCACCCAGGTGTCTTTGGTTCCGCCGCCCTGGCTGGAATTCACCACCAGCGAGCCCTTGGTCATCGCCACCCGGGTCAGTCCGCCGGGCACGATCCGGATGCGGTCGCGGCCGGTGAGCACGAATGGGCGCAGGTCCACATGGCGCGGTGCGACGCCCTCGCTGACACAGGTCGGACAGGTGGAGAGCGCCAGGGTCGGCTGGGCGATGAAGTTCTTTGGCTGGCTCTTCAGCTTCGCCCGGAAGATCTCGATGGTCGCCTTGTCCGCCTTGGGGCCGATCAGCATGCCGTAGCCGCCGGAGCCGTGCACCTCCTTCACCACCATCTCCTCGAGGTGTTCGAGGACATAGGCCAACTGGTCCGGCTCGCGGCAGCGCCAGGTCGGCACGTTCTTCAGGATCGGCTCCTCGCCGAGGTAGAATTTCACGATCTCCGGCATGTAGCTGTAGACCGCCTTGTCGTCGGCAATGCCGGTGCCGACCGCATTGGCCAGGGTGACATTGCCTGCCTGATAGGCAGACATCAGCCCCGGTACACCGAGCGCGGAATCCGGGCGGAAGGCGAGGGGATCGAGGAAATCGTCGTCGAGGCGCCGGTAGATCACATCCACCCGCTTCGGTCCCTGGGTGGTGCGCATGAAGACGCACTCGTCCTTGATGAACAGGTCGCGTCCCTCGACCAGTTCCACGCCCAGCTTGTCGGCCAGGAACGAATGCTCGTAATAGGCCGAGTTGAAGACGCCGGGCGTCAGCAGCACCACGGTCGGGTCGGAGGAGGCGCTGGTCGGCGCGACGGAGTTGAGGGTGGCCAGCAACTCGTCCGGATAGTTCTCGACCGGCGCCACCCGGTGGCGGGCGAACAGCTCCGGAAACAGCCGCAGCATGATCTCCCGGTTCTCCAGCATATAGGAGACGCCGGAGGGCGTGCGGGCATTGTCCTCCAGAACATAGAAGGTCTCCGGGTCCACCCGGACCACGTCGATGCCGGCAATATGGACATAGATATCGTGCGGAACTTTCTGCCCGTTCATCTCCGGCCGGAACACCGGATTTTGGAAGACAAGGTCCTCAGGCACTTGACCCGCCTTGAGAATTTCCCGCTTCGTATAGACGTCCTTGATGTAAAGGTTTAGCGCCCTGACCCGTTGCTCGAGGCCGGAGCGCAGCAGTTCCCATTCCCTGGCGGCGAGGATGCGCGGCAGCACGTCGAAGGGGATCAGCCGTTCCTGGGCGTCGGCTTCGCCATAGACCGCGAAGGTGATGCCGATCCGTCGGAACAGCACCTCGGCTTCGCGGCGCCGGTAGTCCAGCACGTCGGGCGGAATCTCGCCGAGCCAGCGGTTCAGTTCCTGGTAGGCGGGGCGGATCGCACCGTCGGTGCCAGTCATCTCGTCGAAGGCGACAGACATTCTCCCCAGTCCCGGCAAGTTCGGCACGACAGATGTCGAAAGGCCATCGCGCCCATGTTCATGGTCCAATGCTGCAAGGTCCGCGCCAGTTGTTCCGGGCGCGGAAGCCACGCCCCAGTCCCCCAGACTGGTGCGCCTGCTGCGTCGCGATCTTGCATCCGGACCACAGTGCGGGTCTCATATTGATGAAATAATAGGCAGATTGGCCGGCGTCTCGCCCTGGGATCGTTCGGGATTTCTGCCTGGTGATTGTGCAGACGAATGCCCGGCCATCTCGGATGGTTCCTTTGAAATCCGCTCCGGCACCTTGAAGCATGGCAACCGGCAATGGCAGGTTAAGAATCTGGATAGCGTGCCGCCGGATTCTCCATGACCCAACCAGATGCCCCCTCTGCTCCCGTGACCGCCGGGCTGCTCGTCATCGGCGATGAGATCCTGTCGGGCCGGACCAAGGACAAGAATATCGGCCATATCGCCGAATACATGACGGCGCTGGGGATCGACCTGCGGGAAGTGCGGGTGGTGGCCGATGTCGAGGACGACATCGTGGCGGCGCTCAATGCGCTGCGGACGCGCTACACCTACGTGTTCACCACCGGCGGCATCGGCCCGACCCACGACGACATCACCGCCGACAGCGTCGCCAAGGCCTTCGGCGTGCCGATCGATGTGGACCCGCGCGTCGTCCAGATCATGAAGGAGCGGTTTCCCGACCGGCCGCTCAACGAAGCCCGGCTGCGGATGGCGCGGATCCCGGAGGGGGCCGATCTCGTGCCGGTCGGCAATATGGGCGCGCCCGGCTTCTGGATCGGCAACGTCATCGTCATGGCGGGCATCCCGACCGTGATGCATGCGATGCTCGACAGTGCCGCGCCCAAGCTGAAGACCGGCGTCCGCATCATGTCGGAGACGGTGCGCGCCGATGCGCGGGAAGGCGACATCGGCACCGAGCTCGGGGAGGTCGCCAAGGCCCATCCCGACGTGATGATCGGCAGCTATCCCTATGTCGACGACAAGGGCCCCAATACCAATCTGGTCGTGCGCTCTCGTGACGTCGAGAAACTCGCCGCCGCCAAGCAGGCCGTTGAGGAGATGCTGGCCCGGGTCAAGCAGCGGCTGGCGGGATCACCGGGTTGAGCGAGCGCGAGCTGGTCATTCGCGTCGTCGCCATGCCCCGGGACACCAACCCGGATGGCGACATGTTCGGCGGCTGGATCCTCAGCCAGATGGACCTTGCCGCCTATCTACACGCCCGCAAGCTGGCATCGGCCCAGGTGGTCACCGTGGCGATCGACAACATCGTCTTTCACCAGCCGGTGTTCGTTGGCGACTGCCTGGTCTGCTACGCGATCACCGAGCGCATCGGGCGCACCAGCATCACGGTGAAGATCGAGGCGATGGTTGAGCGCCACCAGACCCATGCCCGCCATCAGGTGACCGAAGGGCGGTTCGTCTTCGTCGCGATCGGCCCGGACCGGAAGCCGATCCCGATCGTCCCGTCTCCGGCCGCGCCCTGACGCGGGCCGGTCTCGAACGCTCTCCCTGTTGATGGCGCGCCGATGTCCGGCATCGCACTCTTGCGGTGGGCTTCCTTTTCGTGTTGGGACACAGGCCCATTGATCCGAGAGGGGAGCCATGGCTGCCGAACCGCAAGCGCAGAAGGCCTTTCCGGTCTCCTGGGACCAGTTTCACCGCGACACCCGCGCCCTGACCTGGCGGCTGGCCAGCGCCGGGCCGTTCGAGGCCATCGTCTGCGTCACCCGGGGCGGCCTGGTGCCGGCGGCGATTGTGGCGCGCGAACTCGACATCCGGATGATCGAGACGATCTGCGTCGTCAGCTACCAGTGGCAGGTGCAGCAGGCCGAGCTCAATATCCTGAAAGGCATCTCCGAAAAGGTGACCGCGATCGGCGGCGGGCGAGGGAAGGGCGTGCTGATCGTCGACGATCTGGTCGACACCGGGAAGACCGCCAGGGTTGTCCGAGAAATCCTCCCCGAGGCGCATTTCGCCACCGTCTATGCCAAGCCGATGGGACGGCCGCTGGTCGACACCTTCATCACGGAGGTTTCGCAGGATACCTGGATCTTCTTTCCGTGGGATACCGGCCTCGCCTTCCAGCCGCCGATCCGCGAGGGCGGTGCGTGACTTTCTCGCTGGCGCACTGCTAAAAGCCTCAGCCAACGACAGGCCTTTGCGGGCGTGGCGGAATCGGTAGACGCAACGGACTTAAAATCCGTTGGGGTTATCCCCGTGCGGGTTCGAGTCCCGCCGCCCGCACCAATGATTTGCAACGACAGTCTGACGCCGGCTGCAATCGCAGCACGTCATGTTTCAACTAACTGTCGATCATCCGCACATCCGCATCGATGAGACAGTAGGGGGCGTAGCGGAAATCCCGGATCTGCACGACCGCGTCCTCGCGCCAGACGATCAGCATGAAGCCGCGCACGGCCTTGTCTGCCGCCGCGGGATCGTGGACGAGGATCGCCGGACGGCCATCCACGAAGCCGAGGGACAGGCTCCAGTCCTGTGCGCGGCTGTAGTTGCCGAAATAGGTTGAAGCCTCGGCCTTGCCGCGCAGGCGGACGCGATTGACGACTTCAAGCTGGACATCCTCGGCAATCAGAGCCCGCACGGCGTCAAAGTCACGGGCATTGAAGAGATCGACGTAGCGCCGCAGCCGCCGCTCATCATCGGCGTCGAGGGTCGGCGTCGCGGCCGGTTCGGGTGTTGCCGCGAGCAGGCGGAGCTGCGCGCGCCCGCGATGCAGTGCCGCCTTGGTCGCGGCGAGCGTCGCGCCGGTCACGTCGCAGGCCTCATCCAGGCTGAGGCCGAGCACATCGACAAGGATGACGGCGCTGCGCTGCGGAACGGAGAGATGCATGAAGGTGCGCAGACTGGTCTGGGCAACATGCCGGCTATCGGCCGCGGCGGACGGATCCTCGATCATGGAAATGTCGGCTTCGCTCATCAGCGACCTGTCACGGTTGCGCCGGCGGAAATGATCCTGGGCGGCATTGTGCGCGATGCGGAACAGCCATTGCTCGGGCCGATCGAGCGCGACGTTGCCATCGAATGCATGAAGCGCTTTCAGCAGCGCCTCCTGCACGATGTCCTCGCCGTCGATCACTGAGCCGGCCATGCGGGCGCAGTAGCGATGCAGCCGCGGGCGCAGGCCGACAAGCATGGCCTCGAATGACTGCCGGTCCAGCTTCTGTGTGCTTGCGCTCATGGCGTCCCGTGGCGTTGCGGTTTGATTTGACGGCTGATCGAACGGGCGATTCAGCTTCCCGGCTTTGCCTCGCCAAGCAAGCGGTAATTGCCGATGATCCGGGCGGGCGATCGCATGACCGGGGTCGAGCGCCGCTCCGCATGGCTGTCGCCAAACGCCTTGAAGGCGGGGAGCTGCGTCAATGGAGACGCGTCGCCATCATCGGGCGTCCGCACGATGTGCACGAACTCACCGCCGTCCAGTTCAAGCACAGCATACTGCACCGCCTTTGGGGCGGATTGGTGCAGGTCCTCAAACACCTTTGCGATCAATGCACGGTTCTCCTCCAGGCTGGTATTTTTCACGCCATATCGAATGAGTGCATAGCCCATCGTTTGTCTCCCAACGTTTGGCTCCACTTCGAAGACGGCCGGACGGCGCGAAAAGATTCTCGACCGTTCGGGAATCTTTTTGACCGCCGGGATCGTCTTTGACGGGAAGGCGCTGCAAACGCAGGAAATGGCCTTGACCCAGAGGAGAACAGCAATGACCTATGTCGAAGGATTTGTCGCTGCGGTGCCCGCCGCGAACAAGGACGCCTATCTCAGGCATGCGACTGCCGCCGCCGCGCTGTTCAAGGAGTTCGGAGCGAGCCGCGTCGTCGAGGCCTGGGGCGATGACGTGCCCGACGGCAAGATCACCGACTTCAGAGGCGCGGTGCAGGCGAGGCCCGACGAAGTCATCGTGTTCTCCTGGCATGAATATCCCTCGCAGGAGGCGGCCGGCGCAGCGTATCAGAAGATGATGAGCGACCCGCGCATTCGGGAGATCGGCGCGGCGATGCCGTTTGACGGTCAACGGATGATTTACGGCGGCTTCACACCAATGGTTATCGAAAGCACCGGCGGCAAGATGGGTTACGTGGATGGTTCTCTGGTGCCGGTTCCGGCCGGAAACCAGAAGGCCTACCGTGAACTGACGGCGCAATACATCACGGTGCTCATGGAGTATGGCGCGACACGCGTGGTCGATGCCTGGGCCGAGAATGTTCCCGATGGGAAAGTCACCGACTACAAGCGTGCGGTGAAGGCCGGTGACGACGAGAGGGTGGTCTATTCCTGGGTTGAGTGGCCGTCGAAGGATGTCCGCGATGCAGGATGGCAGAAGGTGATGGCTGACCCGCGCATGTATCCCGACGCCGATACAATGGAACTCTACGACAACATGCGCAGGGTCCATGGCGGATTCACGCCGATCCTCGATGTCTAAAGACGATGTTCATCATAAGTTTCGCCCGCAGATCAGCCGTATCTGGATGTCGATCCCGCAACAGCGGTGTGGCCGGCCGGTATTGCCGATGTCCGAAGTTGCGTGACGGTGAATGGGCAACCCTGCCGCATATCTTAATGAAGCCTCCTGCGGCGGGTTAAAAATTAGCCGTCCTTGTGAGGAAGCCCTTCAAGGCCTTCAGGTAGTTTCCCGGGTCTGTAGTGAAAACCCAGACTTCAGGGAAACGAGTGCATGACTTTCTACGTCGAGGAAAAAACCTATCTCCGACTGTTGGACAAGATCAGCAAGATCAGAGACGACCACACCTCGGCGAGTGATTTCCAGAACCAGATGATCCTGGCATTGGGAAAAGCCGGCATCTGGCCGGTGAGCGTGGAGCAGATTCACCGGGAGTTCCAGGCGGCCGCAGTCAGGAATGACAATCAGGGCGAGTCCGGAAACGTCATTGCGTTCAGGCGGCAGAAGAGGTTCGCCTGACCGGGAGCAGTCCCGATCGGAGTGTCCCGCAGCGCCGCCCGAAGCAGGCCTGCAGGTTCCAATTGAAAAGGCCGGTCTTGCGACCGGCCTTTTTGATGATTGGCTGTCTTGCCGTGGTCAGGACGGCTTACGCCGGCGCGGGAACGGCCTGGCCGAAGTCGCCGCCCGGGGCCTGCTTGCCGGCGGTGACGGCTTCCGCACGCACGTCGCGCGACACGGACTTCCGCTCGGCGTCGATGCGCTCGATCAGATAGAAGGCCCGCTCGGCGCTGCCCAGCAAGGTGAGGATCGCGCCGCGCTCGACCCATGGCAGCTCGGCGCCGAGCTTCAGGCAGCGCTCGCGCAGTTGCAGCAGGGTCGGCAGGCGGCCCGCCGCTTCGGCTGAGACCAGCTTGCCGCTGCCGGGAACGATGGCGCCCATCGCTTCGGTGATCTGGTCGAGCGTGGCATTCACCAGGCTGCGGCCGACCTCCGAGAATGGCTGGCGTTCGACCCGCCGGGCGATCTGATAGAGCGTCTCGCCGAGGCTCGCAGTCCAGTCCTCTTCTTCGATCAGGCTTGCCAGCAGGTCCGCCTTGTCGTGCGGCATGTTGGGCTCGAGCATCGCCGCCGTGTAGCTGCGGATCTCGCGGCTGAGGATGTCGAGCGCGCCATAATGCGTCGGGCTGTCGTCCGGGGCGTTCTCCGCGCCGCGGGCGATCGCCATGAACTGGCCGGCCGCTTCGAGGTAGCGATCGGTCTCACGCTGCACAGCCGCCACGCCCTTCGGGAAGTCCTTGCTGAGGCGCGGATCGAGATAGCGCGGCTGGGAATAGTCTTCCGCATCGTCGGCCGAGTCGTGGCCGATCTTCGACAACACCCGGTCGAACACGCCGATGAAGGGGAACATCAGTGCGGTGTTGAAGATGTTGAAGCCCGTCGAATAGAGACCCACCGCGACCGGAACCAGCGGGAAGGTTTCCTTGCCGTTGACGATGACCGGCACGCCCGGATCGCCGCCGAACCAACCCATCACCCAGACCAGCAGCTGCATCGATACGAAGAACAGCGGCAGCATCACCGCGACGCCGAGGATGTTGAAGGTGATGTGTGCGTAGGCCGCGCGTTTGGCGTTCTTCGAGAGGTTCAGCGAGGCCAGCCAGGAGGTGATGGTGGTGCCGAGGTCGGCGCCGAGCGAGAAGGCGACGGCGGTCTGCCAGTCGAGCACGCCGGCGGCGCCGAGGCCCATGACGATGCCGATGGTGGCCGACGACGAGTGGATCATCGCCGTGATGCCGGCCGCGATCAGCACGCAGTAGATCAGGCCCATATAGTTGTCGGCCTTCAGGGTCGAGATCACCGACATCACTTCGGGCATGTTGCGCAGCGGGCGCAGGCCGCTGGTCATCAGGTTGAGGCCGTAGAAGATCAGCGCGAAGCCCATGCAGGCCAGCGCGATGTTGCGGACCCTGGGATTCTTGGCGAACACGTAGACGAGGGCGAAGGCGCCGGCGAGGATGAGACCCAGCGGGCCGAGCGGCAGTGCGATCAGGCCGTTGCCCAGGGTGGTGCCGATATTGGCGCCCATGATCACGCTGATCGCGGGCCGCAGGCCAAGCACGCCGGCGTTGACGAGGCCGACGACCATCACGGTCATCGCGGTGCTCGACTGGATCACGCCGGTGATGAAGGTGCCGGCGAACAGGCCGGCGATCGGCGTACCAGCGATCTTCGCCAGGAACGCCCGCATCTTGTTGACGGCCAGCGACTGGATGCCGTTGCTCATGAATTCCAGCCCGAGCATGAAGATGCCCAGGCCGCCGATGACCGGCACCAGAATGTCTCTGAAGATGTCTGCCTGCATTGACTTTTCGCCCCTGTGAACATCGATCCGGCCGCTGGCCCTCCGTGCCGCGACCTGATGCGGTGCTGGCGACCGCTGACAGGCTCACAGTCCCGGAGGGCTCATGCACGACGCGGATTGCGTTGCGTCTTCTCCTTCACCAAACCATGGTGCAGGCCGCGCAACGCCCGATGTGATGACCCCAACTGGTCCGGTTCGATGTAAGGCGGGCTGGATGACAGTGTGACGACATGGCACAGGCAGCGCAGCCACCGGAGCGGCGGCGAAGGCCCTTCAACCGGCAGCCCGAAAATGCAAGTTAAGCCCGTGCCATCACGACCGCGGCTCATTTCGTGCTCAGAAAGATTTAAGGATAATTGGCCTGCGCTTGGCGGGTGAGCCACAATGTCGCAGGATGGGGAATGTTGATTGTGAGGTATCAGAAGGTGGTTGGTCACCGTATAAATACGGCGCTGAAGCTGATCGCGGCGGCTGCTGTTGTGGCGCTTGCGGCGGGATGTTCATCGATGGATGACGCCCCTGGCGTCCAGCTCGTCGATCCCGCGACCTATCTCTATTACACCTGTCCACAGCTTGCGACGGCGAGGACCCAACAGACCAAACGCCGCCAGGAGCTCGAAGGCCTGATGGCGAAGGCCGAGCGCGATGCAGGCGGACAGATCGCCAGTTCTATCGCGTATCGCGGCGACTATCAGGCGACGCTCGGCCGCCTGCAGCTCATCGCCGCCTCGTGGCGGGACCGCAACTGCGAGATCGAGATGGCGAACAGCCCCCGTTAGGCGGGCCTTGCCGGGGAGGGGCTGAGCCGCACATGACCTTGGCCACGATCACGCCCGGCATCCTCAACGTTGGCTCCGCGCTGCCCGATCCGCCATTCGAGTTTGCGGAGGCCGGCGCTCCGACGGGCTTCGATGTCGAACTGATGCAGGCGGTCTGCGCCCGGCTTGGCCTCACATGGCGGCTCGTTCCTTTTGCGGGTCAGGATTTCAACGCGATCTTCGACGGGCTGGGCAGCGCATGGGATTGCGTCGCATCGGGCACCACGATCACCGCGCAACGTCAGACAGTGGCTGATTTCTGCGAGGCATATGTCGAATCCGGACAAAGCCTTGTCTGCAATGTCGCCCGGACGCCGCATATCCGCTCGGTCGACGACCTCGCCGGGATGGTGATTGCCGTGCAAAGCGGCAACACCTCCGAGCCTGTCGCAGAGCGTCTGAAGGCGGACGGGCGCGTCGCCGACATTCGCATCTATGCCTATCACGACATCAGCCGGATGCTTGACGACCTGGAGGCAGGGGTGATCGGCGCCGTGATGAAGCTTGCGCCGGTGATGCACTGGCTGACCCGCGGCCGCCCGGACCTTCGCGTCGTTCAGGAGCGGATCACGGACGAGAAGCTGGCGGTCTCGGTGCCGCGGGGACATGATGCACTGCGCCGGGCGATCGACGATGCCCAGGGTCAACTGAAGAGCAGCGGCGAACTGGACCGGCTGATCGGCAAGTGGTTGCGGTGATGATCAGGTGTATTCATCTTTCAACCGGGGCTGATGGCCGCTCGCATGTCGGGCAGAGCACCCTGCCGGCAGATCTTGAACAACGGGCGACAACGGTTCGCTTTGAGGAAACCGTCGCCGGCTCGTCGCTCGACTGGCATACGGCGCCGCATCTGCAATACGTCATCACGCTGTCCGGCACGCTCGAATTCACCACGCGCGATGGCGAGACCTTTATCCTCCGGCCGGGCGATGTGCTGCTGGCGGCCGACACGACGGGAAGCGGGCACCGCTGGCGGCTGATCGATGACCAGCCGTGGCGGCGTGTCTATGTGGAGCTTGCACAGCCTGCTTAAAGCGATGTCCAGCGCAGCCGCAGCG
>Ga0180223_1002198_pt1 | contig 12274 bp, 13 predicted proteins | sample eDN5th30CKraftOP_FD_151337 | JGI IMG/M metagenome (GOLD analysis project Ga0180223, IMG submission 151337) | Enriched Organic Plus compost microbial communities from Emeryville, California, USA - eDNA 5th pass 30_C Kraft OP (version 2) (version 2) ...
AGCTGATATAGCCCGCCTTTTCGAGCACGCGCGGCAGCGTCGCCTCGAACGAGGACACGTATTCCTGCGGCAGGTGGTTATCGACAATGGCGCTGGTGACGCCGGTGCGGATCGGATAGCGGCCGGTGAAAAACGCCGCGCGGCTCGGCGAGCATTCCGGCATCGCCCAGACATTGGTGAACTTGACTCCCTGCTTGGCGATCAGGGCGAGATTGGGCAGCGCGGCCGGCAGCAGCCCGCCAAAGCCGAACAGCTTGAGCTGATCGATGCCGACGTCATCGAGGATGACGAACAGGATGTTGGGGCGGGTTGTGGCCGCGGCCGGATCAGCAGTCTGCGCGCTGACATGGCTTGCGCAGGCCGCGATCACAGCACCAATGCCGATGCCGCCAACCAGCTTCTTCCAGTTCATGATCCTGCCCCTCGTGCCCAGCACTGTCTGTTCTACGGTCGAGCCGTCCGGCAGCCTCGCAACTGCGTGCTGCCCTCCGATGACACTTGCGATTGATCGGGCTGGAGCGTCAACGAGTGGACCAAATTTCGCCATCCCCTCGGATCGACAACCGGACCACGGCCGGGGAATGTCGCGAATTCGCCGCCACAGGCGTTAACCGCCTTGCGTTGACGCCGATCACCCCGCAAAGTCAGTATGTTGTGAGTCCGGGAGATATTCTATGGATTGGCGCGAGATGCACTCGGCAGCGAAGGTGTTGGTTTTCGGTCTGTCGGGTCTTGCCCTGGCAGCCTGCGCGACGGGTCCAGCCCCGGAAGTAGCTCCCGCAACGCCGCCTCCCGTCGCTGCCCTGCCGCCGCCATTCCCGCCGCAGGACCTGGTCGGCCGCTGGGGTTTTGCCTCCTATCACCGCGAAGAAGACCGGGCGCGCACCGAAACGGCCGCCCGCGGGCAATGCAAGAATCCCTACGTGATCGGCCGCGGCCCAACCGGTGGTATCATGATGCATGCTGCCGACCAGCCCAAGCAGGAAGAGATGCTGGTGAAGGGCGCCCCGGGTGGAAAGACCTTTATCGGGCCGGACCCGTCTCCCGGCGTGCAGTCGGACCGCGAGATCGTCACCTTCGATGGTCAGGTGCTGGTGCTGCGCTGGCTCGATCCTGAGGTGCAGGGCCGTTACGGCAACAGCGTCTATGTGCGCTGCGCGCCCCGTGCGTGATGCTGTCCGCCGTTCCGGCTGTGCTTTCCCGGGCAACGACCCGTGGCCCGGGGCCATATGCGTGAGCAATCCAGACCGGCGCCGGCTCGATCCTGGTCGGTTTCACTCCGGCTGAACTCAACGCGATCGGGAGCGGCAATGCGATGCAGCCGATGCCATGGCTGAACGCATCGTCGGCCGGGCTCTCGACTGACTCAACGCATCCTTATTGCCGGGGAGACGAGCGGCTCACATACATTGACGCCGTGGAATTCCGAAGATGATCGAGGAAGAGATCCACCACCGGACTCACTGTCCGATTCCTCAGGGTCAGGATCGCCACCGGCCACGGATGGCGCGGCAAATCGACCTGCAGCACTTTCAGTGCAAACCGCTCGGCGTAGAAACTCGCAATTGATGTCGGGAAGGTTGTGATGAAACGGCCGGAACTGACCATGCTAGCGCGGATGTGAATGGAGAACGTGCTCAGGACCACCTTGGGCATGCTCAAGCCGCGCAGTTGGCACGCCTCGGTTATGATCCGGTGATTCCAGCTCGGAGGCGTTGCCAGTATCCACGGCTCATCAATCAGCTCGGCGAGATCGACCTTGCGGCGGCGGCTCCACCGGCTTCCCATCCCAGCAACAACAACCAACTGGTCGTCGAAAAGCATTTCAACATTGAGATCATCATTGGCATGATCCTCGGCGCGTGGGCGTCCATGCAGCCGCTGCAGAACGAAATCCAGGTTGCGGTTGCGCAGCTTGGCTGCAAACGTCGCGAACTCCTCCTCATAGATATCGAGAATTATGCCGGGATAGTCCCGGGAGAAGCTCTCTATGATGGGCGGGAGTATCGGTGCAAGCCCTTCCGGGCACCCAAATTTGATCTCACCTTCTGTCGGGGCTGACAAAAACTCGATTTCCCGAATTCCTTGCTTCAATTCATCGAAGGCCGCGCGTCCACGCGCCAGCAATGCACGACCGAACGGCGTAAGCGCGACACCGCGTGAACTGCGATCAAACAGTTTGGTGCCCAGAGCATCTTCCAGACCGGCGATCAGTTGCGAAATAGCAGGCTGCGAAACGTTGAGATGGTTTGCCGCCTTGGCGAGGCTGCCCATGCGGGCAACAACAAAAAACACATGCAGGTCCCGCAGCTGCAGACGCCGGCCAATGTGACTGTCCCAGTCGACGATCTTGCCCATAACCGCCAGCTTTGGTCGACAGAAGAAAACAGGGAATACTGCTTTTATCGAATTCTCCCTAACGTGGCAATCAATCCGGATGTCACGGCGGTTTGTGAGCAAAAAATAGCAGCACAAATCGAGGGAGCGGTGATGCAACGGCGGACAGAAGAGCGGGTCTTCATTGCAGGCGCGGGCCCTGTCGGCATGGTGGCCGCAGCCTGTCTCGTCCGGCACGGAATTCCTGTCACAGTTTTTGAAACAGCGGCGAACCTCTCCAAAGAGTCTCGCGCGTCAACGTTTCATCCGTCGAGCCTGGATATCCTGGATGAGCTTGGCTTCACGGATGAACTGGTCGCAAGCGGCATGATTGCACGCCGACTGCAATACCGCTCCGAAGAAGACGGCATCATTGCAACCTTCGATTTTTCTGCGATCTCGGATTTGACCCGCCACCCTTATCGGCTTCATTGCGAGCAGTTCAATCTTACCCGCATCATTCACAGTAAGTTATCCCGCGATCCTCACTTCAACATTGAATTTGGCATGCGGGTTTGCGGTGTCGCGCAGGACGAAGACAGCGTCACCGTCAAACTTGCCGGTCCGGACTCGACGACAAGCGTCCGACGCGGGCGATGGCTTATCGGTGCCGATGGAGGGCGCAGTGAAGTCCGCAAGGCGCTGGGAATCAGCTTTGAAGGGTTTACCTGGCCAGAGCGCTTTCTTGTGGTCACGACGCCATTCGATTTTGGTGCGAGGATACCGGGAATTGATCCGGTGACGTATGTCTCCGCGTCAATCAACTGGCATGTGTTGCTGCAAATCCCGTCGATGTGGCGTGTTACGTTTCCGGTTGACCGCCAAGTGGCCAACCAGACGGCATCAAGCCGCGATTTCGCCGAGGCCGCTCTAGCCGCCGTGGCGCCAGGCGCCCAGGATTGCGCGGCGGCGCATTTCACTCTCTACAACGTTCATCAACGCGTTGCGAAAACCTTCCGTCTGGGGCGCGCTTGTCTCGCCGGGGATGCCGCTCACATCAACAATCCGCTCGGCGGGATGGGAATGAACGGCGGAATCCACGACGCCGTCAATCTGGCCCAGCGGCTGACACGGGTCTGGCGACGGGAGGCGGATGACACCGAGATGGATCGCTATGATCGGCAGCGCCGGCTGGTCACGCTCGAGCATATCCAGAATCACACGATCCACAACAAACGCGACATTGAAGCGCATGATCCGCGGGAACGGGTTCGCTTTCGCAATAAACTGAGCCGGATCGCAAGCGATCCGCCGCTGACGCGTGATTTCCTGAGAACCGTCTCCATGATTGCCAGCCTGGAACGTGCAGCCGAGCTTGGGTAGCCGGCGCGGAGGATCTTCCGATGGAAGCCGAGGACCAGGGGAATCAAAGTGTTCAAGCACCACCAGCGCGGCAGGACACCGCAACGGATGACGTCGTCTATGTGGCGATGTGTTCGGGTGTAACAATCATATTGCCCGCCGCGGAGCGGGCGAGATTTGAGTTCGGACAGTTCATCGCCTCTGCGGTCGCGCTGTTTCTTTTGCTGCTGACGCTGCTGATCTATAGTCTGTGATGTTTCGCCAAGAATCAATTTGTACCGAACAGATCGTCGATCTCGCTCTGCGTCACATGATCCCCATCGCCGGGAAGCGCGGGACCACTGAGCAGCTTGTCAGCGGGACGATGCATCCGCGCGGAACTGGTGACCGCGTCGATGCCATTCCAGATCGCTTTCATATGAGCGATGCGGCCTTCGACGAACTGCATCGTGACCAGCACCTTGCCGATGCGCTGGCCGGTGATGTCGTGGAAATTGCACGCCTCAAAGATGCGGACCACGTGATCCTGGATATCGCGCGCGACACCCTGTGCGTGCTCGCCCTGCACGGTGGAGCAAAGGATGCTCGCCGCCGCCTCGATATTCTCAGCCGCGGCGAGGATCTGCTCGGTCGATCGCTCCGTGCCGCCGACGACCGCATGCAGCTCGCGGGTGAGGCGTTCAAACTCCACGCTGTCGATGCCATTGGCGGAGAGCGCCGCGATCTCCTGCTTGGTGCGGTTGATCGCCTGATAGATCAGTTCGGTCTCTTCGCGCAGCCGGCGCAATTCCGCAATATCGACGGCTGCGACGTGAGCGGAGGTGCTGTCCCGTTGTGACGTGGATTCAGTGCTGTGACCGTCATCCGCAATGACGGTGTGGGGGACGTGCTGGTGCTGCAGCGAGGGCGCCTGCACCTCAGGCAGCATGTCCTCGATCCGAAATCTCGTCCGCCGCACCGCCATGACAGGCCCCGCTTCCGTCCGGCCGGATCATCTCCCGGCGGGATTAATGGGGCGTTGTCGCGCGGACCACAATCGTCGGTGACACCGGGTTAACCATGCACCGCGCCGGTTTACGCATGGGAAACCATAACTTGATGAACGGGAGGTTTTCGCCATCACGGACGCGTGGGCACCCTCCGGTTTTTACAAATCAGCATCTGTTTGAGGCGTTCACTGCGTCCGCGATCCGCGGCCGATCAGGCCATTCCATTGGCGATGTCAGTGCAGAGTACGTCGATGCAACGAGTTGTTGTCCCGGCCCTTGTCGTGGCCGTTCTGAGCGTGAGCGCGCTCCCCGCGTCCGCGCAATCATCGTCCGGCATGGGCGGTGGATTCATTGAATTCCTGTTCAACGGTGGCGACGGCGCTCCGCCGCCCCAGCCACGCTATCGTGCAGCACCGCCTGCGCCCGCCGCCCACTATGGTCAGCCGGCGCGCCGCGGCCGCTATGCCCAGCCGGACTACGCAGCCCAGGACGACGTATATGCGTCTCAGGAGCCCGTCTATCTCGACGATCGGCGCTCGACGTCCGGCTATCCGCAATACGGCATCCGGCAGTCCGCGCCGCAGCCGGTCTATGCAGCCCTGCCGGCCGCCGGCAGTCCGGTGCAGACGCCGATCGATCCGAAATTCCTGCCGCAGGACGTCGAATATACCGGCTCTGAAAAGGCCGGCACGATCGTGATCGATACGCCGAAACGCTTCCTCTATCTCGTGCAGGAGAACGGCAAGGCGCGGCGCTACGGCATCGGCGTCGGCCGTCCCGGATTCTCCTGGGCCGGCACGCACACGATCACCAACAAGCGCGAGTGGCCGGACTGGCGTCCGCCCGCCGAAATGCTTCAGCGCCAGCCGAATCTGCCGCGCTTCATGCCCGGCGGCCCGGACAATCCGCTGGGCGCGCGGGCCATGTATCTCGGCTCGACGCTCTATCGCATCCATGGCTCGAACGAACCCTGGACGATCGGCCATGCCGTGTCGTCAGGCTGCATCCGCATGCGCAATGAGGATGTGACCGATCTCTACAATCGGGTGAATGTCGGCACCAAGGTGATCGTGATCTAGATTCTCTATTTGCCCGCATTTTCTACGGAAAACCGATGTCCACTTTTCCGGAAAATGCTCTGACGGCCTGAGGGCCGCATCAAACAACAAAGGCCGCCCCGAGGGGCGGCCTTTGCTTTCATGCAGATGAGATGGCGGTATCAGACGTCGTCGTAGCCGCCGTCGTCGAGGTCGGCATCGCCGTCATAGTCGTCGCCGTATCCATCGTTCTGGGCGGTATCGAACATGCCCTGGCGGCCGGACCCGCCGATGTCGCCGAGGCCGGCATCACGGGACAGATCACCGCTGCTGTCACCACCGCCCCAGGGCGAGCGGTCCCCGCCCCCGGCGTCCTGGCCGAACGATTGCGCCTTGGCTTCACCGCCGCCAAACATGCCGCGGAAGGTGTCGAGCAGCAGCGCGCCGCCGATCACGCCGGCCGCGCCCGCAGCAGCCGTACCGAGGAACGATCCGCCGCGCGAGGGCTGTTGCTGCTGTTGCTGCGGATCAGGACGGCCCGGCGCACCGCCCATCGGCTGTCCGCCGGCGGTCCACCGCGAATCATAGCCCGGCTGGGCATCGTATTGTGGGGACCGCCCGAAACCCGGCGGCACGCCCATCGGCGCATCCCGTCCGCCGCCGACCGACGGCACCGAGCTGCCGCGCTGGTAGGGCTGCTGCTGATACTGCTGGCCCTGCGGCTCCTCGCGGCCGAAAAAGGCATCGCGCATGCTGTCGAGGAAACCGCCCTGGCGCTGCGGCTCCGGCTCGCCTTGCCCAAGCGCAGCTTCCAGTTCGCGGATGTGCTCGTCCGCGGCGCGCAGCGCTTCGTCCTGAACCAGCGTCGTCTGCACGAGGGCATAGATCGCGTGCGGAGCACGCTGCAGCCCTTCGGCAATCAGGCGCTCGGCGTCCGGATCGCGCTGGCCGCCTTCAAGGCTCGCCAGACGGTCGAACAGGTCCGTCACCATATCGCGTTCTTCAGGGGTCATCGCGTGTGTCTCCTCCTCTGGACACCCGCAATGTATGGAGACGCTGTGTCGAGGAAATGGCTGCGACAAAATATTTATCGGCCCGCCAGCACGTAGCCGTGGCCGGCCAGCAGGGCGGGAAAGGCGTCGTCCCGGAAGAATGCGTGTTCCCGCTCCCGCAGGGTGGTCAGCGGGTCGAGCCGCTCGAGTTCGGCGTCGACAAAGCCGGGGTGACACATGATCAGTCCGTCCACCGGGAGCGAATCGAGAAAGCGCGGGAACATCGCGCCGAAGTTGCTGACAGGATCGAAATCATAGGTGCCGGCGAAGGCGGGGTTGGTGCGCAGGTCCAATGCGGCAGCGCGGCGGCGGAACTCCATGCTGAGGGAATCCAGCAGCAACGCCTTGCGGTCTCCGAGGCGGCGCGACCATGGCACGATGCGACCACACTGGCGGACCCAGGCGCCGGGCGCTGCCGCTCTCACGGCTTTGAGCAGCGCGTCGCGGATCTGCGGGAAGAGCTGAACGTGCTGGTGGCCGTCGACGAAATCCGGCGGACCGCCGAAGTGTTTGATGAAGGCGGCAAGCTGGGCGGTCACTTCAGCCTCGATCGCGGCGCCATCGAGGCGTCGCATGAGCGCCTGCAGCAGCAATGCGTTCACGGGAAGAAACGCACCGCCATTCAGCGGCGTGAAGCCGCGCGTCAACGGCCGGAACGGCGCGGTGAGCGTGATATGCAATCCGATCGCGACATGCTGACGCTGCCTGCGCTGCTCGGCCAGCGTTCCGACAGCCTCGTCATTCAGGCTCGGCGCCACCGTCATCACCGATGTCGCATTGAGCCGGCCATGATCGATGAGGTCACGGATTGCCGCATTCACCCCGGGGGCCATGCCGTAGTCGTCGGCGCAAAGCCAGATCGGCCGCGCCGTCATTCGGCAGCGGTCCGCGGTTGCGGCTCGGCATCCGCCGTGTCCTCGGCCGCCTTGGTCATATGTTCGGCCACGAAATAGACCGGCCGCGCTTTCATCTCGGAAAGAATCTTGCCGATGTATTCGCCCATGATGCCGATCATCATCAGCTGAACGCCGCCCAGCACCATCATACCGATAACGACCGACGGATAGCCCGGCACCGACTGGCCATAGAAGAATGTCTCGAACAGGATCTGCAGGCCGAACAGCAGGGCCGCGAGCGCGATCAGGAATCCCAGCAGGCTCGCGAACCGCAGCGGCGCCACCGAGAATGACGTCAACCCTTCGATCGACAGTCCGAGCAGCGAACTGATGTTCCAGCTGGTCACGCCATGGGCGCGCGCCGCCGGCTCATAATCGACGCGCTTCTGCTTGAATCCGATCCAGGTCGCGAGGCCCTTGAAGAAACGGTTGCGTTCCGGCAGCCGCCGCAGCGCCGCGACCGCGCGGGGCGACAGCAGCCGGAAGTCGCCGGCGTCTTCCGGAATCTTCTGGCGCGCGCCCCAGTTGATCAGCGCATAGAAGCCTTTCACGCTCAACCGCCGGGCAAAGGATTCGTTCGCGCGGTGCGCCTTGGCCGTATAGACGACGTCATAACCGTCATCGAGCCAGTGCTGGACCAGCGTCTCGATCAGCGCCGGCGGATGCTGGCCGTCGCCATCCATGAACAGCACCGCGCCGCGGGTGGCATGGTCGAGTCCGGCGAGCAGCGCAGCCTCCTTGCCGAAATTGCGCGACAGCGACAGCACCTGCACGTCCGCGCCGTCGGCGGGCAGCGCGCGGGCGACGTCATAGGTCGCGTCGCGGCTGCCGTCGTCGATATAGACGATCTCGACCGAAAGACCGCGCTGGGCCTGCAGCCGGCGCGCGATCTCGGTCAGCCGATTGTGCAGCACCGGCAGCCCTGCAGCTTCGTTGAAGACCGGCACGACGATCGACAGTCCGCCGCTCTCCCGGCGGACGATCCTGTCCGATGCACCGCCCCCCGCGTGCCAGTCCCGTGTTGTCGCAGTCATGCTGCGTCCCTGGTGGTGTTTGTCGTTATGACAGATATAGCGCAGGTGCCCACAACTGTCGTCAAATTCAAGACGGCGCGGGGGTGGCCAGCGGGCCCGGACGTGTTAAGCGTGCGCCCGAGATGACAGCTCCCAGTTTCGCCCAAACCCTGCGCGCCCGTCTGCTCGGTCGCGCCGGCGACCGCCCCGTGGCATTGAAGGCAGTCAGCTTCGCCATGGTCGGCGTCGTCAACACCCTTGTCGATGCCGGCGTATTCTTCCTCGCCTATGCCTATCTCACATCGTCGCTGGTGGCCGCGAATGTGCTGGCCTGGATCGTGGCCGTCAGCGGCTCCTATGCGATCAATTCGTTCACCACATTCGCCGCCGAATCGGGCCGCAAACTGAACCTGCGCGCCTATGGAGCCTTCATCCTGGCGGGCGTGGCGGGTCTGGTCGCCAACACGGCAGTCCTGGTCGTCACCGCCCAGACCTTCGGCTGGCCGGTCTGGCTGGCGAAGGTCTGTGCGATCGGCGCCAGCTTCGTCGTCAACTTCTGCCTGTCCCATTTCGTGGTGTTCCGCAAGCGCGACAACAGCGCGAACACCTGATCAGGCGGCCAGTCCGGCTTCCAGCCTGTCGAACAGCGGATTCTCCTGCGCGAAGACATATTCCAGCGGCGCCACCGACACCGCATGGGCGCCATGGTCGCGCAGGAATGTGGCCAGCGCATGCACCTGCGCCGGCGGGCAATGCAGCGTCAGCATGCCGGACGAGGTCGGCCCGCCGAACGGGGATTCCACCCCAAAACGCTGCTTCGCGGTCTCGAGCAGCACGTCATTGCAGCCGGAGAAGCGCGTGCGCACCTCGCGGAACGCGCGGGCGCGGCCCTCTGCGGCAATGCGGTCCAGCACCAGCCGGGCGATCTCGCGCTCCGCGTGCCCCCAGGCCGCGACCCGCGATGCGACGAGATTGGCCTGTGACCGCAGGATCACGCCGTCATCGACGATCTTGAGGGCGTTCGCTGCGAGCGTCGTCCCGGTCGTGGTGATGTCGACGATCAGTTCCGCCGTGCCGGCGGCTGGCGCGCCTTCGGTCGCGCCGGCGCTTTCGACGATGCGGTAATCGATGATGCCGTGCTGCGCGAAGAACTTGCGCGTCAGGTGAATGTATTTGGTGGCGATGCGCAGCTTGCGGTCATGCTTGAGATGGAACGCCGTCGCGACATCGTCGAGGTCGGCCATGCTCTGCACGTCGATCCACGCCTGCGGCACCGCGACCACCACATTGGCGTAGCCGAAGCTCAGCCCGGTGAGCAGGATGACGCGCTGGTCCGCGTCGTCGATCATCTCGCGCACGAGATCCTCGCCGGTGACCCCGAAATGCACCGCGCCCGCGGCCAGTTGCTGGGTGATCTCCGAGGCCGACAGATACGCCACCTCGACGCCATCAAGCCCGGTGACCGTGCCGCGATAGTCCCGCGCGCCGCGCGGTTTGGCCAGCGCGAGGCCGGCGCGGGCGAAGAACGCCTCGGCGTTTTCCTGCAAGCGGCCCTTGGCTGGAACCGCGATGACGAACGGCGCGCTCATGCCGGCTCTCCTGCCGCCGCGAGGCGCTCGATCCATACCGCAAAGCCGATCGCGGAAATCGCCCGATCCGCACCGAGCCGCTGCAGCAGCTCGTCGTAACGCCCACCGGCGATCACCGGCCCGTGCTCGCCGCCATTGGCCTGCAGCTCGAAGACGAAGCCGGTGTAATAGTCAAGCCCCCGGCCGAAAGCCGTCGAGAAGCGCAGGCTCGCGACATCCACACCCCGCGCCGCCAGTGATTCGTTGCGGCTGTCGAACAGGTCCAGCGCTGTGTCCAGCTTCAGCCCGGCATCCTTCGCCAGCGCCCGCAATTCGGTCGCGGCAGCCACGGGGGCTGCGTTGATGGCGAGGAAGCGCTCGACGATCGCGCGGGTGTCCTGCGGCAGCGAGGTCGCCGCGCCCAGCGCCGCCTGTTCGAGGAAGCGGTCGGCGATTTCGCTGACCGAGCGGCCGCCCACCGCCGAGATGCCGGCGATCGACAGCAGGTCTGTGACCAGCGCCCGCGCGGCCCGGGGGTTGGAGCCCGCCAGCGCCGACAGCACGCCCTGATAGTCCGGCGGGGTGCGGCGGGCGTGCAGGGTCAGTTCGTCGAGGTCGTTGGCAAGGCTGGTCTTGCGGTTGAAATCCTTGTTCAGCCGGCGCTTCCAGGCCGGCGCGAGATCAAGCGCGGCAACCAGCGCCATGAACAGGCCAACGTCGCCGATACGGATTTCCGTGATCGGTGCGCCATAATGGGCCGCCGTTTCCAGCGCCAGCGCCAGCATTTCGGCATCCGCCGCCGCGGTGTCACCGCGGCCGAAGGATTCGATGCCGGCCTGCAGGAATTCGTTGACGCCGTTGCCGTGACGGAACACCGGCCCGAGATAGCAATAGCCGGCGGCCTGCCCGGCTGCGGGTGACGCCAGATAATCGAGGGAGACCGGAATCGTCAGGTCCGGACGGAGGCAGAGCTCGCGGCCTTCCGGGTCCGTCGTCAGGTAGATCCGGCGGCGGATGTCCTCGCCCGAAAGGTCGAGAAAAGGATCCGCCGGCTGCAGGATCGCCGGATTCATACGGACATAGCCCGCCTGCTCGTAGGAAGAGACCAGGGTCTCCGCCCGCGAATCGGGATTCATATTTCCTGTCTTGCCGTGTGTCGCCATCGGAAGCCTTGATCTCGCGGCCCGCGCTTTAGCACGAGGCGTTTGACGTTTCGATGTTTATGCGCACGCTGCCTTAACAGCCCGCCCGGACAGTCAGGCCCCGGTCCAGTCGCCCAGCACCGCCTGCACCACCGTCAGGGCGGCAATGGCCGCGGTATCCGCCCGCAGGATGCGCGGACCGAGCGAGAGCCGGACCGCACGGGACACCTTCAGCAGCATCGCCCGTTCGTTCTCCGCAAACCCGCCCTCCGGCCCGATCAGCACATCCACCGGCAATCGCCCCGATGCGGGACGAAACGCCGCCAGCGCCGCAACCGGATCCGTCACCTCGGCATCCTCGTCGCAGAATACCAGCAGGCGCGTGGGATCGCGCCCCGCCAGCATGTCGTCGAGGCCGATCAGGTCGCCGACCTCCGGCAATGTGAGGATGCCGCACTGTTCGGCCGCCTCGATGGCATTGGCCACCATCCGCTCGAGATTGATTCGCGCCGACTGGGTGTGCCGGGTGGTGACCGGCTGGAGCCGGGACACGCCCATCTCCACTGCCTTCTGGACCATGTAGTCGAGCCGGGCGTGCTTCAGCGGCGCGAACAGGTAGTGGATGTCGGTCGGCGCCGACTGCGGCCGGGCCTGCCGGCCGACGACCAGGGCCAGATCGCGCCGGCCGGCCTGGGCAAGTTCGGCCTGCCATTCGCCGTCGCGGCCGTTGAACACCAGCACCGGCGCGCCGGGCTTGAGCCGGAGCACGTTGCCAAGGTAATTGGCCTGTCCGCGGTCGAGCGGCAGCCGGGCTTCGGCGGCGAGGTCTGGCCGGACAAACAGCCGGGGGGTGCGGAAGTCATAGCGGGACATGTGGCATTTCGTCCAGTGAACTCACC
>Ga0180223_1002200_pt1 | contig 12254 bp, 13 predicted proteins | sample eDN5th30CKraftOP_FD_151337 | JGI IMG/M metagenome (GOLD analysis project Ga0180223, IMG submission 151337) | Enriched Organic Plus compost microbial communities from Emeryville, California, USA - eDNA 5th pass 30_C Kraft OP (version 2) (version 2) ...
GCGCGCGAGGGCACCGAGAACACCGACGATTGCCGCTGGCCAAGCAATGGACGGATGGCATTCTCGGCCGCGCGTCCGCCATTCCCGGTCCGCTCCGGCAGCCCGATGGGAATATCGACCGCGATGATGGCTGGCTGCTCGGGCGCTTCACAGATCGCGGCGAACGACTCGAACACCTGCACAAAGCCGTCGTCATTATCCGGCCGCAGGAAGGCCGCGATCCAGCCGGCGCGGCAGCCATCGACACCCGCGAGCCAGATGCCCCCGCTCATGCGCCGAGCTTGGCCGCCAGGTCTTCGACGCTGATCGCCAGCACATCGACGGGCTCAGCCGGCGGCTTGCCGCCGCGGCCGGGACCGTGCTCGTCAGGCCGGGTGATGAAGGCGGTGCGCAGGCCGCAGGCGGCCGCGGCGGTGAGGTCGTTGGCATGGGCCGCCGCCATCATGCACTGCGCCGGCGGCAGGTCGAATGCCGCGCAGGCGGAGAGATAAACCTGCGGCTGCGGCTTGTAGTCGCCGGCGATTTCCGCGCCGAGGATCGCGTCCCAAGGCAGGCCGTTGCGGCGCGCCAGGCCGACCATCAGCGAGATGTTGCCGTTCGAGACCGGCGCAATGAGAAACTTCTGTTTGAGCCGGATCAATCCGGGTGCCGTGTCCCGCCAGGCATCGAGCCGGTGCCAGGCGAGATTGAGAGATGCCAGCACCTCCTCCGGAACATTCGCAATGCCGAAGCGCGGGAGAATTCTGTCAAGGTTGCGCCGGTGCAGCACGTCGAGCTTGCAGAAGCTTTCGCGTCCTTCGCGGATGTCGGCCATCGAGGGCTGATACTCGCCGCGCCATGCATCGGCAAAGGCTCCGCCATCAATGGTGTAGCCCAGCGGCCGCAATGTCGCCTCGGCCTCGCGGGCGATGCTGGTTCGCCAGTCGACCAGCGTGCCGAAAACGTCAAAGAACAAAGCCCTGATCTCATCCGCCATGAGGTGTCTCCGCGTTCACCGCCCCGTCATTGTGGCATGTTCTCTGTCCGCACAGGTCGCCCGGTCAAGAGCGGTGAAGGAAAGCATTGCGTTGACCCCGTGTCCGTCCGACTTCACTCTGAAGCCGACCCATGACGCCTGCGAACAAGGCAAACCACCATGTCCTATGAAAATCTCCTCGTCGAAACCCAGGGCCGCGTCGGCGTGATCCGGCTCAACCGCCCGCAGGCGCTCAACGCCCTCAACTCGGCGCTGATGGCGGAACTGGCGCAGGCCGTCGCAGCCCTCGACGCGGATGCCGGCATCGGCTGCCTGCTGATCACCGGATCGGAGAAGGCCTTCGCCGCCGGCGCCGACATCAAGGAGATGTCGGACAAAAGTTTCATCGACGCCTATGCCGGCAATTTCGCGGGGACCTGGGAGGCGGTGTCGCGCACGCACAAGCCGGTCGTCGCCGCGGTCGCAGGCTTTGCGCTCGGCGGCGGCTGCGAACTGGCGATGCAGTGCGACCTCATCATCGCGGCCGACACCGCGAAGTTCGGCCAGCCGGAGATCAAGCTCGGCATCATTCCCGGCATTGGCGGCACCCAGCGGCTCACCCGTGCGGTCGGCAAGGCGAAGGCGATGGATCTGATCCTCACCGGGCGGATGATGGATGCACAGGAGGCCGAGCGTGCCGGCCTGGTCGCACGCATCGTGCCGGCCGCGGACCTGATGGCCGAGGCGATGAAGACGGCCGAGACGATCGCATCGCTGTCGCTGCCGTCGGTGATCGCGGCGAAGGAGGCGGTCAACCGCGCCTTCGAGACGACATTGGCCGAAGGCGTGCTGTTTGAGCGGCGGACCTTCCACGCGATGTTCGCAACCCATGATCAGAAGGAAGGCATGAGCGCCTTCATCGAGAAGCGCCCGGCGAAGTTCGAGAATCGGTGAGATCAACGCGATTGGTTTTGCTAAAAGCGGGCCTTACGCTCGGCCTTTTGTCCCGGACGCGGTGCGGGACGTAATCCTGCACCGCAGAGCCGGGACCCACGGTTTTATAAGAGCCAGATAAGATTGGGTCCCGGTTCTGCAGCGCGTCACTGCGTGCCGTACTGCGCCGGGGACACGAGTCGGAAACCGGGCCGTGATCCGACTTTATTTCCGGATGCAGATGACGCGCACGATGGATGCGGTCGGATCGCCGGCCGTATCGCTCGTCGCCACTTTGTTCGCGGTGAGGAATTTGCGCAGGGCATCCCCCGTCACCACGCCAACGAGATTGGCTGTCGCGGCCGGCGTTGGGCCGGCAACCATCTGCGGCCGCACGGTCGCCATTCCGGCGAGCTTGCGGTCGCCATCGAGAATGGCTGCGCCAGTGAAGCCGAGCGGCGGGTTGGGATCGATCGTCTGCCCGTTGATGCGCACGGTGATCCGCGTCACCGCGCTGTTGCCGCCCTGAGTCTGAGGATCCGCGATGCCGACCAGCGTTGCCGCGCCGGCTTTGCCCGGGTCGGTGGCGAGCGGGATCGGAGTGAGCTTCGACGAACCATAGACCCGCAGCAGGATGAGGTTGCTGTCCTTGTCCTCCGCGAGGCGCTCAGCGTCGCCGTGGCCCGGCACAACGATCGAGAAACAACCTTCGGTCATTTGCCGGTCGGTGAGGATCGTGCCGTCCGGGCTGACCACGATGCCGGTGCCATACTCCACCTTCCTGCGCTCGGGTACGATGAGGGCTGCAGGCTGGGCTTGCACGGGTGCAGGGAATGTCACCAGCGTGCTCGACATCGCGATCACCACCGGCGACATCACACTGTCGTTCGCCTGATCGTAGGTGATGGTCATGCCGCGCACTTCGCCGGCCTTGATCTCGGCGCGCACGTAGAATTTACGGACCCCCTGCATGCCGGTGATGACGAAGAAGTCCGGCCGCAGCACGCTGTATTCGACCTTCCGGTCAGACGGTTCCTTCTTCATCTGTTCGAACAGCGCGGGCAGGGCCGTGCCGGGTTCGTTGACGCGGAAGGTCTCGATCTGCACCTGCCCCTCTTTCGAATTCCAGCGGGTGCCGGACTTGATGGTACTGCTCTGGGGCACGAAGCGTGTCGGAATGCCGATGCGCACGCCGCTCGCCTGATCGGTCACCATCCGCCAGCCCGCACGGTCCCGTGTCGACCTGGCCGTGGTCGCCAGCGATACGCGCTCCTGCGGATTGAGGATGCCGGTTTCCTTGTTGCCGATGTTCTTCTGGAACGATTTCACCGCCGCGATCGACCGGTCGCCGAATTCGCCGTTGGACACGCCGTTATACTCGCCGGCCCAGATCAGGTCGGACTGCAGCGCGACGCGGTCCGCCTGCGGCATTGCGGCGTAAACCTCCTTCGGACCCTGCGGCGCGGCGGCTTTGGCCGGCGCCTGTTTGGTCGCGCCCGGAGCAGGCTGCGCCAGTGCCGCGGCTGGAAACAAGGCGAGAGCGAGTATGGCGCCGGTCAGTCTCATGTCCTAGTGTCCCGATTCCGAAGTTCGTAAGACTTTGCGGCACCCTCCGATACGAACTTCGGAATCAAAGGGACACTAGCTACCTATGATTCTAGTGTGGTCTTCGGATTTGAAGGTCCTCTGCGAGTTTGCAGCGACCTGAGGAGGAACTTCAAATCCACCACACGAGTTTCCATCGCGAGCCTGCACGCAACCTATCCGAAACCAGGTCCTATGCTAAGTCCCGACGAACTTGAGCGTTACGCCCGTCACATCGTGCTGCGCGAGGTTGGCGGCCCCGGCCAGCAGCAGCTCAAGGCGGCGCGTGTGCTGGTGATTGGCGCGGGTGGCCTCGGGTCACCGCTGATTCTGTATCTCGCCGCGGCCGGCGTCGGCACGATCGGCGTGGTCGATGACGACGACGTGTCGCTGTCGAACCTGCAGCGCCAGATCCTGCATACGACCGGCCAGATCGGACAATCCAAACTGGCGAGCGCTACCGCGGCGGTGGCGCAGTTGAATCCGCATGTGCGGTTCGTGAAGCATCCGCTTCGCCTCACAGCAAACAATGCCGCCGAGCTTGTTGCGGATTACGGCCTCGTCGCTGACGGCTCGGACAATTTCGAGACCCGCTATGCGGTGGCCGATGCCTGTGCGCAGTTGCAGAAGCCGCTCATCACTGCGGCGGTGAATCGCTTCGACGGCTCGCTCACCACGCTCAAGCCGTGGACCGAGATGAGCGACGGCCAACCTGCGCCGCGCTATCGCGATCTGTTTCCTGACATACCGCCCGCGGGCACCATCCCGACTTGCGCCGAGGCCGGCATTGTCGGTGCGCTCACCGGCGTGATGGGCACGCTGATGGCGATGGAAGTCATCAAAGAGTTGCTCGGCCTGGGCGAAGGCCTGGTCGGCAAGCTGCTGCTGTACGATGCCTTGCGCTGCCGCTTCGACACCATCGCCTATGGACGGTGACGGGCTTGGTCCGTCTCTGATCCAATTTTATTGGATCAGAGACGTCGCACATTGTGTTGTCTGAGCTGTTACGCGGCCCGCCGCTCGAGCGCGTAAACCAGTTCCATGTTGCGGTCGCGGATCCAGCCGGGGATCAGCAGCGCGTCGATCACCCACCACACCGCCCAGATGCCGAGGAAGATGTAGCCGACGAAAATCACCGCCGTGGCCCAGCCGATGGCGTGGATCAGCAACTGGATGATCGCGGAGACCGGCTTGCCGAGGTAGAACCGGTGTCCGGCCAGGAACCACAGAAAGAACCACAGCAGATAGGCGATCACCGGCGATTTGCGTCTCGCCTCGTATTCCAGCATCGACCGCGAGGGGGTGCCGGGCATCGTCATCGTCAGGATCCTCCAGCGCCGGACAGTCGGCGACGGCCATTCACATGGCCCCCGATCGGCCGCTTCGCAAGATTTTGGGCCAAGAAACGCATCATTTCAGCCGTCACAGCATCGACGGAAGCACGCGGTCCGGCGGCACAGGCGCGCTTGCGCGCCGTCCATCGCCAGGAGCGAGCCGCGCGGGTCGTTCAAAGCATGGAGGGCAGCACGCGGTCCGGCGGCTTGTGGCCGTCGAGGAAGGTGCGGATGTTGACGATCACCTTCTCGCCCATGTCGATGCGGGCCTCGATCGTGGCGGAACCCATATGTGGCAGCAGCACGACCTTGCCGGAGCGTGCCAGCTTGAGCAGCCGCGGGTTGACCGTCGGCTCCCCCTCGAACACGTCAAGTCCTGCACCAGCCATCTGGCCGGTCTCGATCAGCTTCACCATCGCGGATTCGTCGATCACCTCGCCCCGTGAGGTGTTGACGATATAGGCCTCCGGGCGGATCAGCTTGAGGCGGCGCGCCGACAACAGATGGAACGTGGCGGGCGTGTGCGGACAATTGATCGAGATGATGTCCATGCGCGCCAGCATCTGGTCGAGGCTGTCCCAGTAGGTGGCGCCGAGATCCTCCTCGATCGCCGCCGCGACCGGCTTGCGGTTGTGATAGTGGATCTGCAGGCCGAAGGCCTTGGCGCGCCGTGCGACGGCCTGACCGATCCGGCCCATGCCGACAATGCCAAGCCGCTTGCCCCAGATGCGGTGGCCCAGCATCCAGGTCGGCGACCAGCCGCTCCATGGCTTGCCGTCCCGCAGCAGCTCCGCGCCTTCCGCGAGGCGGCGCGGCACGGAGAGGATCAGCGCCATGGTCATGTCGGCGGTGTCTTCGGTGAGGACGCCCGGCGTATTGGTGACGGTGATGCCGCGCTTGAGCGCCTCTGCGACGTCGATGTGATCGACGCCGTTGCCGAAATTCGCGATCAGCTTCAGCGACGGGCCGGCCTTGTCGAGCGCCTCGACGTCGATGCGGTCTGTCAGTGTCGGCACCAGCACGTCCGCTGATGCCATCATCTCCGCGAGCTGAGCCCGCGTCGGCGGCTCGTCGGTAAGATTGAGGCGGGTGTCGAACAACTCCCGCATGCGCGTTTCCACGCTGTCGGGAAGCTTGCGCGTGACCACCACCAGCGGCTTCCTCTTCGCCATGGTCCGGTCTCCACACATTTGGACGCGCCGTGCCCGTCCGTTCAGGGGTCCTTAACCGCGTTGGCCGACACTCATCACACCGGTTTGGGTGGGTCGCAGCGCACATCTTCTCTAGCAGATGGCCACGTCGGGACCAAACACCCAAGACACGACGCAACACGCCTGTCCGGCCTTCCCCGAAATGGTTCAGGACGCGTTTGCGCTGAGGTGGGAAGTGCTGAGTCCATGGGGCGTATGGGTGTGAAAGTCCGACAAGTCTGTATCGCGTTGCTTCTGGCGTGCGTTGCTGTCCTGCTCCCGTATCCCGGTGGCGCTTCGGCGGCTGGCGTGGGCACGGATAGCGGCCTTCCGGTTCCGCGCTTCGTCAGCCTGAAGCCGGCGATGGTGAATGTGCGCGGCGGCCCGACCAAGGACCACGACGTGGCCTGGGTCTACACCCGCGCCGGGCTGCCGGTGGAAATCACAGCCGAATCAGACAACTGGCGCCGCATCCGCGACTGGGAAGGCGCGGAAGGGTGGGTCTATCATTCGCTGCTGTCCGGCCGGCGGACCGCTGTCGTCACGGCGCGGAGCAAGGGCGAACTTGTGCCGCTGATGGCCGATACCGGGGCCGACAGTGCGGTCGTCGCGCAGCTCGAAGCAGGTGTCCAGGCGTCGGTGAAGCGCTGCTCCGGCAAATGGTGCCAGATCTCCGGCAGCGGCTTCGAGGGATGGATTTCCCAGGAGCGCCTGTGGGGCGTCTACCCCAACGAGAAGGTGGACTGAGCGCCGGCCCACAACAAAAATGGCCGGGACAAGCCCGGCCATTGAAGGTTCTGGGAGAGAATTTCAGTCCTTGCGGCGCAGCCGGACCACGACATCGACGCGGGCGATCTCGAAACCTTCCGGTGCAACCGGCATCCGGCCCACCACCACGTCGGTTTCGGGAATATCCATCAGCTCGTTGTCGCCCTCGACAAAGAAGTGATGATGCTGGCTGACGTCGGTATCGAAATACGCCTTGGAGCCATCAACGCCGATCTGGCGGAGCAGGCCGACCTCGGTGAACTGGTGCAGCGTGTTGTAGACCGTGGCGAGGGACACCGGCACGCGGGCCTTGCTGGCCTCCTCGTACAGCATTTCCGCCGTGATGTGACGGCCGCCCTTGGCGAACAGGATCCAGCCCAGCGCCATGCGCTGCCGGGTCGGCCGCAGGCCGACATCGCGCAGCATGGATTTGACATCATGCCACGGGCATCCATTCAGGTCAGCGCGCGGGACGTTTGCCCCGGGAACGGGATCGGCCGGGGGCCGTGAGTAGATGATCGTACGCGACTGGGTCATGGGCTAACTGACCGCCCTTCTAAAGATTGTTACATTCGCAACATATACGGCTGTTGAAGAAGATGCAACTGTTTCGCAACTAGCTTTTTCTGCCAACTTTCCATCCCCAGTTTTGGCCCGACCATTTGGTCGCGCAAGGGCGACTTTGCCCTCGCGGCCGCCTATGTTAGGAACGCAGCGGCGCTGGATTTTGATGATCTAAGTGCCGCTACGGCCGATGTTTCTCGGGATTGGGATGGAATGCAGACACGCCGCGAGAGTTTTGAATACGAGGATCTCCTGGCCTGTGGCCGCGGCGAGCTTTTCCCGCAGGGACCGCAATTGCCGCTGCCGCCCATGCTGATGTTCGACCGTATTTCCGAAATTACGGAAGCCGGCGGCGCCCATGGCAAGGGCAAGGCGGTGGCGGAACTGGCGGTGCGGCCGGATCTCTGGTTTTTTCCCTGTCATTTCAAGGGTGATCCGGTCATGCCGGGCTGCCTCGGTCTCGATGCCTTGTGGCAGCTGGTGGGCTTCTTCCTGGGCTGGAGCGGGTCCCCCGGCAAAGGCCGCGCGCTGGGTCTGGGTGAGGTGAAATTCTCCGGGCAGGTGCTGCCCACCATGAAGAAAGTCGTCTACGGGATCGACATCAAGCGCGTCATGCGCTCGAAACTGGTATTGGGTATCGCTGACGGGTGGCTCGCGGCGGATGGGGCCGTGATCTACAAGGCATCCGATATCAAGGTGGGGCTGTTCCGCGATGATACGGCGATGCAGCCGGGTGGGGCCTGACCGGGCCATCGCCGCGCTGACGCGCCGGGATATACAAAGAGGCTAGCATGAGACGGGTTGTGGTCTCCGGGATGGGGATCGTCTCATCCATCGGCAACAATACGCAGGAGGTTCTGGCAAGCTTGCGCGAAGCCAGGCCCGGAATCTCGCGCGCCGAAAAATTCGCCGAACTCGGCTTCCGCTGTCAGGTCGAAGGCGCACCGACGCTCGATCCGTCCGAGGCGGTCGATCGCCGGGCCATGCGCTTCCTCGGCGGCGGCGCCGCGTGGAACCACGTGGCGATGGAACAGGCGATCCGCGACAGCGGCGTCGAAGAGTCCGACATCTCCAACGAGCGCACCGGCATCATCATGGGCTCCGGCGGGCCGTCGACCCGCGCCATCGTCGAAGCCGCCGATATCGCGCGCAGCAAGGGGCCGAAGCGCGTGGGGCCGTTCGCCGTGCCGAAGGCGATGTCCTCGACCGCCTCCGCAACGCTCGCCACCTGGTTCAAGATCAAGGGCGTCAACTATTCGATCTCGTCCGCCTGCGCGACCTCCAATCACTGCATCGGCAACGCGATGGAGGTCATCCAGCTCGGCAAGCAGGATATGATTTTCGCCGGCGGCTGCGAGGAACTCGACTGGACGCTGTCCGTGTTGTTCGACGCCATGGGCGCGATGTCGAGCGGCTACAACGACACGCCGCAGAAGGCTTCGCGCGCCTACGACGCCAATCGTGACGGATTTGTCATTGCCGGCGGCGCCGGCGTGCTGGTGCTTGAAGAGCTGGAGCATGCCCAGGCGCGCGGGGCGAAGATCTATGCCGAGATCGTCGGTTATGGCGCGACGTCGGACGGTTACGACATGGTGGCGCCGAACGGCGAGGGCGCGGCGCGCTGCATGCGCATGGCGCTGCAGAACGTGAGGGCGCCGATCGACTACATCAATCCGCACGCGACTTCGACGCCGATCGGCGATCTGAAAGAGATCGAGGCGATCCGCGAGGTGTTTGGTGCGAATTGTCCGCCGATCTCGGCCACGAAGTCGTTGACCGGCCATTCGCTCGGCGCGGCCGGTGCGCAGGAGGCGATCTACTCGCTGCTGATGATGAACAATGGTTTCATCGCCGAAAGCGCGAATATCGAAACGCTGGATCCGGCCTTCGCCGACATGCCGATCGTGCGCGAGCGTCAGGACAATGTGCAGCTGAACTGCGTGCTGTCGAATTCGTTCGGCTTTGGCGGCACCAATGCGTCGCTGGTGTTCAAGCGGCTGGATGCCTAGGCGGTTGTCTTATTGTTGTTGCCTCCCTGCGTCATTGCCGGGTGCGAACGGCAATCCTTTGACGGTGATGAATCTTTCCAAGCTGGATGCGCGTCAGGCCGCGCAGACTGAAGACGTAGGAGCATGTGAATGCCGGGGCTGATGGAAGGCAAGCGTGGTCTGATCATGGGCGTGGCCAATGATCATTCGATTGCGTGGGGCATCGCGAAGACGCTTGCCGAGCATGGTGCGACCCTGGCGTTCACCTATCAGGGTGAAGCGCTCGGCCGCCGCGTCAAGCCGCTGGCCGAGTCCGTTGGCGGCAAGATCGTGCTGCCCTGTGACGTCGAGGATGTCAGCTCGGTCGATGCGGTGTTCGATGCGTTGAAGTCGGACTGGGGCACGATGGATTTCCTGGTCCATGCCGTCGCCTTCTCCGACAAGGAGCAGCTCAAGGGCCGTTACGCCGACACCACGCGCGACAATTTCAACAAGACGATGGTGATCTCCTGCTTTGCCTTCACCGAGGCGGCGAAGCGCGCGGCGGCGATGATGCCGAACGGCGGCGCGATGGTGACGCTGACCTATAACGGCGGCACGCGCGCGATGCCGAACTACAATGTGATGGGCGTCGCCAAGGCGGCGCTGGAGGCGTCGGTGCGCTATCTCGCCGTGGACTTCGGCGCGAGCGGCATCCGCGTCAACGCGATCTCGGCCGGGCCGATCCGCACCCTGGCCGGCGCCGGCATCGGCGATGCGCGCTTCATGTTTGCGTTCCAGCAGCAGCATTCGCCGCTGCGGCGTGGCGTGACCCTGGAGGAGCTCGGTGGCGCCGGACTATATCTGCTGTCCGATCTCTCGACCGGGGTGACCGGCGAGATCCACTTCGTGGATTCCGGCTACAACATCATCGCCATGCCCCAGCCGTCGCTGCTGCGGCAGGAGAATGCGGCGGAGTAATCAGGACAGTGCGATCTGTCACTCTTCAAGAACCCATTGTGATGGGTCATGAACGGGCTGCGTCGATCCGCCTATCTCACGATCTTCTGCAACGCCTCATCGATTCGCGCCTGCCAGCCGGGGCCGCCAGCCTTGAAGTGCTCCACCACGTCACGGCTGAGCCGAATGGAGACAGCCACTTTCGTTGGCGCTTTCTGGGGTCCCCGCTGACGCTTTGCTCCCGCGGCTAGATCGGGAAACGCGTCTTCAAACGAACGAGCCTTCCTCATCATCTCACGGGTGATGTCCGGACTGTCGGAGACTGCGTCCCAGTCTTTCTTTGTGTAGCCTCTGCCAGGTGCGAATTGCTTTTTAGCCATGGAACAGCCTCCGTTCCCTTGCGTTCGCGGGACGCATGCTGATGACCGAAACGCCTTCCGTCCCAAGGCGGGTGAAGACGACGATGATTGTGCCATCGCCCAGGCGTCCGATCGCCGTAGAGCGGCCGCGCTTGGCTGGGATCACCACCGAATCAAGAAAGAATTCGATATCGAGATCGGCGAAATCCAAGCCGTGCTTGTCGAGATTCGCGAGGCGCTTCGGTTCGTCCCACGTAATCTTCATATCAAATTGTATATACGATTAAATTGGGTTTCGTCAAGCCGCCGTCCAATGCTGGCCGAGGCATGAACAAAAGTCCCCGCGGAATGAACCGCGGGGACTTGTCGTCAGCGGGACGGACGAAAGTCTATTCAAGCGAGGTCGAAGCGGTCCGCATTCATCACCTTGGTCCAGGCCGCGACGAAGTCTTTCACGAACTTCTTCTGCGAGTCGGCGGTGGCGTAGACCTCGGCGAGGGCACGGAGCTGAGAATGCGAGCCGAAGATCAGGTCGACGCGGGTGCCGGTCCATTTGACCTCGTTCGTCTTCCGGTCACGCCCTTCATACACGCCGTCGGAGCCTGAGGCCGGCTGCCATTGCGTGCTCATGTCGAGCAGGTTGACGAAGAAGTCATTGGTCAGCGCTTCCGGCTTCCTGGTGAAGACGCCGAGCTTGGACTGTCCGGCATTGGCGCCCAGGACGCGAAGGCCGCCGATGAGGACGGTCATCTCCGGCGCGGTCAGTTTCAGTAGCTGAGCCCGGTCCACCAACGCCTCTTCAGGCGTCATGAACTGCCGTTTGCTGCTGATATAGTTGCGGAAGCCATCGGCACGTGGTTCGAGCGGCGCGAAGGACTCGATGTCGGTCTGTTCCTGCGACGCATCCATGCGCCCCGGCGTGAACGGCACCGTCACGCCGTATCCGGCAGCGCCCGCGGCCTTCTCGATCGCTGCGGATCCGCCGAGAACGATCAGGTCGGCAAGAGAAACCTTCTTGCTGCCGGACTGGGATGCATTGAACTCCTTCTGGATCGCTTCGAGCTTCGAAAGGACCGTCTTCATCTGGGCCGGCTGGTTGACCTCCCAGTCTTTCTGTGGCGCGAGACGGATGCGCGCGCCGTTCGCGCCACCGCGCTTGTCCGAGCGGCGGAATGTCGACGCCGACGCCCAGGCGGTCGAGACCAGGTCGGAGACGGACAGGCCGGACGCGAGGATCTTCGCCTTCAGCGCTGCGATATCCTGATCCTCGATCAGCGGGTGATCCACCGCGGGAATAGGATCCTGCCAGATCAGCGTCTCCTTCGGCACGAGCGGGCCGAGATAGCGCGCGATCGGACCCATGTCGCGGTGCGTGAGCTTGAACCACGCGCGGGCAAAGGCGTCCGCGAACTGGTCCGGATTCTCATAGAACCGCCGCGAGATCTTCTCATAGGCCGGGTCGAAACGCAGCGAGAGATCCGTGGTCAGCATGGTCGGCAGATGTTTCTTCGACGTGTCGAAGGCATCCGGGATGGTGGCCTGCGCGCCTTTCGCCTTCCACTGCTTCGCGCCGGCCGGGCTCTTCGTCAGCTCCCATTCGTTTTCGAACAGGTTCTTGAAGAAGAGGTTGCTCCACTGGG
>Ga0180223_1002204_pt1 | contig 12237 bp, 12 predicted proteins | sample eDN5th30CKraftOP_FD_151337 | JGI IMG/M metagenome (GOLD analysis project Ga0180223, IMG submission 151337) | Enriched Organic Plus compost microbial communities from Emeryville, California, USA - eDNA 5th pass 30_C Kraft OP (version 2) (version 2) ...
GTTCGACGTGCTGACGGGCGAGACGGCTTGGGAAATCCCCGATCCGTATCCGAACTGGGGCGGCACCATGGTCACCGATGGCGGCCTGATGTTCTACGGCTCGCTCGGTGGTGACTTCCGCGCCGTCGACCGCAAGTCGGGCAAGGTGCTTTGGCACCGCAAGCTCGCCTCGGGCATCATCGGCAACCCCATCACCTACAAGGTGGCGGGCAAGCAGTACGTCTCCATTCTCTCCGGTATCGGCGGATGGATCGGCGTGCCCGTGACGGCCGGTCTCGATCTCAACGACAAGTTCGGTGCGATCGGTGCCACCGCGATGACCAAGGCCGCCAACCTCGACAAGATCCCGCAGGCTGGCACGCTGTTCACCTTCCGCGTCTATGACTGACGGAGTGTGAACCAGCGGCGGCGCCCGGTCTCTCAGGCTCCGGGCGCCGCTGTCACCTCGAGAAATTCGTCCTGCGCGCCTCGGTGCGCAGGACGATGCAACAAGAGTTGAGTGCGCGAGAGATCGATACGTTGAAACTCAGCCTAACCTCCCTGCTGCTCGGTGTCGTTCTGCTTACGGGTGCTGCTGTTTCCGCGCACGCCGCGCGGGACATGCAGAAGACCTTCGACGAGCTCACGTCCGCGGAGAAAACCGCGGCCAAGCGCGCCGCAAAGAAGATGTTTGCGGAGAAGTCGCTCGACCGGCTCGTCGTGTGCGCAGACCCCGGCAACATGCCGCTGTCGGACATCAATCAGGCCGGCTACCAGAACAAGATCGCCGAGGTGCTCGCGGGGAAGCTCGGCGCGCGGCTCGAATATTTCTGGCGCCCGTACCTCGAGCGCGGCCTTACGCGCGAGACGTTCGACACCAACATGTGCGACGTGCTGCTGGACCTGCCCGCGGTCTACGAGCCGGCGCTGACGACCATTCCGATTTACCGCTCGACCTACGTGCTCGCCTATCGCAGCGACCGCGGTCTCGCGTTCAAGGATTTCGACGATCCGGCGCTCAAGGGCCTGAGGATCGGCGTGTTTCAAACCTCGGCCATCCGTCAGGTGATGACCAAGAAGGGGCTGGCGCCGTATCTCAAGCTCAAGACACTGAGTCATAACGCCGACCTCCATCCCGAGAACCAGCCGTGGCGGCAGGTGCAGGAAGTGCTCGATGGGACGCTGGACGTGGCGGGCGTCTGGGGGCCGTTCGCCGGCTGGCTGAAGACGATGAAGGGCGAGCCGATCACGGTGCAGCCGGTCAACCTGTGGGAAGACCTCGTGCCGATGGAGTACGAGCTTGCCGCAGGCGTGCGCAAGACGGATGCGCGGTTGAAATATCTTCTCGACTATGCGCTGGAGGACTCGAAGGACGAGATCCAGAAGATCCTCACCGATTTCGGCGTTCCGCTGGTCGAATGCAGCACCTGCCTGGTGCAGGGCGATCTGCCGGCCCACGGCGCCTACATCAAGCCGGCAACGACGGCGTACCCTTCGAAGCCGGAAGCGGCGACACCCGATCAGGTGGTGACGGAGGAGCGCCTCGAGACGTGGCTCAAGGAGGGCGCGGATCTCACGCAGGAATTGTCCAACGCGGTGCTTGCGGGCGACGAGAAGCGCATACGGCTTCTGGTCGCGCGCGGTGCAGACATCAACGCGCGGGATTCCCAGGGCTATGCGCCGGTGCACACCGCTGCACGCAAGCGCCATCCCGAGCTCATCGTGCTTTTCGCCGGCCTCAATGCCGATCTCAACGCGCTCGACAAGGATGGTATGACGCCGCTGCAACATGCGGTGATGCGCAATTCCGTTCCCACCGTGAAGATGCTGCTGGAGAAGGGCGCGGACATCGAGAAGAGCAACTCGGAGGGCTATTCTCCGCTTGCGCTCGCGATCGCCGAGGCGAAGTACGAGGTGGCGAAGGTGCTGCTGGAGGCGGGCGCGCATATCGATACGACGGCGGGTCCGGACCAGCTCACGCCGCTGATGATCGCATCGAGCCAGGTTTCGCCGGGCGAGGGGGCCATCTTCCTGCCGGGGAGCACGCGGCCCATAGATCTGGCGCGCGATCTCATCCAGCGCGGCGCCAACGTCAATGCGCAGTCGAAGTCGGGCGTTACGGCGCTCATGATCGCCGCGGCGCGCAATGTTGCGCCGATGATCGGCCTGTTGATGCAGGCCGGCGCCAAGCCGGACCTCATGTCGGCGCAGGGCAAAACGGCTGCGGACATCGCGGAGCAGAACGGCGCGGAGGCGGCGGCGAAGGCGCTGAAGCTGATTGGCAAGGTTTCCGATGGAGATGCCCACTAGTGCCGGGGTTGCGCACAGTGCTGGCGGTTTCTGCGATGCTGGCGGCGGCCACGGTGGCCGGTGCCGCACCGAAGGAGCTTTCCGAAGAGGAGGTGACGGCGGCGCTCATGGCGCACATCGCCGCGCACACGCGCGATGGTGTTTTCGCGTTCGTCGATCCGCTGACCGGAGAGCATCTGGCGCTCGTGCTCGACAATGTGCGCGTCGTCCGGGGCTTGCCGGGCTACGGCTGGTTTCCGAACGTCAACTTCCATGATGCGAAGACGCCCGCCAGGAAATACGCACTCGATTTCTGGCTGCTGCCCGATGACGGCGGCGCCGCGCCGAAGCTGATCGATGCGCGCATCCACAAGGCGCCGCAGAAAGACGGCGATGGATGGATGAGCATCACGCGCCGGCCGATGGCATGGTGGTGGCTGCCGACCATCGAGCGGGCCAGCGCGGTTGCGCGGAAGCCCGCTTGGCGCGTGCTGGGCGACATCCACATGCACATCGCCAAAACGCGCAACGGGGAGGCGGTGGCGCTTGCCGATGAAACCGGCGCCGAGCGTTCGCTGCAACTGATCGATGTCGAGCAGCCGGTGGGACGGTCGAAGGCCGATGGCCGGTACTTTGCCTGCGCGCTGTTACGCGAGCCCAAAACCGAGCCGGTGGCTTTTTATTCGGCCGCATACTGGCTCGATGACAAAACGAAACAGATTACCGCCGGAAAAGCCGCGCGAGTGGAAATGGCAAATACCGGCGATCGAAAAGCGGCGTCAGAACCGCGTTGTAACGTCGATGGCGTCAATTTCGACATCGTCGACTAAAACCTGGGGAAATAGGAATAGGGAATGCCCATGCAAAAGGTGTTTCGCAAGGTGGCCGCCGTCATCGCACTCGGCGCTGTCTTTGCTTACGTCAATCCGCTACCTGCCGCCGATAGCGCGGCACCGCCGGCGGCGGACGGGGCAGCGCCTCAGCCGCTGTCCATGGACGAGCTCAAAAAGAGCATGAAGCCGCTCGAGCGCGTCGAAATGGCGGCGAAGGGGACGCTGAAGAACCCCTACACCGACAATGCCGAGGCCATCGAGCAGGGCAAGAAGCTCTACTTCAACAAGAGCTGCAACGGTTGCCACGGCGGTGGTGGCGGTGGCGGCATGTGCCCGCCGCTGACCAACTCGGTGTGGGTCTACGGCAGCGACGACGACACGCTGTTCCGCCTGATCTCGATGGGCAGCGACGACCTCAAGAAGCACGGATACAGCCGCAAAGGCACCGAGGGCGTCGTCGGGCCCATGCCTCCGTTCGGCACGCTGATCGATAGCGACCAGGACCTGTGGAAGATCATCGCCTGGATCCGCACGGTCTACTCCGGTCCGCCCGCAAAGCGGAACTGGTGACGCCAAGCGCTCGGGGCCTGCGGGGAGACCCGCGGGCCCCTGCTCAGGACCGTGCTGCGGGACGGGGGCACTTCGATCATCGGATCGAGGTGGCGATCGACGGCTGACAGGCTGCGGGTGAAAAGTTATAACATAGCGTTATGATGATCCGAACCTTCCACCTCCTCCGGCTTCGCCGCCGCGCCGCGGGCCTCGCGGCTCGGCTCGCCGCTCTGGCCACGCTTTCGGCGATGGTCTGGCTGGTCGCCGGGCCCGCCAATGCCGATCCGAAGAGCACCGCCGCCCGCGCGGGCGCACCGCCGACCGTGAATGCGACGATCGTCTATCTGACGAAAGACTATCGCGAGCCGCCGCCGCTTTCCCTCGTCGACAAGGTCGTGACCGACAAGGGCATCCAGGGCGCGCGCATCGCGCTCGAAGAGAACAACCGCACGGGACGGCTCATCGGGCAGCACTACGAGTTGCTCGAGGCGCTGCTCGGCGCCGATGCCAATCCCGTCGACAAGGCCAAGGAGCTGATCGCTGGCGGCCATCGCCTCATCGTGGCCGATCTGGAAGCCGCCGATCTTCTCGCGGTCGCGGACCTGCCCGAAGCGCGCGACGCGCTCATCTTCGATGTGCGGACGAGCGATGACGTGCTGCGTCAGGAGCAGTGCCGCAACAATGTGTTCCACGTGCCGCCGAACTGGGCGATGCGCGCCGATGCGCTGGCGCAGTACCTGATGTGGAAGCGCTGGCGCCGCTGGGTTCTCATCGTCGGCCAATCGCCGGCCGATGAAGCCTATGCCGCTGCTATGCGACGCGCCGCAAAGCGCTTCGGTGCCAAGATCGTCGCGGAGCGGCCCTATACGTTCGAAGCGGGCTCGCGCCGCACCGATACGGGGCATCAGCAAATCCAGTCGCAGATGCCGATGCTGACGCAGGGCGTGCCGGATCACGACGTCATCGTCGTGGCGGACGAGGCCGACGTGTTCGGCGACTACCTGCTTTTCCGCACCTACGAGCCGCGGCCCGTCGCCGGCACGCATGGGCTCGTTGCGGTCGCCTGGCATCGCGCATTCGAGGAGTACGCCGGCACGCAGATGCAGAACCGCTTCGAGAAGAAGGCGGGGCGTATCATGCTGGAGCGCGATTATACCGCCTGGCTCGCGGTGCGGATCATCGGCGAGGCCGTCACGCGCACCGGCAAGAGCGATGCCGAGACGCTGCGTGCATACATCCTGTCGGACAAGTTCGAGGTCGCGGGCTTCAAGGGGCAGGGCATGAATTTCCGGCCGTGGGACCTGCAGCTCCGCCAGCCGGTTCTGATCGCAGGGCCGCGGGCACTGGTCTCGATCTCGCCGCAGGAAGGCTTCCTGCATCCGAAATTTCTCACCGATACGCTGGGCTTCGACGAACCGGAATCGAAGTGCCGGCTGTCTGCCTCAGCAACCGACGGGAGCAAATAATGCGTCGCCTTCTCGCTATGCTCGTTCTGCCGTGCCTTGCGTGCGCGCCGGCGGCAGCGGACACGATCTTCGTCACCAACGAGAAGGACAACACCGTCACGGTGCTCGATTCCGAGACGCTGAAGGTCGTCAAGACCATTCCCGTCGGCAAGCGGCCGCGCGGCATCGCGATCACGCCGGATAAAAAAGAAGTGCTGGTGTGCGTCGGCGATGACGACCAGCTCGACGTGATCGACACCGAAACGCTCGAGGTGGTGCGGCGGATGGATACCGGCCCCGACCCGGAGCTGCTCGACATCGACCACAAGGGAGAGCGCGTTTACGTCGCGAACGAGGACGACGGCTACGTGACCGTGCTGGAGCGTGTCAGCGGCAAGGTGCTCGCGGAGATCGAGGTGGGCGTCGAGCCGGAGGGCATGTCGGTCAGCCCCGACGACAAGATCGTCGCGGCAACGTCCGAAGCGACGAGCATGGCGCACATCATCGACACCACCACGTTCGAGGTGATGGCCAACATTCTCGTCGATACGCGCCCGCGCGTTGCGATGTTCACGCAGGACGGCAAGCACGTGTGGGTGTCGGCGGAGATCGGCGGCACCGTCGCCATCATCGATGCGGCGACCTACAAGATCATCAAGAAGCTGAGCTTCGAAATTCCCGGCGTGCGCCCTGAACTCATCCAGCCGATGGGGATCATTTTCTCGCAGGACGGCAAACGGGCGTTCGTCGCGATCGGCCGCGCCAACCGTATCGCGGTGATCGATACTGCAACGTACGAGACGACGAACTACATCCTCACCGGGCAGCGGCCGTGGCACATGGCGCTGTCGGCCGACGGAACGAAGCTCTATTCGGCGAACGGTCTCACCAACGATCTCACGGTGATCGACGTTGCGACGCTGAAGGCGGAGAAATCGGTGCCGGTGGGACGCCTGCCGTGGGGCGTGGTCGTGAAGCCGAAGTAGTTGGGGCTTCGCTGCGGCGGGTGCCGTGCGAGACCCAATAGGTGCGCGTGCGTGGTGGTGGCGCTTTGAATCAGGCCGTGTGTGCGGTTCATGCGCGGCGCAGCGGCACGGCGATTGGTTGAAGGTGCGCGGATGCGTACCGGGGGCACCGATCAGCCTCACAGCCCGTGCTGGCTGTGAGGCGCCGGCGGTAGCGGTAGCCGCAGCCCGGCCGCGCTACTGCACCATGATCTTGGTGCCGTCGGATCCCATGGCCTCGCCGGCCTTCAGATCGCCGCAGGATTCGCCAAGGTAGCGGCCCTCCTGCTCGATCACGCGCTTGATCGCGACGCTCTGCGAATCCTGGAGACCGGAGGTCGTCGAGGTGATCTTGACCGCGAAGGCCGACTGGAAGTCGCCGCTCATCTCGGTGCGGCTCTCCACATCGCGGCCGTTCATCTTGCACGTCGCTTCGACGACGACCTTCTCGCCGTCCTTTTTGACCTCGTAGGCCGAGCAGCTGCGTTTGTGTTCCACGTCGCTCGCCGCGGCCGTGTTGCGCTCCATGTCCGCGTCGATGCAGATCGTGAGGGCCTGCTCGTGCTTCTGTCCCCCCTCGTCCATGGTGGTCTTCTGTTCCCAGCGACCCGCCTTGCGCAGCGGCAGTGCAACGTCGTCCGCCTGCGCCGCAATCGGCGTTGAGACCACGCCTGCGATTGCGAGAAGAGCCAGAGCCGTCCGCTTCATGTTGTTTCGTCCTCACGTTACTGTGTAACGGCCATTTTCTTCGGTGGGGAACGATTGGCAAGCGTCTGCGGTGCACTATTCGTCCGCAGCGTCGCCGCTCACGGGATGTTGAAAGCAAACGCGGTGATATCGGATAATGGGAGGCTGGCGAACGGGAATAATTCACGCCTGTTGTTGGGAAATTTGCCTTGCCTGAATTGCGCTCGGCGTTCGCCGGGCGGGACGGCCGGCGTGGTATCGGGAAGGTAGCGTTGCGAGGGGCCAATGGCTGACGGTGGAGAAAAATCTGCACGGGCGGAGCGGCTGGCCGCGGAGCTGCGCGCCAATCTCAAAAAGCGCAAGGAGCAGGCGCGCGTGCGGGCGCGCGCTGTCGTGGCGGATGCGGTGAGCGATGGCGACGGCGAGCGCGTCACGGATAAGAAGGACGGGTAGGCCCGCGCGATCCCGCTCGAAGACGCAACGGGAACAGCGCGTGCGCGGCAATCCGAGGCTGACAAAGCGGTGCCTTCTAAATAGCGGATCGTCTGGCGCTTCCCGTTTTCGGCGCGTCCATTGGTCGGGGCTCGGACCGCAGTGTCCAAGCCGATCACGGACCAATGGGCCTGGAGCCGTTCTGCGTTTCCACCTGAGCCGGAACGGCTCTAGTTCGTATCCTTTTTTGCGTCCACGGGGCGGATCGATACGTTCACCGTCTCATCGGGAGAGCCGCTGACCTGGAGCGTCACGGGTGCCGCGCCGATATCGAATCGGATGCTTTTGCGGACCCCGTCGCAGCCCTTGGCGCCGGAATGGTCGACGGTCTTCAACGCCGTTCCGTTCTGCGCCAGCTCGATCCACGAATGGTTGGAAATGGTGATCTGATAGGGCCCTGCCGCCGCCGGCGGCGCGAAGCTCAGCGTGCCTCCAAACGTGTCCGGCGGGTTCTTCTTGCCGGAAAGCGGAATGGGGAAAGCGACGTCCTTCGCCGGCTTGAGCCGAAGCGCGAACACCTGCTCGCCCCACGGCCCCTTCGACGTGCCGGAGCTCAGCTTTTCGAGATCAGGGCTCTCGAACGCGGCCCGCTCCTTGTCGATGGGCCATTTGAATGCGGCGCAGGCCGCCGCATCCTTGGCTTCGGCGGCCGCTGCTTCCGCGTGATTGTGATCGTGCGCGTTGGCACCGCCTGCAGACGCGAGGCCGACAAGAAGACCTGCGCCGACGGCGAACGCCAGCGCGACTGCGCGCGGGTTATTAGTCGAGTGCAACCATGACATCCGATGACTTGATAACGGCGGAGGCCGTCATTCCCTCTTTCAGTCCAAGGTCGTCCACCGATTCGTTGGTGATCGATGCGGTGATGACCGCGCCGCCCACATCGATGCGTACGTGCGCGGTGGTCTGACCCTTGGTGATTTCGACGATCTTGCCTTTGAGAATGTTGCGCGCGCTGATCCGCATGTCCGTGATCCTTCTGCCGCGTAGCCCGTCCGCGCCGGGAGTTTAGCGCGGACGGGCCGGCAAGACATCAGAACTTCGCGCGCGCCGTGATGTAGAACTGGCGTCCCGCTTCGGGGAAGCCCTCGGCCAGCGCGTAGTTCTGGTCGAACAGGTTGGTGACGCCAACCGCCACGGAGAAGCTCTCGGTGAAGTCGTAGTCGGCCCGGAAGTTGACGAGCGCATAGGAGCCCAGATTGACATAGCTCGGGGTGCGGGTGCCCGCGGGAGACGTCTTCGTGCAGGTGTTGTTGTTGTTCGTGGCACCGGCGTTCACGAGGGTCGAGGCGCAACTCGTGACCAGCACCGTGCGATCGCCGGCGAGTTCGAGGCTCGGCGTCAGCGTCAAAGCCGACGTCGCGCGCCACGAGGCATAGAGGAACGCCTTGTGACGGGGTGTGCCCTCGGCCTCGCCCGATGCCACGGCGTGACGGGCGAAGTTCGTCTCGTTCGTGTTGACCGAGCCGTTGCTGTTCAGGATGGGATTGAGCGAACGCGCGGCGGATGCAAAGTCGAAGTCGCGCTCCAGGTAGGTGTAGTTGCCGCCGATGCGCAGCGTGGGCATGACATCCCAGTCGGCAGACAACTCCAGGCCATAGGTTTCGCCATCGGCGTTGAAACCGGCGATGGACGTGTTGCCGTTCGCGTTGAAGAAGATGTTCTGAATGCTGTCCTCGATGTCGGAATAGAAGACCGCCGACGACAGGTACAGATTGCCAAAAAACGACTCGCTCCAGCCGAGCTCGTAGTTCGTTGCGCGCTCCGGGTTGAGGCCGGGATTTTCGCTGCGCGAGCCGAACCGCGTGCTGTAGCGGTCGAACAGGGTGGGGAAGCGGGTGCGGCTCGATACGTTGCCGTACACGCGGCCGCTGTCGCTATAGTTATAGATGGCGGCGGCCTGCCAGTTCCAAGCATCCTTCTTGGGCAGGGCTTCCTTGCTGCCGTAGGCTTCGAGCACCTCGTTGGTGTCGTAGGAGAGACCGCCGACGATGTCGAAATGACGCGTCGCGTGGAACGTATTTTCGGCGGCGAACGACCACGTTTCCTCGGCATCGCGCTCGTTGGGGGCGACGCTCTTGACGCTGCCGTCCAGATTGTACTGGATCTCGGCCTCGTTGTGGGTGTCGCGGCGGTAGTGGATAGCACCTTTCAGCGTATTCATCGGAATGAGATCGGTGCCCATCTCGACGAAGCCGCCGTAGGAGTTGTCGTCGTATGGGCTGTCGACATAGGGCGTCGGATGCGTCGCGGTCGGATAGAACGCGGTCGTGTTGTCGAACGTGTTGTAATACGCGTTCGTCTTTATATACGAGGCGCTTCCGAGCTGCGTCTTGGACATCCACGAAAGCGTGGAGGTGTCCCACTGCGGCCAGTTCCAATAGCGCTGACCGTTGATGGTGGTGCCGGGAACGGTGGTGCTTGGAATACCGCCTTGATAGCCGCCGACGATCTGGCGGCGGACGTGTAGCGGCGCGCCCTTCTCGCCTTGCTGGACGGTGTAGTTGACGCTGTATTCGTCGGTGGCGTTGGGCGTGATGCCGATCTTGGCGTTGACGCGCCAGTCCTTGAAGTTCGAGCGGTCGCGGTTGCCGCCGTCCTCGTAGGGGAAGCTTGCGACGTAGCCCGGCTCGGATGCGTTGGAGGGGCGGAAATCGTTCGACAGATTGAAGTGATCCTGGTCGATGATCGTGCCGCTGACTTGTGCGTAGTAGCCCTTCTGGCGCGTGCCGGCGAAGGCGTAGCTGCTCCACTGATTCATACCGTCGAGATCGCCATTCATGACGAGGCCCGCGCGGCCTTCCAGCTCGATCTCTTTCGTGGGCTTGCGGCTGACGAGGTTGATCGCGCCACCCATGCCGCCGGGACCGTTGAGCACCGACACGTAACCCTTCTGCACCTGGATCTCGGAGAGATCGGGGGTGAGGAAGCGGTTCATGTCGAGACGATTGTCGTACGGCAGGTAGATACGCACGCCGTCCATGTAGAGCGGAACGCGGAAGCGATCGAAGCCGCGGACCTGGATGTCGCGCTCGTTGCGGTGTCCGCCCGAGTTCTGCATCGAGACGCCGGGAAGGATGCTCACCGCCTGATCGAGCGTGTTCTTATTGAAGGTCCACATCGCCTCGTTGGTGATGGTGGAGCCGCCGATCATGTCGAGCTGGCCGAGCGTGTAGATGCCAACGCCCTTGCCGGCGGTGCCGGTGCCCGCGGTTTCACCCTCGGCGGGCGCGCCTGCGGCCGCGGTCGAGCCGGAGCCGGCGGCGGCCTTGCGGACCTTCTTGCGGGCGATGGGCTGCGAAGGTGCTTCAACGACGACGGGCGGGAGCGGCGTCACCTGTTCGGCGGAAACATCGCCGCCGGCTGTCAGATTCGCCTCCTGTGCGTTAGAAGGCGCGGACACAACAATACTCATCGCGGCGCAACCGAGCGCCACGTACGTAAACTTGGACACGGCAGACTTCCCCCAATACGCGATACAGTACGCGTTACAATGGGTCCGTTATATCCGAACTGATATAGCGAGCAATCCTGTTCACGCGTTGCGGGCCAACTCTTGCCTCGCGTGTGTGCTCAAATTGCCTCAATGGCGTGGGGGCTCATCGGAAAACCCGTTCCCACTTTTCCGGAAGCACGCTCTATCTACTCGTGCTTCCTATCGGAAAACCGGTTCCCACTTTTCCGGAAGCACTCTAGGAGACGAGGCGCTTGGCCAATCGGAAAAAGGCGACCGTGGAGAAAAAGGACGAGGCCGCGAAGGATGCGCCGGCCCGCAAGCCGCACGGACGGCGTGAGCGCGCGTTTCCGCGCGTACGCATCCTCATCGGCGACGGGATGGTGCTCGGTCCCGGCAAGGTTGACCTGCTGGAAGCCATCGGCCGCACCGGTTCCATATCGGCGGCAGGCCGGGAACTCGGCATGTCGTACCGGCGTGCATGGCTGCTGGTGGACGCGCTCAATCACATGTTTCCCAGTGCGCTCGTTACCGCATCGCCGGGCGGCTCGCGGGGCGGCGGGGCGAAACTCACCGACTACGGCCGCGGCGTCGCCGCCGCTTACCGGCGGGTCGAAGCGCGCACGCGGGCGGTGATGCGGGAGGAATTGGAGCCGTTCAACGTACGGGTCGACAGCGACTAAGCGGATTGCGGCCATTCCGTCTTGCTTCGACCGGTACGGGAGGCACGAGCCAAGGATCGGCGGCGCGTCATCGGTGGTGTGCGAAAAGTCCTCCGGCGGCCGCGGGCCGCCTCACAAAGGCCGCGCTTTACGTCCCTCTCTCGCTGCCATCGCCAAGCGGAACCATTAACCCTACGGAGAGTAGCGAGAGCTATTCTCCGCGCCCTCAACCGGCTGATTCGGCCCGTGGTTTTCCGCCACACTTGCTGGCAGCGCTGGGAAGCGCTTAATCATTTCTTCATGGTTGCCGGTGCTACCGGCGCGAAAGAGGCAGAGCATGGATCGTATCAGGATCGTCGGCGGCGGGCGGCTCAACGGCACTATCCCGATTTCGGGTGCGAAGAACGCGGCGCTGCCCCTGATGATCGCCAGCCTGCTGACGCCCGACCGGTTGACGCTGAAGAACGTTCCCAATCTCGCCGACGTCAATCTTCTCGCCCGCATTCTGCGCAATCACGGTGTCGACCTCGCCGTCGACGGCAAGCGCTCGGGCCCGGCTCAGCACATCGGCGAGACCTTCCATCTCTCCGCGCGCGACATCGTCGATACGGTGGCGCCCTACGAGATGGTGAGCCGTATGCGCGCCAGCTTCTGGGTGCTCGGTCCGCTGCTTGCGCGCTGCGGCCAGGCGAAGGTCTCGCTCCCGGGCGGTTGCGCCATCGGCACGCGTCCGGTGGACCTGCATCTCACGGGATTGAAGGAACTCGGCGCCGAGATCGAGATCGAGGCCGGCTACGTGATCGCCAAGGCCAAGGGCGGATCGCTGCGCGGCGGGCGCGT
>Ga0180223_1002207_pt1 | contig 12229 bp, 10 predicted proteins | sample eDN5th30CKraftOP_FD_151337 | JGI IMG/M metagenome (GOLD analysis project Ga0180223, IMG submission 151337) | Enriched Organic Plus compost microbial communities from Emeryville, California, USA - eDNA 5th pass 30_C Kraft OP (version 2) (version 2) ...
AGCCGGCCGGCCTGGCGCAGCGGCTCCAGCGCGCCCAGGTAGCGCTGCCAGAACTCGCGCTGCAGGTCGCCCGGCAGGTCGAAGTAGAAAACCTTCGCGGCGGCCGGGTCCGGCAGTTCGCGGCGCAGTTCCGCGGGCAGGGTGGCCGGGGCCGCGCCATGGCCGGCGAACAGGCGGAAGGCCTTGACGTTGAAGACGAATCCCGGCGGCGTGCGCTCGGCCCAGGCCTGCGCCGTGGCGGGATCGGGCAGGGCGTAGAAGGGGGAGTCGGCTTCGACCAGGGGGAAGCGCGCGGCGTAGTGGCGCAGGCGCGCCTCGGCGCTGCGCACGCCGGGCGGATAGAAGCGTCCGCAGGCCAGCAGCGTCGGATCGGTCCAGGAGGCGGTGCCGACCAGGATGGCCAAATCAAAGCACCGCGTCCAGCCCTTTGCGCGCAAGGATGTCGAGCAATCGCTGCGACGGCCCGCTGGGCTTTTTGTCGCCGATTTCCCATTTGCGCACAGTGGATGGGCTGGTGTTGAGTATCGACGCCAGGACGGCCTGGCTCAGGTGCAGGCGCGCCCTGAGCGCTTTGACCTTCCCGGCGTCGTAGTCGTGCACGGGCTCCAGGCACAGCGCGTCATACTTTTGCATCTTGCGCTTGTCTATGAAGCCCAGGCGATGCAGATCGCCGGCGGTGTCGTGGACCGCTTCAAGTATCCGGCTCTTCTTGTTCCCGGCTGTGTCCATGATGAATCTCCTGCAATGTGCCGTCGGCAACGGCCAGGGCCAACTGAATTATGCCACTAAGTGGCATAGATAGTCAGGCAAGCAAGGCTGTGGCGATCCTGCGGTGGGCTTGTCGATGAGGGAAAGGTGATCCCAGGATGGGCCTCAGCACAGGGCTGTATTTCTATCCAGTATAGTGACGGATTGCCGTGATGCGGGGGTATCGGGACAATTCCGTCCTATCGTCCGTGACGCGTCGCGGGGGCCTCGAGCTGTCCTCCAGGCATCGTGCCCCGGCTGGACCGCTTGGTGCTGTCCAGCCCCGGGGCCTTGCTGTGCCGTATTCCGTGCCTCCGGAGCATTTCGTCTTTCGCCGTCATGCCTGATACACCTGATCCACTATCCGCCTGCCGCCCCGCCGGCCGCGAGGATTTCCTGGCCGATCTCAACGACGCCCAGCGCGAGGCCGTGCTGCACGGCGCCGGCTCGCCGCCGGACGAGCGGGCGCTGCTGGTGATCGCCGGGGCGGGTTCGGGCAAGACCAGCACGCTGGCGCACCGGGTGGCGCACCTGATCCTGCGGGGCGCGGACCCGCAGCGCGTGCTGCTGCTGACCTTCTCGCGCCGCGCCGCGCAGGAGATGGAGCGCCGCGTGGGCGAGGTGCTGGGCCGCGCCATGGGGCTGCCCGCCGGCCAGCGCGCGCCGGGCCTGCCCTGGGCGGGCACCTTCCACGCCATCGGCGCGCGGCTGCTGCGCGACTGCGCGGCGCGCATCGGCCTGCCGGAGACCTTCACCATCCACGACCGCGGCGACGCCGAGGACCTGATGGGGCTGGTGCGCCACGAGCTGGGCCTGTCGGCGACGCAGTCGCGCTTTCCGCTCAAGGGCACCTGCCTGGCCATCTATTCGCGCGTGGTCAACGGCCGGCAGCCGCTGGCCGAGGTGCTGGACGCGTCCTACCCCTGGTGCCGGGACTGGCACGACGAACTGCACAGGCTGTTCGGCGCCTACGTGCGCGCCAAGCAGGAGCAGCACGCGCTGGACTACGACGACCTGCTGCTGTACTGGGCCGAGATGATGGACGACGCGGCCATCGCGGCGGACGTGTCGGCGCGCTTCGACCACGTGCTGGTCGACGAATACCAGGACACCAACCGCCTGCAGGCCGGCATCCTGCTCGCCATGAAGCCCGACGGCCGGGGCCTGACGGTGGTGGGCGACGACGCGCAGGCCATCTATTCCTTCCGCGCGGCCACGGTGCGCAACATCCTGGACTTCCCGGCCTGCTTCGCGCAGCCGGCGCGCGTGATCGTGCTGGAGCGCAACTACCGGTCCACCCAGCCCATCCTGGACGCCTCCAATGCGGTGATCGGCCTGGCCGCCGAGCGCTACGCCAAGCAGCTCCGGACCGACCGCGGCGGCAGCGTCGCGCCCGCGCTGGTGGCCGTGTCCGACGAGGCCGGCCAGGCGCGCTGGGTGGCCGACCAGGTGCTGGCCCAGCGCGAGGCCGGCGCCGTGCTCAAGTCGCAGGCGGCGCTGTTCCGGGCCGCCGGCCATAGCGCCGCGCTGGAGCTGGAGCTGGTCCGGCGCAACATCCCCTTCGTCAAGTACGGCGGCCTGCGCTTCCTGGAGGCCGCCCACATCAAGGACGTGCTGGCGCTGCTGCGCTGGGCGCAGAACCCGCGCGGGCGCATGGCCGGCTTCCGGGTCGCGCAGCTGCTGGCCGGCGTGGGCCCGGCCACCTCGGCGCGCCTGCTGGACGCGATGGCGGACGCGGCCTCGCCCGCCCAGGCGCTGCGCGACTTCGCGCCGGGCGGCTCGGTGGACGCCGGCGACTGGCGCGCGCTGGCCGACACCTATGCGCAGCTTGCCGGCGGCGCGGCAGGCTGGCCGGGCGAGCTGGACCTGGCGGTGCGCTGGTACCTGCCGCACCTGGAGCGGCGCCACGACGACGCGCGCGTGCGCCGCGGCGACCTGGACCAGCTGGTGCGCATCGCCGCCGGCTACGGCTCGCGCGAGCGCTTCCTGACCGAGCTGACCCTGGACCCGCCCGACGCCACCAGCGACGAGTCCGGCGCGCCGCTGCGCGACGAGGACTACATGATCCTGTCCACCATCCATTCGGCCAAGGGCCAGGAATGGCATTCGGTCTACGTGCTGAACGCGGTGGACGGCTGCATCCCCTCGGACATGGCCGCCGACCGCGCCGAGGACCTGGAGGAAGAGCGCCGCCTGCTGTACGTGGCCATGACGCGGGCGCGCGAGCGCCTGCACGTGATCGTGCCGCAGCGCTTCTACGTGCACCAGCAGACGGGCCTGGGCGACCGGCACGTGTACGCCTCGCGCACGCGCTTCATCCCGGACGGCATCGCCCACCTGTTCCAGCGCCTGCCGGCGCCGACAGCCATGGAAGCCGCCGCGGCCGGCACCGAGCCCGTCCCGGCCATCGACCTGGCCGCCCGCCTGCGGGCGCGCTGGCAGTAAAGTGCGGGGCATTGCCGGCATCTTCCTCGGTGCATGAAGGTACGCCCCCGTATCCGGGGCACAGCGGAGCCGGCTTTGCCGGTCCGCCAGTGCCGCCCCCTGGGGGGCGCGCGTAAGCGCGTAGGGGGGAGCCCTGGAATCAAGCATAATTTGCTCCGGAATCATTGGAGGACGTATGTCGAGAATCATCGCCGCGGGCGCGGCGCTGCTGGCGCTGTCGGCCTGCTCGGTGGGCATCCAGCCCGATGGCAGCGCGCCCGCCGCGCGCTTCGAGGTGCCGGTGTCCTACCAGGAAGTGCACCACCGCGCAGTTGCCCAGGCCGAGCAATGCCTGCGCGGGGCGGCCGGCTATCCCGTCACGGGCGGCGTGGACGAGGCCTCGCGCACCTCGCAGACGATCGTGCGCGCGCTGCTGGGCGAGGGCCGCATGGCGCAGGTCGACGCGCGCGCGCTGTCGGCCGACCGGTCCGAGGTCACCGTGGCCATGTGGGGCCGCAACATCTGGGACGCGCGCGCCGTGCAGGCCATGCGCGAGGCGATCGAGTTCGGCTATGTGTCCTGCTGGCCGACCATGCCGGTGGACGACGGGAAAGGGAACCCGCGGTGACGCGGGGCCTGCGCGCGGCCGCGCCGATGCCGCCGCCGGATCGCCAGGGGGGATGGCGGTGAGCCGCGATTTCTTCGGCGTCGCCATCCCGCTGATGGAGCTGCTGGGCGTGGAGCCCCTGGCCATCGGCCCCGACCACGCCAGCGCCCGCCTGCCGTACCGCGCCGAGCTGCTCAACAGCCACGGCCACATCCACGGCGGCACGCTGATGAGCGTGCTGGACTTCACCATGAGCGCAGCCGGCCGCGGCGCCGACCCGACCGGCACGGGCCTGGCCACCATAGACATGAACACCAGCTTCATGGCCCCGGGCAAGGGGGACCTGCGCATCGAGGCGCGCTGCCTGCGCCGCGGCACCACGATTGCCTTCTGCGAAGGCGAGATCCGCGACGAGGCCGGCCGGCTGGTGTGCCGGGCCACGGCCACCTTCAGGGTGATACGGCGGCGCTAGGGGCGCGCCATTGCGGCTCGTCCGATCCGGCCAGGCCGAGACGGCATTGCGCGCCGCTGGGCGCGCAATGCCGCTGCGCATGCCCGCCTACTCCAGCCCCAGCGCTTCCGCCACCGCCGACCAGGGCAGATACTTGTAGTTCTGCGTGCCCTCCGGCATGCGCTTGCGGCCGTCCTGCACCACCAGCATGCCGCGGCTCCAGATGCCGCCCAGGTCGGCCGAGGTGACCTCCAGCCCGTCGGTCTCGGACGCGCCGTCGATGCCCAGCTCGGCGTTCAGGCCGATGCGGAAGGCGCCGCGCAGGGCGTAGGGCGGGGCGGCGTCGAGCACCACGTAGCTGTCGTTGCCCTGGCTGGAGACGACCAGGTAGGAGGCGCGCTTGCCCTGGTAGATGGCCATGCCTTCGATGTCGGCATGCAGCATGGGGCCGACGGGCATGACCTGGGCCAGCACGGCCGGCGCGTCGGCGGCGGCGTCCAGGGCCCAGACGGCGACGTCTTCCTCGCCGACGTAGAGCCGGCCGCTGCGGTCGTCGGCCGTGCAGCCTTCCGGCTGGCTGTCGACGCGGAAGCGCCGCGCCAGGTGGCCGGCGATGCGGCCGTCCGGGGCTTCGAGGCGGTATTGCAGGAAGGTGCCGTCCTTGTCGTTGGCGATGGCGTAGATGGCGCCGGCCGGGTCCTTGTACATGCACAGGCCGTAGATGTCGGAGAGCGGCGTGTCGACCTGGCCCAGCTCGCTGACCTGGCCGCTGGCGCGGTCGATGGCGAAGGCGTGCAGGCTGTTGCGGTCGCGGTTGCTGCCCACGGCGAGGTCGACGGCGCGGCCGCCCAGGTCGAAGCCGGGGCGCACGTCGACGTTGTTGATGCGGCCCACGCGCAGGTCCTGCAGCTGCTTGCCCTGCAGGTCGTAGACCAGCAGGCCGCCCTGCTTGTCGGTGCCGAGCACGCGGCTGGCCCGCGGGTCGGTGGGGTGGACCCAGATGGCGGGGTCGTCGGCGGCGTCGCCCAGGCTGGGCATGAGCTCGGTCTGGCCCTGGGCGGGCAGCACGGGCAGCACGGGCAGGGCGGGGGCGGACGTGGGGCCGGCAGTGGGGCTGGTCGCGGGGTCGGTTGCGCGAGCGGACGGCAGCCAGGCCAGGCGGCCCTGCAGCACGCCGCTGTCGTCGCGCACCAGCAGGTCGAGGCCGCCGGCGCGGACGCGGGCGTGGATGCGCTCGGGCTCGTCGGCGCCGGCCAGTGCCAGGGCGGGCAAGGGCCGCCACGGCGGGCCCGGATCGGTGTGCGCATCCGCGTCCTTGTCCGTATCCGTGTTTGCATCTGCCTCCGCATCTGCCTCCGCGCCCATGCCCGCGCCGGCGCCCGTCTCCGGACCCGCATAGCGGTGCAGGGCGGCGGCTTCCGGGTCCAGCGCCAGCAGGCCGCCGGGCACGGCGGCCATGCCGGCGGCAGCTGCGGCCAGCTTGCCGAAGGGCCGGACCAGGTCGACCGGCCGGCGCTCCAGGGGCGCCTCGGCGGCGGCGGGGTAGGCCCACAGGCCGACGTTCTCCTCGTTCACGTAGACCAGACCTGCGGCGTCGTCGGCGTGGCAGTGTTCGCTCGCCGGCGGCAGGCTCAGGCCGCGCACGCGCAAGGGGCGGGCGAGCGGCGCTTCGCGCACGCCGACCAGCCATTGCTCGCCCAGGCCTTCCTCGCCCACCAGGAAGGCGAAGTCGTTGCCGGCCTCGTCGCGGTACAGGCACAGGCCTTCGATGCGGAAGGCGGTGCGCAGCAGCCAGGCGGCGGGTTGCCAGGCCTGGCGGTCGCGCGGCCCGGCGCCGCCGGCGGGCCAGTGCAGCAGGGCGGCCTGTTGGCGGTCCTCGTCCAGCGCGGCGACCAGCAGGCCGCCGGGGCCCGCGCGGTGGTCGAAGGCGCCGTAGGCGCCGGGCGCGCGCGCCAGCACCGCGCCGCGCGCGTCCAGGACGAACAGGCCGTCGCGTTCGCCGGAGACGAGCTTGTCGGCGCCGGAAAGGAAGCGGTCGTCCGACAGCCACTGCGCCGCCTCGGCGGCGAAGGGCAGGGCGAGCGGGGCCAGGGCGAGCGAAGCCGCATCGCTGCCGGCGGGAGCCGCGTGCATGGCGGCCGGGCAGGCTGCAGCCAGGGCCAGCGTCAGCCGGGCCAGGAGGGTTGGCGTGGCGCCGGGCTTGCGGCGAAGGCCCGGTCGGATGTGGCAGGGGGGCACGTTGCGTGATTCCTCGTATCGTTATGTCGTGCAGGCGGATCCGCTAGAACAGCAGCGTCATGCCCAGCTTGTACGTCGGGCCGTAGCTCTCGTACTGCGCGTTGTAGCGCTTGCTGCCGGTGTACACGTAGTAGGACTCGTCGGTCAGGTTCTGCGCCTGGAAGTAGAACTGCAGGTTCTTGTTGACCTTGTAGCGTGCGCTCAGGTCCAGGAACAGCTGGCCGTCGGCGTACAGGTCGTGGCCGGGGTCGTCGATGCCGGCGACTTCGGCCAGGTACTTGGACTTGTAGTTGGCCGCCAGGCGCACGCTGACGCTGTCGTTCTCCCAGCCCACCATCAGGTTGCCCACGGTGTCGGACTGGTTGGGCAGGTCGATGCGCCGGCGCATCGAGCGGCCGTCGGCCATGCCGGCGACGTGCGCCTCGGACCGGCTCATGGTTACGTTGGCGCCCAGGATCAGGCCGTTCCAGGGCGAGGGCAGCCAGTCCAGCTTCTGCTGGTAGGCCAGCTCCAGGCCGTAGAGCCGGGCGCGGTCGCCGTTGGCGTAGGTCTCGGCCTGGCTGAAGGCGGCCCAGTCGCCCGTGCCGGCCAGGTCGGTGGCGTAGACGAAGTCCTTGATGTCCTTGTAGAACACGTAGGCCGAGGCCACGCCCGAGCGGCTGAAGTAGTGCTCGACGCCCAGGTCCAGGTTCATGGACTTCAGCGGCTTCAGGTCCGGGTTGCCGAAGCCGGCCTCGTCGTCCTCGATCACGAAGCCGGGCGCCAGTTCGCCGAAGGTGGGCCGCACCACGGTGTTGGTCCAGGCCGCGCGCAGCTGGGTGGCGTCGGATAGCTGGTAGCGGGCGTGCAGGCCGGGCAGCCAGCGGTCGTCGTCGTTCTTGCGTTCGATCGGCACGAACTCGCCGTCCTCGATGCCGGTGCCCGCGGCCTTGCGGCGCGTGCCCTCGTAGCGCAGGCCGGCGATCAGGCGCCAGGCCCTCACGTCCAGGGTGTTCATGACGTAGGCGGCGTTGATGTCCTCGTCGATGCGGAAGTCGTTGACGCGCGATTCCTCCTCGTCGAAGAAGTCGTCGCGGTTCAGGCCGCCGATCAGGTCCTGCACGGCGCGGTGGCTGATGCCGGGGCCGACGCGGCCCAGGCCGTTGCGTATGGACCCGGTAGCGTAGCCGGCCATGTTCAGCCGGTCGTCGCCGATACCGTAGTCGCCGAAGTCCTCGTAGATCCAGGTCTGCTGGTCGGCGCGCTTGACGCGGCGGCTGAGCTTGCCGCCGAACTTGACCTGGCCGGCCATGCCCGCCACGTCGTAGTCGCGCGCCAGGTCCAGGCGGATGTTCTTTTCGGTGTCGGTGGTCTTGCCTTCCTCCCATTCGACCGAGTCGAGCATGAAGCTGCGCGCGTCGTAGAAGGAGGCGGGCATGCGCGGCACCGGCTTGCGCGTGCCGGAAAAGCCCGCGCCGGCGAAGTCGTCGATGCCGGCGAACTCGGCGCCGGCGATGCCGCCGGGGCTTTCTTCCTCGGACCGGCTGTAGCCGGCCTGGCCGCTGACGGTCCACATGCCCATCATGCGCTCGCCGCCCAGCACCACGCTGCCCACGCGCTGGGTCTCGGTGCGGTGCTTCAGTTCGCGCATGCCTTCGCCCGTGCCGCGCTCGCCGGCGGCCACGGGGTCCTCGAACTCGACCACGGCGGCGTTGCGGGTTTCGTTGTCCTGGTAGCGGCTTTGCAGGGTGCGCAGGTAGTAGCTGGACACGGCGTCCGGGCGGAAGTCGAAGTTCAGGCCCAGGCCGCGGCGCTCGCGCCGGATGCGGTAGTCGCGGTGGGCGGTTTCCTCCATGCGCGCGCCGTCGTCGAAGTCCCAGCCGCCGCCGGTCTCGACGTTCTCCGAGCCGAAGTCGCGGCGCTGCCAGCTGAAGGCGGCGGCGATGCCCAGGTTGTCCGTGCCGCCGCCCACGCTGAACTTCTGCGTGACCGCGCCGGAGAACTTCGGGCTGGTCTTGCCGGTGTAGTCGTCGTAGCCGCCTTCCACCGACAGGGTGCGCAGCGGCTCCTCGGTGTCGAAGGCGGACAGGCTTTCGACCTCGATGGTGCCGCCCAGCGAATTGGCGTCCATGTCGGGCGTGAGCGTCTTGACCACCGACAGCGACTGGATCAGCTCCGAGGGCAGCACGTCCAGCGCCACGGCGCGCCGGTCGGTCTCCGGCGCGGGGATCAGCGTGCCGTTGATGGTGACGGTGTTCAGGTCCGCGCCCATGCCGCGCACGGTGACGAAGCGCCCTTCGCCCTGGTCGCGCTCGACCGAGACGCCGGGCAGGCGCTGCAGGGCCTCGGCGGCGTTGTCGTCGGGCAGCTGCGACACGCCGTCGGCGTGCACCACGTTCTCGATCTGGTCGGCCTCGCGCTGCTGCTCCAGCGCGTTGCGCAGGCTGGCGCCCTGGCCGACGATGGTGACGGCTTCGAGCTGCCCGGCCGGCCGGGCCGGGGCTGGCTCGGCGGGCTGGGCGGATGGCGCCGGCGGAACGGCTTGCGCCTGCTGGGCCTGGACACCGCCGCTCCAGGCGGCGATGACGGCGGCGGCCAGCAGGGTGCGCCGGCCGGGCGCGCTGCGGTTCATGGATGGCTTCACCTCTAGGACTCCCCGGTTGTCGCGGGACGCGGTGCGCGCCCCGGCTGCATGGCCGGGCACATTAGGCAGGCCGTATTGCAGAACTGTTGCGCCGGCCCGCCGCGGCGGGCGTAACGGCGCGTTTGCGCGCCTGGGCGGGGCATGTCCGGGCCGCCGGCGAGCCGCTGGAACCCCGCGCGGCGAGCCGTTCGGACCGCTTGCGCGGTCCCCGTCCCCGGGGCGAGGCCCGGCCGAGCGCCGCGCCGCCGCGGATCGCCTGAGCCGTTCGGCCCCCCTGGCCCCATCAAACCGTCATGAAAGCGGCGTTATCGTCGCGTCCCATGACAGACCGCCTTGCCCCGACCGCGCCCGGCTTGCGTGCCCAGGCCTACGCCAACCTGCACCGCCACATGTGGAAGCTGCTGGCCCTGCTGGCCTGCGCCAACGCGGGCCTGCTGGCCTATCTGGGCGCCGGCGCGCCCAAGCCCTGGGCGGAGATCGACTGGATGGACGTGGCCGGGGAGGGCGGCTCGGCGCTCTTCGCCCTGGTCTGGTTCGCCATGCTGCTCAAGGCGCGGCCGGCGGGCCGGGTGACCAATCTGCTGGCGCTGGGCCTGGGCTGCATCTTCTTTTCCCTGTGGATGGACGTGCTCGACGAGTTCATCGCGCTGCCCGACGCCTGGGTGTGGGACAACTGGCTGGAATCCGGCCCCATGCCCCTGGGCTGGCTGACCGTGACGATAGGCCTGTACCACTGGCACCAGGAGCAGTTGGCCATCAACGCCCAGATGGAAAAGCGCGAAAGTCTGTTCCGCGAGCACCGCCTGTTCGACGCGCTGACGCCGCTGGCGCGCGCCGACTACCTGCGCCGCCAGCTGGACATGGCGCTGGCGCAGTCCCGCCGCGATCGCCAGCCGCTGTCGCTGGTGGCGGTGGACCTGGACGGCTTCGGCGCGATCAACCGGCGCTACGGGCCGGAGGAGGGCGACGCCGTGCTGCTGGCCGTCAGCCAGCTGCTGCTGCTGAACCTGCGCGCCCAGGACCTGCTGTGCCGCCTGGCCGGCGACCGCTTCGTGGTGCTGCTGCCCCATACCGGCGAGGCCCAGGCCTGGCGCATGGCCGACGAGCTGCGCGCCTCGGTGCGCCACCTGGCGCACCGCACGCGCGAGCACGGCGAGCGCCTGCACCTGCGCGCGGCGGTGTCGGTGGTCATGGCCGTGCGCGAGAGCGGCGAGGAGCTGCTCGACCGCCTCAACCACAGCTTCCTGGCCGACGGCGAGCCCGTCCCGGCGCTGGCCTGAGCGGCGCCGCCATGCCGCCCCGCTACTACGAGCGCGATACCTCCTTCATCCCGGCGCACGACCAGCCCTCGACCCTGCTCGACCTGATGCTGGGCCGGCGCATCGACGCCGACCGCGCCCTGCGCGGCAGCGGCCTGTTCTACGACGACATCCTGACCGGCCGGCGCAGCATCAGCCCGCAGCAATACCTGGCGCTGGTGGACAACGCCCGCCGGCTGCTGCCGGGCGAGGACGGCAGCTTCCTGTTCGGCCAGCGCATCTGGCCCGGCCACTACGGCGCGGCCAGCCAGGCGCTGCGCCACGCCGCCACGGTGCGCGACGCCCTGGACCTGCTGGCGCGCCGGCACGCGCTGCTGAGCCCGCTGGCCACGCCGCGGCTGTGGCGCGACGACCGCTACGTCTGGCTGTACTGGACCGACGGCTGCGGCGCCGCGCCGCAGTGGCGCTTCCTGGCCGAGGCCGCCTGCGCGGGCGTGGTGGCCCTGTGCCGGGAGATATCCGGCCAGCGCCTGCCCTGGGAATTCTTCTTCCGCCACGAGCGGCCGCGCCACGTCGAGCAATATTGGGTGCACCTGGGCCGCGAGCTGCGCTTCGCCCAGCCGCTGGACCTGATGCGCCTGCCCCGCCACTGCGAATTGCAGGCCTGCCCGGTGGCCCTGCCCACCGTGGCGCAGGTGGCCGCCCAGCAGAGCGAGGAGCAGGCGCAGGCCCTGGGCGCGGACGCCAGCTTCCTGGACCGCGTCTACGACCACCTGCGCGAGCGGGTCTGCGAGGCGCCGTCGCTGGAACAGGTGGCCCAGGCCTTCGGGGTCAGCCCCGCGACGCTCAAGCGCAAGCTCGGCAAGCACGGCACCGGCTTCCAGGAGCAGTACGACCAGGTGCGCATGCACGTGGCGCTGCAGCTCTTCCTGGTGCGGGGCTGCAACAACGAGCAGGTGGCGGACTACCTGCATTTCCACGACGCGGCCAATTTCCGGCGCTCGTTCAAGCGCTGGACGGGGCATGCGCCCAGCGCGCTGCGGCCGGCGCTGGAAGGGGCGGGGAACCGGACTTGATACGGGGCCGCGCTTTCAGCCTCGGCCTGCCGCCTTTTTCAGCAGTTCCATCCCGCGGGCAGCGTTCTTCGCTCCACGTGCGGCACGAACCTTGAACCGGGTCTCGGCGTCGAACTCGGCCAGCATCAGGGTGGTCATCTCGTCAATGAGGCGGTTCAACGGCGTCCCGCGGCTTTCCGCGAGCGCTTTCAGGCGGCGGTGCTTGTCGTCAGGCAGTCGTACGGTCAGGGCAGCCATGTCATAGCTCCTTTAAAAAGCCTTCCGGCGAAACGGGCTGCAACCCGGGGAAGCGCAGCTCCATGGCCCGAAGGTCGCGCAGATTGCGCGTCACCACGTACCGCGCGGCGCCTGCCACGGCCAGTTCCACCAAGTGATTGTCCGCCTCGTCCCGCAGGTTGGGACGCCACAAGTAGTACACCCGGGTCCATTCACAGCAGGACAGGAAGATGTCCAACAGTTCATCCCGTTCCTGGGCGTCCAGACGGCAGTTCTGGAATAGGGCTGCACGGCTCAATACGTCTTCGTATTCCGAGAGTAGTGCTGCGCCCATCAGCGGAATGCAGCGCTCCTGGAAGCATGCCTCGACCACCTTGCGGGATGCGCCGACGCCCATGCAGGCCCCTACGAGAACATTGGTGTCGACGACGATCTTCATGGAAGTACGGTATCAAAAATGACACCAAAGAACAAGGGGCCGGTTGCGTGTCTTTACGAGACGTTCAGCGGGGTTGCGGCGTCGCTCCTGGCGCAGCTGATAGCGGCCTGCATGGGCGAGTCGCCAGGCCGGCTCTGTTCGGGATAGGA
>Ga0180223_1002209_pt1 | contig 12228 bp, 7 predicted proteins | sample eDN5th30CKraftOP_FD_151337 | JGI IMG/M metagenome (GOLD analysis project Ga0180223, IMG submission 151337) | Enriched Organic Plus compost microbial communities from Emeryville, California, USA - eDNA 5th pass 30_C Kraft OP (version 2) (version 2) ...
CGCATTCGTGTTATGGTTGATCTAAAATCCGATACTATTCCCTCCGTCTACAGGTAATACAATACCGGTAATGAATTTGGCAGCATCGCTGGCAAGGAAATAAGCTGCTTCGCCGATGTCCATAGGTTGCCCCATCGTACCCATCGGTGTGCGGCCAAATACTTTTGCTTTTCTTTCCGGATCGCTGTCAAGCGCTTTGGCAGTCATTTCTGAATAGATGAACCCGGGTGCAATGGAATTTACACGGATGCCTTTGCCGGACAACTCAACTGCCATAGCCCTCGTCATGCCATCAATAGCTGTTTTGCTGGCAGAGTAGGCGATCACTTTGGGTATGCCATACAGGGCAGCCATGGAACTTATATTAATGATGGAGCCGGACTGGTAGGGCAACATCTGTTTTACCACTTCACGGCTCATCGTGAAAACTGCTGTAAGATTGGTGAGGATGATCTGTTGAAAATCTTCATCCGTTACTTCGGTGAATTCTTTTTTCATATTGGCACCGGCATTATTCACGAGTATATCGATCTGGCCAAACTGTTCTGTTATCTTCTTTACAAAACCGGGTATGGAAGGCAGGTCTGTTACATCACAGGGCATGGTATGGCATAATGCTCCCAGCTTTTGCTTTGCTGCATCCAGTTTTTCTTTATTTCTTCCGGCGATAATGGTTTGAATTCCGTTTTGTACAAACTTTTCGGCGATAGCGAAGCCAAGACCTGAACCGCCTCCGGTCACAATAGCTAATTTTCTTCTCGTTGCTGTCATCTTAGTATGGTTGAGTTTATTCTTTATTTAATTGCCAGGAGCAAAAGGGAATCGCAGGCTTTTATAATACTCCAGTGTTTTGCCGGGCTTTTCATATTGTGCGGGTATCGGCATCTTGCTGAAAGTCTGGAAATACAGCAAGCAGGCATTTCTCCACCAAATAGCTTCCTGGTGTTGTATATCCAGGAGCATGCTTACCTGTTCAAATCTTTGCTTATCTACCAATGGCTTCAATGCATTCCAGTCATTTTGCATTTGCTTCACTCTTTCAGCACCGGTGTAATACTGGTAACATAATTCATCCCATAAGTTTCTTCCGCTTTTCATGCTGAAACTCCAGGGAACATGGTGAAACCAAAGCAGGTTCTTCTCTTCGCAGATATTCATGTTCTCCCATTGCTTTCTTGCTTCAGGTTTATATTGCGCCAACGCATTGCTGCCGGTTTCTGTTCTGTTGAAGCCAATACCGATGCTGTCTGCTTTGTGATAATAAACAGGGTTCCATTCCGGCCGGTTCAGGTTGCTTACCCAGGGAGCGGGGCCGTAGTGATGGCCGGTGCTCATGATATGATGCAGGCCAATAGGGTTGGAGTACTGCACCACGATGTCACGGCTTTCCAACATCATTTTGGCAGCAGGTTGCAGGAATTTTGGATTGTTGGTAAAGCTCATGCGTAACCATTCATCGGCGATCTGTTCGCTGGATAGGGTATGGTCCCATGCCAGCCGCCCAAGCGCATACCAGTTTGCCTGCGCAAAAGGATGGCCGCACCAGTTGATATCATTACCGATATTGGCAACGCCTGCCATGCCTGTCAGTTGATGATTATCCAGGCTTCCGTCAATTACTTTAGCAACGGTGCTGCCTTTTCCTTTATAATAAGAATCACTTTCCAGGGTCTCTTTAAATAAAGGAGCAAGGAAAACAAGATTTGTTCCCTGACCCAGGTATTCCTGCGTTACCTGGAACTCCATCATCAAAGGTGTTTTTGGCATGGCACCAAATAAAGGATGAAAGGGTTCGCGGGGCATGAAATCAATAGCGCCGTTTTTTACCTGCACCATTACATTGGCCCTGAATTTTCCATCCAGCGGAACAAAATCATCATAGGCTTGCTTATGACGGTCAACAGGATTTTCATTGCTGTAAACAAAAGCCCGCCAGATCACGATCCCTTTAAAAGGAGCTACTGCATCAGCCAGCATATTGGCACCATCAGCATGCGTGCGTTGATAATCCTGGGGGCCGGGTTGGCCTTCACTGTTAGCTTTTACAAGAAAGCCACCGAAGTCAGGGATATAGCTGTAGATCTTTTTTACTTTTTCTTTCCACCAGTTCTGTACTTCTGCATTCAATGGGTCTGCTGTTTTCAGCCGGCCCAGTTCTATCGGGGCGCTGAACCTTGCCGTGAGATATACTTTAATTCCATAGGGGCGGAACACATCAGCCAGCGCTTTTACTTTTTCAAGGTATGGTTTGGTGAGAACGGTAGCGTTCGCATTTACATTGGTCAATACCGTACCATTGATGCCAATGGATGCATTAGCCCTTGCATAATCGATATAACGTTGATCAATATAACCCGGTAGTGTATGCCAGTTCCAGATAGAAAAACCGGCGTAACCCCTTTCCACTGTTCTGTTGAGATTGTCCCAGTGATTCAACATGCGGTGTTGGATCTTAGGCACGGAAAGAATATTGAGGCTCTGAATGGATTGTTCTGTTTGCAGCAAACGGAGAAAATGAAAGCTGCCGTATAAAACGGCTTTATCAGAATTACCGCTGATAAGAATACATTTCCTTCCATTCAATATTTTGGTGACAATAATATATCCTTCTTCACCGGTTTTTTGCAGTAAAGCGCCGATACCGGCATTGCTGATCAATGAAGAACTGGCAGGAGTGCCAGCAATCACCGACCCATCACGATTTACAGCAGTAGCGGTATTTATCTTTGTTTGCAACAAACCGGATAAACCATTTATCAGTTCATCATTTACGATCTTCATTGTCGCAGATGAGCCACTTGTGATGATGGTGGTAATGTTTTTATGGTATGCCTGCAGTAATGTTTTATTCTCAACCGGTTTATATCTCAGCCAAAGATCATATCCTGACTCTGCTTTTGCTGCAAAGACATACAGGAAACATATCAGTAGTAGGGTATTTCTTTTCATTATGACAATAAGCTATTTGGTTTGAAATCCGTTTCGCAATGATGACTGGCGAACAATGAGATCGGAACGGATCACGACCGTATTGGTATGTTTTATATTGGCAATGCCTTTGAGATGATTGATCAGGTTTCTTGCTGCGATCTCTCCCATATCAGCGCCGGGATAATCAATAGTGGTTAATTGAGGTTCGATGATCTTTCCGATAGCATCATTATTGAATCCTACTACGGCAATATCTTCGGGAATGCGGATACCATGGTCTTTCAGCACCTGCATAAAAACAGCCGCAGAAAAATCATTGGTGATAAAAGCGCCATCGGGCAGTGGGTTCATGTTCAGTATTTGTTGCGCTGCTGCCACTCCTCCTTCCTCACTAAGGTCTTTGATCAGCACATACTCTTCATTGAAGGGTATGTCATTGTCGAACAGCGCATCCTTATAACCTTTATGGCGTTGCGCGTATACGTTCCGTTTCAGGTTCGCGGTAACCAGTACAATGCGTCTGCATCCCTGATCAATAAGATGCCTGGTTGCCTGGTAACCGCATTTATAATTATCGATGATCACATCGGTGCCTTCTGATCCTTCTTCCACGCGGTCGAAAAACACTACCGGTATACCTCTTTCCTGGAAGGGTTTGAAATGGTCCAGCCCGTTTGTATCAAATGCCAGTGAAGCAATAAGTCCGTCCACTCTTTTATGGAAAAGGTTCAGTGTATTGGCTTCTTCTTTTTTAAAACTTTCAGAGGAGTGGGCGATGATAAGATCATAACCTGCTTCTGAAGTTACTTTTTCGATGCCATAGAGAACGGATGTGATGAAGTTGCTGTTCAGCTCATGAACGATGACGCCAATGGTATTGGTCTTTTGTTTGCGCAGGCTGCTGGCAAAGGTGTTATGCCGGTACCCCAGCTTACGGGCTGCCTGTTGCACCCTTGTTCTTGTCTTTTTATTGATAAGGGGATTATCCTGCAACGCCCGGCTGACGGTAGCGGAAGAAAGCGCCAGTTTTTGCGCAATATCGTAAATAGTAACCTCTTTTTTCGGTTTCATTTGCAATCGGTTACTTGAAGATCGCAAAAAAAATCAAATATCAGGACTTGTTTTTGAGTGAGGAGGCGCGGACAATCAGGTCTGATCTTAGTGTAATATTATTCGTCATGTATAAATTACTGATTCCCTTCAAGTGATTGACTAAATTCGTAATAGCCGTTTCTCCTATAATATTACCCGAATAGTCAACAGTAGTGAGATTCGGCTCTATTACTTTGCTGATCGGATCATTATTGAAGCCTGCAAAAGCCACATCCTCAGGGATTCGCAGTCCTGCAGCCTTTAAACCGATCATGCAATAGATAGCGGCCGTATCATTGGCAGAGAATACCCCGTCAGGACGTTCCTTCGGAGGCAGTTTTAATATATACCTGGCAGCTTCTGTCCCGTCGTCTTCAGACAGCGTGCTGGTCAGATAAAGCTTGTCGGAACAGGGTAGGCCATGGTCTTTCAGTGCCTGGCGGTAGCCCTCCAGCCTGTCTTTATAAACATTTCTCAATACGTTTCCGCCCAGGTGCATGATCCGCTTGCAGCCCTGCTCTATCAGGTGTTTGGTAACATTATAAGCTGCTCCATAGTTATCGATAACAATGGAAGTGCTGTTGTCGTGCGCATACACCCGGTCGAAGAATACCACCGGTATTTTCCGGTTGAAGAATGGCTCTAAATGATTTATATCCTGTGTGTTATAAGCAAGGGAGATCAGCAGCCCGTCCACTCTTTTATTGAACATGGTGGCGGCATTGGCCTTTTCTTTTTCCACATCTTCCAGGGATTGGGCAATGATGAGATTATAGCCGTTGCGGTTGGCCGCCTTTTCCATTCCGGCCAGGACAGACGACATAAAATGGCTGTTCAGCCGGGGCACCAGCACCCCCAGGGTATGGGTTTGCCGGCTTCTCAAACTACTGGCGAAGGTATTCGACTGATAACCAAGCTGCCTGGCAGCTTCCACGATTTTTTTCCGGGTATTCTTGCTGATCATGGGGTTGTTTTTCAACCCCCGGCTAACGGTTGCTGCCGAGATATTCAGGTGTTTGGCAATATCATATATGGTTATTTCCCGGTACTCAGACATGTTGATCAGCGCTTGCGACCCAAAGAAAAAAACCTTTTCTGAAATAAAAAAATGCAATCGGTTGCGATTTTATGAAATTTTCCTATATTCGTTTTGCCGGGCGCTTCCAGGCCTGCAAAAACGATTGAATCAACCAACTAAAATTGCTAGTATGAAACCTTGCTTGCCGAACCTCGCACTATCTCCGCATTACATGGCTTTTGCCTGTATTGGTAATTCTGGCTATTGCACCCGGCCTAACAGCGTGCATATAACTGTTCTGCCCCCGATGAACAGTTTTGATACTCCCCCTATAGTATTTAACTGACCTGTTATTGCCAACTGTCTAAAACTGCCAATAATTTATATTATGATCATAAGCATGCAAAAGAGGTTTGTTCTGGCCCACTTCCCTCTTTGCGGAACACAAAAAAAACTGATAGATGATATATGGGCTATAAAAGATGCCTGAGTCGTTTGGTATCCGCATTCAGAACTATCGCATTTAAAATTGTTTACAACCAAAACGATTATTATGAATACATCGAAAAAAAGAAGAAAAAATTTTCTGCTTGATTTATGGGGGAAAACGCACCCCTTTATTCTCTTACTCTTATTCACCTGCTTCACAGGAATGAATGTTTTTGCACAGAATACTGTTCATGGTAAAGTAACCAGCAATACAGGCGAACCTGTTGCCGGCGCTTCCGTTGTTGTTAAAGGAACATCAGTAGGAACAACGACGGATGACGAAGGGAATTATTCGATCGCGGCCAACAAAGGAGCCACGCTGGTGATCAGCAGTATTAATTATGATACCAAAGAAGTTACTGTAGGAAACAGTAATACCGTTGATGCACAACTTACAGCCGCTGGCGGCAGTCTCGGTGAAGTGGTGGTGATCGGCTATGGTACGCAGCGTAAAGAATCAGTTACCGGTTCAGTAGCTTCTATCAACGGTAATGTTATGCGTGAAATACCCGCTCCCAATATTGCCCAGGCATTGCAGGGACGGATGCCAGGCGTGGAAATGTCTCAGACCTCAACCAGGCCCGGCGCCACTATGCAAATACGTGTCCGTGGCACCCGCTCATTAAATGCCAGTAATGACCCCTTGGTGGTGCTTGACGGAATTCCTTTCCCCGGCTCCATCGGAGATATTAATCCAAATGATATTAAAAGTGTCGATATCCTCAAGGATGCATCAGCTACCGCTATTTATGGTTCAAGGGGCGCTAACGGCGTTATCCTGATCACTACCAACAAAGGTCAGAGAGGACAGAAAGCAAGGGTTTCCTATAATGCTTACTATGGTGCTCAAACCCTGTTCGCCAGATATCCCATGATGAATGGCCCTGAACTGCTTGCTTTGAGAAATGCTGCCGGCATGTATACCAATGGTGTGGATGAAGCGGATGATATAAATACTGACTGGCAGGACCTGCTGTACAGGACAGGCATGGTGAACAGTCATGATGTAGGCCTTTCCGGCGGCACCCAACAAGGCAGTTACAGCATGGGCGTCGGCATTTACCAGAATCAGGGCGTGATACCTACACAAGATTATACCCGTTATTCATTAAGGGCATCGCTTGATCAGCAGATCGGTAAAAATTTTCGTATAGGTTTTACGACTAACAGCAATTACAATATCAGCAGAGGCAACCAGGTTGGTATCTATGGCATCCTGAGCTCATCACCACTTGCCAATCCTTATAATGCAGACGGTAGTTTGAAAAGAACTATAAAAATGCCGCTGGATGAGCAGTGGGTATATACCAAGGATGTTGTGAACGGACTGAAAGATCAGTGGTTAAATGAAAGCAGGGGATATGCAACCTATAACGCACTCTATGGTGAAGTAAAAATACCAGGGATCGAAGGTTTAAAATATCGTGTGAACCTTGGCCTGGACTTTATTCAAAGCAATGGCGGCAGCTATACTGCAGAAGGCATTAATAACGTTACGGCCACCACGCCATCATCTGCCAGCATCAGCAATTCACACACCTATCACTGGACAGTGGAGAACCTGCTGACCTACGACCGCACATTCGCCGGAAAACATACATTGAATGTGCTGGCCCTTTATTCTGCAGAACGGAATAAGTACAATCGCTCTTCCATGTCTGCAAGGGATATTCCTTCCGATGCCTTCCAGTTTTACAATCTTGGCCAGGCTGCAGGAGAGATTACTGTGGATCCTAGCGGACAGGACTATCAATTATGGGGATTGCAATCAGCAATGGGAAGGGTCATGTATTCTTATGATAACCGCTATATGGTATCTGCCACATTACGTACTGACGGATCTTCCCGGCTGGCACCCGGTCATAAATGGCATACTTATCCGGCGGTATCAGCCGGCTGGAATATCAGCAATGAATCATTTATGAAAGGAGTCAGTTTTGTGGACAACCTGAAACTGCGTGTGGGTTATGGACAAACATCCAACCAGGCTATCGCTCCTTATGCTACACTGGGAAGACTGAGCACCAGACCCTATAACTTTGGCCCGAGCGATTATGCAGTGGGATATTATGTATCCACTTTGCCGAACCAGGACCTGGGATGGGAATATTCTGATACCTGGAACTATGGCCTGGACTTCTCTATCCTGAAGCATCGCCTGACCGGTACCATTGAATATTATGTAACAAATACAAAAGATCTCCTGCTGAATGTAAACCTTCCCAATACTTCAGGTGTGAGCAGTTACACAGCGAATGTCGGTCAAACACAAAACAAAGGTTTTGAGATCAGCCTGAACGGTACCATTCTCGATAATCTGAATGGATGGACCTGGGAAGCGGGCGTTAATCTTTACACAAACCGTAACAAGCTTGTAGCACTTGCATCCGGACAAACAAGGGATGAAGGCAATGCATGGTTCGTTGGCCATAACATCAATTCCATCTTTGATTATGAGAGAATAGGCCTGTGGCAGGATAAAGACCAGTATCTGAACACCCTTGAGCCAGGTGGAAATGTAGGTATGATCAAGGTCAAATATACAGGTGATTATAATGCCGATGGTTCTCCCACACGTGCAATAGGGTCTGCTGACCGTCAGATCATCGACACAGATCCTGATTTCCAGGGAGGTTTCAACACCCGCGTGTCTTACAAAGGATTTGACTTGAGCATGGTGGGTGTATTTAAAAGCGGAGGTATACTCGTGAGCACGCTGTATGGTTCATCCGGGTACCTCAACCTGATGACCGGAAGGAGAGGAAATGTCAAAGTCGATTACTGGACACCGGATAATACGGATGCCAAATATCCAAAACCAGGCGGTATCATGAGCAGTGACAATCCAAAATATGGAAGTACACTTGGCTATTTTGATGCATCATTCTTAAAGATCCGCACCATTTCACTGGGCTATGACTTCAGCCGTAGCCTTATCAAAAACAAGGATCTGAGAATGCGTATGTACTTTACGGTGCAAAATCCATTCGTATTGTTCTCGCCTTATCATAAAGAATCCGGAATGGACCCTGAAACCAACTCTTACGGCAATGAAAATGCTGCCGTAACAACAAGTTATCAGCGCCGCATACTGACAATTGGCACAAACTCGCCATCAACCCGCAATTATGTTCTTGGTGTTAACCTGACATTTTAAATCATACTATTATGAAACGAATACAAATAAATTTCTTTACAGGGTCAGCAATAGCCATGCTGATGCTGTTCTCGGCCGGCTGCTCCAAGATCCTGGAAGAGCAACCACGAAGTTTTTATGAACCTGGTTTTTTCAAAACAGAAAAAGGTGTTCTTGGAGGCCTGACCTCCCAGTATGCCCACCTTCGCTATATCTACGGCCAGGCATATTATTATAACACCTGTGAAACGGGCACCGACGAAGCGACATGGGCGCAGAGCGCTGATGAGAATTTTAAAGTGATGGACATTTCGAACCAGGGCATTATCACTCCTTCAAACAGCCGCGCGGATGTATTATGGGGAGCCGCTTTCTCCAATATCAATACGGCCAGCGGTATTATTGAAAATGCTGCTGTAGTGGGAATATCCAATGCGCTGATCGCAGAAGCAAGATTCTTCCGTGCGTTCGATTATTTCATGCTGGTGCAAACCTTTGGCGGGGTACCGCTTGATCTGGGAGCAGGTGAGCTTAAGTTCAATACCTTGCCATCAAGGACCTCTGTCCGCAATACAGTACCGGAAGTTTATACCAAAGCAATATTCCCTGATCTGCTGACTGCAGTGAATGATCTGCCGGATAATCCACGCGTGAACGGTGGTGTAACCAAAACCGCTGCGCGTCTTTACCTGTCAAAAGCTTATCTCACTTATGGCTGGTGGCTGGAAAATCCCAACAATATCCCAACTTATCCGCAGGCAGACAGAACAGACCCTGACGGACACAATGCACAATGGTATTATCAGCAGGCTTATGATGTGGCTGTAGCCGGCATCAATAACCCCGGGCCATTTGAATTGCAACAAACGTATTATGATGTTAATCTCGGATCGAATGACCGCAATAAGGAAATTCTCCTGTTTGCGGATCATACAGAAACCAGTGAGTTTTATAATGCATCAAGCCTTACTTATTCCAATGGCGGCGCTCCTGAAAACTTTGCAGGCTGGATGATGACCTGGAACTATACTAATATCAGAAGCAGTTCCTCCAGTTCTTCATGGGCTGCTGTAAGTTCTGTTCAACGTGCAGCTACGCAACCGCTGGGCCGCCCATGGATCCGTATGTGCCCGACGATCGGCGCGATCAAAAACACTTTTGCCGATAAAACAAATGATTCCCGTTACGACGGCACTTTCACAACTGTTTATCGTGGCAATTGGGATAAAGCCGGTATCAGCGGCTCACTGTATAATGCCAATAATATGCAGGTTAACCCGAACGATGCGATACTCACATTCCTGGACGATGAACCCGGAACAGCTATCGACTACTCCAATTCAACGTATAAAAGCAATGTAGGCGCAGGCGTATTACCCGGCAGGGCAGATTTTGTTGTGTCACCGAACGGAATGAGCCGGATCGTATATCCGGGCTTATGGAAGCTCGGTGTATATCGCACTGATAATGGTACAGGACTGGGTCAGCCCAATGCTGCCAGCACACGCCCTTATAATATTGCCAAGTTTTCTGAGCTTTATTTTGTTGCTGCTGAAGCAGCAGTGAAAGGCGCTACTCCTCAGGCAGGCAAATCTGCCAGAGAGCTGATCAATGTTATCCGTGCCAGGGCTGGAAAATGGCGCTGGAATAATAATGGAAATGTTGCGTTGGTTGCTGATAACAGTGCTGCCATGACAGCCGCTACGCCTGCAACGATCGATATTGATTATATCCTGGCAGAACGCTCACGTGAATACTATGGAGAAGGTTATCGCTGGTATGACCTGGTGCGTACACAGAAATGGGCAAGCCTTGCAGGAACTTACCAGATCGGCGGAATCAACTATGGTGATCATACACCTCAAACAGTAACACGTAATATCCAACCATATCTGTACCTGCGGCCTATTCCACAAGGCCAGATCGATGGAATGGATATGTCAGCAGAAGAAAAAGCTAACTATCAAAACCCGGGATACCAATAATCGATGATAGCGGATCCTGATAAAAAAATATTGGTTGCCCATCCGGGCATCCAATATTTTTTGTTTATACTGGTTTTCTTCAGTGTACTGATACTGGTACCATCCCGTGCAGTTGCGCAATCAAAAAATAATGGCCGGCAACGGATACTGATCAATGAAGGATGGAAATTCTTTCGTTACACAGGTGATCCGGATAAGCTGATATATGACATAAGGCCCGAGGTCACTGACCGGAACGACAATGTGGTGGCCGATTCCAGGCCAACAGAATCTGTTGCTGTTGCTTCTTCACAGGATGCTTTGAAAAGATGGATATTGCCTTCTGCAAATGATTTCATTAAAGATCCTGCCGATCATCATCAACGACCTGAAGGAAATCCGGGAAAGGACTTTCCTTTTGTACAAAGCAATTTTGATGACCGGTCCTGGAAGCTCGTTAATTTACCGCACGACTGGGCGATTGAAGGCCCTTTTTATAAGGAAGCCAATGCAATAGTGGGCGGAGGCATGGGACGCCTTCCTGTTCAGGGAGTAGCATGGTACCGTAAAAAACTGGATATACCTGCCAGTGATAAAGGAAAGTTTATCTACCTGGATATGGATGGTGCAATGTCTTATGCCATGGTTTGGCTGAATGGCAATTTAGTGGGTGGCTGGCCTTATGGGTATAACTCATTCAGGCTTGATCTCACACCTTATATAAAACCAGGCCGTGAAAACCAGTTGGCGATCCGGTTGGATAATCCGGCCAATTCTGCAAGATGGTATTCCGGCGGCGGCATTTACCGGAATGTATGGCTTACGAAACTAAATCCGGTACATGTGGCTCAATGGGGAACTTTTGTAAAAACAGGCAATGTTTCTGCCACCTCCGCTACTATTGATGTAGAAGTGAGCATTGAAAACAAACTGGCAACAGATGAAGAGGTAACCATTGCAACAGGGATTTATACACTTGATAATGTGTTGGACAGGCCAGGACAAAAAGTGGCTGCCTTACCTGTATCAACCATAAGAATTCCGCGCCGGGGTACGCAACAGGTATCGGGTTCGGTAAAGCTGGATCATCCCTTGTTGTGGGGACCGCCACCTGCGCAGCAGCCGAATCTTTATATCGCCATTACCCGCGTTTTGTTGAAAGGGAAATTGGTGGATGAATATCAAACCCGGTTTGGTATCCGCTCACTGAAGTTTGATCCGCTTAATGGAATAGAGGTAAATGGACAGGCTGTACGCATTCAGGGCGTGAACCAGCATCATGATCTCGGTGCTTTGGGAGCTGCATTTAATGCAAGGGCTGCGGAAAGGCAACTGGAGATATTGCGTGAGCTCGGATGTAATGCGATCCGGCTGGCACATAATCCTCCTGCACCGGAATTACTGGACCTTACAGACCGTATGGGCTTTCTTGTGATCGATGAAATATTCGATAGCTGGGAAAGAAAGAAAACTCCGTTGGATTTTCACCTGATCTTTCCGGATTGGTATGAAGCCGATACAAGATCATTTATAAGACGCGATAAAAATCATCCTTCGGTCATCGCCTGGAGTTTTGGCAATGAGGTAGGAGAACAGTA
>Ga0180223_1002210_pt1 | contig 12228 bp, 7 predicted proteins | sample eDN5th30CKraftOP_FD_151337 | JGI IMG/M metagenome (GOLD analysis project Ga0180223, IMG submission 151337) | Enriched Organic Plus compost microbial communities from Emeryville, California, USA - eDNA 5th pass 30_C Kraft OP (version 2) (version 2) ...
GTCGGCACGCGGGGCGCTCACGGTCGACAACGCGGGCGCCCGGCGGGTGCTCGGGAGCGTCATGGAGGTTCCCGTGGGGGCGGGCGTCGTCGAGCTGTCGCTTCCCGGGATGCGGCGCGGTGCCCGTCACACCGAGGATTTCGCGATCCCGACCGAGCGTCGCGGCGTCGTCGCGGTCGGTCCCGTGCGCACCGTGCGCGCAGACCCGCTCGGGCTCGTGCGACGCGAGCTCGGCTGGACCGAGCGCCTCGAACTCGTCGTGCACCCGCGCACGGTGAGCGTCCCCGCGACGAGCACGGGCCTCATCCGCGACCTCGAGGGCGCTCCCACGCGCGACCTGACAGCGAGCGACGTCGCGTTCCATGCCCTGCGCGAGTACCAGTCGGGTGACGACCGCCGCTACATCCACTGGAAGTCGACGGCCAAGGCGGGGACGCCCATGGTGCGGCAATTCGAGCAGACGCGGCGCAGCCACCTCGTCATCGCGCTGAGCCTCTCGACGCACGACTTCGCGAGCGAGGCGGAGTTCGAGCTCGCCGTGAGCGTCGCGGGATCCCTCGGTGTGCGCGCGATCCGCGATGGGCGCACGGTCTCGGTCGTCGTCTCGGTGATCACCCCGGAGTTCGCGAAACGGCGCGTCTACGCGGTCCGACCGCTCGCGACACATGTGCCCGACCGCCTGCTCGACGATCTCGCCGTTGTCGACGCGTCGATCGATGCGCTCCCGTTGCGCGACGCCGCCCGCATCGTCGCCGACACGACGCCGGGCATCTCGGTCGCCTTCCTCGTGTGCGGGTCGCGCACGAGCACGCCCGAGCTGCGGATCGCGGCGGCCGCATTCCCTCCGGATGTCGCGGTCGTCGCGGTCGTGTGCGATCCGGATGCCGTTCCCGGCATGCGTCGGCTCGCAGGGCTTTCAGTGCTCACGATCGGCTACCTCGAGGAGCTCCGCGTGGCGCTCGCGCGATCGGCGGCGGTCGCATGAGGGCGCGCCGGCTCCCCGCGTCGTCGATCGGCGACATCGTGCTGTTGTGGGCCACGATGGCGCTCGCGGCGGCGACCCTGTGGCCCGTCTACGCCTCGACGGCTTTCCTCGTGCTCGCGGTCGCCGCGATCCTGCTCGGGACGGTCATCGCGACGCTCGGTGCGGTATTCCGCTGGCAGCCCTGGCTCGTGCTCCTCGTCACGGTGGCGGCCTTCGGCGCGGTGGGCGTGCCCCTCGCCGTTCCCGGTAAGGCGATCGCGGGCGTCCTGCCCTCGGTGGACGGTCTCGTCGATCTCTTCTCCGGTGTCGTCCTCGGCTGGAAGCAGCTGCTCACGATCACCCTCCCCGTGGGCGACTACCAGGCGCTTCTCGTGCCTGCGCTCGCGTTGCTGCTCACGGCGACCGTCGTCGCGGGGAGCGTCGCGCTGCGCGTGCGCTTCGGCGAGTTCGCCGTCATCCCGCCCGTGCTCGTGTTCGTGACCGGCATCGCGTTCGGCCCGGCCGAGGCGGTTGCGCCCGTGCCGCTCGGGGTCGGCATGCTCGTCGCGGGCGTCACGTGGATCAGCTCGCGGCGGTGGCGACGGCGCCGTGCCGTGACGAGCGTGCGCGAGCGCGACGCCGCATCCGCCGGGTTCCGGCTCGGGGTCGAAGCGCGCACGGTCATCGCGGCGGTGCTCGTGGTCGCCTTCGCGGCCGGCGGTTCGGTGGCCGCTGCGACGGCTCTGCGGCCGTCCGCTGATCGCCAGGTGCTGCGCAATGCCGTCGCGCAGCCCTTCGATCCCCGGGATCACGCGAGTCCGCTCTCGGGCTTCCGGCGGTACCTGCGCGACGACGCGGCCGACGAGGTCATGATGCGGATCACGGGCCTTCCCGCGGGGGAGCGCATCCGCATCGCGACGCTCGACAGTTACGACGGCGTCGTGTACGCCGTGGGGAGCGCGACGGTGGACTCGGCCTCGGGCACTTTCGTGCGGCTGCCCTCGCGCATCGACCAATCGGCCCGTGGAACGGCGCGCGTGCGGCTCGAGGTCGAGATCGAGGGCTACACGGGTGTGTGGGTGCCGACGGTCGGGATGCTCGAGGACATCGCGTTCGACGGCGCCGACGCGACACGGCTCGAGGACGGCTTCGCCTTCAACGGCACGAGCGGCACGGCCGTCGACCTCGCGGGCGTCGCAGCGAGCGATCGCTACCGCCTCGACGCCGTCCTGCCGATCGATCCCTCGCTCGACGCCCTCGCGACGGCCGTTCCCGGAGCCGCCGATGTGCCCCGCATCGCGGCGGCTCCCGAGGATCTCGCGACGGCGCTCGACGGGTACATCGCGGGCGTCGACGGCGCGGGTGCGCAGCTCGTCGCGGCGATCACGGCACTCCGCGAGAACGGCTACATCAGCCACGGCCTCGCGGCCGACGAGCCCGCGAGCCGCTCGGGCCACTCCCTCGACCGCATCGCGGAGCTCTTCGAGGGGGGCCTCATGATCGGCGACGCCGAGCAATACGCCGTCGCGGCGGCGCTCATGGCGACGCGGCTCGGGTTCCCCGCGCGCGTTGTCGTGGGCTTCGCACCCGAGTCCGCGGGGACCGCGGACACGACCGTCGTACGCGGCTCGGATGTCTCGGCGTGGATCGAGGTCGACACCGCGCAGTACGGATGGGTCGCGATCGACCCGGTTCCGCCCGTCCGGCCGATCCCCGACGAGGAACCGCAGGACCCGACGCCCGTCTCGCGTCCCGAGTCGATCGTGCCGCCGCCCGCCGACCGACCCGAGACGCGCGAGGACCAGACCGATCCCGATACGACGGCCGAGGAGCCCGTCGTGCCGGATCGGACGCTCGAGATCCTGCTCCAGGCGCTCCGCGTGACGGGGGCCGTGCTGCTCGTCATCGCGATCGCGCTCGCGCCCTTCCTGCTCGTGATCGGCGCCAAGCTGCGGCGCCGGCACTTGCGTCGCACGGCGCCGACCGCCCTCGCCCGCATCCGCGGCGGATGGGATGAGTTCACCGACCTCGTCGTCGACCACGGGCTCGCGCCTCCGCCCGCGGCGACGCGTGCGGAGGTCGCCGCCGCTGTCGGAACCCTTCCGTCGCGCGTGCTCGCGGCCGTCGTCGACCGCGCCGTCTTCGCGCCCGATGCGCCGAGCGAAGCGGATGCCGAGAGGGTGTGGGTCGCGGTCGGCGAGTTGCGCGGTTCGCTCGACGCGGGGCGTACGCGACGCGAGCGGCTGCGCGCGCTCGTGTCGCTCCGCTCGCTCGGCGGGGGAGCCGTGCGTGAACTCCTGCAGGCGAGGAACCGCGCATGACGTGCCGGTTCTGCGGGACGCCCCTGCCGGTGGGCGCCCTGTTCTGCGTCGAGTGCGGCCGGTCGGTCGCCGAGGGCACGGCCGCGCCCGCCCCCGCCCGCAGGCCGCGGACGCCCCGCCCGGCGGCGTCCGTCGCGGGCGGCGCGCACTGCCCGCAGTGCGGGAGCGGCATCGACCCCGCCGACATCTTCTGCGGCGAGTGCGGTTTCGTGCTGCGTGCTCCCGGGGGCGACGTCGCAAGTGTGCCTCCCGGCGAGCCGAACGCGGGTGCCGTGCGGGGCCCGAACGCGACGGACGCCGCCGCAGCATCCGACACCTCGGACGCGGCCGCGACATCCGACACCTCGGCTGCCGTCGACGACGTCGAGAGCACGCGCGTCATGGCGTCGCGGAGCCGCGGGGAGCGCTATGTGCTGCAGTTCAGCACGGGCGAGAGCATCGTCGTGGCCGGCACGGGCCTCATCGGCCGGAATCCCTCGGCCGAGCCGGGAGAGTACGTCGACGAGCTCGTCGCGATCGTCGACGTCGGCAAATCGGTGTCGAAGACCCATGTCGAGTTCGGCCACGAGGGCGGACTGTTCTGGGTGAGCGACCGCTACTCGACGAACGGGACCGTCGTGCGACAGCCGGATGCGGATGCCGTGCGCTGCGAGCCCGGCAAGCGGTACATGATCGCGCGTGGAACCCGCGTCGAGATCGGCGACCAGTTCTTCGTCGTCAGCTGATCCTCCCGATGCCCGTCGGAGGGGTGTGATCCACGGATCGGCAGGCGAGCGCTACGGCGCCGCCGCGAGGCGAGTGCGATGGAGGGATGCTGCCCGCGCACGAACGCATCCCGCTCCCCGTCATCGCTCCCGCGCCCGCGCGCCCCGGTCTCCCCGTCGTCGCGATGCTCGCACCCGTCGCGCTCGCGATCGGCATGTGGATCATGACCTCGTCGCCGTTCGCGCTGCTCTTCGCCCTACTCGGGCCGATCATGGCACTCGCATCGGCGCTCGACGGCCGCCGCACCGCGCGGCGCGCGCGGCGGCGCGAGCTCGCGACCGCGCGCACGCGGCTCGCGGAGCTCGAGCTCGACATCGGCGCGCGGCTGCGCGCTCGTGTGGCCGCGCTCGCGGAGATCGCTCCTCCGCTCGAACGGCTCGCATTCGACCCATCGCGCACCGCGTGGCGCATCGGGACGGGTGACGTGCCCTCGGGCATCGAGCTCGCATCCGGCGACGAGGCGCCCGAACTCGCGGCGGAGGTCGCGCGCCTGCGGGAACGCGCGGCGTGGCTGCGCGACGCAGCCGTCGTCGTCGACGACGCCGACGAGTTCGTGCTGACGGGTGCTGCCGCGCTCACGCGTGCCCTCGCACGCAGTCTCGTGCTGCAGGCGGTCGCGCGCTGCGCGCCCGGCACGGCACACGTCGTGGCGCCCGCCGACGAGGGCTGGACCGCTCGCCTCCCGGCCCGCTGCGACACCGGCGAGGAGTGGCGTGTCGACGCGGAGGGGCGACAAGTGCTCGCCATCCGCGGGTCGGCCGGCGGAGCGCGCGCCGTCGAGCTCCACCTCGGGGAGGCCGGCGAAGAGCCGTGGGTCGCGACGGGCGCATCCGCGTGGCGACCGTGCTACCTCGCGGCGGTCGAGGCTGCGGTGCTCGCGTGCCGGCTCGCGGATGAGGCGTACGAGGCGGGGTGGCGCCCGCCGAGCGCGATCCCCGCGGGGCTCGGCCTCGACGAGCTCCTCGACGAGCCCGTGCCCCGGGCATCGGCGGCGCTGCTCGGGGTCGGCGCCGAGGGCATCGTGACCGTCGACCTCGAACAGCACGGGCCGCACGCGCTCGTGGCCGGAACGACGGGGTCGGGCAAGAGCGAGCTGCTCGTGAGCTGGGTTCTCGCGCTCGCTTCGCGCCGTCCGCCGCGGGAGCTCGCGTTCCTTCTCATCGACTTCAAGGGGGGCGCCTCGTTCTCGCCGCTCGCGGCGCTCCCGCACGTCGCGGGCGTCGTGAGCGACCTCGACGCGGGAGGCGCTCTGCGCGCCGTCGAGAGCCTTCGAGCCGAGGTGCGTCGGCGCGAGGCCGTGCTCGCGGCTCATGGCGTGCGTGACATCGTCGAACTCGACGACGGCGTGCTGCCGCGCCTCGTGATCGTCGTCGACGAGTTCGCGGCGCTCATCGCCCTCGACGGCGAGCTCCAGAGCATCTTCGCCGATCTGGCCGCGCGCGGGCGCTCGCTCGGCCTCCATCTCATCCTGGGAACCCAACGTCCCGCGGGTGTCGTCCGCGACGCCGTGCTCGCGAACGTCACGGTCCGCGTGTGCCTCCGCGTGCTCGAGGCAGGCGAGAGCACCGCCGTCGTCGGACGCCCGGATGCCGCGCGCATCCCGGCCGATCGCCCCGGTCGCGGCGTGCTCCAGGACGGATTCGGGGCGCGCGAGGTGCAGTTCGCGCGTGCGGATGCGGGACTCGTCGCGCGGGTCGCGGAGCGGTGGAGCGGCCATCCCGCGCCCGACGCGCGCACGTGGCTCGAGCCTCTTCCCGCCCTCGTAACGCTCGATGAGCTTCCGCGTGCGCTCGGGCCATCCATCGGCCTCGTCGACATCCCCGATGAGCAGCGGCGCGAGGGCCTCGTCGTCGACCCGTGGCGCGACGGCGCGCTCCTCGTGCTCGGCGCCTCCGGATCCGGGCGCACGCACGCGCTTGCGGCGATCGCGAGCCGGGCGGCCCCCGCGGAGGTGCGCTGGATCGCGGGCGAGCCTGCGGAGCTGTGGGCGGCCCTCGTCACGCGTGCCGTCGAGGGGCGCACGCTCGTCGTCGCCGACGACCTCGATCTCGTCCTCGCGCGCTGCGATGCCGAGCAGCGAGCCGAGCTCGCCGACCTCATGTGCCGCGCCGCGCGCGAGACGCGTACCACCGGGATCGCGATCGTCGCGAGCTCGCGTGGAGCGGGCGGCGCCCTGCAGGCGGCGTCGACGGCGTTCGAGCAGCGGATGCTGTTGCGGCTCCCGTCGCGCGAGGAGCACCTGCTGGGCGGAGGCGATGCGGCGAGCTTCCGGGCCGATCGGCGGCCTGGCTCGGCGGTGTGGCGCGGCAGGGAGGCGCAGCTCGCGATGGCCTCCGCGCGCGTGCCGCCGTGGCATGCGGAACTCGAGGTCGCCCGGCTCGCCGATGGCGGCTGGGGTCTCGCGACGTCGCAGCCCGAGCGGTGGATCGAGCGACTGTCGGCCGCGGGCATCGCGGCGTTCGCCGTGGGCCGCGCGCCGGGTGAGGCGGCCGTGCTCGTCGGCGACGTCGAGGCGTGGCTCGTCGAGCACGTCGCGCTCACGGAGTTCCGGCGTGCCGGGCGTCTCCTGCTCAGCGGATGCTCGCGCGCCGAGCTGCGCGCTCTCACACGATCGCGGGGAGCGGCACCGCCGCTCGCGGGGGAGCATGAGGCGTGGCGCATCGACGGCGTCGCAGCGACGCGCGTACGGCTCGATCCGGATGCCGTCGGCGAGCTGACGGGCGTGGTCACGTAGACACAGGATTCCGAAGGAGAACCCCGCCTGGTTGTGCTGATTTCGTGAAATCTATGTTTCGAAATGGACGCTTTTGCCCGTTGTGGTCGTCATGGCCCGGGAGTTGTGCCAATATCAACCCACGGCATCGCCGCCGCGCCCGCGCACGACGTGAAGGAGTCCTCACAGATGTCCCGCTCTCTTCCCGAAGACCCGCTCATCCGCAGTCTCGTCATCCAGGCGCGTCGCGCCCAGGTGAGCAGGCGCACGATGCTCCAGGGTGCCGGCATCGGTGCCGCGGCGCTCACGCTCGCGGCGTGCGCGACCGGCAGCGGCGACAAGCCGACCCCGGCGAAGGACAACTCGGCGAACGACCCGAACCTCACGTGGGCGAACTGGGCGCTCTACCTCGACGAGGACGACGACGGCAACCACCCGACTCTCGAGAAGTTCCAGCAGGAGACGGGCATCACGGTGGACTACCGAGTAGACGTCGACGACAACAACTCGTACTACGCGAAAGTCAAGGACCAGCTCGCCCTCGGCCAGGACATCGGCGCCGACACCGTGTGCCTCACCGACTGGATGGTGAGCCGGTGGATCCGCCTGGGCTACACGCAGGAGCTCGACGAGGCCAACATCCCGAACAAGAAGAACCTCGAGCCGAGCCTGAGCGATGTCGACTTCGACCCGGGCCGGATGCACTCCCTGCCGTGGCAGGGCGGCTTCGCGGGAATCTGCTGGAACAAGGACAAGATCCCCGGCGGCCTCAAGTCGGTCGACGACCTCTGGAATCCCGCGCTCAAGGGCCGCGTCGGTGTGCTGAGCGAGATGCGTGACACGATCGGCCTCATCATGCTCCAGAACGGCGTCGACATCTCGGGCGACTTCAGCAACGACGACTTCTCGGCGGCGATCGACGTGTTCCGCCGGCAGGTCGAGGTCGGTCAGATCCGCAACATCAAGGGCAACTCCTACATCGACGACCTCGCGAACGAGGACACGCTCGCGGCGATCGTGTGGTCGGGTGACGTCACGACTCTCAACCTCGAGAACGGCGACAAGTGGGAGTTCGCGATCCCCGAGGCGGGCGGCACGATCTGGAACGACAACTTCCTCGTGCCGATCGGCTCGGAGCGCAAGACCAACGCCGAGAAGCTCATCAACTTCTACTACGACCCCGAGATCGCGGCCGAGGTCGCGGCGTGGGTGAACTACATCACCCCGGTCGTCGGCGCGCGCGAGGCAGCCGAAGCCATCGACCCCTCGCTCGTGGACAACCAGCTCATCTTCCCGAACGAGGAGACGCTCTCGACGGTCAAGCGCTTCCGCACGCTCACGCCCGCCGAGGAGCAGTCCTTCGGCGCCGAGTTCCAGTCGGTCCTGATCGGGGCCTGATGCCCGGGGCTTTCGACGAATCGGGGGCCGATCTCGAACTGGTCGGCGTCACGAAGCGATTCCCGGGCTTCACGGCGATCGAGAACCTCAACCTCATGGTGCCGGCAGGTTCCTTCTTCGCGCTGCTCGGGCCGTCGGGATGCGGCAAGACCACGACGCTGCGCCTCGTCGCCGGTCTCGAGGAGCCGACCGCGGGTCGCATCCTCATCGGCGGCAAGGACGTCACGGCGAGCAAGCCGCACCAGCGGCCCGTCAACACCGTGTTCCAGAGCTATGCGCTCTTCCCCCACATGACGGTGCTCGGCAACGTCGAGTTCGGGCTCAAGCGGCGCGGCATCGCGAATGCGCGAGCGCTCGCGCACGAGGCGCTGCGCCTCGTGGAGCTCGACCACGTCGCGGGGCGTCGGCCGGCCCAGCTCTCGGGGGGTCAGCAGCAACGGGTCGCGCTCGCTCGCGCCGTCGTGAACCGCCCCGCGCTCCTGCTGCTCGACGAGCCCCTCGGGGCTCTCGATCTCAAGCTGAGGCGCCAGATGCAGCTCGAGCTCAAGTCGATCCAGAGCGAGGTCGGCCTGACCTTCCTGCACGTGACGCACGACCAAGAGGAGGCCATGACGATGGCCGACACGGTCGCCGTCATGAACAAGGGCCGCATCGAGCAGATGGGTGCTCCCGAGGAGCTCTACGAGCTGCCGCGCACGACGTTCGTCGCCAACTTCCTCGGACAGTCGAACCTCTTCACGGGCGAGGTCGTCGAGGCGGGTGCGGATGCCGTGACGGTCGACATCGCCGGTCTCGGCATCAAGGTGCCGCGGGAGCGCGCGCAGCGCCATGCGGGCGAGGTCACGATCGGCATCCGTCCTGAGAAGCTCACCCTGCACACGAGCGCGCCGACCCCGGCTGCGGGGACCAACATCCTCGGCCCGGGTGTCGTCACGGATGTCTCGTTCACGGGTGTCAGCACGCAGTACCTCGTGCAGGTCCCGGGCCTCCCGGTCATCACCGTGTTCGCGCAGAACATGGCGTTCGGGCCGGTCGCCGAGCAGGGCGCCGAGGTCTGGGTCTCGTGGCGTGTCGAGCACGGCTTCGGGCTCGCCGACGAACCCGAGCCCGCCCCGCGGTTCGCCGACGACGACGACACGCGCACGATCGCGGTGCAGCGTCGCGAGCGGCTCGAGCACGAGCTGGACGAGGCCTGACGTGGCATTCGGCGCCTTCACGAATGCGGGGCCGGATCTCTCCGCTGCCGCACCGCGTCGTCGCAGCTACATCGCGATCATCCTGCTCGCGCCCGGCATCCTGTACCTCGTCGCGACCTTCGTCGCGCCGCTCGTGTCGCTCGTGCTCACGAGCTTCAAGGAACCCGGGGGGTCCTTCGAGGTCGGTGAGTACGTGTACGCCTTCCGCTGGGAGAACTACCTCGAGGCCTTCGAGCGCTTCGGCGAGATCTTCCTCCGTACCTTCGGGTACTCGCTCGTGGCGACCGTGCTCGCGCTCGTCATCAGCTATCCGCTCGCCTTCTTCATCGGCGTGACGCTCAGGCCGTTCCCGCTATGGCAGAGCCTCGTGCTCATCCTCGTGATCGCGCCGTTCTTCATCAGCTTCCTGCTGCGCACGCTCGCTTGGAAGGCCATCTTCGCCGACGAGGGTCCCGTCGTGTCGTTCCTCCAGTCCGTCGGCGCCCTCGGACCGGAGGACTACCTCAACGGCACGCCGTTCACGGTCATCTTCGGCCTCACCTACAACTTCATCCCGTTCATGACCCTGCCGATCTACGCGTCGCTCGAGCGTCTCGACCTTCGCTACGTCGAGGCGGGCGGCGACCTCTACGCAGGCCCGGGCCAGCGCTTCCTGCGCATCATCCTGCCGCTCTCGCTCCCGGGCGTCGTCTCGGGAACCCTGCTGACCTTCATCCCGGCGTCCGGCGACTACATCAACGCGAGCAAGGACTTCCTCGGCTCGACGAGCACCGTCATGGCCGGCAACGTCATCAACGACCTGTTCTTCCAGAGCTTCTATCCCGTGTCGGCGGCGGTCGCGATCATCCTCATGATCGCGATCCTCATCCCCGTGATCGTCTACGTGGCCAAGAGCGGATCGGAGGAGCTGCTGTGAGCAGTGCGCAGGAGGCCGCGGCGCTCGCGACCGCGGAACGCGCGCCGCGACCGCGCGGCCGTGCACGTGCAGGGCGCGGGGGTGCGGGGTCGTGGATCATCGGCGCCTATTCGCTGCTCGCGCTCGCGATCATGATGATCCCGATCGTCTACACGATCGTCTTCTCGTTCAACGATGCGCGCCGCACCAACATCGTGTGGCGGGGCTTCACGCTCGACAACTGGCTCGGCATCTGCGATGACGCACGCGTCTGCGAGTCGTTCGGCAACAGCATCCTCGTCGGCGTCGTCGCGACCATCGTCGCGACGATCCTCGGCACGATGATCGCGATCGCGATCGTGCGCTACACCTTCCGGATGCGCACGATCATCACGATCCTGCTGTTCCTGCCGATGGCGACCCCCGAGGTCGTGCTCGGCTCGGGCCTCGGCTCGCAATTCGTCAACCTCGGCGTCGAGCGTGGGCTGTGGACGATCATCGTCGCCCACATCATGTTCTGCATCAGCTTCGTCGTCGTGACGGTCCGGGCGCGCGTCGCGAGCCTCGACCCCGCGCTCGAGGAAGCGGGGCGCGACCTCTACGCGAGCCCCGGTCAGGTCTTCTGGCGCGTGACGCTGCCCTTGCTCATGCCCGGCATCCTCGCGGCAGCGCTCTTGTGCTTCGCCTTGAGCTTCGACGACTTCATCATCACGAACTTCGTGTCGGGCAACGCCGAGACCTTCCCGAAGTTCGTATATGTCGCGGCGAGCCGCGGCATCCCTCCGCAGTCGAACGTCATCGCGTCCGCCGTGTTCGTCCTCGCGATCCTGCTCGTCGTCGTCGCGCAGGTCTCGGCGGGATTCCGTCGCCGCAAGCTCGCGAAGACCGGCTGAGATGTACGAGGATCGCGCGCGACTCGCCGAGCTCTGGCACGGCGAGCTCGAGACCTTCCGGCGGCTGCACCCACGCTCGGGCGAGCTCGCGCGCGGCGCGAGGGCTCACCTGCCTGGCGGCGTGCCCATGCTGTGGATGGCCAAGTGGCCGGGCGACTGGCCGGTCTTTGTCGACGAGGCCGCGGGCGCGCATTTTCGCTGCGTCGACGGCATCGACTACGTCGACCTGTGCCTCGGCGACACGGGTGCGATGGTGGGGCACGCGCCCGCCGCCTCCGTCGCGGCGATCACCGAGCGGCTCGCACGCGGTTCGACGTTCATGCTCCCGACCGAGGACGCATCCGTCGCGGCGTCGCTGCTCGCCGAGCGCTTCGGCCTGCCCGAGTGGCAGTTCACCCTCTCGGCCACGGATGCCAACCGCCACGTGCTGCGCTACGCCCGGCAGGCGACGGGACGGCGCAAGGTGCTCGTGATCGACTACTGCTACCACGGCACGGTCGACGAGGCATATGCGACCCTCGACGACGCCGGACGCGTCGTCTCACGGCGGCGCAACATCGGCCCGCCCGTGCCGCTCGACGAGACGACGGTCGTCGTCGAGTTCGACGACATCGCGGGGCTCGAGGCCGCCCTCGCGACGGGCGAGGTCGCGGCCGTGCTCGCGGAGCCCGCGATGACCAACATCGGCATCGTGCTGCCCCCGCCGGGCTGGCACGAAGCCGTGCGGGCCGCGTGCGACCGCACGGGCACCGTGCTCGTCATCGACGAGACGCACACGCTGTGCGCGGGGCCCGGCGGCATGACGGCGCGGGACGGGCTGCGGCCCGATTTCGTGGTCGTCGGCAAGACGATCGGCGGCGGCATCCCGGCCGCGGCCTGGGGCATGACGCACGAGCTCGCCGAGCGTGTGCGCGAGAGCCTCGACTGGGGCGGCGAGGGTCGGGAAGACCTCGACGTCGGGGGAGTGGGGGGAACGCTCGCGGGCAACGCGGTCTCGATGGCGGGCATCCGGGCGACGCTCTCCGAGGTGCTGACGCCCGAGGTGTACCCGGGGATGATCGCGCGCGCCGCCGAATGGACGGC
>Ga0180223_1002213_pt1 | contig 12207 bp, 10 predicted proteins | sample eDN5th30CKraftOP_FD_151337 | JGI IMG/M metagenome (GOLD analysis project Ga0180223, IMG submission 151337) | Enriched Organic Plus compost microbial communities from Emeryville, California, USA - eDNA 5th pass 30_C Kraft OP (version 2) (version 2) ...
CACTGAACACGCCCTCACCCGGAGACTTCGCTGACGCTCGGCTTCCGACCTCTCCCCGCAAATGGGGCGAGGTAAGCTCCTCAGTTCGCCTTGAAGTTCGGTAGACGACGCTCGTTCATCGCCTTGACGCCTTCCTTGTAGTCGTCGGTCGCGCGCAGCCAGGCTTGTTCGAAGAACTCACGCTCGGTCGCTGCCGCAAACTCCAGCTCCAATTCGCGGCGCAGCGTCGCGCGGGTGGCAACCACAGCGAGCGGCGCAGAGCGGGCGATTTCCTCCGCCATCTCATGAGCCGTCTCGCGCACCTTGTCGAGCGCGACCAACCGGTCTACGAGACCGATCTTCATTGCTTCTTCGCCGTCAATGCGCTCGCCGGTGTAGAACAGCCAGGTTGCCTTCTGAATACCGACCACGCGCGGCAAAGTCCGTGTCATGCCGAAGCCGGGATGATAACCTTGGCGGGTGAAGTTGGCGCTGAAGCGCGCATCCGAACAGCCGACGCGGAAATCTGCGGCAAGCGCAAGACCGCACCCCGCGCCGATCGCAGCCCCCTGCACCGCTGCGATGAATGGCTTCTTGGTGCGGATGAGCCGGTTAGCCTCATGGTAGAGGTGCTTGCCTGGCACCTCCGACTTGCCGGCCGCCTCGTTAGCCAGCCGTTGGCCGAGATTGGCTCCGGCGCAGAAATGCTTGCCCGCCGAACAGAGCACGATGGCCCGGCACTGCACATCGTTGTCGAGCGCCTCGAATGTCGAGGCCAACTCGCCGATCAGATCCATATCGAGGAAATTGTTCGGCGGGCGGTTGATCTCCACCGTCGCCACATGGCCGCTCTTGCTGACATTGATATCGCCCATGGGCTTTCATCCTCTTCTTGGGTTGTCTGGTGATTGGATTGACTGGATGCGCGCGTTCTAGCCCGTCGGCTTCAACAACACCAGCGCGTCGGCAACACTGAGACCCGATCCATCCGCATGCAGGATGACCGGATTGAACTCCATCTCGGCGATGCGGCCGGCATTGGCAACGGCGGCTTCCGACAGGCGCGAGACCAGCATGGCTGCGGGCTTGATATCGACCGGCTTCGTGCCTCGAAAGCCTTCGAGCAGCCGTGCCGACTTCAGCCGCCGGATCAGAGCCGCGGCTTCATCGACACTCAAGGGCGCAGGTGCATGCACGACGTCGCCGAACAACTCAACGGTCACACCACCGAAACCGACCATCATGATAGGCCCGAAGGTCGCGTCGTTGACCATGCCGATGACGAGTTCGTGGCCTCTCGGCGCCATCTTCTGCACCAGAACGCCCTCGATGCGGGCATCCGGCTTGTGCGCCTTCGCCGCCTGGACGATCTCGCCATACGCCATCGATACCGCCTGTGCATCGTTCAGATGCAGTTTCACGCCGCCGATCTCGGTCTTGTGTAAAATATCGGGCGACTGGATCTTCAGCACGACAGGAAATCCCAGCTTAGTCGCGGCCTTCACTGCGCTCTCCGCTGAGGTAACGAGCGTTTCGCCGTCCGAAGACAATCCATAAGGCGCGAAGAGTGTCTTGACCCGATGCTCGCTCAATGCGCGCGGCAGATCGGTCGGCAGCGCCAGTGGCTTCTCGCCAATTTCTCGTTCAGGATTCAGCTTCCGACGGTGCTCTGCATAGTCGGCAAGCTTAGCGAGTGCGAGCGCGAGCAAACGAATATCTGACAGCAGCACAGCACCCGCCTGCGCCGCGGTTTTACGGCCGATCACAGAGGGCAGCGTGTAGGTCCAGATCACCACCGGCGATGCACCCCGCTTCAACACCGTCTGCATGCGCTCGGCGATCAGCGAGACGCCATTCTCGCGAGCGGTGGAGACGATCACCAACACCATGTCGACATCGTCGCAGGCGTCGAGGATCTCCATGCATGTCATCATCACCGGTCCAGTTTGCCCACCTTGCGCGGTGATATCGACCGGATTCTGCGGCGAGGCATGGGGCGGGATTAGCGGACGGATTGTCCGCTGTACGGCTTCCGACAGCGCCGGCACCTGCAACCCGAAACCCGACAACATGTCGGCGGCTATTGCGCCGCCCCCGCCGGATCCGGTGACGATACCGACACGGCGCCCCTGAGGTAGCGGACATGTCGCAAACACCGCCGCGATGGCAACGGCTTCATCCAGATCGTTTGCCTCGATGACCCCATAACGTTCGAACACCGCATGATAGGCGGTCTGCGATCCCGTGAGCGAAGCCGTATGCGATGCGGCAGCGCGAGCCCCTGCATCCGAATGACCGATCTTGATAACGATGATCGGCTTGCCCAACCGCTCGGCCTCCCGCGCAGCGCGCTTGAAGCGCTCGCCGTCCCGGATCGTTTCACACAATAGCATGACGATCTGCGTATGCGGATCGCCCACCATATATTCGAGGTAGTGCGCCGTGGAGAGATCGACCTCGTTGCCGGATGAGATGACGTAGCTGAAGCTCAGGCCCGCAGCACGCCCGCGCGTATAGAGAGCAAAGCCAAGACCGCCGCTCTGCGAGACCACGCCGACCCGCTTGTCGGGTGCGATCTCGAACACGGTTTCTCGTTCTTTGGCGAGATTTTCCACTACCGGGCTGAACGTCGCAGCAACGTCCGCGAGTGCGTTGAAGTAACCCTCGCAATTGGGACCCGCGATGCGGATGCCTGTGCGATGGGAAATCTCGGCGAGCCTCTCCTGCAGACCAGATGCGGCACCACCCTCCTCCGCAAAACCCGAAGCAATGATCATCACATTGCGCACACCGGCCTGCGCACATTCCTCGACCACATCCACCACGAGCTTGGCGGGAATGACGATGATCGCAAGATCGACCGGCATGCCGATCGCCGTCACGCGCGGATAGGTCTTGTAGCCTTCGATCTCCTTGTGGGTCGGGTTAACCGGATAGAGCTTACCTGGAAATTTGTTCTTGACGATGAAGTGCATCAGCCGGCCGCGGATCGTATGCTGGTCCGGCGAGGCACCGATCAACGCGATAGACTTCGGCCAAAAGAAATCATCAGGCAACGGGTGATCGGAGGTAGCAGCGGCTGTTGGTTTGGCCTCGTTCAAGGTCGGTCCCTCCCCGAAAGATGCTTTATGGCCGGCCGCGGCATCCCTGTGCGGCTCATGATTCGGATATCACGCCTGGTCGCACCTTGGCATGGTCAAAACGGAAACCCGGTTTTTCCTTTTCTGGAAAGCTCCCGTTTGGAAGCTTTCGTTCCAGATTCCAGAACATTCCCGTGCCCCGGCGAGTTTCTGTCGCGCCAAGACTGCAGTAGTGTCGCCCGGTAAATCGGAGGAAACGGCAACGATGGACATGGGACGGAAGGACAACAGGCTCGAAGGCAAGGTCGCGATCGTCACCGGCGCTGGCTCGCGCGGCGACGGCATCGGCAATGGCCGCGCCACCGCTATAGTCCTGGCACGGCACGGCGCAAAAGTAGTGCTGGTGGATATGGTGGCCGACTGGGCGAAGGAAACCGAAAGGCTCATCGGACAGGAGGGCGGCACTTCGATCATCGTTCAGGCCGATGTGGCCGATGCTGCTGCTTGCCGATCGATCGTCGCCAAAGCAATCGACACCTTTGGCCGTCTCGACATCCTGATCAACAACGTCGGGATCACCGGGCCGCGCGGCAACGCGGTCGAGGTCGATATGGAAGCCTGGGAAGAGGCGATGCGCGTCAACGTCTCATCGATGGTGATGATGTCGAAATACGCCATCCCCGAGATGAAGAAGACTGGCGGTGGCGCGATCGTCAATATCGCCTCGGTGGCAGGACTGAAGGGTGGACATCCGTCCCTGCTCTATCCGACGTCGAAGGGCGCGGTGGTGAACCTGACACGGGCGATGGCCGCCCATCACGGTCGCGAAGGCATTCGTATCAACTGCATCACCCCGGGCACCGTTTATACGCCGATGGTATATTCGCGCGGCATGACATCGGAGATGCGCGAGGCGCGCAAGAGCCGCACACTGCTCGGCACCGAAGGAACCGGCTGGGACATCGGCTACGGCGCATTGTATCTGGCGAGCGACGAGTCGCGCTGGGTAACGGGAGTGATCCTGCCCATCGACGGCGGTGCCATGGCCGGCAGCTCGGAATCGCCAGTTCCACCGAGCGAACCGGCATCCGCCAAGGCTTCATAAGACAAATCCGAGGTAAAGCCTTCCTCAAATGAAGGCGGCCGACGAGCCGCCGGCCGCCTCCTATCGATCAGAGCCTCTGACCGAATCCGGTATCCGGACCCTAAACGTCAAGCACGGCGACGATCTTCAGCGTTCGTGGCTCGACGATGACGATCTCATCATTCACCACGAAGTAGCGATAGCCACGCCACTGCGGATGAATCCGCACGATCGCCTGCGGGACCTCGACCACATGGACGGTCCGCGGCACCACCGTACCGACGCTGACGGCGAAGTTGACGTTCGTCGCGCGCGGCGCGTTCGCCGTCAGCACGGTCTGGCGAATTTCGGTGCGCTGCTCCGCCGTCAGATTGACGCCACCTGCCGGTGCCGAACCGACAGTCGAGCCCGATTTGTCACCTTTCGCGTCTGCGCCCATCTTATCGCCGGCCGGGCCCCGCTGATCCTGAGCCTGACTTGGCTGTGACTTGCTGGCTGGACTGTGTTGGTCCTGAGCCTGGTTTGGCTGCGCTTTGCCCGCGGGCTGGCGCTGGTCCTGCACTTGCGTGGGCTGCTTGCTTCCGGCCGGACCTCGCTCCTGGGCCTGGTTGGACTTCTGGCCCTTTTCATTTTGCGCGCCTTGGCCTTGTCCTGGGGCCTGTCCTTGAGTGTGTCCCTGGGACTGTGACGGGCTCATCCGATCGCCCGACATTGAACCGCCGCCACGCTCATTCTGCATCGTCCCGTTCGAACCACCGGAGTCCGGGGTCTGCTGGCGCTGCATGGTGTTGCCCGGAGGCGTGCTACTCGACCCCGGTGAGGTCCCCGTTCCTTGCGCCAATGCCACGCTTGAGATGCCGAGCAAGGCGGCCGCAGAGATAGCCGAAAGAACATTGATCCTTTTCATCGTCGTTTCCCTTGGATGGTTACGAGCCCCTAGGGTCAAACACGTCACCCGCGCTTAACGCCACGTAGATGCCGCCGTTCCGGTTCATTTCCGCCATCACAGCAATATCGCGCGAGGGCCGGAATTTCGTTGCAGACATGAACCCGCATTCAGCCGGGCGAGCAGGTTCGTTCGCTGGAACCCGTTTTCCAAGATTTGGAACACACCCCTGCCGAGAAACCGAAAACGGACGCTGCATATGCGAACCAGGCTTCCGGTGCATCCCGGCACATGGGGACTATGAAATTCCGCCGCGATGAAACGCTTGACGTTCCACCTGCATGTGGAACAACAGCGGGATCAAACACAGTCCATCCAACGCCCAACGACAGAGGGAGAAAACCCATGCATCTCAAAGGAAAAGCCGCGATCGTCACCGGCGCGGGCCGTGGCATCGGCCGCGACATCGCCCTGCTGCTCGCCAAGGAGGGCGCAAGCGTCATCGTCAACGATCCGGGCGTGGGCCGTGGCGGCGAGGCGACCGAGGAGCGCCCGGCTGATGATGTCGTCGCCGAGATCAAGGCCGCTGGCGGCAAGGCGCAGGCAAACTACGACAGCGTCGCCGATTACCAGAAGGCAGGCGCCATGGTGCGCAAGTGCGTCGAGGATTACGGCAAGATCGATATCCTGGTGAACGTCGCCGGCATGCTGCGCGAGCGCATGATCTGGAACATGTCGGAGGACGATTTCGATGCGGTTGTCACTGTCCATCTCAAGGGACACTGGAACATGTCGCATCACGCCATCAAGTACATGCGCAATGCAGGCTACGGCCGCATCATCAACTTCTCCTCGGATGCGTTCAAGGGTTCGGTCGGCCAGTGCAACTACTCGGCAGCGAAGGCCGGCATTATCGGCCTCACCCGCTCGATCGCCAAGGAATGCGCAAAGTTCGGCATCACCGCCAACGCGATCTGCCCGGCCGCCGACACCCGCATGATGATGAACGACGCCGTGATCGCCAACCAGAAGCGCAAGCTCGAAGCCGGCCTTATCAGCCAGGAGCAATATGATCGCTTCTTTGCCGGCCGTGGCCCGGAGCATATCGCACCGATGGTTGCCTATCTCGCGACTGACCAGGCCGACATCATCAACGGCCATGTGTTCCATGTCGAAAAGGGACTGATCAACACCTACGTCTATGGCGACGATCATCGGGCGATCTACAATGACGGCTCGCTGTTCACCGTTGACGAACTGATCGAGCGCGTTCCGAGCACGATCATGGTCGGCGTCACCCCAGTCGTGCCGCCGGTGAAGATGGCCGACGCGGTCAAGGCCGGTGACCTGAAGAAGGCCGGCTAAATCCCATGCAACGCTAGAACGAAACGGCGGGCCGAAAGCCCGCCGTTTCTTTTACAGCAAGCACAATCAACGGGAGGCATCGATGCCACAGACACACACGGCTTTCGTCACCGGCGCGGGCAAGAATATCGGCCGCGCGGTTGCGCTCGATCTCGCAACACGCGGCTACAACGTTATCGTCAACGGCCGGCAGGACCGCGCTGCCTGCGAAGCCGTCGCGGCGGAGGCGGCGGCGAAGGGTGTAAAGACGCATGTGATCATGGCCGACGTCGGCATTCCTGCGGACGCTAAGCGAGCGGCCATGGAAGCGCTTGACCTGCTGGGCACCGTCGATGTGCTCGTTGCCAATGCCGCGATCCGTCCCGACAAGCCTTTCCTTGAAAACACCGAGGAAGACTGGCGGCGGGTGATGGGTACGAATCTTGAGAGCGCGATCTATCTGTCGCAAGCCTTCATTCCAGGCATGATCGCGCAGGGCTGGGGCCGCATCGTCGTGATGACCGGCCGCAACGCCATGCGCGGCTTCCCCGGCCATGTCACGACCTCCGTGGCCAAGCATGGATTGTGGGGACTGACCAAGACGCTGGCCCGCGAATTCGGTCCACTAGGCATTACCATTAACGCGATCTCGCCGGGCGTGATCGACACGACCGGTGGCAACACCGCGCGGCAGGCGCGGCTTGGCGAACTGGCGAAAGAGATTCCGGTGCGACGCGTCGGCACTGCGGAGGAAATCGCAGCGATGTGCGGGCTTCTGTGCTCGGATGCCGGCGGCTTCGTCAACGGTCAGATGATCGGCGTCAACGGCGGCATCGACACGTGACGCCAATATGAGCCGTCGTCCCACGACAGCTGGAACCTGATCATCTGTATCGCCTGCGATAGCGCCGAGAAAATAAGGCGTACTGGATGCCCGCCTGCGCGGGCATGATGCTTAGGGTGGCGAGCCGCTTCGGCCTCTCACTCCGGGAACGGATTGGTCTCGCCTTCCGGTAACGCAACCTGCGCCGTGTTGAGCACCATCGACACCAGTGAGTAGTAGCCGCTGATGCCGAGGATCTCCATCAAGCCGTTCTCGCCGAATGCATCGACCCCCTTCTTGTAGGTCGCGTCGCTCAGCCGCTTGGTGTTGTAGAGTTCGTTGCAGACTTCATAGATCACCGCCTCGTCGGCCGCCATCTTGGCGGGCTTCTGACCGGTGCGGATCGCTTCGAGCACGTCTTCCGACAACCCGCCCTTCAGCGCCAGCGGCGCGTGCGCAAACCACTCGTACTGCGCGCGCCAGTGATAGGCGGTGATGCAGATCGCCATCTCCGACAGCCGTGGCGGCAGCGACGTGTTGAAGCGCAGGAACTCCCCAAGCGTCGCCGTGTGCTGGCACAGCTCCGGGCTGCGCAGCAGCGCCGGGAAAGGACCGCGGACGCCGGCGCGCTTGCCTGCCGTCACCGCTTTGATGGCCTTGCGTTGCGCATCGGTGAGCTTGTCTTCGGCGATCATCGGCAGGCGGGTCATCGTGCTTCTCCGGCAGAGGTTATTGTTCTCCTCTCTTACGCAAGCTACAGCCCCCGCGCAACCACGACCGGTTTCAGCAATCCCCATAAAGGACAGGCACTTGGCCGCCTCTCGCTGCGTCACAGCCATGAGCTATTCCACAGGCCGGTCCGCACGCCTGCGGCGGTTTCAGCGATTGCAATTGCCACCTCGGTCGAGCAAGTTCGTACCATCTTGCAGAACCAGATGATCTTCGGGAGGAGCCTGAATGACCGCCACCGCCAGACAATCGTCCGACGCCATTGCGCCTGACACGACGGGGCAGAACTTCTTTCGCGCAGATCAATCGTTACAGGACATTCTGCAGATCCATCTGCCGGAGAACCTTTGGCGGCATATCGAACCGCATCTCGACCGGCTGGGTGCGCTGGCCGGCGGCCACCTCGACGATTGTGCGCGGTTGGCCGACCGGCATACGCCGATCCTGCATCAGCGCGATCGCTTTGGCCGCGACGAGCAGTCTATCGAATATCATCCCGCCTATCGCGAACTGGAACGTGTCGCCTTCGGTGAATTCGGCATTCACGCGATGTCACATCGCAAAGGCATCCTGGGCTGGAACGACACCTATCCCGCGACTGCCAAACACGCCTTCACCTATCTGTTCAATCAGGCGGAATTCGGTCTCGGTTGTCCGATCAATGTTACCGATGGCGGCGCCATGCTGCTGTCGCGGTTCGGCGACAAGGCACTGCAAGACAAATACCTCGATGGCCTGACGCAGACCGATATGGCGAAGCTGACGCAGGGTGCACAGTTCATGACCGAGAAGGAGGGTGGCTCGGATGTCGGCAGCCTGACCACGGTCGCCAAACAGGAAGGCGATCACTGGCGGCTCTATGGTGAGAAATGGTTCTGCTCGAACGCCGACGCCGGCATTGCCATGCTTCTCGCCCGCCCCGAGGGCGGCAAATCCGGCACGCGTGGCGTGGGCCTGTTCCTGATGCCCCGCAAGCTCGACGACGGCGCGCCGAACCACTACCGAATTGTCCGTCTGAAGGACAAGCTTGGCACCCGTTCGATGGCTTCCGGCGAGATCAAATTTGACGGCGCCATTGCCTACGCAGTCGGCTCGCTTGATCGCGGCTTCTTGCAGATGGCCGAGATGGTGAACTGGTCGCGCCTTTCAAATGGGGTGAAGTCCACGGCGCTGATGCGCCGTGCGTTGCAGGATGCATTGACCGTGGCACGCGGGCGCGTGGTGTTCGGCAGCCGCATCATCGATCTGCCGCTGGCGAAGCGGCAATTGTTGAAGATCATGCTGCCGGTGGAACAGGCACTCTCGATGTGCTTCTCGACTGCGGCCGCGCTGGACCGCGCCGAGCGCGGGGGAAGCCAGGAAGCAGCAACGCTGCTGCGCATCCTGACACCAGTGCTGAAGTTCCGCTCCACCCGCGATGCGCGCAAGGTGTGCGGCGATGCGCTCGAGATGCGCGGCGGCATCGGCTATGTGGAGGAATTTGCTACCGCCCGCCTGCTGCGGGACGCGCATCTCGGCTCGATCTGGGAAGGCACCGGCAACATCATCGCGTTGGATGCGATCACCCGAGCCATCGGGCGCCATCATGCGGAAGCGCGCTCGCCGCCGACCTGCACGCACGGTTGCAGGAAGCATCGTCCCTGCCCGCAACCTATCGCGACCACCTGCGCAAGCTCACCGACCGCGCGATCGCATTCGCCCAGACGGTTGCGGCCAAGGCCGACAACGAGGCGGATGCTCGCCGGGCCACCAGCATGCTGTATCACACGGCGAGCGCTGTGGTGATGGCCTGGGAGGCCGAACGCGTGCTGGAGAAGCGCGGCGATGCGCGTCGCCTTCTACTGTCAAAGCTGGTGGTGGATCACCACCTCACCGCGCGTGATCCGTTTGCAGCCGGTGCAGGCAGGGCTGAGAGCGAGATGGCTGATCTGTTGCTCAGCAATACGCCGGTGTCGAAGGAGAAGGCTGTCGCGTATCTAGTGGCCCAATGAAGAAGACTGTGTCCTCGCGAAAGTGGGGACACAGCCTTCCAGAACGTCAGCGTCTTCATCAAGAGCCTTACGGCGTACTCGATGCCCGCCTGCGCGGGCATGACGCCGAGGTATCCCTACTCCCCGACGAACGTCACCGCTTCGGACAACGGCGCACGGGAAGTGCGGTAGCTGTTGATCGGTGCATCATGTGCCGGATAGCCAAACGAGATACCGCACACTACCAGACGATCCGCCGGCAGCTTCAGGTACTCACGGATCACGTCGGGTCGGCGTGCAAGGGCCGCCTGCGCGATGGAGCCCACCCCGAGCGCCTGCGCCGCGAGCATGAAATTAGCGACATACGCACCGCAATCCACCGCACCATAGACGCCGAGCGGCTCGGTGGTGGTGATGATCGCAACATGCGGCGCGCCGAAAAACTTGAAATTCTCCAGCGCCTGCTTCGCGCCCGCCGCTCGATCTCCCTTCGGTATGCCGACGGCATCGTAGAGCTGGAAACCGCTCTCGCGACGACGCTGCAAGTAGACGTCGCGATACTCCCTTGGCCATGGGAAATCCGTCGGCGCATCGCCGCCGGAGCTTGCAGCCGTATACATCGCCGTGCGGAAACGATCGGTCTCAGCGCCGCTGAAGATCGTCGCATGCCAGGGTTGGCTGTTGCACCACGAAGCGGTGCGTTGCGCGGTGGTAACGATCCGCTCGATCACCGAACGCGGCACCTGATCGGACTTGTAGGCCCGACAGGAGTAGCGCGCGGCGAGCAGCGCCTCCAACACATCGATCGCCCCGGCATCCTGCTTGGATGCCGGGTTCGACGACGGCTTTGTGCTGGTGGCGCTCATGCCCGTCCCTTAGTCGGGATCTTGTTGAACGGCACATTCTTGTCGACGCGGATGTCACCCGGCAGACCCAGCACACGCTCCGCGATGATGTTACGCATCACCTCATCGGTGCCGCCCGCAATGCGCGCTGACGGCGACGACAGCACAACCTTCTGGAATTGCCCGGCGCCTTCCGCCTGGTCGTCTTCCACCAGCACGCCAGCAGCGCCCTGAAGCTCCATCGCGTACATGCCGATGTCCTGCAACATGCTGCCCGCGACCAGTTTGCCGATCGAGTTCTCCGGACCCGGCCGGTCGCCACGCGACAACGCGGAGATGGTGCGATAGGTCGTGTACTTCAGCCCGTTGGTGCGGGTGGCCCAGGTCGCGAGCTTGGAGCGAACGGCGCGATCTTCGATTGCCGGACCGCTGTCGAGCATCAAGCTGGAGCAATAGTCCCACATTTCCGGGAAGCCGGTCGCGACCCGTGCGCCGATCGAGTAGCGTTCGTTCATCAGCGTGGTCAGCGAAACGTTCCAGCCTTCGCCGACATTGCCGAGCCGACGGCTATCGGGAATGCGAACGTTGGTGAAGTACACTTCATTGAAGTTCGACTCGCCGCTCGCCTGCTTGATTGGCCGCACCTCGACACCGGGTGCCTTCATGTCCAAGATGAACATGGTAAGGCCCTGGTGCTTCGGAACGTTCGGGTCGGTGCGAACGATCAGAATGCCGTAGTCGGAATAGTGGGCGCCCGAGGTCCAGATCTTTTGACCGTTGATGATCCAGTCGTTGCCGTCCTTCTCCGCCTTGGTGCGAAGACCGGCGACGTCCGATCCGGCCGACGGCTCGGAGAAGAGTTGGCACCACACCTCCTCGCCCGATGCAAGCGGCGGCAGGAAACGCTTCTTCACCTCGTCATTGGCGTAAGTCATCACCGTCGGGCCGCACATGCCCTGGCCGATCATGAACATCGCCGAGAGCTTGCTGTAGACGCCCTCCTCCTGATCCCAGATCACACGCTCGATCGGCGTCGCACCACGACCGCCGAACTCCTTCGGCCACTGCAAACAGGCCCAGCCAGCGGCAGCCTTCTTCTTCTGCCAAGCCTTGGAGGCAGCCTGCAGATCGGTGTTGGCGAGCTTGATCCTGCCGCGCGCCGAGCTGTTGGCGAGATCGGCTTCCAGCTCTTTCGGCGCATTGGCAGCGATCCAGCTCCGGACTTCGGCACGGAATTTTGCTTCTTGCGGGGTATCGTCGAAATTCATCGGTCTATCCTCGATTGGCTCGCTCAGGCCGCTGCGGTGTTGCGGGCGCGCATGGTGTCGATCAACTGGTCTTCCCAATAGGTCGGGCTGCCGAGACCGAGCGCGAGGGCGTTGGAACGGCGATAGTAGAGGTGACAGTCGAACTCCCAGGTAAAGCCCATGCCGCCATGCACCTGGATGTTCTGCTTCGAGCAATGCT
>Ga0180223_1002217_pt1 | contig 12180 bp, 7 predicted proteins | sample eDN5th30CKraftOP_FD_151337 | JGI IMG/M metagenome (GOLD analysis project Ga0180223, IMG submission 151337) | Enriched Organic Plus compost microbial communities from Emeryville, California, USA - eDNA 5th pass 30_C Kraft OP (version 2) (version 2) ...
ATGGCTCTATCCAAATGATCCGCTGGCCTTGGCGGGGCGGCCGCTGCAGGCCCCGTTCAGCAATCCGCGATTCCTGTTCGGGACGGACTCCGTCGGCCGCGACATCATCGCCCAGCTCTTCTACGGCGCGCGCACGTCGCTGCTGGTCGGCATCACGGCGACAGCGGTGGCGATCGTGATCGGCGTTCTCGTCGGCTCGATCGCGGGCTTCTATGGCGGCTGGGTGGATACCGCGCTGATGCGCGTCACCGAAGCGTTCCAGACCGTGCCGAACTTCATTCTCCTGCTGATGCTGGTGGTGATCTTCGGTTCGAAGATCGCGACGCTGGTGGTGGTGATCGGCATCGTCTCCTGGACGGCGCCCGCACGTCTCACGCGCGCGGAATTCCTCACCTTGCGCAACCGCGAATTCGTGCAGGCCTGCCGGGTGATCGGCATGCCGGACTGGCGCATCATCTTCCGGGAGATTCTGCCGAACGCCCTGCCGCCGGTCATCGTCTATGCCAGCGTGGTGATGGCCTTTTCGATCCTGCTGGAAAGCGCGCTCGCCTTTCTCGGTCTGTCTGATCCGAATGTCGCGTCATGGGGCAATCTCATTGCCGACGGCCGCCGCGTGCTGAGGTCATCCTGGCATGTGGCCACGCTGCCGGGCATCGCGATCCTGCTGACGGTGCTGTCGATCTCGCTGATCGGCCAGGGCCTCAACGACGCCATGAACCCGCGGCTGAGGCGCAAATGAGCGAACTTCTCTCCATCGAGGGACTGAAGGTCCGGCTGCCGCGTCATGCGGACCGTGGCTATGCGGTTCATGACCTGACGCTGCGGCTCGACGAGAACGAGATCCTGTGCGTGGTGGGCGAGAGCGGGTCGGGCAAATCGGTGATGGCCTCGTCGATCCTCGGCCTGCTGCCGCCGGAGGTGAAGGTCGAGGCGGGCCGGATCGGCTTCGAGGGCACAGATCTTCTGCGGCTGCCGCCGCACGCCTTGCGCAGCATCCGCGGTGCCGGCATCGGCATGATCTTTCAGGACCCGATGACGGCGCTCAATCCGCTGCACCGCGTCGGCAATCAGATCGCCGAGACGTTTCGCGTCCATACCAAGCTGTCGTCGCAGGAGATCCAGGCCAAGGTGCTGGAACTGCTCGAACAGATGCAGTTGCCGGACCCGGCCGCGGCCGCGCGGGCCTATCCCCATGAGTTGTCCGGCGGGCAGCGGCAGCGCGCCATGATCGCCATGGCGCTGGCGCTCGAGCCGCGCATCCTGATCGCCGACGAACCCACCACCGCGCTCGACGTCACCACCCAGGCGCAGATCCTGGCGCTGATCCGCGACCTGCAGCGGCGCAACCGCATGGGCGTGCTGTTCATCACCCACGATTTCGGCGTGGTGGCCGAGATCGGCACGCGCATCGCCGTGATGCGCCACGGCGTGCTGGTGGAAGAGGGGCCCGCCGCAACGGTGCTCACAGCGCCGCAGCAGACCTATACGCGCGAACTCATCGCAGCGGTGCCGTCGCTGCAGCCGCCGGAGCGCAAGCAGCTTGCGCCGGTCGGGCAGGCGGCGCTGTCGATCGTCAAGGTCAACAAGACCTATCGCGCGCGCGGACGGGAAGTCGCAGCGCTGAAGGACGTCACGCTGGCGTTGCCGCGCGGCAGCACGCTCGGCATTGTCGGCGAAAGCGGTTCCGGGAAATCGACGCTGGCCCGCTGCATCGTCCGGCTTCTCACGACGGACACCGGCGCGATCGAGGTGGACGGCGCGGATATCACCCAGATGACCCGTCATGAGTGGCGCAGCCATGCACGCCGCGTGCAGATGGTGTTTCAGGACCCCTATGCGTCGCTCAACCCGCGGCGCAAGGTCGGCGAGCTCGTGGCGCAGGGGCCGTTGATGTATGGCGCCAAGACATCCGAGGTGATGCCGCGCGTGCGCGAACTGTTTGGTCTCGTCGGTCTCGATCCGGCGGCGATCGATCGCTATCCGCACGAGTTCTCCGGCGGCCAGCGCCAGCGCATCGGCCTGGCGCGGGCGCTCGCTCTTGATCCGGATATCCTGGTGGCGGACGAGCCGGTCTCGGCGCTTGACGTTTCGGTGCAGGCGCAAGTGCTGGCGCTGCTGGCGAAGCTGAAAGAGCAGCTCGGCCTGTCGATGGTCTTCATCACTCACGACCTGCGCGTCGCGGCGCAGATCTGCGATCGCGTCGCCATCATGCAGCGCGGCGAAGTGGTGGAGGAGGGCGAGGCTTCGGACGTGCTGGTGTCGCCGAAACATCCGTATTCGCAGGCGCTGCTGGCGGCCGTGCCCGGCAGAAACTGGCAGACGTCCGGATACTAGGTGTCTTGGTCTTTTGATTGAAATGGCCACACGCCGCAGCGTTCCCTCTCCCGCGAGGGGAGAGGGCCGTGCTCCATTCGCGGCATCTGCTTAGCTCTCACCCATAGATGAAGTCTCACCCGCAGAAGCGGGCGAAGTGCAGTTCCGTGCGGTTCACGCGGCGCTCGAGCTCCTGAAACATCGGCCGTACCTCCTCGAACCGGCGCATGCGGTCCGGCAGGTGGGCATAGAGGCGGGACACGATCTCCTGCGCCTCCGCATGGATGGCGGCTTCATCGATGCGGGTGATGGCGCCTTCGCGCATCACGACCTCGCCGCCGACAACGACTGAATCCACCGAGTTGCCGAGTTCGCTGTGGACGATCTGGCCGGCAAGCTGATCCTTCGGCGCGTGGAACATGTTGCGGGTGTGCAGCACGGTGAGATCGGCGGCATGACCCGGTTCGATCCGGCCGAGCTTCTGGCGCATCGCCGCCGCGCCGCCATGCCAGCACATGTCGAGGGCATCCTCGGCCAGGATCCAGTCGTCCTGCTCGTGGTTGATGCGGTGCAGGATCGCGGCGCCTTTCACGGTCTCGAACATGTTCTGGCTGTCGGCGCTGCTGGCGCCATCGCTGCCCAGGGCAATCTTTGCACCGGCCTTGCGCAGCTCCGGCATCGGCGCGATGCCGGCGCCGAGCTTCATGTTGCTGACAGGGTTGTGGACCGCGACAGCAAACGAGTCGCCGAAGATGTTCACGTCCTCGTCGCTGAGCCAGATCGAATGCGCGAACGAGGCCCAGTCTTCAAGGCAGCCGATACGCTTGAGGAATTCGACAGTGGAGCCACCATAACGCTCCTTGCCGATCATCACCTGCGACTTGCCTGACAGAAGATGCGTCTGCATGCCGATGCCGTTGCGTCGTGCGAGATCGACGGAGGCTTCAAACAATTCGGTCGAGCAGCGCGGCAGCGAGGAAGGGCCGATCATCGGCGACAGCAATGGATGGCGGCCCTTCCAGCGGCTCACAAATGCTTCAAGATGGCTGATGACATCAGCAACGGCGGCGGTGCGGCGCGGCTTCAGCGTATCGCTGAGACCGGGGACGAGTTCGAGCGGCAGCGACGCGGCGAAGTTGACGTCGGTGTAGCTCACCGCCACAGCGGCACGCAGCCCGATATCCGCATAGGCCTGCATGATGGCGTCGCTGCCTTCGGCAAACCTCGCCATGTCGATGCGCGGCATATCCAGCACCGATGTCGAGCCAGTGCGGATCATCTCGATCGCGCCGACCAGCGCCGAAATATAAAGGTCGCGCGGGCTGAGCTCGGCGTTGACGCCGCCATAGGACGCGATGACCATCCAGGCATCGAGCGGGAAACGGTCGCAGAGCCCTTTCTCCAGCGCCTGGTTGGAATGGGTGTGGGCGTTCACATAGCCCGGCATGACGATCTTGCCGCGGGCGTCCAGCACGGTGCCGCTGGTTGTCAGGCCGGGACCGACCTCGGCGATCATGCCGTCGCGGATCAGGACGTCGGCGGCTTCCGCACGCTGAAGGTCGAAGAGATGGCCGCCGCGGATCAGCAATTCAGTCAAGGGTCTCTCCTGCCTCGGATAAAACGGCAAGCGGCTGTGGCTCTGTGGGCCCGGTGAAGTGCCGCTTGCCGGGTGGTCAGGCTGCCTGCGGTTTAGGCAGCGTCTTCAGTCCAAACGACACGCTCAGCATGCTCATGGACGCCTGATAGACGCCGTCGATTTCGACGGTGGCGGGATCGTCGCCGGCAGCGCCTGCGACATAGAGCAGCGGATAGTAATGATCAGGCGTCGGCACCGAGAGCTGGGCAGCTTCCCCCTGCGACTCGTAGTTGACGATGTCCTCGAACCGATGGGCGAGCAGGGCCTCCCGGATGTAGTCGTTGAAGCGGGTCGCCCAGTCATAGGCGAAGTCGTCTTCGTAGCGTCGGTACACGCTGAGATTGTGGACGACGTTGCCGGTTCCGACGATGAGAATGCCCTCGTCGCGAAGCGGCCGCAGCCGCTTGCCAAGCTCGAAATGAAACCGCGGCCCCTGCGTCATGTCGATGCTGAGCTGCAGCACCGGAATGTCCGCCTTCGGATAGGCCTTGCAGAGGACCGACCAGGTCCCGTGGTCGAAGCCCCATTGGGATTGGTCAAGCACCACCGGCAGCGGCGCCAGCGCCTGTTTGACCCGCTCGGCGATCGCCGGATCGCCCGGCGCCGGATACTGCATGTCGAACAGCGCTTTGGGAAAACCGCCGAAATCGTGGATCGTCGGCGGCTTCTCCATCGCGGTGACGCCGGTGCCGCGGGTGCACCAATGCGCCGAAATCACCAGGATGGCGCGGGGGCGCCCGATCTCCTGGCCGATCCGCTCCCAGCCCCGCGTGAACTGATTGTCGGCGAGCGCATTCATCGGCGTGCCGTGGCCGATGAAGACGGACGGCATCCGCGTGTGCTGGCCACTCATGGCGATTTTCCCTTCATGGACGGTGCTGTTTGGCGTGGAGGTCACGGGCGATCTTGTCCTTTGGCGCATCATTAATTGATCGGCGGTGGAGCGGTCCCATGGCACGAATCCTGCTGTGCAGAAGCTTGGAACCCTACTAATCTTCTCCCCAAAAGGGAGGAAGTCGCCTGCACAAGCAGGCGGCCAGAGAGCAAGCATCCAATGTTGATGACGAGTTCCTATTTCACGACGGACGCCTATCCCGGCAACCATCGGGCCGCCGCCTGGATCAAGACCCTCGCGCAATTCTCGCTCAAGGCCAAACGCCTGGATGACGGCAGCAATCTGCACGCCAGCGCACGCTGGATCATCTCGCCGCTCGGAATCTCATTCGCGCGGCTGAGCTCCTCTCCGCAGGAATTCTCCAGCGGGTCGGAAACGCCGAAGGATGGAATCTGGCTGGCGCTGCATCTTGAAGGCCGCGCGCGGCTGCGTTCGTCGGATGGCGAGATCATGCTGGCGCCGGGCGATATCGCCTATGGCCCGCTGCGAACCGATTTCGGCATGTGCTTCGATACGGACTTTCAGCAGTTCTTCGTCAAGATCCCAAGGTCGGTGCTGGATTCCCGTCTGATGTCGCTGTCGACGACCTTCCGTGTCGGCTCGATTCCCGGCCGCAGCGGCTTCGGCCATGTGTTCGCCGGCATGCTGGGGTCGATCGCGGAGACCATCGACAAGCTCGACGCCAACCAGTTCCAGCCGGTGGAGATCGCGCTCACGGAATTCCTCGCCACCTGTCTGGTCAGCGAAGTCTCCACCAGCAAATTGCGCGGCGCGACGGCGACGCAGATGGCGATCCTCAATCGCATCTGCCAGCAGATCGAGGCGCGGCTTGGCGAACACGAGCTCAGCCGCGACAGCATCGCGGAGGCGGAAGGCATCTCGCCGCGCTATGTGCAGAAGCTGTTCGAGAATGCGGGCGAGACCTTCGCGCATTACCTGCGCCTGCGCCGGCTGGAACGGTGCCGTTCCGAGCTGGTCAATCCGCTCTACGCCCATCTGTCGATCACCGACATCTGCTTCCGCTGGGGCTTCAACGACTCGGCGCATTTCAGCCGTGCGTTCCGCGAGCAATACGGGACGTCGCCGCGCGCCTATCGCAAGACCGTCGGCGCTGCCGTGTCGCAAAGCATGATGCTGCAGATCGGGCGCGGCCGCCCGCAGGCGACGGAGAAGGCGTGCCGCTGGGACGTCGATGAGAAGCCGCAGCAGGAGATGCGTCCGCGCGTCAAGATCGTGCGCGGCCCCTCACTGCTGCCGCCGGCGCAGATCATCGCAAGCGCAACGGCGAAACTGGCCGGCCCGAAGCACCACTACATTCCGGCGAACGACAAGACCGTCCACTGGGGCTTTCTCAGCAAGGAGCTGTCTCCGGTCGTCACGGTGAATTCCGGCGATGCCCTCACCATCGAGACGCTGACCCACCATGCCAACGACGACTATGAGCGCATGGTGAAGGGCGACTCCGGTGCGGAGAGCATCTTCAGCTGGACCAAGAAGGGCAAGGGCGTGGAGCGCCGCGGCGCCGGCCCGATGGATGCCTCGATCTACGGCCGCGGCGCCGGCGAGGGATTCGGCGTCCATCTCTGCACCGGCCCGATCGCGATCGCCGGGGCTGAGCCAGGCGATGTGGTCGAGCTGCGCATTCTGAAGGTGAGCCCGCGGCCGAGCGCCAACGCCAAATATGCCGGCCGCGCCTTCGGCAGCAATGCGGCGACGTGGTGGGGCTTCCAGTACAACGATCTGCTGACCGAGCCGAAGCCGCGCGAGGTCGTCACCATCTACGAGGTGGACTGTCTCGGCGAGCACACGCGCGCCGCCTACAGCTTCCGCTGGACGCCGCAGCGTGACCCCTCCGGCGTGATGCATCCGACCATCGACTATCCGGGCATTCCTGTCGATCATTCGACGATCGAGGAGAACCACAACTTCCTCAAGGGCGTGAAAATCCCGCTGCGTCCGCATTTCGGCTTCATCGGCGTCGCGCCCAAGGAGGCGGACCTCGTCGATTCGATTCCACCATCGTATTTCGGCGGCAATCTCGACAACTGGCGGGCGGGACCGGGCGCGACGATCTATCTGCCGGTGTCCGTGCCGGGCGCATTGTTGTCGATCGGCGATCCCCATGCCTCGCAGGGCGACTCCGAATTGTGCGGCACCGCGATCGAATGTTCGCTGACCGGCATGTTCCAGGTCATTCTCCACAAGAAGGGCGAGATCCGGAACAAGCCGTTTGCGGATCTCAACTATCCGCTGCTCGAGACGGCCAGCGAATGGGTCGTCCATGGCTTCAGCTTCGCCAACTATCTTGCCGAGCTTGGCGAGAATGCGCAGAGCGAGATCTATAAGCGTTCCTCACTTGACCCGGCGATGCGGGACGCCTTCTGGAAAATGCGGCGCTTCCTGATGACCAGCAAGGGTCTCAGCGAGGATGAGGCGATCTCCCTGATCTCCGTGGCCGTCGATTTCGGTGTCACACAGGTGGTTGACGGCAACTGGTGCATCCACGCGCTGCTTCGCAAATCCCTCTTCGAGAATGAGGGCGGGGGAATGAGCCGCGGCTTCGGCACGTCGGACGATATGGGCTGAGGCGCATTCGTCCGGCGGCACGAAAGCAACTAATTGTGCGTCGGGATACAAGACCAAAATCCCCCGCCAAATATCCTCACATGGTGTTTTTGTGCAGGCTGCTTGTGTCAGCGCGCATCGGTGCTGGTCCGTGCCGATGGTGGGGCGGATGGAGGTCTGGGCAAGAGCCGATGGCGTCCGGATTGAACCCCTCCGTCCACAAAAGCAGAGTCTAGGAATGCTTCACGTTCCGTCCTCAACAGCCCGAGCCTACGGAGAGCTTCACGTTCTCCCGGCGAACAAGAACACCGTTCACTGGGGCTATTTTGATTGCAGCCTGGCGCCTGCGATCAGAATCAAAAGCGGCGATCTCGTTCGCGCCGAGGCGATCACCCATCATGCGGGCGATGCGCCCGACCTGTTGATGGACGAGCATATCCGCCAGCTTTTCAACGACATCCCGGAAGACGACCGGAACCCCGGCGTGCATATCATGACCGGGCCGATCTATGTCGAGGATGCGAAGCCCGGCGACATGCTGGAAGTGCGCTATTTCGAAATGACGCCGCGCCTCATGTATGGCTCGAATCTCGCTGCCAACTGGGGCTATCTCGCCAAGGACTTTGACGAGAAGGAGCGGGTCACGATCTATTCGATCGATCTCAACAGCATGCAGGCCGAGGGCCTGTTCGCTTACGACTATCCCGGCAAATACACCGTGCCCGGCAAGATCACCAATCCCGCCACCTGCAACTGCTGTCCGGCATTGCCGGGCATCCGCGTTCCGATGCGGCCGCATCTCGGAACCGCCGGCGTCGCGCCGGATGCGAAGGGCCGGGTCAGCTCGGTGCCGCCGGGCGCCCATGGCGGCAACATCGACAACTGGCGGATCGGCGCGGGCGCGACGATGTACTATCCGGTCGCGGTCGAAGGCGCGCTGTTCTCGGTCGGTGATCCCCATGTCTCGCAGGGGGATGGCGAAGTCAGCGGCACCGCGATCGAAGCCTCGCTCGATGTGCTGATGCAGATCTCCGTGCGCAAGGACTTTCAGTTCCCGACGCCGCTGCTTGAGACGCCGAAGAACTGGATCGTCCATGGTTTCGATGAGGACCTCAACGTCGCGACCCATGCCGCATCGCTGGACATGCTGCGGCTCCTCACCGATCTCAAGGGCGCGTCGCGCGATGATGCCTATTCGCTGATGAGCGTGGCTGCGGACTATGCGGTGACGCAGGTGGTGGATGGCAAGCGCGGCATTCACATCCGCATTCCGCGTTCGATCTTTCCACCAAAGAAACCCGTCTGAGACTGGGCGGGACGATCCGGGAGGCTGCCATGGCGTCGGTGCAGAATGACAAGGCCGATGACCGCGACTATCCGCTGGAGCAGTGGTACTGCGCCGGCTTCTCGGAAGAGGCCGGCGAAAAGCCGCTGGCCCGGACGATCTGCGACCGCCAGATCGTTTTCTATCGCAAGCAGGATGGCGCGCTTGCGGCGCTGACCGATCGCTGTCCCCATCGCAAGGCGCCGCTCTCGCTCGGCCTTGTGACGGGCGACAACATCGAATGCCCGTTCCACGGCATGCTGTTCTCGCCCCAGGGGACCTGCCTCAACATTCCCTCCCAGGAGAAAATCCCGCCGGCGGCGCATATCCGCAGTTTTCCGGTCGAGGAGCGGCACGGCCATATCTGGATCTGGATGGGGCTTGGCCGGCCGGACCATGCGCTGATCCCGGACATGCACTGGATGGTGGACCCGGCGCTGACCGCGGTTCATGGCAGCCTGGAGCTTGGCTGCAATTATCTCACCGCCCTCGACAACCTGCTCGATGACACGCATCTCTCGTTCGTTCATCGCAACACGATCGGCACGCCGAAGATCGTGCAGGCGAAGATCGAGATCGAAGGCGATGACGACTGGGTCGGCTTCACGCGCTGGACGCTGGATACGCCGCCCTCGGCATTGCACGCCAAGGCGGGCGGCTTCACCACCAATGTCGACCGCTGGTTCAACGTGCGGTTCGTCAAGCCGGGGACGGTGCTGATCGATGTCGGCAGCGCGCCCATCGGCACCGGCGCGCCGGAGGGCGATCGCAGCCGCGGCATCGGCCTGTTCTCCAATCACACCGTGACGCCGGCGACGTCCGGCACCTGTCACTACTTCTGGCACGCGGCGCGCGATTTCAGTCTCGGTGACGCGGAGCTGAGCGAGAACATGCGCCAGCACATGGTCGCGACCTTCATCGAGGACAAGGACATCGTTGAGGCCGTCCAGCACAATCGCGAATGCGATCGTGAGAACCTGCCGGAGCTCAATCTGTCCGGGGACGTCGTCACCTTGCGCGCGCGGCGTATCATTGCCGGTCTGATCCAGCGGGAAAGCTACGTCGGTCAGAGCCAGGTTGCCTGACGCCGCTCCCATGACCCAAGGCCGCCGGCTCAACATCAACGGGACATGGCACGACATTGCCGGTCCCCCGGGACTGCCGCTTCTCGAACTGCTGCGCGACCGTCTGGGCCTTACCGGGGCGAAAGAGTCCTGCGGCCGTGGCGAATGCGGGGCCTGCACGGTGCTGCTCGACGGGCGGCCGGTCCTGTCCTGCATCACGCTGGCCGATCTTGTCCGTGGCGAGGTCACCACCATCGAAGCGGTCGCCGACGAGAATGCCGATCTGCGGGAAGCCTTCGCCGATTGCGGCGCCTTCCAGTGCGGTTTCTGCACACCGGGGCAGATCGTGCGCGCCTCGGCCCTGCTGAAGCAGCCCTGGCCGGATGATCCGTCCGCGCGCGAGGATTTCATCCGCCACGAGATGTCCGGCAACATCTGCCGCTGCACCGGCTATAGCGGCATCGTCGATGCGATCGTGCGCACCGCCACAGCCCGCGGCAAGATCGAACGAGGCCAGCCGTGAAGCATGTCGGCGTGCGCCATCGGCCGATCGACTGGGATGCGCGCAGCGCGGGCCGTGTGGTCTATTCCGGCGATGTACGGCTGGAAGGCTTGCTGGAAGCCGCGGTGCTGCGCTCGCCTTACCCCCACGCGCGCATCCGCAGCATCGACACCACCGAGGCGCGGCGGATGCCCGGCGTCCATGCGGTGATCACCAGCGCGGATTTTCCGCCGGGCGCCCGCTACATCCATGAAGGCGAGAAGGACCGGCCGCCGCTGGCCGACGGCGTGGTGCGCTTCATTGGCCAGGAAGTGGCCGCTGTTGCTGCTGAAACACGGGCGCAGGCGCACGCCGCGCTGCGCCGGATCAAGGTCGACTATGAGAATCTTGGTGCGCCGCTCACCCTCACGTCGGCGCTGACCGGCGCGCCGCTGCACCAGCGGCCGACCCAGGAAACAAACATCTCGCGGCGGGTGCTGCGGGACTGGGGTGACGTGAAGAAGGGCCTCGCCGCAAGCGCCACCACTGTCTCGGGTCTGTTCAAGTTCCAGCGTCAGGCCCATGCCTGCATGGAAGCGAACATCGCCATCGCCGAATGGAACGAGGCCGAGGAGCGGCTGCATTACTGGGTCTCGACCCAGGCGCCGTATTACGTCGTGCGCGAGATCTCCAACCTGCTTGGCCTGCGCGCCGACCAGGTGGTGTGTCACGAAGTCGGCGTCGGCGGCGGGTTCGGCTCGAAGTCCAAGATCTCCGAGCATGAGGCGATTGCCGGCGTGCTGGCGCGCGCAGCCCGGCGGCCGGTGCGCCTGCGGCTCACGCGCGAGGAAGAATTCGAGACGACGAAGACCCGCCACGCCTTCGAGACCAGCATGAGCCTCCATGCAGATGCGGCGGGGCGCCTGCATGTGATCGAGGCCGCGATCCAGGTCGAGAACGGCGCGTATAATCATAGCGGCGTGTCGGTGATGGGCGCAGGCATCAAGGGCCTCGGCATGATGTACCGGCCCGATGGTGCCGAGCTGTCGGGCGCCCTGATCGACACCGCGATCCAGCCCGGCGGCCAGTTCCGCGGCTATGGCACGACGCAGACCAGTTTTCCGCTCGAATGCCTGATGGATGAGCTGGCGGAGACGCTGAAAGTCGATCCGATCGATCTGCGCATCCGCAATGCCAACCAGCCGGGCGAAACCACGCTTGTCGGTGCGAAGCTGGGATCCGCCCGGCTGGTGGAATGCCTCACCGCCGCGCGGGAAGCGATCGGCTGGGATCGCGAGAGAGCCAACCGGAAGCCGGGACGCGGCGTCGGCATCGCGGCGGGTGTCCATGTCAGCGGTTCGTTCACCGAGCCCGGCGCCAACCGCAGCGATGCGGCGATCGATATCTTTCCGGACAGCCGGGTGCGGGTGCGCTTCGGCGGCGCCGATGCCGGCACCGGCCAGAAGACCATCATGGCGCAGATCGCTGCCGAGGAACTTGGCGTGGCCTATGAGATGGTCGATGTCCTCACCATGGAGAGCGACAGGACCCCCTTCGACATGGGGGCGTGGAGTTCGCGGGGCACGCATTTCGCCGGCCATGCGGTGCGCAAATGCGCGATGGAAACGGCGGCGCGGCTGAAGACGCTGGCGGCGGCGAAGTTTGGCGAAGGCCCGTTCCATCTCGACGGCGGCGAGGTGAGGGGGCACGGACAGGCGATGTCGCTCGGCGCGCTGGCGGCGCTGAGCAACGAAGCGGTTGATGGCGTCCTCACCGTCGAGACCTCATACGTCGATGAGGTCATGGAGCTGGCCGACCGCGCGACCGGCAAGGGCAACGTCTCGGCAAGCTACAACTTCGCGACCCATGCCGCGGTGGTCGAGGTGAGCCAGCGGACCGGGC
>Ga0180223_1002220_pt1 | contig 12171 bp, 10 predicted proteins | sample eDN5th30CKraftOP_FD_151337 | JGI IMG/M metagenome (GOLD analysis project Ga0180223, IMG submission 151337) | Enriched Organic Plus compost microbial communities from Emeryville, California, USA - eDNA 5th pass 30_C Kraft OP (version 2) (version 2) ...
CGGAGGTGACGCTGCCGGCGCTCGGCGCGACATATCCGGCCAGCGTGTCCGACATCGGAGTGCGGAACGTGTCGGAGACCTCCACACCGGCGTACACCGTGACGCTGGCGGTGGACGCGGGCGAGGAGGACCTGCGGATCGGCGCGACCGCGCAGGCGGTGGTGACGCTGTCGACCGTCGCCGACGTGCTCACGGTTCCGACGTCCGCGGTGACCACCTCCGGCGCCTCGACGACCGTCACTGTCCTCGAGGGCGGCGAAGCGAAGTCCGCGCCTGTCGCGGTGGGTGCGGTGGGTGCGGAGCGCACCGAGATCGTCGACGGCATCGCCGAGGGCGATGTCGTGGTCCTCGCGGATCTGAGCGCGTCGATCTCCGCGGACGAGGAGACGTCCTCGACGGGGCTCACGGGGCTCACGGGGCTCGGCGGATCGGCGACCTCCCCCGGCTCCGGCAGGTTCCCCGGCGGCGGTCAGCCGCCGTCGGGCGGGAGCCTCCCCGCCCCGCCGGGGAGCTGATCCTTCGGACGCCCGACGGGCCGTCTCCAAGATCGCGGAGGCGGCTCGTCGCCCTGTGCGGGCCGCCCAGGACACGCCTCGGGCGCGTCGCGGGTCAGCGGAAGCGGACTCCTGACCGTGCGCCGCCCGCTTCGTCGAGCGCCTGGCGTGCCGCGGACATCGCGACGCCCCCGGGGTAGCCGCGCCGGGCGAGCTGACCGATGAGGCGGCGCAGGGCGGTGTCGTGATCGAGGGAGGACATGCTGCGCGCCTTCGTGCGCGCGAACTCCAGCGCCCGCTCGGCATCGTCGTCGGGGACCTCGGCGAGTGCGGCGTCGGCCGCCTCGCGCGCGATGCCGCGCTTGGCGAGCTTCTGCGCAATGCCCCGTCGCCCGTCCTTGTTGCGGCTGAGGGCGGCGTGCACGAGCTGCTCGGCGAGCATCTCGTCGCTCAGCCACCCGCGGTCCTCGAGGTCGGCGATCACCGTGGCGGCCTCATCGCGGGACACGCCGTCGGACAGCAGCACGTCGGTCGCCTCGGCGACGGAGAGTCCGCGACTCGCGAGCTTGCGCAGCAGGCGATCGGTGGCGGCGGTGAGGCGCTGCTGCGGGTCGACGTCGTCCCCGTCGCTCCGTCCCGCCTGGCCTCGGCCGCGGGCGGAGGGCGTCACGGCGGGCAGCTCGTCGTCGTCCGGGATCTCCGTGAACTGCGGCGTGCGCCGGTGCGTGGGCGCGGCGGGACGCGGCGGTCGGATCTCGGAGGCAACGGATCGCTCCCCGGACCGCGATCCGCCGAACAGGGGAATGACGGGGGCGAGCCCGCCGTCCGACGACCGGCCGGAGCCGTCGTCGGACGAGGACTCGCCCTCGTCTTCGATGAATCGGACCATCAGGCCGGGCGGCGGGCCGCCAGCTCGTCGGCCACGGGCGCCTCGCCGCCCTTCGGCACGCCGATGCCGAGCTTCACCTTGATCTTGGACTCGATCTCAGCCGCGACATCCGTGTTCTTGAGGAGGAAGTTGCGAGCGTTCTCCTTGCCCTGACCGAGCTGCTCGCCGTCGTACGTGTACCAGGCGCCGGACTTCTTGACGATGCCGTGCTCGACGCCGAAGTCGATGAGGCTGCCCTCGCGCGAGATGCCCGAGCCGTACAGGATGTCGAACTCGGCCTGCTTGAACGGGGGCGCCATCTTGTTCTTGACGACCTTGACGCGGGTGCGGTTGCCGACGGCGTCGGACCCGTCCTTCAGGGTCTCGATGCGGCGGATGTCCATGCGCACCGACGCGTAGAACTTGAGCGCCTTTCCCCCCGCGGTGGTCTCCGGAGAGCCGAAGAAGACGCCGATCTTCTCGCGCAGCTGGTTGATGAAGATCATCGTGGTGTTGGTCTGGTTCAGACCACCCGTGAGCTTGCGGAGGGCCTGCGACATGAGGCGGGCCTGGAGGCCGACGTGGGAGTCGCCCATCTCGCCCTCGATCTCGGCGCGGGGCACGAGCGCGGCCACCGAGTCGATGACGACGAGGTCGATCGAGCCGGAGCGCACGAGCATGTCGGCGATCTCGAGCGCCTGCTCCCCCGTGTCGGGCTGCGACACGAGCAGCTGGTCGATGTCGACGCCGAGCTTCTGCGCGTAGTCCGGGTCGAGGGCGTGCTCCGCGTCGATGAACGCGGCGATGCCGCCGGCGCGCTGCACGTTGGCGATCGCGTGGAGGGTGAGCGTCGTCTTACCCGACGACTCCGGCCCGTAGATCTCCACGATGCGGCCACGCGGCAGGCCTCCCACGCCGAGGGCGACGTCGAGGGCGATGGAGCCGGTGGGGATGACCTCGACGGGAGCGCGCTCGTCGCTGCCGAGACGCATCACCGAGCCCTTCCCGAACTGCCGGTCGATCTGGGCGAGGGCCGATTCGAGGGCCTTCTCGCGGTCGGCGGGTGATGGCATGGCGTGCTCCTTCTGCTCGCGTTCCGTCGCCTATAGGCTGTCGCGCTCCTCCTCCGGTGATTCGGATGCTGCGACAAGGCGTGAGATGCACTGTGACGATGTTCACGCTAGGTCGGACCTCCGACATCCGGTCGAAGACCCGGGTCCGCGTGGACAAACGCCCTCTCGACACCTCGTGTGCAGGAGCCTACGCGCGTTTAGAACACATCTTCGATGCGACACGCCGCCGCGCGGGGCGGATCAGCGGCGCGGCTCGAGGCGCCCGGCGCCGTGCCGGCGCTCCTCGGGCACGTCCATCTCGGCGCACAGCGCGAGCCATACGGCGCGCGCCGGCTCGCCGTCCTTCAGGGCCTGCTCGGCGGTGCGGTTGCCGAGATCGGAGAGGAAGAGGTCGGCGACCAGCGCCGCCGACCTCTCACCGAACTCGTGCGCGACCGCACGGTCGAACTCGCTGCGACGCACGCGTCAGTGCAGCGACAGCTCGACGTCGACGGACGCGACGAGGTCGTCGGGAACGACATCCGGGAAGGGCTGCAGGCCCTCCAGCACGGCGATGCGCTCGCCGACCTCGCGCATGATGGTCGAGATGGGGACGTCCAGCGCCTCGGCCACCGAGGCGAGGATCTCGCTCGAGGCCTCCTTCTGCCCGCGCTCGACCTCGCTGAGGTACCCGAGCGCGACGCTCGCGCGGCCTGCGACCTGTCGCAGGGTGCGTCCCTTCTGCTGGCGGAGGTCGCGCAGAACATCGCCGATCTCTTGACGAACCAGGATCATTGCGGCCTCCTCCTTACGTCTGCTCTCTGCCCGTCCGGGTGGACAACAGTACAGCACTGCGTGAAATCAATCTAACCCCGCCTGCTAAGCAATGGCTGAGAATCACTGAATGTAACCGAGGCGAAACCATCCGTATTCCGCCGGACACACGCCACCGCGCTCACGCGCGCATCACAGCGCGTCGAGGGCGAGGCGGATCGCGGCGCGGGCGGCCGCGGTGCGGATCTGCTCACGGGTGCCGCCGAGCAGGAGCGACTCGACGCGCGTGCCGAGCGGCGTCGCGACGGCGACGTGCACCGTTCCGACCGGCTGGCCGTCGGGCGAGTCGGGTCCGGCGATGCCGGTCGTCGCGACGCCGAGGTCGCAGCGCTGCCCGTCCCGCGAGAACGCGACGCGCACGCCCTCGGCCATCTCCCCCGCGACGAGCGGATGGACGGCGCCGTGCGCGGCCAGGAGCGCCGCGTCCACGCCCAGCAGGCTGTGCTTGACGTCGGTCGCGTAGGCCACGACGCCGCCGCGCAGGACCTTCGACGCCCCCGGCACGGCGACGATCGACGAGACCACGAGGCCGCCGGTGAGCGACTCGGCGACGCCGACGGTCCAGCGCAGGGCGGCGAGCCGCTCGACGAGACGGTCGGCGTCCGCGCGCCGCTCGCTCACGACGGTCGACTCGACATCGTCGGGGAGGTCCGGGTACACCGTGCTCATGCGGCATCCCTCTTCGTGCGCCTGCCGCGCACCTCGCTGACGAGGTAGTCGATGCCGCTGGCGACGGTGAGGACGACGGCGATCGTCATCGTGACGCCGTTGACCCACCAGATCCACTCCCCCACGAGGGCGGCGAGCGGCAGCAGCGCGAGCGCGAGGGCGACCGCCTGGGCGACGGTCTTGAGCTTGCCCATCCAGGCGGCCGCGAGGACGTGGTCGCTCACGACCGCGAAGCGGTAGACGGTGATGCCGATCTCGCGCACGAGGACCACGATGGTGATCCACCACGGCAGCTCCCCCAGGATCGACAGGCCCACGAAGGCGCAGCCGGTCAGCGCCTTGTCGGCGATGGGATCCAGGAGCTTGCCGAGGTCGGTGACGATGTCGTTGCGGCGCGCGATCGCGCCGTCGACGCCGTCCGTCGCGATCGCGACGATGAACAGGATCGCCGCCCACCACCGGAGCGGTCCGTCGGATCCGCCGTCGGCCAGCAGGAGCCAGAGGAAGATCGGCGCGCAGAGGATGCGGGCGATGGTGATCGCATTGGGCAGTTGTCGGGGGACGGCCACGGAGCGAGCCTACTGGGTCAGTCGCGGCCGGTGAGACCCCACGCGTCCTCGTCGCCGTCCTGGTCGTCCACGGGCAGACCGTCGAACTGACGCTCGATCGGGTCGCCCGCGTAGGGGTCGGGGGCGGCGACGGATGCCGCGGGGGCCGGAGTCGGCACGTCTTCGCCGCGCAGCCGCGCCAGCACCTCGGGGAGCTGCTCGACCGTGACCAGCACGTCGCGGGCCTTCGAGCCCTCCGACGGACCGACGATCTCGCGGGACTCGAGGAGGTCCATGAGACGACCGGCCTTGGCGAAGCCGACGCGGAGCTTGCGCTGCAGCATCGAGGTCGAGCCGAACTGCGTCGACACCACGAGCTCGGCCGCCGCGAGGAGCAGCTCGAGGTCGTCGCCGATGTCCGCGTCCACCTCCTTCTTCTCCACAGCGGCCTGGACGTCCTCGCGGTACTCGGGGCGCGCCTGGTTGGTGACGTGCTTGACGACCTTCTCGATCTCCGCCTCGCTCACCCATGCGCCCTGCACACGGATGGCCTTGGAGGCGCCCATGGGCAGGAAGAGGCCGTCGCCCTGGCCGATGAGCCGGTCGGCGCCGGGCTGATCGAGGATGACGCGCGAGTCCGTGACGCTCGTGACGGCGAACGCGAGCCGAGACGGCACGTTCGCCTTGATGAGACCCGTGACGACGTCCACCGACGGACGCTGCGTCGCCAGGACCAGGTGGATGCCGCTCGCACGGGCCAGCTGCGTGATGCGGACGATCGAGTCCTCGACGTCTCGCGGGGCGACCATCATGAGGTCGGCGAGCTCGTCGACGACCACGAGCAGGTACGGGTACGGCTTGAGCACGCGCTCGCTGCCGGCGGGGAGCTCGATCTCGCCGGCGACGACGGCCTTGTTGAAGTCGTCGATGTGGCGGAACCCGAACGACGCGAGGTCGTCGTACCGCATGTCCATCTCCTTCACGACCCACTGCAGCGCCTCGGCCGCCTTCTTGGGGTTCGTGATGATGGGCGTGATGAGGTGCGGGACGCCCGCGTACGAGGTCAGCTCGACGCGCTTGGGGTCGATGAGCACCATCCGGACGTCGGACGGCTTGGCCCGCATGAGCAGGCTCGTGATCATCGAGTTGACGAAGCTGGACTTTCCCGAGCCTGTCGAGCCGGCCACGAGGAGGTGGGGCATCTTGGCGAGGTTCGCCACGACGTAGCCGCCGCCCACGTCCTTGCCGACGCCGATCGTCATGGGGTGCGTGCTCGCCGCCGCGACGGGCGAGCGCAGGACGTCGCCGAGCGTCACGATCTCGCGGTCGGTGTTGGGGATCTCGACGCCGATCGCGCTCTTGCCGGGGATGGGCGCGAGGATGCGCACCTCGTTGGAGGCGACCGCGTACGCGATGTTGTTCGTGAGCGCGGTGATCCGCTCGACCTTGACGCCGGGGCCGACCTCGATCTCGTACTGCGTGACGGTCGGGCCGCGCGAGAAGCCGGTGACGCGGGCGTCGACCTGGAACTGCTCCAGGACGCTCGTGATCGCCGCGACGACCGCGTCGTTGGCCGCCGAGCGCTCCTTGTGCGGGGTGCCGGCGACGAGGGTCGCGGGGTTGGGGAGCTTGTAGGGCGTCGAGGGTCCGGGCGGGTTGCCGCCGGGACCGGCGGTGCCGAAGCCGGACAGGCCGGGGAGCTCGTCGGGGTCGTCGAGCTCCTGCACGTCGTCCAGCAGCGACGTCGCGCCGCGGTTCTTGCCGAGCGTGGGCATCGCGGCCTGCACGTCGGCGAGGACCTCGGTTGCGGCATCCGGCTCGGGCTCGAGCGGCGAGGTCGCGATGGCCTGCTCGAAGCCGCCCTGCGAAGAGCCGGGCGGAAGCAGCTCGGTGAGGTCCTGCGAGCCGATGCCCGCGTCGCTCTCGTCGATCTCGCGACCGGTCTTGTTGCGGCGCCACCACGGCAGCGACGGATCGGCCGGCTCCTCCTCGGTCGTGGCGTCGGCGGGCGCCTCGGGGCGCGGCTCGGCGCCGAACATCCACGCGTAGAGGTCGCCGAGGCGACGGCCGATGCGGTTCGGCGGGGTCTTCGTGATGATGAGGATGCTGAGCAGGGTGAGCAGCCCGAGGACGATGTAGGCGCCGATGTCGGTGAGGAGCATCGCGAGCGGCTCCCCCACCATCCAGCCGAACAGGCCGCCCGCCTCGCTGAGCGCGGGCAGCCCCTGCTTGGGCGCCGGACGGCCGCCGGCGACATGGCAGAAGCCGGCGATCGTGACGGTGAACAGCGCGAACCCGATGCCGATGCGCCCGTTGTCGTGCACCGAGGCGGGGTGGCGGAACAGCCAGCCCGCGAGGATCAGCAGCAGGACCGGGAAGATGAAGGCGACGCGGCCGATGAGACCGCCGACCGAGTAGGCGCTGATCGCGGCGGCCACGTCGGAGCCGATGAAGAACCACTCGTCGACGGCGCCGGCCACGGCGAGCAGGACGAGGAGGAAGGGCAGGCCGTCGCGGCGCTGGTCCTTCTCGAGCGTCTCGGGCCCGAAGGCGCGGAAGATCCCGCCCACGCCGTGCGCGAGTCCCATCCAGGCCCGCGCGACGACCGGCGGCTTCTCGGCCTCGTCGACGTAGCGCTTGGGAGCGGGCGCCGCCTTGCGGGCACCGCCGGAGGCGCGCGACGATGACCCGTTCGCGGGCGCGCGACCGCTCTTGGTCGGACTGGAGCTCCTGGCCATTCCCCCACGGTACGTCGGGATGCCGACGCAGCGGCGTAGCGACGCGGCTCAGCGCAGACGCTTCACCATGGTGTCGCGGCCGATGCCGCGCTGCGTGACGGCGAAGCCCTCCGACTTGTACAGCGTCACGGCGTAGTTGTCCCGCTCGACGCTGAGGCTCAGGCGCGCGGCCCCCTGCGCCGCCGCGTGCGCGCTGAGCGCCTGCAGGAGGGCGCGGCCCACGCCGTGGGCGCGCCAGATCGGGCGCACGCCGATGATGAGCTCGGGGACGCCGGTGCCGACGTAGCCGAGCCCCGGGTCCGAGCGCGGGAAGGTGCGGTACCACGCGGCGCCGATCGGCTGGTCGTTCTCGTCGACGGCGACGAACCCCGCGTCACCGGGGCGCATCCAGCCCGCGACGTATCGGCTGTGGTCGGCGCTCACGAGCACCTCGTGGCGGGCGCGCGCGACGCCGGGGCGCCAGTTCGCGGCCTCGACGACCATGTCCGCGAGGAAGGCGCCGTCGCTCTGCTGGGCCGGGCGGAGGCGGAAGGAGGCGGGCACGGCCCGATCCTACGGGCGGTGCGTCACGTCCCGATAACGAGAAGCTGTGATCTCGGCGTCGCCGGATCAGGCCTCGATGACGAGCGGCACGATCATGGGCCGGCGACGCAGGGACTGGTTCACCCAGCGGCCGATCGTGCGGCGCACGACCTGCGACAGCGCGTGCGTGTCGCGCACGCCGGACTGGGCCGCCTCGGTGAGCGCGGCGGCGATCTTCGGCTTGACGGCGTCGAAGACCGCGTCGTCCTCTGCGAAGCCGCGGGCGTGGATCTCGGGTCCCGTGATGATGCGGCCGGTGGCGGCGTCCACCACGACGATGACCGAGATGAAGCCCTCCTCCCCCAGGATGCGGCGGTCCTTGAGGTCGGCGTCGGTGATCTCGCCGACGGTCGAGCCGTCGACGTAGACGAAGCCGAGGTCGAGCTGTCCGACCACGCGCGCGGTGCCGTCCTTGAGGTCGACGACGGTGCCGTTCTCGGCGAGGATCGTGCGGTCGACGGGGATCCCGGTGTCCTGCGCCAGCTTGGCGTTGGCCATGAGGTGCCGGTACTCGCCGTGGACGGGCAGCACGTTGCGCGGCTGCAGGATGTTGTAGCAGTAGAGGAGCTCGCCCGCCGCGGCGTGGCCCGAGACGTGGACCTTCGCGTTGCCCTTGTGCACGACGTTCGCGCCGAGCTTGGTGAGCCCGTCGATGACGCGGTACACGGCGTTCTCGTTGCCGGGGATGAGGCTCGAGGCGAGGATGACCGTGTCGCCCGGGCCCGGCTCGATCTCGTGGTCGAGGTTCGCCATGCGGCTGAGCACGGCCATCGGCTCGCCCTGCGATCCCGTCGACATGTAGACGATGCGGTCGTCGGGCAGGTCGCGCGCCTTCTTGTACTCGATGAGCACGCCCGGCGGCACGTGGAGGTAGCCGAGCTCCTCCGCGATCGTCATGTTGCGCACCATGCTGCGACCGAGGAGGGCCACGCGGCGGCCGTGCGCCGCCGCGGCGTCCAGCACCTGCTGCACGCGGTGCACGTGGCTGGAGAAGCTCGCGACGATGACCCGACGGGGCGCCTTGCCGATGACCTGGTCGAGCACGGGTCCGATGCTGCGCTCGAGCGGCGTGAAGCCCGGGACGTCGGCGTTGGTCGAGTCGACGAGGAAGAGGTCGACGCCCTCCTCGCCCAGGCGCGCGAAGGCGCGGAGGTCGGTGAGACGGTCGTCCAGCGGCAGCTGGTCCATCTTGAAGTCGCCGGTGGCCAGCACGAGGCCGGCGGGCGTGCGGATCGCGACCGCGAGGGCATCCGGGATGGAGTGGTTGACCGCGACGAACTCGAGCTCGAACGGCCCCAGCTGCTCGCGCCCGCCCTCGGCGACCAGGAGCGTGTAGGGCTTGATGCGGTGCTCCTTGAGCTTCGCCTCGACGAGCGCGAGCGTCAGCCCCGACCCGATGAGGGGGATGTCGCCCTTGAGCTTGAGCAGGTACGGGACGGCGCCGATGTGGTCCTCGTGCCCGTGCGTGAGCACGACGCCGATGATGTCGTCCAGGCGGCTCTTGAGCGGCTCGAAGTCCGGGAGGATGAGGTCGACGCCCGGCTGGTGCTCTTCGGGGAACAGCACGCCGCAGTCGACGATGAGGAGCTTGCCCTCGTACTCGAAGACCGTCATGTTGCGGCCGACCTCGCCGAGACCGCCCAGCGGCGTCACGCGGAGGGTGCCGGGAGCCAGCTGAGGCGGCTCGTTGACGGAAGTGGGGATGGTCATCGTGTGGTCCCATGCACCTTCGGGAGCGCCCCGCCGGCGGCGGCGTTGCGATCCGGGCGGAAGTTGGAGAAGTCGGCCCCGGGCACGTCCTGCACGAGGGCGAGCTCGTCCTCGATGACCGCGGCCTCCCACTCCTCCGGTCCGACGAGGGGAAGGCGCACGCGCGGGCTGCCGATGCGGCCGAGCCCGTGCAGGATGTACTTCGCGCTCACGGTGCCGGGCACGTGCGTCATGACGGCGCGCACGAGCGGCTCGAGGCGCTTGTGCTCGGCGGTGGCGGCGGCCAGATCGCCGCGGTTCACGGCGTCGACGATCGTGCGGTACGGCGTCGCCGTGATGTTCGCGGTGACGCCGATGAGGCCCGTCGCCCCGATGGACAGGTGCGGCAGCACGTTGGCGTCGTCACCGGAGAAGTACATGAGGTCGGTCTGGTTGAGCACGCGGCTGACCTCGCTGAAATCTCCCTTGGCGTCCTTGATGGCGAGGATGTTGGGGTGCTTCGCGAGGCGCAGGATCGTCTCGTACTTGATCGGGACGCCGGTCCTGCCCGGGATGTCGTAGAGGATCACGGGGAGATCGGTGGCGTCGGCGACGAGACGGAAGTGCGTGAGGATGCCGGCCTGGGTCGGCTTGTTGTAATACGGCGTGACGATCATGATGCCGTCCGCGCCGGCCTTCTCGCTCGCCTTGTACAGCTCGATCGCGTGGGCCGTCTCGTTGGAGCCGCCGCCGGTGATGATCTTCGCCCGGTCGCCGGCGACCTTCTTGCCGACCCGCACCAGCTCGAGCTTCTCATGGTCGGTGAGGGTGCTCGTCTCACCGGTGGTCCCGGTGACCACGATGCCGTCGGCACCGGCGACGATGACGTCGTCGATGTGCTTCTCGACGGCGGGCCAGTCGACTTCTCCGTCGGCCGTCATCGGAGTGACCAGCGCGACGAGGACCTGACCGAAGGGGTTGCCCGTGTGCGTCATGCTCTCAGGCTATCGGTTGTGCGGCGGCGCGCCTCGCGCTCCCCGGCGGAGCGCGAGGCGCGCGGCGTCAGCGGGAGGTGCGCGTGTAGTCGACCGGCAGGTAGGTGCGCGACGTGCGCCCGGCATCCGTGTCCACGAGCAGCGTGGCGGCGTGAGCGCCGATCTCCGCACGAGAGCCGCGGACCTTGATCTTGAACGTCCTGCTCTTGCCCGGCTTGAGCGTGGCCGACTCCTGGTTCGGCTCGAGCCACGGGACGTCGGTGAACACCGGGTCCTCGGCGTTCAGGCGCCACACCAGGGCGGTGTCCATGTCGGCCGCCCACACGTTCCCCGCCTCGTCGACGTCCACGCCCGCCGCGCCGCTCGGCGTCAGCGGCGTCGTCACGGCACGGTACGTCGTGCAGGTGGAGGTCGCGGACGGGTCGATCTGCACGAGGCGCGAGGCGTCCTCTCCGGGCGTCGAGTACCAGACGGTGTCGGACTGCACGTTGTAGCCGAATCCGAGGGCGGGCTCGTCCACGGCGCACGCGTTGACGACCTTGCCGGGCTGGGCATGCGTGGATCCGGCGATGGTGAGGACCGTCCCGATGTACGGGCTGCCGAGGTAGAACACATCATCGACGGGGTTGTGCGCAAGTGCCGTGTAGGCGTGCTGATCGGCCCAGAGGCCTGTGATGACCCGCTTCTGCTTGCCCGTCTCGCGGTCGAAGCAGTGGATGCTCCAGTCACCGCCGTTGACGATCTGGCACATCGCGCCGGTGCGGCTGTCGAATGCGAGGTCGAGGCGGTCCGCCCCATCCATCTCGGCGACGTGCGGCGCGTTCCCGAGGTTCCCGCCGGTGACGGAGAACAGGCCGTTGCGCTGCTCGGCCCAGTCGGATACCCACACGCGTCCGTCGTAGCCCACCCCGAAGGCGCTGGAGGCCGGCATCGCGCTCCAGACGCCTTCGACCGGCTGTCCGGTCTGGGGCGCGGTCACCTGCGGGTCGCGGAGCATCTCGCGGAAGGACGTCTTCAGCGGCGCGGAGCCCGCGTTCTTCACGGTGATCTCGATCCAGTCGTTGCCCCGGCCGTCCGAGGACAGCGAGAGGGCGGACGTGGACACCTCGGCCACGCCGGTCTTCAGCACCGGCGAGTACGCGATCGTCTGCGACCACGACGATGCGTCGATCTGACGCGCGTCCTCCGTGTAGTTCGGTGCGGTCACGGTGACGCGCGAGCGTCCCGTGAGGGCCGCCACCTCGTACGTGCCGTCCCCGCTCGTCGAGGTCTCGGAGACGGTGCCGTCGGAGTGCTGCACGCGCACGCGCGCCCCCGCGACGGCGGCCCCGTCGTTCGCATCGGTCACAGTCCCCGCGATCCACGCGCGCTCGGTGCGGGTGAACCGCACCTGTCCCGGACCGCTCAGCAGGCGGCCGTCGGCGAGATAGTCCACCGCGACCTCCGTGCCGGCGGCCTCCAGGCCGACCGACGCGTAGGCGCCGGACCGCTCGCGATCCGCTCCGATGCCCTCGCCGTAGGAGAACAGCACGTCGCCGTTCGCGACGAGGGTCGCCGAGAAGGTCAGCCGCTGCGTGGGCGAGAAGAGGATCGCGACGTTCCGCCACTCGATCGTGACGGCCGGGACCGCGTCCACCGTCGTCTTCTTCCACCGCACCGACGAATCCCCGTCGAGGTCGATCAGTGCCCAGAACGGGGCGAC
>Ga0180223_1002221_pt1 | contig 12163 bp, 9 predicted proteins | sample eDN5th30CKraftOP_FD_151337 | JGI IMG/M metagenome (GOLD analysis project Ga0180223, IMG submission 151337) | Enriched Organic Plus compost microbial communities from Emeryville, California, USA - eDNA 5th pass 30_C Kraft OP (version 2) (version 2) ...
ATAGAGCACGCCGGTCAGGCCCGAGCCGATCTGCGAGGCGAGACGTATGCGCTGGCTTTCGCCGCCGGACAATGTTCCCGAAGCGCGCGCCAAAGTCAGATAATCGAGGCCGACATCGTTGAGGAAGCGCAACCGGTCGCGGATCTCCTTGAGGATGCGCGGCGCGATCTCGTTCTGCTTGGCGTTGAGATGCTTCGGCAGTTCGGTGACCCAGTCGCCGGCGGTGCGGATCGACAGCTCGGCGATTTCGCTGATGGTCTTGCCGGCGATCTTGACGCACAAGGCCTCGGGCTTGAGGCGCGCGCCGTGACAGGCTTCGCAGGGCGTGTCGGAGAAATACTTGCCCAGCTCCTCGCGCGCCCACTCGGAATCGGTTTCCTTGAAGCGGCGCTCCAGATTGGTGATGACGCCTTCGAACGGCTTCTTGGTGGTGTAGCCGCGCATGCCGTCGTCATAGACGAACTTGATGTCGTCCTCGCCGGAGCCGTAGAGGATGGCCTCCTGCGTCTTCTTCGGCAGGTCCTTCCACTTGGTGTCGAGCGTGAACTTGTAGTGCTTGCCGAGCGCTTCCAGCGTCTGCGTGTAATAGGGCGACGACGACTTGGCCCAGGGCGCGATGGCGCCCTTGCCGACCTTGGCATCGCGATCCGGGATCACCAGTTCGGCGTCGATATGCTGCTCGACGCCGAGGCCGCCGCAGGCCGGGCAGGCGCCGAACGGATTGTTGAACGAGAACAGCCGCGGCTCGATTTCCGGAATGGTGAAGCCGGAGACGGGGCAGGCGAATTTCTCGGAGAAGATCAGGCGCTCATGCGTGGCGTTGCGGCCGCGATTGGCGGCGGCGCCCGTCGCCTTGGTGTCGGCGAGCTCGACCACCGCGAGGCCCTCGGCGAGCTTGAGGCACTGCTCCAGCGAGTCGGCGAGACGCGCGGCGATGTCGGGCTTCACGACCAGGCGATCGACGACGACGTCGATGTCGTGGGTGAACTTCTTGTCGAGCGGCTTGACCTCGGCGATCTCGTGGAATTCGCCGTCGATCTTCACGCGCTGATAGCCCTTGCGCATGTACTCGGCGAGTTCCTTCTTGTACTCGCCCTTGCGGCCGCGCACGACCGGCGCCAGCACATAGATGCGCGTGCCTTCCGGCAGCGCCAGCACGCGATCGACCATCTGCGACACGGTCTGCGATTCAATCGGCAGGCCGGTGGCCGGCGAATAGGGAATGCCGACGCGCGCCCAGAGGAGGCGCATGTAGTCGTAGATCTCGGTAACGGTGCCGACGGTCGAGCGCGGGTTCTTCGACGTCGTCTTCTGCTCGATGGAAATGGCCGGCGACAGGCCGTCGATCTGGTCGACGTCCGGCTTCTGCATCATCTCGAGGAACTGGCGGGCGTAGGCGGACAGCGACTCGACGTAACGGCGCTGGCCCTCGGCATAGATGGTGTCGAAAGCGAGCGAGGATTTGCCCGAGCCGGACAGACCGGTGAACACGACGAGCTGATCGCGCGGGATCGTCACGTCGACGTTCTTGAGATTGTGCTCGCGGGCGCCGCGGATGGTGATCTGGCGGCTGTCGAGGAGGCGCTTGCTCGACAGGGAATTGGCGGTCTTGTCGTTCGCTTTGTCGTTCATGGGCACGGAAGGAACCTGTTGGCGCGGCAAAAGGCCGTCGTTCCGGCGACCGACTGGGCCCGCTGGAGCACACGACAGGTTGGAACGTAGTGAGAACGGAGCCGGTTCGCTAGGGGCGGCCGCCAGCTTTCCGGCAGCTTTCAACCGGCGCGGTGCGGAGCGGGGATAACCGCCGTGTCCGTCGTTCCTGGTTGCTCGCCCGGAACAAAGAAAAGGGCCGGCGCAAGGCCGGCCCTTGGCATCTGTTGGCGCGAACGGCGTCGATCAGAACCGGTAGTTCAGACCGGCGCGGACGACGTTGAAGTTGAAGTCGCCGGTGGCCGTGGTGCCGGCCAGCGTCAGGGTGGTGTCGCCGGAGTGGACGTAGAGATATTCGCCCTTGACGCTCCAGCGATCCCAGACCGCCCATTCGAGGCCGCCGCCGAGCGCGTAGCCCGAGCCCCAGGCGGAGTCCTCGATCGAGGCGGCGCCGGAGGTCAGCTTCAGCTTGGTCCGGGTGTAGGCCCAGCCGCCGGTGCCGTAGATCAGCGCGCGATTGAAGGCGTAGCCGACGCGGCCACGCACCGTGGCGAAGGCGTCGACCTTGCCTTCGACGCTGACCGCGCCGACCGTTTCGGTGGCCTTGATGGTCGTGCCCTGGAAGTCGCCTTCCACGCCGAGCACGAAGCTGCCGATCTGCCAGTTGTAGCCGATCTGGCCGCCATAGACGCCGCCCTTGGCGTTATCGGCGAATGAGTCCGACCAGCCGTAGCCGCCGTTGATGCCGGCATAGAAGCCGGTCCACGAGAAATACGGCGCGTAGTAGGCCGGAGCCGGGGCCTTGAGCGGGATATCAGCCGCCGACGCCGAAACAGCGAAGGCAGGCAAGCAGACACAGGCAAGCAATAACGCGTGAAAGCGCTTCATCGCGATCCTCATCAGTTTGTTGTGGTGGCGGAAACGCAATACGCGCAGCAATGAATCTTGCTGCGACCCTGCGTTGAGTCGTGTTGATGAGTTCTTAACGGCGCTTGCCCGGCGCGCCTTGAATAAAAAAGAGGCCGGCCCGAAGGCCGGCCTGGAGGGGGCACACGTGGAGGTTCGACGTCAGAAGCGCACGTTCACACCGGCACGAACCATATTGATCCTCGGCCTGAAGGTGGTCTCGACACCGCAGACGCCGGCGTCGCAGGTCGCCTTGCCGAGATCGGCATAAAGATATTCCGCTTTCACCGACCAGCCCGGGCTCAGGCCGTATTCGACGCCGCCGCCGACGGTCCAGCCGGTCGTGGTTCGCGTATTGCTACCGGTGCTTGTCGTCATCTTCGCTCCGGAGAAGGCCGCGCCGCCGGTGATGTAAGGTAGCCAGCGATCCATCGCATAGCCGACACGGCCGCGGGCCGTGGCGACCCACGTGTTCTTAACTTCGCAGCTGCTGGTGCCGCAGGTCGCGACATTCGAGCCGTTGCCCTTGATGAAGGCATAGTCGATGTCACCTTCGAGGCCCCAGACCCAGACGCCGGTTTGCATGTTGTAGCCAACCGTGACGCCGGCGAGCCAACCGTATTGCGAATTGGTGGTGAAGTCGGCGAGCGAGTTGGTGACGTGAGCCTTGCCCCAGCCGTAGCCGCCATTGGCGCCGACATAGATGCCGTTCCAGTTGTAAGGCACGTAAGGGGGCAGGGGCGGCGCCTTATAGATGGGGCGACGGAGATCGGCCGCGAATGACGGTGCCGTCATCGCCAGCGCGAATAGCCATAACGAAACGATGCGGATGAGACGCGTCATCGCGATCCTCCTGTTTTGCGGACGAATTACGCAAGACGAGGACTCGACATCGACACTGACGGGGGACGACGCACTATAACGTGCCTGTGAATGATTCGCATCTATAAGTTGCAATGTGTGGAAAAGCCCATGTAGCAATGGCGATTCGTGTCGCTTCCGATTGACAAAGGCCGCACGGGCCACTAGAACAAAAAGCGAACAACTCTTGGCAATCACGGCGGCGTGCGGGCAAGGCCTGTTCGGCAGCCATGATCCGTTGTGGATTAAGGGCGGCGAGGTGAGACGCCTCCCGTGCCGCGCCGTAGGGTGAGTTGGCAGGGACGCCGCGGGGCGAGCGGTCCCTTTGAAGGAAAGCGGCGACCGGTTGCGTTGCGCCCAAGCCGTTTAGGATCGGCTGTGGCGCAAGATTAAGTTCAAGAACGTTCGGTTCGGCTTTTGTCGGCAGATCGGTCAGCCAGGCGGAGAGCATCATGGCGGGTAGCGTCAACAAAGTGATTTTGGTCGGCAATCTGGGCGCCGACCCGGAAATTCGCCGCACGCAGGACGGCCGTCCGGTCGCCAATCTGCGCATCGCGACATCGGAGACGTGGCGCGACAAGAACACCGGCGAGCGCAAGGAAAAGACCGAGTGGCACCGCGTCGTGGTGTTCAATGAAGGCCTGTGCAAGGTCATCGAGCAGTATCTGAAGAAGGGCGCCAAGGTTTACCTCGAGGGCGCGCTGCAGACCCGCAAGTGGCAGGACAAGGACGGTCAGGATCGCTACTCGACCGAGGTCGTGCTGCAGGGCTTCAATTCGGTGCTGACCATGCTCGACGGCCGTAGCGGCGGTGGGAGCTCCGGCGGCGGCGACTTCGGCGGCAATGACGACTTCGGCTCCAGCGGCGCCAGCGGAGGCTTCAGTGGTGGCGGTCAGCGCCGGCAGCCGGCCATGGCCGGCGGCGGCGGCCGCGGCAACGACATGGACGACGAGATCCCGTTCTGACGCCAGCGTGGCGACCGCGCGTCAGTTGCGCTCGCTCGTGAGCGTCGCCAGACACAGCGCGCAGAAGCCGGCGAGCGTCAGCGCCGCATTGGCGGCGTGCGACATCTCCCATTGCCAGCGCAGCGCCTGCCAGTCGGCGGGCGCGACGGTCCAGTTCGCGGTGGCGATGTTCGCCGGATAGGTGAAGGCGAAGAAGATCGCGAGCCCGCCGGCGAGGCAGAGCACCGCGAGCAGCATCAGGCGGAACGGCACCGTCTGCCGTCTCAGCGCAAAGGCGAGCACCATATTGGCGGCAAGCGCGCCGACCGAGGCGAGGCCGAACAGCGACCAGCCGTTATAGACCGCCTGCGCCGTGAAATAGGCGTCCTGCGTCATGTGAAGCTTGGTCAGCAGCGATGCCGCATGCGAGCCGCCCGGCACCAAGGCGAAGGCGGTGAGAAACAGCGCGATGAATTGCAAGGCCAGCATCGCCGCAAGCTGGCGCGGAACTGCGGCAATGGCGTGTCGCGGCCTTCACGGCCGACAATCATTTCAGAGTTTTTGACGTCTGTTCGCCGAAACAACGCGTGTCGCAATGATGCGATCGATGCGGCGGCCGTCGCGGTCGGCGACCTCGAAGCGCCAGCCATGGACGGCGATGGTGTCGCCGATTTCGGGAATGGCCTGGAATTGCGCCAGCAGGAAGCCCGCGGCGGTCTGATAGCCGCGGTCGCGCGGCAGCGCGATGGAAAGCAGATCGGCCATCTCGTCGGCGGCAAGCGAGCCGGCGAGCGACCAGCGGTCGGGCCCAAGGCGCACGGCGGACGGTTCTTCATGCGAGGCCTTGCCGGCGCCGATGATGACTTCCGTCAGATTGGCCGGCGTAACGATGCCTTCGAAGTGGCCATATTCGTCATGCACCAGCGCCAGAGGAATCGCGGCGTCGCGCAACACCGGCAGCACGTCGAGCGAATCCATGGTGTCGATGATGACGGGCGCGGTCTTGACGAAGCGGCGCACCGACAGATCCTCGCCGGCGAGCGCGGCCCGCAGCAGGTCGCGCAGTCGCACAACGCCGTGAATCTCATCGATGTTTTCGCCGGCCGGCAGCAGAGCGTGGCGGGTGCTGTCGAGAATGCGGCGGACGGTGGCCTCGTCGGCATTGACGTCGATCCATTCGACCTCGTGACGCGGCGTCATGGCGCCGCGCACCGAGCGGTCGGCAAGCCGCATCACGCCGGAGATGAGCTGGCGCTCGCCGGCCTCGATGACGCCGGCGGTTTCGGCCTCCGCCATCAAGCTCTGTATCTCCTCGTCGCTGACGCGCGACGTGCCGCGCTCACTCTGACCGATCAGCTTGAGCACGGCGCGGCCGGAGACATCGAGCAAGGTCACTAGCGGGCCAGCGATCTTCGACAGCACGGTCATCGCCGGCGCGACGCGGCAGGCGACGCGTTCGGGATCGCGCAGCGCCACCTGCTTCGGCACCAGTTCGCCGAGAATGAGCGACAGATAGGTGATGACCAGCACGACCAGGCCGACGCCGAGAGACTCGGCGACGACGTTGGGGATGCCAAGGCCCTGCAGCGTGCCGGTCAGGCGCAGGCCGAGCGTCGCGCCCGAGAAGGCGCCGGACAGAATGCCGACCAGGGTGATGCCGATCTGCACCGTCGATAGAAAGCGGCCGGGATCGGAGGCGAGCGCCAGCGCCCGCCGCGAGCCGTAGACGTCGCGCGCGATCATCGTCTTCAAGCGGCTGTGCCGCGACGAGACGATGGCCAGTTCCGACATGGCGAGCGCGCCGTTGACCAGGGTAAGAGCGACGACGATGGCGATCTCGAGATAAAGCATGGCGGCAATCTAATGGTTTTGCGCACGGCGCGGCAGGACGGCGGCACTATGACGCGCTTCGTCCGGTTGCGTCGGCGCGCGCCGCGGCGGCGAAGGTCTGGAAATCGAGCGTTGGCGCGATTGTCCTTGCGGCCGCAAAGGCGCGGTTGAAGTCGCGTTTGCGGATCAGGCGCTCGCGCGCGATCGCCGCGTTGGCGGCCGACAGCGCAAAGCGGTCGCCATTCTCGATCCGGTCGATCATGGCGCTGTAACTCGTCTCGAAAGCGTCGGCCGAATTATCGCCATGGCACAGCGAGCCGGGGTTGACGCGATACTCGTAAAGGCCGTCGGCAACGACCGGCAAGCCGCCGAGCCGGTCGATCAGGCGCAGGTTGGCGACGACGTCTTCGCCGAACTCGATGCCGTCAATTCTGGGCTCGGCATGGCCCCGCGCGACAAGAGGGAAGAGCGGTACGGCGAGATCGAGCAGACCGGCGATATCGACTGTCGTCGGCACTGTGTCAGGGAATGCGCGGCCGACTTCGTGGAGGCCATCGCTGGTGACGACGCGCGTGTTGCAGGCGGCGGCGCCGTGGCTCTGCGCGAGCGGCAGCAAGGTTTCCAGCCGCCGCGGCGACATGCAATCGTCGGCGTCCAGCGGAACGACGAATTCGCCGCGCGCGGCGGCCAGGCCGACATTGCGGGCGCGATGGCAGCCGGAGCCAACGCGGCCGGTGGTCACGAAGTGCAGGCGTTCATCGGCAAGGCCGTGTCGGCGCAGCACCGCGGCATAATCGTCGCCATCGTCGCTGACGATGATGCCTTCGCAATCGGTCCAGGTCTGCGCGATCAGGCTTTCGACGCTGCTCGCGATCGTCCTTTGTGCGCGATAGGCGGGAACCACGACGGAGATCAGCATGGCGTCATCCCGCGATCGTGGCGCGCACGCCGTCGATGACGAACTGCACCGCCAGCGCCGCCAGCAGCACGCCGAGCAACCGCGACAGCACCATGTTGGCCGTGGCGCCGAGCACCTTGCCGATGCGCGTCGCCATCAGGAACACCACCAGACAGAGCAGCATGATCGCGACGATCACGGCGAACAGGATGCCGAGCCTGACCGGATCGCCGCCAGCGCGGCCGGACAACAGCACCGTGGCGGTGATGGCGCCGGGGCCGGCCATCAACGGAATGCCGAGCGGGAAGGCGGCGATGTTGCGCACGCGCTCTTCGATCGCCTGTTCGGCGGCTTCGGTCTGGCGCGTGACGCGGACGCCGAACACCATTTCCGAGGCGATCGAGAACAAGAGCAGGCCGCCGGCGATGCGAAAGGCGGGCAGGGTGATCGACAACGCCCGCAGCAGCCAGTCGCCGATCAGCGCGCTGCCGGTCAGGATCGCGGTGGCGATCAGGCAAGCGCGCAGTGCCACCTGCGGGCGGCTCTTCTCCGGCAGGCCGTGGGTGACGGCAAGAAAGGCCGGCACCAGGCCCAGCGGGTCGACGACGACCAGCAAGGTCACCAGCGCCGAGACGAGAAAATCGAAGGGGACGGAGCCGAGCATCATGGTTCCGATGGTAGCGGGTTGGCGGGGCCATGACGCGGTCTAAAACCGCTTTTGCGCGGCTTTCTTCGCAAGGCGCGGCAGGCCCGTCCGGCGGCGGGGAAAATGGCCCGTAAGCAACTGAAAAGACGTTAGAAAAAGACGGTCTTGCCGGGCCTTTAAAATTGGCGTCCAAAGGCCAAATCAGCTACAAATCCCCGGCAGATTCTCTGCGCTCAGGAACGCTTCCTTGTCAGATACCGATACCCCGAAATCGGGGGGCGATAATCCCTCCGACGTGCGCCCGATTTCCATCACCGAAGAGATGAAGCGCAGCTATCTCGATTACGCCATGAGCGTGATCGTGTCGCGCGCGCTGCCGGATGTGCGCGATGGCTTGAAGCCCGTGCACCGGCGCATCCTCTATTCGATGCATGAGCAGGGCCATACGCCCGACAAGAAATACGTGAAGTCGGCCCGCGTCGTCGGCGACGTGATGGGTAAGTATCACCCGCACGGCGACAGCGCGATCTATGACGCGCTGGTGCGCATGGCGCAGGACTTCTCCATGCGCCTGATGCTGATCGACGGCCAGGGCAATTTCGGCTCGGTCGACGGCGATCCGGCGGCGGCGATGCGCTACACCGAGTGCCGTCTGGCCAAGCCCGCGATGGCGCTGCTCGACGACATCGACAAGAACACGGTCGACTTCCAGGACAATTACGACGGCAACGAGAAGGAGCCGGCGGTCCTGCCGGCGCGCTATCCGAACCTGCTCGTGAACGGCGCCGGCGGCATCGCCGTCGGCATGGCGACCAATATCCCGCCGCACAATCTCGGCGAAGTGATCGACGCCTGCGTGGCGATGATCGACAACCCGGCGATCACGACCGACGACCTGATCAACATCGTGCCGGGCCCGGACTTCCCGACCGGCGGCATCATCCTCGGCCGCTCCGGTATCTACTCGGCCTTCACCACGGGCCGCGGTTCGGTGGTGATGCGTGGCAAGGTCGCCTTCGAGACCTTCGGCAAGGACCGCGAGTCCATCATCATCTCGGAAATTCCGTACCAGGTGAACAAGGCCACCATGGTCGAGCGCATTGCCGAACTGGTGCGCGACAAGAAGATCGAGGGCATTTCCGACCTGCGTGACGAGAGCGACCGCGACGGCTATCGCGTCGTGATCGAGCTCAAGCGCGACGCCGAACGCGAGGTCGTGCTCAACCAGCTCTATCGCTTCACGCCGCTGCAGACCTCATTCGGCGTCAACATGGTGGCGCTGGACGGCGGCCGCCCGCTGCTGATGACGCTGAAGGACATGCTGACCGCCTTCGTCGCCTTCCGCGAAGAGGTGGTGTCGCGGCGCACCAAGTTCCTGCTCGGCAAGGCGCGTGACCGCGCGCACATTTTGGTCGGTCTCGCCATCGCGGTCGCCAATATCGACGAAGTGATCAAGTTGATCCGCGCCTCGAAGGACGCCAAGGAGGCGCGCGAGGCCTTGATGGCGCGCGACTGGCCGGCGAAAGACATGATCAACATGGTGCTGCTGATCGACGATCCGCGGCACCGCGTCTCCGATACCGGCACGACGCGGCTGTCGGCCGAGCAGGCCCAGGCCATACTCGACCTGCGCTTGCAGCGCCTCACCGCACTAGGTCGCGACGAGATCAAGGAAGAGCTCGACAAGCTCGCCGCCGAGATCGCCGATTATCTCGACATCCTGCGCTCGCGCGCGCGCATCCAGACCATCATCAAGGACGATCTCGCCGAGCTGAAGAAGCAGTTCGCCACGCCGCGCCGCACCGAGATTTCGGAAGCGGCCGGCGACATGGATGACGAGGACCTGATCCAGCGCGAGGACATGGTCGTGACCGTGTCGCATCTGGGCTACGTCAAGCGCGTGCCGCTCTCGACCTACCGGGCGCAGCGGCGCGGCGGCAAGGGCCGCGGCGGCATGCAGGTACGCGACGAGGATTTCGTCGCCCGGCTGTTCGTCGCCTCGACGCATACGCCGGTGCTGTTCTTCTCGTCGGCCGGCAAGGTCTACAAGGAGAAGGTGTGGCGGCTGCCGCTGGCGGCGCCGCAGGCGCGCGGCAAGGCGTTCATCAACATCCTGCCGCTCGACAGCGGCGAGACCATCACCTCGATCATGCCGCTGCCCGAGGACGAGAAGATCTGGGGCGAGCTCGACGTCATGTTCGCCACCACCAAGGGCACGGTCCGCCGCAACAAGCTGTCTGACTTCGTCGAGGTGCGCCGCTCCGGCATCATCGCCATGAAGCTCGCCGACGGCGAGGGCATTGTCGGCGTGCAGATCTGCACCGAGAAGGACGACGTGCTGCTGACCTCGTCGGGCGGCCAGTGCATCCGCTTCGCGGTGCCGGAGGTGCGCGTGTTCACCGGCCGCACCTCGATGGGCGTGCGCGGCATCGCGCTGGAGGATGACGACCGCCTGATCTCGATGTCGATCCTGCGTCATAGCGAGGCGACCTCGGAAGAGCGCGCGGCGTACTTGAAGAAGGCGAGCGCGGTGCGCCGCAGTTCCGGCGGCGGCGACGACGAGGCGGTGGCGGCCATGCAGGTCGAGGCCGAGGAGAATGTAGCCGCGATCGAGCTCAGCGAAGAGCGCTATGTCGAGATGTCGGCGGCCGAGCAGTTCGTGCTGACGCTGTCGGAGCGCGGCTACGGCAAGCGCACGTCGTCCTATGAGTACCGCATCACCGGCCGCGGCGGCAAAGGCATCGTCGCCATGGATATCTGGCAAAAGGCCAAGGGCGGCGGCTTCGAGCTCAAGCCGAAGATCGGCCGCCTGACGGCGTCGTTCCCGATCGAGGAGGACGATCAGGTCATGCTGGTGACCAATGCCGGCAAGCTGATCCGCACGCCGGTGTCGGGCATCCGCATCGCCGGCCGCTCGACGCAGGGCGTCATCGTGCTGGATACGGCCGAGGACGAGCGCGTCGTGTCGGTGGAGCGCCTCAGTGAGGACGAGGGCGGGGAGTAGTCACTGGTGTCACGCCCCGCGAATGCGGGGCATCCAGTTTCCCGGGTCTGGACATCCCGATCGAAGCAGGGATTACTGGATCGCCCGCTTTCGCGGACGATGACAACGAGAGTTATTCCCTATGAACTGGCAGCTCTTCTCCGCCTTCCTCGTCATCACGACGATCCTGATCGCGGTCCCCGGGCCGGTGGTCACCTTAGTGATCGCCACCGGCGCGCAGCGCGGCATCCGTCCGGCGCTCGCTACCGTGGTCGGCACCATGGCCGGCACGGCGGTGCTGCTCGCGGCCATCGGCTTCGGCCTCGACTGGCTGCTCAGGATGTCGTCGGCGATGTTCGAGGTGATGCGGTGGGCCGGCGCGGCCTATCTGTTCTATCTCGGCATTCAGGCTTGGCGTCATGCCGCCGATCCGGTGCCGAAGCTGGAGCCGCGCGGCCATGTCTTCGCCACGCGCGGTTTCCTCGTCGCCGTCACCAATCCGAAGACCATCGCCTTCTTCACGGCGTTCCTGCCGCAATTCATCGATCCGACGCTGCCGGTCGGCTTCCAAATCATCGTGATGTCGCTGACGTCGCTTTTGATCGCGGCGGTGCTGGACTCCTGCTGGGCCATCGCCGCCGGCCTCGGCCGGGCCTGGTTCTTGAAGCCGCACCACAACAAGCTGCTCGGCCGCATCTCGGGCCTGGTGCTGATGGGCGGCGGTGTCTGGCTGAGCCTGACGCGAAGGCCGGGATAGTTACTTGGCGCCGGCCTTGTCCAGGATCGCCACCATCGCGGCATAGCCGCGATTTTTCGCCAAAGTCAGCGGCGTCGCGCCCGATCGGTCGGCGATGTTGACGCTGGCGCCGGCCTCGACCAGCGCCTTCAGCGTTGCGGTGTGACGCTTGCCGCCATTGCCGAGTACGATGGACTCGATCAGTGCGGTCCAGCCGAGATTGTTGACATGATCGAGCGGCGCCTTCGCCGCGATCAGGAGGCGCACCACCTCGTCATGGCCGAGATGCGCGGCCGCGATCAGCGCCGTGCCGTGATAGGGGCTGGTGATGTTGGTGGCCTTGCAGCCCGCCTCCAGCGACAGCTTCAGCATCGGGACGTCGTCGGCCACGGCGGCGATCGTCACGATGTCATAGGCCTGCGCGTCGAGCGCATTGGCGTCGGCACCGAGGCGGATGAGGGTGCGCGCCGCGTCGGCTTGCTTGAGATGCACGGCGACATGAAGTGGCGTGCGGCCGTGACCGTCGCGGGCCTCGAGCGGCGCGCCTTCCTTGACGAGCCGCTCGATGGCGGCGGCGTCACCCGACGCGGCGGCGGCGTGGAGGCCGCGATAGACGGCGATTTCGCCGGGGCCGGGTGCGATCTGCGCCGCAGCCGGCGACGCCAGCAGCACGAGCGCGCTAATGATGGAGCGGATGAGCATCAGGCGT
>Ga0180223_1002223_pt1 | contig 12152 bp, 9 predicted proteins | sample eDN5th30CKraftOP_FD_151337 | JGI IMG/M metagenome (GOLD analysis project Ga0180223, IMG submission 151337) | Enriched Organic Plus compost microbial communities from Emeryville, California, USA - eDNA 5th pass 30_C Kraft OP (version 2) (version 2) ...
GCCGGCCGTCGCACCCGGGGCGAGCGCGACGTGCCCCGCGACGGCATCCGTCCTCCTGGCTCCGACGCCCTTCGCCGACCTCGCCCCGAGCGACATCATCGACCTCGGCACGCTCGACGCGCACGGGGTGCGCTTCCTGCGGGCGACGATCGAGCTGCCCGATCCCGCACCGGGCGAGCTCCAGGGCGGCGACGCCCGGTTCTCGCTCGGCTTCGCCGCGGCGGGCGAGACGGTTGTCGTCGACGGCTCGGGCCCGGACGACGGGGGAGAGGTCGCGCAGACGGGTGTCGCCCTCGCGGCGCCCCTCGCGCTCGCCGCAGCGCTCGCGGCCGTCGGTGTCTTCCTGCGCGCCGCGGGCGCTCGTCCCCGGCGAGGGAGGTGACCGGATGCCTCGCGCACGTCGTCAGCTCACGGCCGGCACCGCGGTCCTCGCCTTCGGTGCCGTGCTCGTGACGTCGACGACGCTCTCGAGTGCCGCGTCGTGGACGGATGGCGAGTTCGATCGCTCGGCCCTCGTGGCCCTCGATTGCACGAGTGATGCACTCGGCACGAGCACGGCATCCGCGACGGTGCTGGGTGGCACGCTGCTCGGACTCGACCTCGGCACAGTCGCGGAGGCGCACGGAATCCAGGTGAGCGACGCTGGCACGGGTGCCGTCCCCGCACCCGCGTCGGCGACCGAGGTGCCGGGGAGCGGGGGAGACGCGTTCCAGAACCCGCTCGTCGTCTCGGCCGCGTTCGACGCCGTCAACCTCGACGTGGGCGACATCCTGCACGTGCCGCTCGCAACCGACGCAGGGGTCTACGGACAGTACGGGCGCGCGAGCGGCGACGCGTCGTCGGCGGGCGCAGCCGGCATGATCACGCAGGGCGGCGCCATCGACCTCGACGCGATCTCTGCACCGCCCGAGGAGCGTCCGCGGTTCGGCACGATCGAGCTCGGCACTCTGCTCGAGCAGGCGCTCGGCGAAAGCCTCGCCGAGACGATCTCGAGCGACCTCACGGATGCGCGGCTCGGCGTCGGCGCCGTGGCGTCTGCCGCCTCCGTCGAGGGCTGCACCGCCGTGTGGGATCAATCGGTCTATACGACGCTCGCGCGCGACTACGCGATCGCGGGACTCGAGCTCGAACTCGACTCCCCGCTGACGGCGCAGCTCACGGGCGCCGTGTCGTCGACGCTCGCGTCGTTGCAGACGGGGCTCACGGCGCTCTCCGGGAACCAGGGGCTGCTCACCTCGCTCGCGAACGGCATCCTCGGACCTTCGGGCCTCGGGCCGCTCCTCACGACGCTCGGGGTCGGCACGCCGACCGTCACCCTCAGCGTCACCCCTGACTTCTCGGCCGTCGCGGCACTGCTCGACGACACGATCTCCGACGACGACGGCATCGTCGCGATCGACCTCGCCTCGGGCGTCATCGGCGTCGACCTCGCGGCGCTGTTCGGAGCCGCGTACGGGCAGGAGAATCTCAACGGCCTCGCGCCCAACACCGAGCTGCTCATCAACGGCCCCGTGCTCGACGCGCTCCTCGCTGCGATCGGCGACGCGATCGACGCGTGGATCGCGGATATCGTCGACCGCATCGACGACGCCCTCGCCGTCGTCCGTGTGCAGCTCGCCCTCTCGGTTCCGCTCTCGCTGCTCGGCAACACCCTCGGCGTGCTCACCGTTTCGACGGATGCGAGCCTCGCCTCGCTCCTCGCGGGCACCGCGGTCGTGAGCTCGGCGTTCGCGCAGACCCCGGGCCTCTGCACGATCGTCATCGTGGGGCCGACCCTGTGCGGTGCGGTCAACACACTCCTCTCCGGACTCACTCCGGCCGTGCTCGCGGCCCTCGGGCCGGTCATCGCGTCGATCCTGACCCCGGCGATCGACGGGGTCGCGACGCCCCTCCTCACGTCGCTCGGGTCGACGCTCGCGGCGACGGCGTCCGGCATCGTCGGGCTCCTGGGCGACTCCCTCGGCGGCCTCTTCGGCTCGAACGGAGTGCTCGGACTGCTCGTCAACGCCCAGAACGACCCCGATCCCGACGCGAGCGGCGCGGGCGCCGAACCCCCTTCCTGGGCGGGGCTGCCCGAGGCGGATTGGGCGTACCCGCCCTCGACGGGAACCTACGACGTCGCCGCCCTGCGGCTCAGCGTCGTGGGCGCCGTACAGGCCGTCGAGCTCGAGTTGGCACGATCCTCGGTCGGCAGCAACGTCGTCACCGGGTGAGCCGTTTTCGTTGGGTGGTGGATGCCGCGTGCGTCGCTCTAGCGTGGCCGCATGACGCGTACCGCCGCATCCCTCGCCGTCCTCATGCTCGTCGCGTCGTCGGCCACGGCGTGCGCTGCGAGTGCGGTGCAGACGTGCGTGGACTGGGTCTCCTACGCGGATGCGCAAGCGATGTACGACGACGCCGTGCTCGTCGTCGCGGGGACGCCCGGTCCCGCCGATGGGCAACTGCGGCTCTTCTCCGGCCCTGGCGACCGTCACAGCATCGCGATCGACGAGGTGTACAAGGGCGACTTCGACGGCGGCGAGCTCTGGGCAGCGTCGCATCGCGACTACTGCGTCGCCGAGCCCCCGCAGCCCGCCGAGGACCCCATCCCGACGGGCTCGCGTGTGCTCCTGTTCCTGCGGCCCGCGAGCGAGGATCCGACCGCGGATGCCGTGCCCGCCGATCTCGACGAAGTGGCCGCCTGGAGCACCCTCACTTCGCTCGACGGCGTGCTGCCGTTCCCCGAGGGTGCCGAGCTGCCCTTCGAGCCGGAGCCGTGAGCGCGCGCGGCTACAGTATTCGGGTGCCCACCCTCCTCTCGCAGCTCTTCGTCCGCACGCTGAAGGAAGACCCCGCCGACGCCGAGGCGACGAGCCACAAGCTCCTCGTGCGCGCCGGGTACATCCGCCGCCAGGCGCCGGGGATCTTCGCGTGGCTCCCGCTCGGGCTGCGCGTCCGCGCCAACATCGAGCGCGTCATCCGTGAGGAGATGGCGGCCGCGGGCGCGCAGGAGGTTCTGTTCCCCGCGTTGCTTCCGCGCGAGCCCTATGAGGCCACGAACCGGTGGGAGGAGTACGGGGACAACCTCTTCCGCCTGCAGGACCGCAAGGGCGCCGACTATCTGCTCGCGCCTACGCATGAGGAGGTCTTCACGCTCCTCGTGAAAGACCTGTACTCGAGCTACAAGGACCTCCCGCTCACGATCTTCCAGATCCAGGACAAGTACCGCGACGAGGCCCGTCCGCGCGCCGGCCTCCTGCGCGGCCGTGAGTTCACGATGAAGGACGCCTACTCCTTCGACTACACGGATGCCGGACTCGACGCGTCGTACCAGGCGCAACGCGACGCCTACGAGCGCATCTTCACGCGGCTCGGGCTCGACTACGTCATCGTGCAGGCCGACGCGGGCGCGATGGGCGGCTCGCGCTCGGAGGAGTTCCTGCATCCGACGCCCATCGGCGAGGACACCTTCGTGCGGTCGGCGGGCGGTTACGCGGCGAACGTCGAGGCGTTCACGACGATCGCGCCCGACCCCCTGCCGATCGAGGGTCAGCCTGCGGCCGTCATCCGTGACACGCCCGACACCCCGACGATCGCGACGCTCGTCGAGGTCGCGAACGCACAGCATCCGCGCGAGGACCGTCCGTGGACGGCCGCCGACACGCTCAAGAACGTCGTGCTCGCCCTCAGCCACCTCGACGGCACGCGAGAGCTCGTCATCGTGGCCCTGCCGGGCGACCGCGAGGTCGACATGAAGCGCGCCGAGGTCGCCTTCTCGCCCTCCGAGGTCGAGCCCGCCTCCGAGGCGGACTTCGACGCGAACCCCGCGCTCGTCAAGGGCTACATCGGCCCGTGGTCGCCCACCGGGCCCGTGCTCGGCGAGGAGTCGGCATCCGGCATCCGCTACCTCGGCGACCCCCGCGTCGTCGACGGCACCTCGTGGATCACGGGGGCGAACGCCGAGGGCACGCACGTCTTCGGGCTCGTCGCGGGTCGTGACTTCTCGTTCGATGGCACGGTCGAGATCGCCGAGGTGCGCGCGGGCGACCCCGCGCCCGACGGCTCGGGCCCCGTCGAGCTCGCGCGTGGCATGGAGATCGGACACGTGTTCCAGCTCGGCCGCAAGTACGCCGATGCGCTCGGGCTGCAGGTGCTCGACGAGAACGGCAAGCTCGTGACGGTCACGATGGGCTCGTACGGCATCGGGGTGACGCGCATCCTCGCGGCGATCGCCGAGGCGACGGCCGACGATCGCGGACTCTTGTGGCCGCGCGGGATCGCGCCCTTCGACGTGCACGTCGTCGCGACGGGCAAGGACGACGTCGCCTTCGAGCTCGGTGCGCGGCTCGCGGGTGAGCTCGAGTCGGCGGGCTTCGAGGTGCTCTACGACGACCGGCCCAAGGTGTCGCCGGGTGTCAAGTTCGGCGACGCCGAGCTGCTCGGCGTGCCGACGATCGTCATCGTGGGCCGTGGCGCCGCAGACGGGCTCGTCGAGCTGTGGGACCGCCGCACGAACGTGCGCACCGAGGTGCCCGCGGCATCCCTCGTGGAGAGCTACCGCGCCTCGCTCGCCTGAGACGTGCGAATCGTGCGAGTCGGTCGCATCAACCCGGAGTGAGCGACCGACTCGCACGATTCTCGCGCCCGATCGACGGGCCCCTACTGCGCCTCCCTCGCGGGAAGGGGCTCGATCGACACGAGGTCCGGCAGCTCGATGACGCCCTCGACGAGCGACACGACAGCCGTCCAGAAGCCCTGCTCGGGCTGCTCGTAGGCGTAGCCGGGCACGAGCCAGGCGTTGCCATCGACGTCCCACAGCAGCAGGAGCGTCGCCTCGGCGTGCTCGAGGGTCACCGAGACCGTCTCGGGCGTCGGGAGCGGCTCCGGCTCGGCGGGCACGGTGGGCTCGTCGGGGGCCGGCTCGGGCGCGGGTTCCGTCGTCGCGCCGTCACCGGGGTCACCGGGGGCGCTGCCGGCGCCGCCATCGGCATCCGGCGCGGGATCGGGCTTCGGCTGGGGCTCGGCGTCGGGCTCGGTGCTGGGCGTCGTGCCATCACCGTCCGACGACACGGATGCGTCGGGGTCGCCCGCCGCGACGCCCGCGTCCCGCGCGAGGCTGTCGGCCGCGTACAGGACGGCGCCGCCCGAGTAGTCGGGACCGGGCGCGCCGAACCAGCGGCCGTCCTCGAGCCGGTCGATCGCCGAGGCCGGTGACACGGTGTCGAAGTCGCCGCGCGCGACGACCTCGACGGCGTGGCCGCTTGCCCACGCGATGCGACCGAGCGGCGACCAGCCGACGCTCCACTCGAGCGCCGTCGCGACGCCGTCGACCGTGAGGCTCGCGTTCGCATAGGTCTGGTTCGCATCCGCCGTCACCCGGATGTCCTCCGGCGCGACGTCGAGACCCGTCGCGGCGAAGAGCGCGGCGGCGAGGTCTCGCGCCTCGGACTCGCTCGGTGCTTTCGACTCCGAGGCGGGGATGTCGGGCACCTGGCAGTCCGGGTAGCTGCCCGTCATGCCGTCCTCGTTCGTATACTCCACGTCCTGGCACACGGGCTCGGGATACGCGGAGGGGTCGTTGTACCACCAATCGCCCGAACCCGACCACGAGAGGCTCAGTGCAGGCGCACTGCCGTCTTCGGGTCCCACGATGTACGTCGGGTAGTCGGCCGAGGAGTAGCTCGACTCCGACACGGAGCCGGCCAGGCCGAGCGCGCGGGCAGCGGCCGCTGCGGCATCCTCGGGCGAGCCGACGCGCCGCAGCTCGTACACCGTGCCGCGACCGCCCGCGGTCGAGAGGCCCGACCCCGCGTGGTACTCGTAGTCGACCCACGCGGCGATGCGCGCGTCGGATGCCGAGAGCGCGCTCGCCTCGCCGCCCGAAGCTCCAGCCGCCGCGGCGAAGAGCGGCGCGGGGGTCGCGAACGGGTTGCCGATGACGAGGGCGGTCGCCGAGACGGCCGCGAGGGCCGTCACGCCGAGGCTCGCGCCGCGCACGAGATGGCCCCGGCGGATGAGGCGGGGAGCCCGGCGATCGGGCGCGCCCGTCACGAGCGCGGCGTCGAGCTCGGGAGCGGGTTGAGGCGCTGCCGCCTTGCGCAGGCGGTCGAGAGGGTCGAGGTCGTGATCCATACCCTGTCTATGTCGCGGGCGCCTCGGATCTTTCACCGGCATCCGAAATCGCATCGTCGCGCGCACGCGCAAGTGCGGCGGCGAGAGCCTTCTTCGCGCGGTGCAGGCGGATGCTGACCGCGTTGGGGCTCAGCCCGAGCGCGATCGCGGCCTCGCCCACCGACACGTCGTCGAGCACGATGAGGGCGAGCACCTCCCGGTGTCGACCCGGGAGAGCGCGCCAGGCGGAGGCGAGCTCGGCATCCGCGCCGAGCAGGGCATCCGCGGCCGGCGCGGAGTCGGGCGCCGAGAGCAGCCCCAGCGCGTTCGCCCGCACGGCCGCGCGACGGCGATGGTTCGAGACCTGGTACGACGCGATGCGGTAGAGCCACGGAAGCTCCTCGCCCGGGGCGACGGATGCGCGCTTGCGCCACGCGATCGCGAAGACGTCGGCCGCGAGGTCTTCGACGTCGTCGCGATCGACACGGCGTGCGAGGTAGGCGCTCACGGCCGGCAGGTGCTGCCGGTAGACGGCCTCGAACTCGGCGCGCGCGTCGGGCATGGGTCCAGTCTGACGGCATCCGGATGCCGTGTCCGCCCAACGTTCGGCGGCCGTCGTTCGTCCACTGCCCGCGGCGAGGGTGCTCGGGTAGAGTGGACGGTCGCGGCATGCAGGTCCGGCCGCGCGAGATCTGAATATCGGAGGCTGACGTGGACATCGACCTCGCCGTTTTGCGGCTCATGGAACGGGAGCGTGAGATCCCCTTCGATGAACTGGTTCAGATCATCGAGCAGGCCATCCTGACGGCCTACCTCAAGCACACGGGCAAGACGGCCGACTCGGGCGCGCGCGCCGAGCTCGACCGCAAGACCGGCCACGTGGCGATCTACCTGCCCGAGCATGACGACAACGGCGAGGTCATCGGCGAGGCCGTCGACAGTCCCGACGACTTCGGCCGCATCGCGGCGTTCGCGGCGAAGCAGGTCATCAACCAGCGGCTGCGCGATATCGGCGACGACAAGGTGCTCGGCGAGTTCCGCGGCAAGGAGGGCGACATCGTCGCGGGCGTCATCCAGCAGGGGCCGAACCCGCGCATGGTGCACATCGACCTCGGCTCGGTCGAGGCGATCCTGCCCCCCGAGGAGCAGGTCCCGGGCGAGGACTACGCGCACGGCAGCCGCATCCGCGTCTATGTCACGAGCGTCGCGAAGGGCCTCAAGGGCCCGTCGATCACCGTGAGTCGCACGCACCCCGGGCTCGTGCGCAAGCTCTTCGCACTCGAGGTGCCCGAGATCGCGTCGGGCGTCGTGGAGATCGCATCGCTCGCGCGCGAGGCGGGGCACCGCACGAAGATCGCGGTGCGCGCGACGCAGCCGGGCGTCAACGCCAAGGGCGCGTGCATCGGCGAGCTCGGGGCGCGCGTCCGGGCCGTGACGAGCGAGCTCAACGACGAGAAGATCGACATCGTCGACTGGTCGGACGACCTCGCGACGTTCGTGTCGAACGCCTTGAGCCCCGCGAAGGTCACGAGCGCCTTCGTCGTGGACCCCGGCCTCAAGGCCGTGCGCGCCCTCGTACCCGACTACCAGCTCTCGCTCGCGATCGGCAAGGAGGGCCAGAACGCCCGCCTCGCCGCGAAGCTCACGGGCGCCCGCATCGACATCCAGCCCGACTCCGTCCTGGAGTCGTGATCTAGCTCCAGCGACTGGGTTCGAGCGCGGAGTACACCTGGCTCCGAGCCCGACAAGCTGCAGCTAGTCGGAAAGCACACGAGGGGAGGGGGTAGGATGGAATCCGTCAGAACCTGCCTGGGTTGCCGGCAGCGCGCTCCCCGCTCCTCACTCGTGAGGGTCGTCGCGCGCGACGGACGGGTCGCGGTGGATGCCGCGGCCAGGCTCCCGGGGCGCGGCGCCTGGGTCCATCCGGATCCCGGATGCGTCGCGGCTGCCGTCCGGAAACGCGCCTTCGGGCGTGCCCTCCGCACGACCGGGTCGCTCGACGCGAGCGAACTGACGAACCTCTATCCAGTCCCTGAAGAACAGGCTGAACGGCACATGGACAAGTAATGAGCGGCTCGAAATGAGACCCCTCCACCGATAACGTCCGCTCCTGGCTGGAGCGGATCCAGACAGGAGAATTGTGGCCAACCCCCGCGTGCACGAGATCGCAGCAGAGCTCGGCATCGAATCCAACATCGCCCTTGAGAAGCTCAAGGAGATGGGCGAGTACGTGAAGTCCGCGTCCTCGTCGATCGCGCCCCCCGTCGCGCGACGCCTCAAGCAGCAGCTCGAGGCCGACGGCGTCGCGAAGCCCAAGCCCGCCGAGGCGAAGCCGGCGGCCAAGCCCGCGCCCAAGCCGGCCGCCGCCAAGCCCGCGCCCGCTCCGGCACCGGCCCCCGCCGCCGAAGCGCCCGCGGCGGCAGCGCCGAGCGCCCCCGCGCCCGAGCGCCCCGCCGCCGAGCGCCCCGCCGCGCCGACTCCGGGGCCCGCTGCGCCGCGCCCTGCGGGTCCGCGCCCCGGCGCCCCGCGCCCGGGCAACAACCCCTACGCACCGAGCCAGGGTATGCAGCGTCCCGGCGCCCCGCGCCCCGGCAACAACCCGTTCTCGTCGACGCAAGGGATGCCGCGTCCGGGCGGCGGAGCCATCCCGCGTCCCGCGGCACCGCGTCCGGGTGCACCGCGTCCCGGCGCCCCGCGCCCGGGTGCCCCGCGTCCCGGCGCCCCGTTCCAGCAGCGTCCCGGCGGCCCCGGCCGTCCGGGCGGTGCCGGTGGCGGCTTCTCGGGCCGTCCCGGCGGCGGCTACGCCGGTCGCCCGGGCGGCGGCGGCCGTGGCCGTGGACCCGGCGGAGGGACCGCGGGCGCCTTCGGCAAGGGCGGCGGAAAGTCCAAGGCTCGGAAGTCGAAGCGCACGAAGCGCGCCGAGTTCGAGATGCGGGAGGCCGCCCCGCAGCTCGGTGGCGTCAGCATCCCGCGCGGCGACGGCAGCCGCACCATCCGCCTCCGTCGCGGCGCCTCCATCAGCGACCTCGCCGACAAGCTCGAGACGCTCACGGGCTTCTCGGTGCAGCCCGGGTCGCTCGTGACGGCGCTCTTCCACCTCGGTGAGATGGCGACAGCGACCGAGTCCCTCGACGAGGCGACGTTCGAGATCCTCGGCGAGGAGCTCGGCTACAAGATCCAGATCGTGAGCCCCGAGGATGAGGACAAGGAGCTCCTCGAGGGCTTCGGCCTCGACCTCGAGCAGGAGCTCGAAGACGAGGACGACACCGACCTCGAGATCCGTCCGCCGGTCGTGACCGTCATGGGTCACGTCGACCACGGTAAGACGAAGCTCCTCGACGCCATCCGCAAGGCGAATGTCGTCGCGGGTGAGGCCGGCGGCATCACGCAGCACATCGGCGCCTACCAGGTGTGGACGGAGCACGACGGCATCGAGCGTGCGATCACCTTCATCGACACCCCGGGTCACGAGGCGTTCACCGCCATGCGTGCCCGCGGTGCGCAGGTGACCGACATCGCGATCCTCGTGGTCGCGGCCGACGACGGCATCATGCCGCAGACGGTCGAGGCGCTCAACCACGCGCAGGCCGCGAACGTGCCGATCGTCGTCGCGGTCAACAAGATCGACAAGGAGGGCGCGAACCCCGCCAAGGTGCGGCAGCAGCTCACCGAGTTCGGGCTCGTGGCCGAGGAGTACGGCGGCGACACGATGTTCATCGACGTGTCGGCGCTCAACAACATCGGCATCACGGACCTTCTGGATGCCGTGCTCCTGACCGCGGATGCCGGCCTCGACCTGCGTGCGAACCCCAACAAGGACGCGCGCGGCGTCGCGATCGAGGCGAAGCTCGACAAGGGCCGCGGTGCCGTCGCGACGGTGCTCATCCAGTCGGGAACGCTGCGCGTCGGCGATGCGATCGTCGCGGGCACGGCCTACGGCCGCGTGCGTGCCATGCACGACGAGAACGGCGAGCCGGTCGAAGAGGCCGCGCCGTCGCGCCCCGTGCAGGTGCAGGGTCTCTCGACCGTGCCGCGCGCGGGTGACACCTTCCTCGTCACCGAGGAGGACCGCACCGCCCGCCAGATCGCCGAGAAGCGCGAGGCCGTCGAGCGCAACGCCCAGCTCGCCAAGGCCCGCAAGCGCATTAGCCTCGAGGACTTCACGCGCGCACTCGAAGAGGGCAAGGTCGACTCGCTCAACCTCATCATCAAGGGTGACGTCTCGGGTGCCGTCGAGGCCCTCGAGGAGTCGCTGCTCAAGATCGAGGTCGACGACTCCGTGCAGCTGCGCATCCTGCACCGCGGCGTCGGCGCGATCACCGAATCGGACGTGGATCTCGCCACGATCGACAACGCGATCGTCATCGGCTTCAACGTGCGCCCGGATGTCAAGGCGCGTGAGCGGGCAGCTCGCGAGGGCATCGACATCCGCTTCTACTCGGTCATCTACTCGGCTCTCGACGACATCGAGCAGTCCCTCAAGGGCATGCTCAAGCCGGAGTACGAGGAGGTGCAGTCGGGTGTCGCCGAGATCCGCGAGGTGTTCCGCTCCTCGAAGTTCGGCAACATCGCGGGTGTCCTCGTCCGCAGCGGAACGATCACGCGCAACGCCAAGGCGCGCGTCATCCGCGACGGCGTCGTGCTCGCCGACGGGCTCGCGATCGAGTCGCTCCGCCGCTTCAAGGACGACGTCACGGAGGTCAAGGAGGGCTTCGAGGCCGGTATCGGGCTCGGCAAGTTCAACGACATCCAGATCGGTGACGAGATCGAGACGATCGAGCTGGTCGAGAAGCCGCGCGGCTAGTCCGCATGGGTGACGGTGGCTTCGGGCACCGGATCCCTTTCCGAGTCAAGAGCGGGGGCCCCTACCCCGATTGACTCGGAAAGGGATCCGGTGCCCGAGCCACCTGCCTATCCGTCTCAGCCGCGGAGCGGCTGGTTTCGAAAGGTGGGAGCCATGGGCGAGAACCCCCGGGCGGCCAAGGTCGCCGACCGCATCAAGGAGATCATCGCGCGGCGGCTCGAGCGCGGCATCCGCGACCCCCGTCTCGGTTTCGTGACCATCACGGATGTGCGCGTCACGGGCGATCTGCAGCACGCGAGCGTGTTCTACACGGTCTACGGCACCGACGAGGAGCGTGCCGACTCGGCGGCGGCCCTCAAGGCTGCGACGGGCATGCTGCGCACCGAGGTCGGCCGCAACCTCAACGTGCGGCTGACCCCGAGCCTCGAGTTCATCGCGGATGCCGTGCCCGAGAACGCAGCGCACATCGACGCGCTGCTACGCGAGGCGACCGAGCGCGACAACGAGGCGCGGGCCCTTGCCGCCAATGCGCGGTACGCGGGCGACGAGGACCCCTACGTCAAGCCGCGCGAGCTCGACGACGACGAGGACGAGTAGCGGCGACGGTGGTTTCGAGACGCGTACCGCCGCGGCGGCCCGCTCCTCAACCACCTGAGCGCGTGAGAGGAATCTCAACGTCGACTCGCGCGTTGCCCTCTGAGTGACCGTCGCGCTCTCCGTTCTCGATCTCGTGCCCGTTCGGACGGGACAGAGCTCCGCGGATGCCGTGGCGGCATCCCTCGCTCTCGCGCAGCGCGCCGACGAGCTCGGCTACACGCGCTACTGGTTCGCGGAGCACCACAACATGCCGGCGGTCGCGTCGACGGCGCCTCCCGTGCTCATCGCGGCCGCCGCGGCGCGCACCCACCGCATCCGCGTCGGCTCGGGCGGCGTCATGCTGCCCAACCACGCGCCGCTCGTCGTCGCGGAGCAGTTCGCGGCGCTCGAGGCGCTCGCGCCGGGGCGCATCGATCTCGGCATCGGGCGGGCACCCGGATCCGATCCCGTCATCTCGGCACTCCTGCGGGCGAGCGGCCCGACGAGCGAGGTCGACCGCTTCGAGGAGCACCTCGGCGACATCCGGGCCCTTGCGGGCGACGGCGCGACGATCACGCTCAACACGCGCGACGGGCTGCGGGAGTACGAGGTACGGGCGACGCCCGCGGCGACGGGCATCCCCGAGCTGTGGCTGCTCGGGTCGAGCGACCACTCGGCGCAC
>Ga0180223_1002230_pt1 | contig 12121 bp, 6 predicted proteins | sample eDN5th30CKraftOP_FD_151337 | JGI IMG/M metagenome (GOLD analysis project Ga0180223, IMG submission 151337) | Enriched Organic Plus compost microbial communities from Emeryville, California, USA - eDNA 5th pass 30_C Kraft OP (version 2) (version 2) ...
GATGTAGACCCAGCTGCCGGCGGTCATCTGGCCGTACATGGCCAGGCCCTTGGCGTCCAGTTCGTTGAAGTGTTCCCAGGTGGCCCAGTGCGGCACCAGGTTGGAGTTGGCGATCAGCACGCGCGGGGCGTTGGCGTGGGTCTTGAACACGCCGACCGGCTTGCCGGACTGCACCAGCAGGGTCTCGTCGTCATTCAGCTCCTTGAGGGTGGCGACGATCCTGTCGTAGCACTCCCAGTTGCGCGCGGCGCGGCCGATGCCGCCGTACACCACCAGTTCCTTGGGGTTCTCCGCGACTTCCGGGTCGAGGTTGTTCATCAGCATGCGCAGCGGGGCTTCGGTCAGCCAGCTCTTGGCGTTCAGCTGGGTACCGCGCGGGGCGCGGATTTCGACGTCGCGGAATTTGCTGGATTCGGTCACGGCAGGCTCCTTCAAGGCAGTCTTGGGCTCGGATGCGAAAGCCGGGGCGTTCGGCTTCCGGCAACGGGATTCGGGTTGGGCATCGGTGCAGGAAGCGTCGCTCCCTGTCACGTATATGCTTGTACATACAAGTATAAGCAAAGGAAAGGCCAAGTCCCTCGCCGGGCACATCGGGCACAGCGAAAATAGAACTCAACCTATTGATTTAAAAAGTATTAATAGATGACTTCGTACAGCCGGGCGGGTCCAGGAAGGCAGCTACATCTGTCGGTCATACGCACCAGAACGGTGATCGCCTGCTCCATTTCGTAGCATCCGGTAACGCCTCGCCGTTACAGCTCGCCTCATTTCCCGGGGGCGCCGCTGCCCTTCCTTATTTCCTACAGAGGGACGCCGCGCCCCGCTCGCGCACGCAGGCATGGCGTCGGCGCAATCCGGCCCGGCGGAATGGCTCGCTTATTGCTCATACTTGTATATACAGGAATAGATACTCTCGCCGCCGAGCGCGGTAACACTCCGGAACACGGGAGCCGTCATGTCCGAAACCCTGCAGATCACCCCCGGCCAGTTTTCCCTCGACCAGCTGCGCGCCATCCACCAGCGGCAACCCGAGCTGCAACTGGATGCAGCCTGCCGCGCGAACATCGAGAACAGCGCCCGCACGGTCAGCCAGATCATCGCCGACCAACGCACCGTCTATGGCATCAACACCGGCTTCGGCCTGCTGGCGCGCACCTCCATCCCCGAGGATTCGCTGGTCACCCTGCAGCGCAACCTGATCCTCTCGCACTGCACCGGCACCGGCCCGTTGCTGGACGACGCCAGCGTGGCGCTGATCATGGCGCTGAAGATCGGCTCCCTGGCCCGCGGCTTCTCCGGCGTGGGCATGGCGGTCATCGACACCCTGCTCAAGCTCTACCAGGCGCGCGTCTACCCATGCATCCCGTCCCAGGGCTCGGTGGGCGCCTCCGGCGACCTGGCGCCGCTGGCGCACATGTCCTCGGCGCTCATCGGCGTCGGCCAGGTGCGCCACCAGGGCCGCGTCATGGAGGCCAGCGAAGGCCTGGCCATCGCCGGCTGCCAGCCGCTGGTGCTGGGGCCCAAGGAGGGCCTGGCGCTGATCAACGGCACCCAGGTGTCCACCGCCCTGGCCCTGCGCGGGCTGTTCGCGGCGGAGAAGCTGTTCGTCTCGGCGGTGGTCGCCGGCAGCCTGACGGTGGAAGCGCTCAAGGGCTCCTACGTGCCCTTCGACGCGCGCATCCAGGCGGTCCGCGGCCAGCCCGGGCAGATCGACGTGGCGGCCTTCTACCGCGAACTGCTGCACGACAGCCAGATCAACCAGTCGCACATCGACTGCAAGCGCGTGCAGGACCCCTACTCCCTGCGCTGCCAGCCCCAGGTGATGGGCGCCTGCCTCGACCACCTGCGCTTCGCCGCCGGAGTGTTCCTGCGCGAGGCCAACGCGGTGTCGGACAACCCGCTGGTGTTCAGCGCCGACGGCGACGTGCTCTCCGGCGGCAACTTCCACGCCGAGCCGGTGGCCATGGCCGCCGACGTGCTGGCCCTGGCCATCGCCGAGATCGGCGCCCTGTCGGAACGGCGCATCGCCCAGTTGGTGGACCCGGCGCTGTCCGGCCTGCCGGCGTTCCTGGTCAGGGAAGGCGGGCTCAACTCCGGCTTCATGATCGCCCAGGTGACCTCCGCAGCCCTGGCCTCGGAGAACAAGACCCTGGCCCACCCGGCCTCGGTGGACAGCCTGCCGACCTCGGCCAACCAGGAAGACCACGTGTCCATGGCCACCTTCGCCGCGCGCCGCCTGCAGGACATGGCCGGCAACAGCTCGGCGGTGGTCGCCATCGAGCTGCTGGCCGCCGCCCAGGGCGTGGAATTCCACGCGCCGCTGCAAAGCTCGCCACAGTTGCAGGAAGTGCTGAAGATGATCCGCGCCCAGGTCCCGGCCTACGACCAGGACCGCTACTTCGCCCCGGACATCGCCGCGGCCCGCGCCTGGGTGGAGGAAGGCGCGCTCAGCCGCTGGCTGGATTACTCGCGGTTGTACGGCTAGGAAAGGCGCTCGTCACAGCATGCGCCACACGACAGCGCAGCCCTTCGCTACCTCTCCCAACGACATATTGTTGAGGAGGCGACAGGTGCCGTGACGCTGCCATTCCGGCTCGGCTTGCCAGAGCGCGCGCTCCCGCTCGGCCAGTTCCTGTTTGCTCAGACAGGGGTCATGAGAGGATTCGCTCATGTCTTGGTTGACCTTCTGGCACGAGACTCGATGGGCAGCAAGCGGCCCTGGCGGTCCACCAGTTTGCAAGTGGCGCCATCGGGACGGTAGTAGAAGTCGGTACGGGCCTTGACCGGTCGGGTATCCAGACCACGTAAGTCCGGGTTGGGGCCGCAGAGGTCTTCCACTTCCTGGGGCCAGCGAAAGGCCTCGGCTCGCGCCCGCGCGCGCTTGTCCAGCCAGGGACCGAACGCCAGGTAATGCCAGGCACGGTCCAGAGGGTACATCACATTCCTGCTCCACCAGTCGACTCGCCACGCTTCCTTGGGATTATCGTAATCCTCAGGATCTTCCAGGCGACCTTTGGCGACCATTTCCGGGTCCGGCTGGATGGCCGCAATGCCATCGGCCATATAACGACGCAGAAACTCCAGACGTTGCAGATTGCTCCATGCGGAAGAATGATCACTCGGGCTCATTGTTCCGGAAAAGGCATAAGGATCGACGATAGAGCGCAAATATTTTAAATCCCGCTCACTCCGACCGATCTCCAGTAACTTGTTGTATTCCACCTGAGCGTGCGGCAACGGTGCACGCAAGCGCATTTGGGAAGATGGCGCCACACCCACGCTGACTAACGGTACGACATGGCGCCAAGGAATATGAGCCACCCGGCCCTCACCATCATCGACATGGACCAGTTGCGCCTGACGATTGTAGCGAACCCCCCCAGCAGTACCTTTACCGGAAAAGTAGATAACAGCATAGATCATCGGCCAGAAGAAAAAAGCAAGCATAGAGTATGCAAGAAGAAATCCTCCAAAATCACGCTCAACAATAAATGCATAAACTATTATTAAAGAAAAGAAATTATGAGCTCCTGTAAACCACTTCTCGACGCCCCCTGCACGAACCTCTGCCGGCACTTCAATAAATCGATCATTGAATTTATCTGTATTACTGACATCAATCCTGGTCCAGAAAGACTCAGGCCACATGGCAATATCCAGGCTCGGAAGGCGCAGTGCGCCAGTACGGCGCATCTCCCTCTCCAGTAAGAAATGAAAGTCGCTTAAGTCTGGATTAGGGTTTTGTCGCTGCCATTCTAGCTCCGCTTGCCAGAGTGCTCGTTCCCGCTCGGCCAGCTCCTGTTTGCTCAGGCAGGGTTCTTGAGAAGATTCGCTCATGCCTTGGTTGACCTTCTGGCACGAGACTCGATGGGCAGCAAGCGGCCCTGGCGGTCCACCAGTTTGTATGTGGCGCCATCGGGACGGTAGTAGAAGTCGGTACGGGCCTTGACCGGCCGGGTATCCAGACCACGTAAGTCCGGGTTGGGACCACAGAGGTCTTCCACTTCCTGGGTCCAGCGAAAGGCCTCGGCTTGCGCGCGCGCGCGCTTGTCCAACCAGGGACCGAAGGCCAGGTAATGCCAGGCACGGTCTATGGGGTACATCACGTATTTCCAGAACCAGTCCAACTGCCGCATATTGCGCGGGTCGCCGAACGTCTCGGTATCGTAGAGGCGGCCTTTGGCGACCAACTCCGGGTCCGGCTGGATGGCCGCGATGCCATCGGCCATATAACGACGCAGAAATTCCAGGCGTTGTAGATTGCTCCACGCGGATGCGTGGTCGCCCTCAGCCATCAGGTTACGAAGGCCGAACGGTCCTTCCGCCGCCTCCGCGGAACGGAAAGCCTCCACATCCCGACCGATTTCCAGCAGTTTGTAGTATTCCATCCTGGCGTGCGGAAACGGTGCACATAACTGCATCAAGGAAGAGGGTGCCACGCCTACACTAACTATCGGCACAACCTGACGCCAAGGAATGTGAGCCACCCTGCCTTCGCCATCGTCAACATGGACTAATTGTGCTTGTCGATTATAACGAACTCCACCAGAAGTTCCCTTTCCAGAAAAATGAACAAAGAAATAAATCAGCGGATAGAAAACAAAAGCCACTATAGAATACGCAAGGAAGAAATCACCAATATCTCGCTCGACAACCAAGACAAAAACAATAAGCGCCAGGAAAGAATTATGCATACCCATAAACCACTTTACGAATCCACTAGCATACTTATCCACTGGCAACTCAATAAAGCGGTCATTAAATTTTTCGGGATTACTGATATCGATTTTGCTCCAGAATGATGCTGGCCACATGGCAATATCCAGGCCAGGCAGGCGTACCGCACCACTGCGGCGCAGCTCTCTTTCCACCCGTGCATGGAAATCGCTCAGATCCGGATTGGGATTCTGCCGCTGCCATTCCAGTTCGGCTTGCCAGAGCGCGCGCTCCCGCTCGGCCAGTTCCTGTTTGGGTAGTTCCTGCTTTTGGGTCAGGCAAGGCTCTTGGGAAGGGACGCTCATGTCTTGGCAGGCCTGCGTGGTAGTCGATTGCCGTTCCGGTCCACCAGGTAGGCAGAAACGCCATCGGGACGGTAGTAGAAGTCGGTACGGGCCTTGATCGGTCGCGTGTCCAGGCCACGCAGATCGGGGTTGGGGCCGCAGAGGTCTTCCACTTCCTGGGTCCAGCGAAAGGCCTCGGCTCGCGCCCGCGCGCGCTTGTCCAACCAGGGACCGAAGGCCAGGTAATGCCAGGCACGGTCTATGGGGTACATCACGTATTTCCAGAACCAGTCCAACTGCCGCATATTGCGCGGGTCGCCGAACGTCTCGGTATCGTAGAGGCGGCCTTTGGCGACCAACTCCGGGTCCGGCTGGATGGCCGCGATGCCATCGGCCATATAACGACGCAGAAATTCCAGGCGTTGTAGATTGCTCCACGCGGATGCGTGGTCGCCCTCAGCCATCAGGTTACGAAGGCCGAACGGTCCTTCCGCCGCCTCCGCGGAACGGAAAGCCTCCACATCCCGACCGATTTCCAGCAGTTTGTAGTATTCCATCCTGGCGTGCGGAAACGGTGCACATAACTGCATCAAGGAAGAGGGTGCCACGCCTACACTAACTATCGGCACAACCTGACGCCAAGGAATGTGAGCCACCCTGCCTTCGCCATCGTCAACATGGACTAATTGTGCTTGTCGATTATAACGAACTCCACCAGAAGTTCCCTTTCCAGAAAAATGAACAAAGAAATAAATCAGCGGATAGAAAACAAAAGCCACTATAGAATACGCAAGGAAGAAATCACCAATATCTCGCTCGACAACCAAGACAAAAACAATAAGCGCCAGGAAAGAATTATGCATACCCATAAACCACTTTACGAATCCACTAGCATACTTATCCACTGGCAACTCAATAAAGCGGTCATTAAATTTTTCGGGATTACTGATATCGATTTTGCTCCAGAATGATGCTGGCCACATGGCAATATCCAGGCCAGGCAGGCGTACCGCACCACTGCGGCGCAGCTCTCTTTCCACCCGTGCATGGAAATCGCTCAGATCCGGATTGGGATTCTGCCGCTGCCATTCCAGTTCGGCTTGCCAGAGCGCGCGCTCCCGCTCGGCCAGTTCCTGTTTGGGTAGTTCCTGCTTTTGGGTCAGGCAAGGCTCTTGGGAAGGGACGCTCATGTCTTGGCAGGCCTGCGTGGTAGTCGATTGCCGTTCCGGTCCACCAGGTAGGCAGAAACGCCATCGGGACGGTAGTAGAAGTCGGTACGGGCCTTGATCGGTCGCGTGTCCAGGCCACGCAGATCGGGGTTGGGGCCGCAGAGGTCTTCCACTTCCTGGGTCCAGCGAAAGGCCTCGGCTCGCGCCCGCGCGCGCTTGTCCAACCAGGGACCGAAGGCCAGGTAATGCCAGGCACGGTCTATGGGGTACATCACGTATTTCCAGAACCAGTCCAACTGCCGCATATTGCGCGGGTCGCCGAACGTCTCGGTATCGTAGAGGCGGCCTTTGGCGACCAACTCCGGGTCCGGCTGGATGGCCGCGATGCCATCGGCCATATAACGACGCAGAAATTCCAGGCGTTGTAGATTGCTCCACGCGGATGCGTGGTCGCCCTCAGCCATCAGGTTACGAAGGCCGAACGGTCCTTCCGCCGCCTCCGCGGAACGGAAAGCCTCCACATCCCGACCGATTTCCAGCAGTTTGTAGTATTCCATCCTGGCGTGCGGAAACGGTGCACATAACTGCATCAAGGAAGAGGGTGCCACGCCTACACTAACTATCGGCACAACCTGACGCCAAGGAATGTGAGCCACCCTGCCTTCGCCATCGTCAACATGGACTAATTGTGCTTGTCGATTATAACGAACTCCACCAGAAGTTCCCTTTCCAGAAAAATGAACAAAGAAATAAATCAGCGGATAGAAAACAAAAGCCACTATAGAATACGCAAGGAAGAAATCACCAATATCTCGCTCGACAACCAAGACAAAAACAATAAGCGCCAGGAAAGAATTATGCATACCCATAAACCACTTTACGAATCCACTAGCATACTTATCCACTGGCAACTCAATAAAGCGGTCATTAAATTTTTCGGGATTACTGATATCGATTTTGCTCCAGAATGATGCTGGCCACATGGCAATATCCAGGCCAGGCAGGCGTACCGCACCACTGCGGCGCAGCTCTCTTTCCACCCGTGCATGGAAATCGCTCAGATCCGGATTGGGATTCTGCCGCTGCCATTCCAGTTCGGCTTGCCAGAGCGCGCGCTCCCGCTCGGCCAGTTCCTGTTTGGGTAGTTCCTGCTTTTGGGTCAGGCAAGGCTCTTGGGAAGGGACGCTCATGTCTTGGCAGGCCTGCGTGGTAGTCGATTGCCGTTCCGGTCCACCAGGTAGGCAGAAACGCCATCGGGACGGTAGTAGAAGTCGGTACGGGCCTTGATCGGTCGCGTGTCCAGGCCACGCAGATCGGGGTTGGGGCCGCAGAGGTCTTCCACTTCCTGGGTCCAGCGAAAGGCCTCGGCTCGCGCCCGCGCGCGCTTGTCCAACCAGGGACCGAAGGCCAGGTAATGCCAGGCACGGTCTATGGGGTACATCACGTATTTCCAGAACCAGTCCAACTGCCGCATATTGCGCGGGTCGCCGAACGTCTCGGTATCGTAGAGGCGGCCTTTGGCGACCAACTCCGGGTCCGGCTGGATGGCCGCGATGCCATCGGCCATATAACGACGCAGAAATTCCAGGCGTTGTAGATTGCTCCACGCGGATGCGTGGTCGCCCTCAGCCATCAGGTTACGAAGGCCGAACGGTCCTTCCGCCGCCTCCGCGGAACGGAAAGCCTCCACATCCCGACCGATTTCCAGCAGTTTGTAGTATTCCATCCTGGCGTGCGGAAACGGTGCACATAACTGCATCAAGGAAGAGGGTGCCACGCCTACACTAACTATCGGCACAACCTGACGCCAAGGAATGTGAGCCACCCTGCCTTCGCCATCGTCAACATGGACTAATTGTGCTTGTCGATTATAACGAATCCCACCAGAAGTTCCCTTTCCGGAAAAATAAATAACCAAAAAAATCAATGGCCAAAATATAATTGCCACTATACTGCAAGCAACAATAAAAGGTTCAAGTCGACCGTCAACCAAAAAAGCATAAATAGCAATTATAACTATGAAATTATGTGCACCAATGAACCACTTTACGAATCCACTAGCATATTCCTCCACCGGCAACTCGATAAAACGGTCATTGAACTTATCGGGATTACTGACATCGATATCATTTGAAAACGACTCCGGCCACATGGCGATATCCAGACCGGGCAAACGCACCGCCCCCCTGCGGCGCAATTCTCTTTCCAACCGCGCATGGAAATCGCTCAGATCCGGATTGGGGTTCTGCCGCTGCCATTCCAGTTCGGCTTGCCAGAGCGCGCGCTCCCGCTCGGTCAGTTCCTGTTTGCTCAGTTCCTGCTTGGCCACATGGGGTTCTTGAGGGGTTTCGCTCATGTCTTGGTCAATCCCAGTTCGATGTCCGGTTCGGCAAAGGTGTTGGGCCAGTACCTGACCCGGATATCGCCACCCAGGGTATCGGTGGGGTAGCTGACGTAACCGACACCATCGCGCAGCGTCACCTCCTCAGGATTGCTGAGGGTCTGCTGCACGCCGCTGAAGCCGAACTCCTTGTACTGCACGACTTCGTAACGGCTCACCTGCGGCTGCCAGCCGGGCAAGGCGATGGTGACGGTGCGCGCGTCCTGCGGCAGGCGGCTGCCGTGCTGCGCCTGGTTGATGCTGCCCCAGAGCGGCACGGCCAGCGACCCGAGGGAGCGGAGGACCGCCACATCGGTTTCGATATGCGGCTCCAGGAAGAAGCGATAGAACTCGGTGACCTCCTCCAGCGAGCTGAAAGGCTCCAGGTGGCTATCGCCGAACCAGCCCCGACGCACGCCGGTGCCCCAGATGCTGCGGGCGATCCAGTCGGTGACTTTCTCCTCCCTGGCATTGCGCTCGTTCCAGACCAGTACGGCCTGGGTGGCCACTTCGAGGCCAAGCAAGGTCCAGCCGACAGGCCCAGCGCCCAGGCGGGTCAGCGCCAAGGCGGCTCGGGTACCCGATGCCAACACCCCCGTCCTACCCATCGAGAACCTCTGCGCGGATGCTAGCGTTCCCTTCCCCCATTTGCTGTTCTGGGAATCCAAGCGGCCGAGCAGATGCAAACCTCCCAAGGTCGCTGCTGATGCCTGTAACACGCTAGCCGTTGTATGGGCAGCAGCCGAACGGGATGTCGACGCATAATAGGCATTGAAAATCTCCCTTACGCTAACTATCGCTGCGGAAAGCGCCAGCAAACCCACCGCCCAATTGCCGTATCGGTCCGCTGTTCTCTTGAGGGATTTTCCCATCTCCGTTTGCGCCTGGGCTGCCGCTAAACCCGAGCGCCACTGATAGCTTGTCTCCCCGAGTACCACGACGCCACTTCCGGTACTGAGCATTCCCGAAGCCAGGTTTAGGCTGTTGACTAATACTTCGCCATCTTCCTTGCCGAGTTGCTCCACCACGACCAACAGATTGCGGGTACCGAGATAAACCCCGAGCACGCCGATGCCGAACTTGAGGCCATGCCAGAAGTTGACCCGGGTAAGCCAGTCGTCGCGCTGTTCCTTCAGCGCGATCTGCACGGGCTCGCTCTTGTACAGGTAGATCAGTTCATTGGCCTGGCGGGCCAGGGTGACGGGGCGGAAGCCATGCACCGGCTGGCCGCCGTTCTTCTCCAGCAGCCATTTGCCCGCCTCGCCGAGCGGCACGGCCTCGCGCTCGATCAGGGTGTTGTCCAGCAGTTGCAAGGCGCGGAAGTAGAGGCTGCGCTCGAAGGCTTCCGGCGAGCGCAGGCGTCCCTTGAGCACCAGTTGCGCAACCACGCCGCCGAGGTAGCGGCTGGAATCATCGGCCGGCACCTTGGCGAGCAACTCGCGGACTTTGTCGGCGCCCAGACCTGCCAGGACCATGCCCGCCTGTTGCGCAGTGCCGGCATTGATCGCCTGGGCGAATGCGGGGAAGCCCAGCAACGCGCGTTCCATCAGCCCGGTAGGGCCGGATTCCGGCAGCATGCCCTCCAGCACCTGGCGCCCGCGCGGGTCGCAAGCCAGCACCGACAGCGAGTGGGTGACGACCCGGCGCAGGCAGATGAAATTTTCCGCGTCGGTCTCGTCGTACAGTTGCATGACCTTGTCGTGCAGCGGGCGAATGGCGGTGAACATGGCGCAGGCCAGCGCCGCGCTGCGGTCGATGGCGTCCAGGAAGACCTGGCGCTGTTGCTCGTAGCTCGCCATGAATTGCCGTCGCTCGTCATTGCGGGCATACGACAGGCGCTCCGCGCTGGCGGCAAGGCCGGCGCGGTAGGCACGGTCCCGTGCGGCATTGGCCGCCCCGCCGCCCACGCCTGCGGGAATGGCGCTACCGGTGGAGTCGTTTCGATAGCTGTCCAGCTCGACGGTCCTGGCTTTCTGCTGGCCAAGCTGGTCGATCCATTGCGAGACCATGACCTTGCGCGGCACGTCCCCGCGCTGGGACCACGCCTGCAGCTCCAGTACATGGCTGCCGGTGAAGTGCCCCATCTCGCTCATCACCCCTACCGGGTCGTGCAGTGCCACAACCAGCGGCAGGCTGCCGGACGGCGCCTGCCCCCGGGTGATCAACCTGGCCAGCAGGTTGCCGCCGAGCAGCCCTTCGGGCTGACTCTCGCTCCACTCCAGCGCGGCCAGGCGCTGTTGCTCGTCATCCTGCAGCGCCGGAATCTGCCCCAGCGCCTCGATGGGCATGGCGTGCGGCTGCCGATGCCCGCTTCCAAGCCTGATGGCGGTGGCGGTCTGCGTGAGCAGGCCCTGCTCGTCGCGCTCGAGCCGGCCCAGGACGCTGGTCGTCAATTCGGTATCGCAGTTCAGCAGGTAGATGGTGTCGCCGACCTTGCCGGCCGGGCCCGATACCGGGACGGTGATGTAGGCATGGGCGGCCGAGACGGCAGGGTATTCCCGCAGCGGTACGCCGTCCTCGTCCAGTTGCTGGGCGGGTTCGGGGATCTCGGCTTGGACCTGGGCGAACTGGACCTCGTCGGTGACCTGGTAGTGCTTGTACTGGAATGCGCCGTCCAGGGTGTAGAAGAGGTACAGCTGGGTTCTTGGCCGTAGCTCGCGCACGCCCCGGTAGAACCCCTCGCCCAGGTCGGCATAGGCGGAGACGTCGAGGGTGGGAAAGCGCTGGGCCGCAAAGGCGTGCCGGAGAATGGCATAGCGCAGCGGGTACAGGGCCAGCCCTTGCTGGCGCGCGGGCAGGCGCAGTTGCACCGTATCGGTTTGCGAGGAGGGCGTGAGGTTGTGGGTGAAACGGTAGTTGCCGGTCTTGCTGTCTATCCGCGAGGGCAGTTGACGGGAACGTGGCGGCGTCTGGTCACTCATGCGCGGTTCCCTCCGGCGGTCAGGTCTTCATCATCCTCAGCGAGAACCTCCAGCGAAACGAACTCCGTTCCCAAGCCGCGCTGGATGTCGATATGGCCCTCCGCATCGGTGATGCCTTCGAGGGTGGCGCCATCAGCGCGAGTGATGCGGTAGCGATGGTTCGCTGCGGGTGCGCCGTCCTCCAGCAATACCTGGAAGCGATCATCGAATTTCGCCGAGGAAAAGTTGTTGAGCTCCACGGAAGCACTGCCCGGGCCGAGGAAGAGATGGTCAGCTGCCTTGACGGTGAAATCGCCAGGCAAGCCCAGCTCGATGTTGCCGTCGGCGATCTTCACGTAGGCGCCACCGCAAAGCAGGGTCAGGTGCTCCTTTGCGGTGACGATGATGTGCTCCTGGCTGGCCGAGACATTCACGCTCTGGTCGGCTTCGATACGAATGCTGTTGTTTTGCGCCTGCAGGAGCAGTTCGCCCTGGTGAGCGATGTGGCGCATATCGCCGCTCTGGGCAAAGGTGCCCAGGCCATTGCCGGCGTTGAGCAGCATCTGCTCGCCGGCAGTCAGTTGCAGGTGTTGCTGGGCGGCGGCATCGAGGTGTTCTCCGGCGCCCAAGGCGATGCTGCGTGGGCTGGCCAGGGCGATGCCGGCCGGCGCG
>Ga0180223_1002234_pt1 | contig 12103 bp, 15 predicted proteins | sample eDN5th30CKraftOP_FD_151337 | JGI IMG/M metagenome (GOLD analysis project Ga0180223, IMG submission 151337) | Enriched Organic Plus compost microbial communities from Emeryville, California, USA - eDNA 5th pass 30_C Kraft OP (version 2) (version 2) ...
CGTCGGCCAGGCGCCGCAGGTGGCGGCGACCACGATCGCTTTCTCGTTGAGCAGCTCGAACCGGGCGGCGCTGCCCAGCAGAGCGGTGATCGTCGGAGCTTGCGCGGTTTGGCGCAGCTGCTTGGGGGTGGAGGCTGTCGGCCAGTCGTGGTTGCCGGCGGTGATGACCTTCGTCGCCCCGGGCAGCTGAGCGAGCTGCTGGTAGGCGGCGTGAGCCTGCGGGGCGTGATCGTGATGGCAGATGTCGCCGGGCATCAGCACCACTGCGTCAGGGGAGACCTGCTCCTTCCAGCGCCGCTGGATGGCGGACCACGGGTCCGCGGGGGTTGAGCCGTTGAGCGCCCAGCCGGCGAAGCCGGGCAGATGCAGGTCTGCGATGCCGTAGATCGGGACGGTCACCCGGACATCACCAGGGTTGGGGAACCCATGCGCAAACGCTAGACGGAGCCGTCGGCCATGTCCGGATTCCTGGACCCTGGGACGGACGAATCCGAGCTGTTGGCGGGTTCGCGCTGCGCACCTCAGCCGCACCTAAGCGGCCGGTCCGACATTAGCTGTCAGCTGATACTCGGCCCGGTATCAGCTGACAGCTAATGCGTTGGGCACCGGCTGCTGTGCGCGCGGCGGCGCAACAGGCGGCGATGCGAGCAGCCGATGCTTGGGCCCGAGACTGGGTGCACCGCCCTCCCAGCCTCGGGCCCGAGTGAGACGATCAGAGCTACGTCGACGGCTTGGCGTAGCAGGATGCCGTGCCGTTGAAGTACGCGTAGGCGGCGGTTTGCCCGTTGTTGTTGTTGGTCGCTGCGACGGTCACTGACCAGCTTTGGCCAGGAACCAGTGCGGCGTCGAGAACGCCGTCGCCGCCGTTGATCACGCTCGTAGATACGGGGTCTGCGGACTCCTGCAGCACGGAGACCACTGCTGTGGTGCCCGCGACGGCATACTGGCTGACCTTGCTCACCGCGATGTCCAGATGTACGGAACGGCACGTGTTGTTCGTGACGGTCTTCCATACGTTTGGAACGCCGTCGCTGTCGGACTCCAATCCGATGTAGGAGAACGTGCTGGTCGGTTGCGTCAGCACGCCGGTACCGTTCGTGGCGAAATCCCCGAGCGGGATGGTGCTGTAGGCGCGGACGACGCTGGTCCGGGAAGCCACGGGCTTGCGGTGTCCGCGCAAGTAGGCGACGCGGAACTTCTGCACGCCCATCGGCACCCCGGCCGTGTTGACCGGGCCGCCGGCACCGGAGAGGGCCGCGACGGTCTTCCAGACGTTCTTGGTGCCCATCTGACGTTGCAGCACGACCTTCCCGCCGCCGCCCTTCGGCAGGCCGGAGGCGGTGAACGATCCGGAGATCGGTGCGCCGGCGTCAACGTCGGCGGGCAGTGTGAGCGCGAGGTTCGCCGCGGCGTGAGCTGAGGCGGCGGATCCGAGAACGGCGATGGTCGCCGCGAGAGTTACGAGGGCCTTCCGTGCCATTGCGTCCTTCCTGAGTGATCGAACCGGGCGATCGTACAGGGAGCTTTCACGGTCGGCAACGGGAGAGTTCCTCCCCAGCGAACCTGGCGGCGGCCGGGGCGTGAGCACGACGGAAGGCGTCCGCCCGCCGAAACAGCGGGCGGACGCGGGAACCGTCGATCAGGCGATGATGACGCGAACGTCGTCGGCCCAGTCGTAGATGCGCTCCAGGCACGCGTTGAAGTGATCGCAGGCGGTCAGGGAGCTGTCGTACTCACTCGCGTCGGCGGTGCCGATCTCGGCCATCTCCACGACGATCTCGGAGAACTCGTCGAGGCCGCCCTCCTCGAACTCGGGCTGCCGCATCAGGATCGCGGAGATCCGAGAAGCGACCTTCTGAACCGTCTCGAAGTCGGTGTGGTCCGAAAGGTGCGCTTTGATGCCGACGATCTGACGCTGCCAACCGCGACTTGAGGCGGTGGGCGGGTGAAGCCAGCGGTTCGTGTTTGGGTTGGCGATGGTGGTCACAGGAGTCTCCTGTTGAGTGGGAATAGGACAGTCCACGCTACGCGCGGACGTGACATACCGCCAGGTTATGCGGCGGGAGCGGTGCCGAGCTGGCTAGAGCAGGGCGGCTGCGGCGAGCAGCTGGGAGTAGTCGGACTCGCCGGGGATGTCCTTGCGATGCTGCCACCAGCCGACGAAGTTGGAGTTGCGCCCGGCGGCCAGCTCCTGCGAGGTCATCGGCCGGGCGACATGCTCGGTGGGGGACATGTGCCCGCCGGCGAGCAGCCGCTCGTACAGGGTTATGTCGGCGCTGATGTCGCGGCGGCCGTCATGGGTGAGGTAGGAGACGCGGGCGCAGCGGCCGGTGCTGATCTTGATCAGCTGCTCGATCGGCAGCTGCCGCTCCTCGGGGAGGATCAGCGGAAGATGCCACTGGCCGTAGTCGAGGGGGGTGGGGGTGGAGGCGTCGTAGGCCTCCTTCATCATCACCGCGATCTTCCGCAGCTCCGGCTGCGCGTCCTCATGAGTGCGCAACGCGAAGAAGTTGCTCCATTCGGTTGATGTCACCAGGACGGTGATGTGCGTGTACGGCTCGATCAGACGGTTGGGCAGTTGCTTGTGGGCACCCGCTTTGCTCATCAGCGTCGCGGCCAGCCAAGCGGTCTCGCGGCCGAGAAGCCATGCTGCTTTTGCCCCGAGGAGACGCAGACCGGTGAGTTCCTCCTTGGCTTGCATTCCCGGCTGGTTGGCGCCCCACCAGACCGGCCACACAGGGTCGGAGTGGACCTGCTGGAGCAGCTTCTTCACGGGAATCGCTCGGCTGGACGCAGCGTTGCGGCTGAGTGTCCGATGCGTGAGAAGCTCAGCATGCACCATCCTCGCGTAGGACAGCTCTGCGGTGACCAGCCGGTCGCCGTTCGGGGTTACTGAATCGAGGAGAATGCGGGCGCTGTACGGCACGGTCCACCCTACGTCTCACCGGTGGCGGCCTGCACGATCTCAGCCGCGTCGGAGTCCTCGTGCAGGTCAGGCCATGACGATCTCGCGGGCGGTGTTCCCGCGGGCGACGAAGAACCGCGAGCCGCGCAGACGCTCCCGCTCCATCCATGACAGCAGTGAGATCGCGTCGCGCAGCACCTCACCGATCGGTTTGCCCTTCGCGGCTGCGAGCTGGTTCAGCGTCTGCCAGGCCTCATCGCCGAAGGTGACCTTGATCCGATGCACGCGTTCGGATTGCGCTCCCATACGTTCAACGTACGGGCGGGCAACGGTCTGACGTCAGGGCTTCCAGCGCCAACGCACGATCTTCGTCCCGTTGCGGCAGACCGAGCCGCTGCGATCGGCGGTCGGCCGGCAGGTGAACCCGAACGGGTGTGGCGGCGGGGCCGCTCCCTCAGACCCGGAGAGGTAGTCGTGGGCGATCCGGCGCGCCTTCGTGCAGGCGATCCCGGAGGCGGTGATGTGGTAGGCGCCCATGAAGACCGCGCCGCTCTGCTTGATCTCCATCTTCTTGCATGAGCGCGACGAGGCGGCGCTGGTCGTCGCCGCGCCGAACGCGCCCAGCAGGACAACGGCGGTGATCGCGGACAGGATCCTGAGCATGCGCGCGACCTTACCTGCCGACAGGGGCGGCGTGGGGAGATGCGATCAGCTGAGCGTCTTGACGCCGCACCAGTCCCCGGCGGTGCGCATCGCGGCGGCCGCGGCTGGCATCGGCCGGCGCAGCCGCGGGTCCGTCACGACATGCTGGCTGCCCCAGGTGGCGAGATCGTTCGGCGTCGGCGGCTCCCGCAAGCCCCGGTACCAGGCGCGGAACTCGTCAGGGACGCTTGTTGGCAGTAGGCCGTTGCGGGCGTAGGAGGCCAGGCGGGTCAGCACCACATCCGCTTGCGCTTCGGCGGCCGTCCAGATCGCCTGCTCTGGGCTGTCGAAGTCCTCGGGGTCTTCGCTGCGAGGGTCCCAGTCGAATCCGAGGCGGGCCCAGGCGAGCGCCCCCACGTAGGTGGCGTGCACGCTCGCGCGCGCGACTCCGAGGTCACGGGCGGTGTTCTCGACGTGCTGGAGGTAGCAGCGCATGAACCCGGCCCCGAGGTACTTGTCGGTCGACGTCTGGACGGGCAGGCCCGTCTCCTTGGCGTGCCGGTAGTGGGTCAGGTCGATGTCGGCGAGACGCAGCTCGGCGCGCCCGCACGCGTCCAAGCTGATCCCGAAGATCGCCTGCCCGATCGGTGTCTTCCCGTCGCGGATGACCGTGTAGATCGTCATGCTGCCGCCTTGGAACCCTGGGTTCTGTGTGGTTTCGGCGTCGTAGGGGACGGTGTCGGGAACTCGCACGGTCAGGCCGCTGCGCGGGCAGGTGTAGCCGTCCAGGGCGTTCTTCCACGCGCTAGGGTTCCCGGCGGGCAGCTGCGCGAGGCGCGTCTGCGCGAGCTTCCAGGCGGCGCGGTAGCGGGCGTAGTGGTCCTCGGGAAGCGGTTCGCCGAGCGCTTGCATGATCGCCGGCGTCCTGGAGTAGTAGGGCTGATCCCACAACGCGAACCCGGGCCGGCTCTCGATCCCCGCCGGCAGCCCGTCGGTCGCCGACAGCATCGCCGTGGAGGCTGAGCAGTTCGGATCGTCGCCCTTTCCCATCGGTCTCAGCGTCGCATCACCCGCACACGCCGGCAAGCCGCTTGAGCTGGGCCGAGCGAGAACTTTCCGGTCGGGTCAGAGCAGCTGCTGCTGCTGGCCGGGCTGGCTGGTGGCTTGTGAGGAGCCGAGCTGCGCTGGTTCGGCGGTGACGCCGTCAGCGAGCGGCTGGCACAGCTCGACGACGTCGTCGAGTGTGAGGTCGTCGCGCAGCCACGCCAGCTGACGTTCCAGGTCACTCAGCACCACCGGCGTGCGGTTGCGGATGCGCGCGGCGGCGCCGGCGGCGTCGGTGGTGATGATCGTCGCCGCCGGGACGGTCGTCCCGTCGATCTCCGCGTCGCCGAGCAGGCCGGCCATCGCGAACAGCTCACCGCCGTCCAGGACATGCAGGAACGGCTGCGGGCGGGCGTCCTTGCTTTTCTTCTCCGGGCGCAGCCATTCGTACCAGCCGTCGGCGACGAAGAGCACCCGGCTGGCGTTGTCGGCGGCCAAGCGCTTCCACATCCGGGAGCTGGCAAGCTTGTCGGAGCGGGCGTTCAGCAACGGCCGGTTGTTCTTGGACCACTGCGGCGGCTGCATCCCCCAGCGGACCGCTTCCAACCTGGGGCCGGGGTCGCCGGCTTGGAGGACCGCCACGTTCGTGGTCGGGCGCACTTCACGACGTCCCATCACCTCATCGGCGCGTTCGCCGACGGGGGCCCGCCAGAGCTTCTCAGCGTCGGCGGCGGTGTGCTGAGCGCGGTAGCGACCACACATGCACACCAGGGTAGGAGACCGCTCTGACGCGTTCAGGTGCGCAGGCTCTTGACGCCTTCCCAGTCGACGGAGACCATCGCGGCGGCGCCCGCATGTATGAGGCGCCCGGTCTGCGGATGGGGGGCCTGGTACTCGCGGCCCCATTGGCCGAGATCTCCGGGGGTGGGAGGGACGTTCAGCGAGCTGACCCACGCCCGGAACTCCCGGGGCGCGCGTTCGGGCAGCTCGCCGGCGCGCGCATGTTCTTGGAGGCGGTGGTGCATCCGCTCGGCGGTCTGGGCGGCCATCCTGGCGCGGGCCTGGCTGGCGTCAGGGTGATCGTGACGGCGCGGATCCCAGTCAAAGTCGCGGCGTGACCAGGCGTAGGCGCCTGATCCGACGGCGTGCACGCTCATCCAACCAACGCCGGCCAGAGCCGCCCGGCATTCGACGTGGTCCAGGAAGGCGGTGGCGAACCCGCCGGCGGTGCGGGTGAAGTCACGGTCGCGCGCGGAAGAATGGTCGGGGTGGCGGGTCAGTTCCATCGCGCCGAGACGCAGTTCGGGCCGACCGTGCGGGCCGACCGTCACGTTCAGGCCGATGTCGCCGATCGGCTCTCCATCGTCGAGGATGTCGGCGCTCATGAACAGCCGGCCGAGGAAGTAGCCGGGGTTGTCGCGATCGTCATTGCGCGGGGGGATGGAGACGCGCAGACCGGTGCGCGGACACTGGTAGCCGTCGATCATCTCCCGCCATAGCTGCGGGTCGCCTGCCGGGGTCGCGCGCAGCTCTCCTTCGGGGGTGCGGTCGAACCAGTCATCGGGATGAAGGCGCGCGAGGATCCCGTCGAGGTCGTTGGGGTTGGGCCAGCCGAACACTTCCTCGCAGGCGAACGCGCCGACGGCGGGTGGCAGCTCGGCGGCGGTCATCGCGACCGCGCCGACCACGCAGCTGTTGGGGTCGTCGCCTTTGCCCATGCTCTCAGCGTACGTGGGCGCCAGCTGTCTGCCAAGCGGCCAGCACCGGTTGGAGATAAGGTGCACACAACATGGATTTCAAGACAGCAGAGAAGGTTCTGCGTGAGGCGGCCGGCACCGATGACCGGCTGGATGTGGATCACGCCTACGAGGTGGCCGCCGCGGCGCCCGCTGATGTGCAGGTCGAAGCGCTCCTGCATGACGTGCTGGAAGACACGAGCTGGACGGTGGCGGATCTGCGCGATCGCGGCCTGACGCTCGATCAGGCGGTCGTGCTCAGCCTCCTGAACCGCGAAGATCATCGCGACGTCACGTACATGAACTGGATCCGCCGGATCGCCGAGTACGACGCCAACGACCACGGCCGCAGGGCCCGGCAGGTCAAGCTGGCCGACAACCAGGTCAATCTGAACCGCCCCGCCACCGAGCCACATCACGAGGAGATGAAGGAGCGGCGCTACGGCCGCGCCAACCGGATCCTCGTCGCCGCGATGCGCGAGCGCGGCGAACTGCCCGACTGACCGGGGGCGCCGCACGCCGTCTGCGGTTGCGCGAGTCGGACGGATTGCCGGCGACGACAGCCAACATCGGTGCACCGCGCGTCCGGGCCCATATGTTCACTTGCATATGGGACAGGTCGATGACTACCAGCTCGGCGAAGAAGCCGTAGCGCAGATGCAGGAGGAGCAGGCAGCCAAGGAGCTGGCCCAGCTCAACGAAGAACTGACCGAGCAGCCGCTGGCCGCCACCGGCGAGCTGGACCGCCGCACCGAGATGATCGACGTCACGCAGATCGCCACCGGATTCAACATCCGCCGGGAGCTGCGCAACATCGAAGATCTCGCACGCAGCATCGCGCAGCGCGGCCTGCACACCCCGCTGGAAGTCCGCCCCGCCTTCGATGACGAGAACGGCGACTGGGTGCTGATCTCCGGCCATCGCCGCCTCGCCGCGCTGAACCTGATCGCCGCCGCCAGCGACGACCCGATCTTCGCCCGCTGCGAAATCGTCGACGCTGACGAAGCCGACCATTTCGCGTTGCAGCTGATCGAGAACGACAACGACCCGCTGGAACCCGCCGACTGGGCTCGCGGCATCCGACTGCTGATGAACAAGCACGAGGACTGGACCGCCGCGCAGCTGTCCAAGAGCATCGGCAAGCCGATCGAGTTCACCCGCCGGCATCTGCGCCTGCTGGAACTGTCCGACGAGCTGCGCGCCCGCCTGGAATCCGGGGACCTGTCCTTCAAGGCCGCCGACCTGCTGCGCAAAGCCACCAAGAAGGGCAAGCTCACCGAAGAGGAAGCCGTCGAGAAGGCTGACCTGCTCGCCTCCGGCGAGATGACCGCCGCCGACCTCCAAGCCGAAGTCGCCCCGCCCAAACCCAAGCCCGCCGCCGCTGACGGCGATCTGGGACCGGACCTCGACGACTGGGGCGACGACAGCGACGTGCCGGCGAAGCTGGCGGAGCTGGCTCCCTACCAGAAGCCGGTCGGGCCCGCCGACCGCGGCGTCGACGCGCACCTGGAAGACGCGGCGGACGCGATCCTGTCAGGCAACGACGTGTCCGACATGACGCTGCCCTGGGAGAACACCCCTCTGGGCGAGGAGCCGGCGACGCCCGCTCGCACCCCCGCCTGGACGCAGCTGGACGCCTACCTGCTCGGCCGCGTCCTCAACGAGCTGGCATCCGACGAGCTGCTCGACGAGATCGGCATCGACCGGTTCTCCACCTTCGAGTACGCCGACGAGCTGAACGCCGGCGACCGCGCCGCCACCCTGCGCCGCGTCGCGCAGAAGCTGCTGCGCGCCGACCAGGACGCCCCCGAGCAGTACCACGGCGCGCGCGACGCCGACATCTAGCAGCCACGGCGGCCGATCGACGCACCACGCCAGATGCGTGTCGGTCGGACGCTGATAGGTTGATTGTGCTACCAGGGCGGCGGATGTCGCTCAGCTGCTGTCAGCACAGAGAGGTCCGGTCTAACCACCCGGGCCTCTCGTGCGTACAGGGTCCGCGCGAGCCTCGCCGATAGGCAGCTGTCAGGGGGCGCCGAGCGACCTGCGGGCATGCTGAGACCGGCCCCGCCGCGAAGGCGAGGCCGGCCAGAGCAATCAGATAGCGACCGGCTGCAGCACGAACCGCGAAGCGCGGCCGCGCGTGAGCAGGTTGCGCTCCTGCTGAGCCGCCTGCATCACAGCAGAGCGAGCTTCAACGGAAGCGAACTCGACGAACGAGCTGACGCAGGCGCAATCGAACTTGTCGACCGCGACCTGGATAGCCTTCTCCGCCTGAGCGCGAATGTACTCGCAGTTGAGCATCGAATCCCGCGAAACGCGGGCGATCTGCTCAGCGACCAGAGGCGCCAGCCGGCTCATCAGAACACAACGGGCGTCCGCGGCGTAGGAGTCATCGCAGCGAACCATCTGAACGAGGGACCGATCGATCTGATCATCGGTCACCTGGTTGAGCGAAACCACGGCCTGGCCGGCCGCGACGAAACCACCGACGCACGCGGCGACGATGACAACACCCAAACCCCAACCGTTGATGACGGTCAGAGACAGGCAAGCACAAGCGACGGCGGCGAGAGCCACCTGAGCGACACGCAGACGTGTCTTGCGAGCGGCGCGAGCGCGACGGACGCGATGCTTGGCCTCCAGCAGGATATGACGATCAGACTGATGCATTTGAGCCCCTCCTAGGGGTCGAAAACGAACCTTCGCCCGACCCGCAGACCCTCCGGGACGGGAGCTGAAAGGACCCGGCCGGCTGACATGCGAACCTGACGAACTTGCCTTGACAATCCGAGTGTCGGACCGGGTACCGGCAATCACCAGGTGTTGCGCTCAAACCCGGCCGGTAATCCGCACGCGCTAGACGGGTTCTTGCAGCGCGCCCACGAGCGGGCGTATAACGTGATCGCAGGCCGGACCGCCCTTGCGGAAGCCTGCACCGCGGCGAGCCCAACCCGGGTGACCCCGCACCCCCGCAAGGCATACGAACATGATCGACGGTCTCTACTCAGCCGCCACCGGCATGAACGCCCAGCAGGCGCGCATCGACGCCATCAGCAACGACCTGGCCAACGCCAGCACCACCGGCTACAAGAGCGTCCGCTTCCACTTCAACGATCTGCTCAACCAGCGGATGGGAAACAACAGCGCGCTGACCGACCGCAGCCTCACCGGCGCCGGCGTGCAAGGCAGCCAGGAAGGCCGCAACCTCGCCGACGGCGCCATCCAGCGCACCGACCGCAACCTCGACGTCGCCATCACCGGCCAAGGGCTCCTCGCCGCACGCGACGCACAAGGCCGCACCGTCCTCACCCGCGACGGCAACCTCCAGATCGACGCTCGCGGCCGCCTGGCCACCAGCAACGGGCTGCTGCTGAACCCGCAGATCACCGTTCCCGCCAACGCGGACACCGGCACGCTGAAGATCGCCGCCGACGGCACCGTCACCGCTGACGGGCGCAACCTCGGGCGGATCCGCCTGATGACCGCGCAAGCCCCCGAGCATCTGCGGCCCATCGGCGCCAACGACTTCGTGCAGTCCCCTCAATCGGGGGCGCTGCGCGAGATCCCCCAAGGCGACGTCAGCTTGACGTCCGGGGCCCTAGAGGCTTCCAACGTCGACACCGCGCAGGCGATGAGCGACATGATCGAGTCCCAGCGCGCGTACGACCTGTCGTCGCGTGCGGTACGTACATGGGACGACCTGCTGTCCACCGCCAACCAGATCCGCCGCTGATGATCGACCCGACCGCATCCCTCACCGCCGCCCAACAGACCTCGCTGACGCAGATCGCCCAGGCCGGCAACCGGCCGCCGCGGACAGTCGCTGAGCTGCAAGCGTTCGAGATGACTCTCGCCGACGCGCTCCAGCAGCTGATGTCGCCGACCCTGCCGGCCATCGGCGACGAGGACGCCGACGACGACAGCTCGCAGAGCAGCGCCATCCCCGCTCTGGGTCTGAGCGGCGACCTGCTGAACTTCCAGGTACAGACGGCGCTGGCCAACGCCAAGCAGACGCAGCTGGCCCCACCGGCGCCGGTCGCCGACACCACAACCCCGCCGGCTTCTGCGCCGACGGCGGACGTCACGGGAGGAGCGTCGGTCGATGACTGACATCAACCTCGCACCGGTCCGTGAGCATCTGCAACGCCAGCTGGACAGCGTCAGCTTGCTGCTGAACGCGCTGGACGAGCAGGAGAAAGCGATCCGCCAGCAGGACGTCACCGCGGTCATGGCCGCCACAACCAGCCTGCAAAGCGAGAAGGTCCGCCGTGTCCGCCTCGAACAGGAACGTGAGGTGCTGCTCGGCGGCCTGGCGATCCGCATGGGCTGCGCCCCCGATCAGGTCACCGCCAGCGGTCTGGCCGCCCTGGACCCGGACGGACTCGGCGATGAGGTGAGGCGCATGTCCGAGCAGCTGTCTGACCAGGTCAAGCTGCTGCAGCGCCGCCATCAGACCGTCCAGCACATGCTCGAATCCGAGCTGGCGTTCGTCCATCATCTCCTCAAAGCGCTGAACCCCGCCGACGCGCCCGCCGGCTACGGCCGCGACGGTCAGCAGCCCACCCCACAAGCCCGCCCTAGCGTCAATATCGCCGGCTAGGCGCGCCGCTCGCCGACCAGTCGGGGCGGCGGCTTCAGTTCGAGACGATCGCTAGCGATGATCTGCCGGGCCGCCGCCAGCGACGGCACGCCCCACGCGCCGCCGTTGCCGCAGACCGTCCATTGGCGACCGGACTTCCACCGCTGCACCTCGTAGCGGCCGTCGCGCGTCAGCAGCCGGTTCGGTCCGGCTCGGCGCAGCCGCTCCAGCTCCAACGGGAGCGGGTCGAGGGCCAGGCAGGCGGCGACCGCCTGCAGCGCCTGGCGGCGAGTGGAGGACTCCGCTTCGGTCAGCCCGTGACGGGCCAGCCAGGCCCGCGCCCGATCCCTGTCGGCGTACGCGGTGACGATCCAGCTGATCTCCTGGTAGCGTCGCCACACGACGAGCGGAGTGCCGGCGATCGCCCAATGACGAATGCCTCCGATTCCACGATGCAGCGGAAGCGGTTCATGAGCACACACTATCCCTTACGCGGGGAAGCCGCGGCGTGCGCGGGCTGGCGTGCAACCGCGTCGGGGAAGTAGCGCAAGAACTGGCGTCGGCTCCGCAGCCGATGGCAGGCTGACTTGGAGCCGGCTGGACCTCTGCTGAGGAGGCTGGCAACCTCAACCACGGCCCGCCGGGCCGACAAAGGAAACTCGCGCCCACATGTCTGTCAGCACGTTCGGAGGTCTCAACCTCGCCTTCTCCGGAGTTCGCGTCTCCCAGCGCAACCTGGACATCACCTCCAACAACATCGTCAACGCCGACACCGACGGCTACACCCGCCAGACCACCACCGTGTCGGGCAGCTACGCCAAATCCGGCCTGTACGGCGATCCGCTCGCCGCCCCCAACGGCGTTGATCTGACCGGATACCAACGCATCCGAGACGCACTCACCGACCGCCGCTACTACGACCAGGCCCCCAAGAAAGGCGAAGCGGAAGCCGAGCAGGGCTACCTGTCCCAGGTGGAGCTGTTCTTCAACGAGCCTTCCACCGACGGCGGCGTCAACGCGGTCATCAACTCCTTCTTCAACGGGTTCAAGGAAGCGACCGACAGCCCCACCAGCACCGGCGTGCGGGAGACGATCCTCAACCGCGGCGGAAACCTCGCCACCATCTTCAACGACGCTGCCGCCCACCTGGACAACGCCACCGCCCAGGTCGCCGACGAGCTGACCGTCCGCCTG
>Ga0180223_1002235_pt1 | contig 12089 bp, 10 predicted proteins | sample eDN5th30CKraftOP_FD_151337 | JGI IMG/M metagenome (GOLD analysis project Ga0180223, IMG submission 151337) | Enriched Organic Plus compost microbial communities from Emeryville, California, USA - eDNA 5th pass 30_C Kraft OP (version 2) (version 2) ...
TCGACAAAATCATGACTCAGGATGTGCCCGCCGAACGGCTTGCGGCCGCTCAGATGCGGAAGGCCGGCAGATGCCGCGAAGGCCCGCGTGCGGATGATGGCATTGTGGCCCCAGTAGTTGCTGTCCGGCCCATGCCACCACGCCAGCCCTTCGGCGACAAGCGGTCCGTAAAGCCGCCCGGCAAACTGCTGGAGACGGGCGAACAGGCTCCGTCCTCCGGCGATGACGGGCAACGTCTGGATCAGGCCGACATGCGGGTTCTGCTCCATGGCGGCTGCGAGGCGCACGATGCAGTCGCCGGTCATCACGCTGTCGGCATCCAGCACCAGCATGGCGCCGTAAGCGCCACCAAAGCGCGTCACCCATTCGGCGATATTCCCGGCCTTGCGATCAATGTTGTGCGGCCGCCGCCGATAGAACAGGTTCCTGGCGTTGACCCTCTCCCGCAGCGTCAGAAAAGCCGCCTCCTCCGCGATCCAGACATCCGCATGGGTGGTATCGCTGAGGATGAAGACATCGAATGCATCCATCGCGCCGGTCGCGAGGAGCGACTCATAGGTCGCCTGCAGACCGGCAAAGGCCCGGGACGGCGGCTCATTGTAAGCCGGCATCACGATCGCAACGCGGATGGTGAGACGTGGCGGCGGCGCCCGCATATCAATCCCCAGCACCGTGCGACGCCGCACCATGGCGACGCATCCGGCCAGCGCATTGCTGAAGGAGAAGCCGATCCATGCAAACAGGAGGACGAACAGGCCCAGCACGAGAGCTTCAAGCGCGGTCAGGCCGCCGACATCGAGCACCCGATACATCTCATAGGCTGCGCCCGCCGTGAGAAGGGCCGCGACGCCAAAAACAAAGCCGCGGCGAAGCAAAAGCCTTGCTGGCTGTTCGAGCCTCGGTCCGGAGGGAGCCTCGCGCAGCGACTGGATGGGCATCGCCAGCCGGCTTTCATCCGGCAGCGCGGGCGCGCAATCCGGCAGCGGCGATGTGAATGTCGCTTTGTCGTCGTGCGCCGTCAGGCGGTCCATCGATAGATCCACGTCTCCGCCAGCCGCTCATCTCCACGAACCAGCTCCGCCCGCAATTCGGCCAGATCCACTCCACGCGTCTCGAACATGAACGACAGCCGCAACCCTTCAATATCGGCGTTGGGCTGCAGCACGACGTTTGATATGGCACCGGCGCTCGTTGACACTTTCGCTTCGACGCCATCGAGAGCGAGATTCCGCATCGTCTCTCCGGTGATGTCGAGGACGAAGAGGCGTTGTTGCGCGGTGCCGCCGCATCGCGTGGCGCTGAAACGGCCGATCGGATCACGGTCGAGTCCGTCCCAGTTCCAATGGAGACGGTAGGTGAAATTATACTCGCCCCCTTTCCGGAGCGGCTCCTTCGGGCGCCAGAACGCCACGATGTTATCGTGCACTTCCTGCGGCGTCGGTATCTCCACCAGATGGATGGCGCCCTCGCCCCAATTGCCGATGGGCTCCACCCAAACACTCGGGCGTCTTTCATAACGCGCTTCGAGATCCTGATAATCGAAGAAGGAGCGCTGGCGCTGCAGCAGACCAAAGCCGCGAACGTTGACATCGACGAAGGCGCTGAGTTGAAGCCGGCGTGGATTGGTGAGCGGCCGCCAGATCCGCTCGCCTCTGCCGTTGATGATCGCAAGTCCCTGCGCATCGCAGACAGCCGGACGGAAATCATCGACACCGTCACGATCGTTCGGCCCGAAGAAGAACATGCTGGTGAGCGAGCCAAGACCCGCCTGATCGATATCCACCCGGGGATAGACCGCCATCTCGACCGTCATCGTCGTCGAATCCCCGGGCTGAATCGTGAAGCGATGGACGGCGGACGCGCTGGGACTATCGAGCAGAGCGTGGACGACAATCGAATTGACACCCTGTCGCGGGCGCTCCAGCCAGAAAGCCTTGAAGGCTGGAAATTCCTCGCCGCTTGCATCCCCGGTCTTGATCGACAGCCCCCGGGCCGAGGAGCCATAGACCTGCCCCTTGCCAATCGCGCGAAAATAGCTGGCGCCCTGGAAGACAGCTATTTCATCGAAATAGTCCGGCCGGTTGATCGGCCCGTGCACGCGGAATCCCGAGAAGCCAAGATCGAGCTTGGGGTCCGGCCGCGCGAGGCCGTGTTCAAATCGAAACAGTTCCGGAACGTAGGGATTCTTTTGGGCCTGACCATCGACCACCGTGAAGATATCGATACGATCGCGGAACAGAAAGCCGCGATGCAGCGGCTGGATCTCGAACATGAGGCCCTGGCCACGCCACAATGCACGATCCGTATTGAAGCGGATGTTGCGGTAGTCATCATAGCTGAGCTTGTCCAGTTCGCCCGGCAGGGCCTGATCTCCCCGCTGATACGGCTTGGCCGCCAGATCACGCGCCATCTGACGCACGGTCTGGGCATCAAACCGCGTGACCGCACCTTCCTGCGCCTCGGCCTCATCCAGCATGTCAAACCAGGTTGGCCGGCCCGTCGCCATCGTCAATGGAACGGCGGCGGCGCCAATCAGGAGCTGTCGGCGACGCATGTCTATCTCACTCCCGCTCTGCGCAGCGGTTGAGTCTCTTCTCTCGTCAGCGCAGGGCGCCGATCAGGTTTCCACAGAAAAGCCCCTCGCCGCCGGCGGCCATTGACCGCGGCATCATTGCTCACGGTGTTGAAGACTGCTTTCGGCTGCGGCTGAATGTCAGCCTGCGGCAAGATGTGCGGGGAGCTGAAGTTGAACAGGGGCATTGGGATGGTGGTCATTGCAACCATGACGATGCTGGGCAGGCAGGCGTTGCCCGGGAACACAGAATCACGCGCCGTGTGTAACTTTCAATTGCGGCCTAACGTGGAGGTTCCCATGCGAGAAGTTCCATGACGCTCGCAGGTGAAAGATTGGAACTCGCGGCTTCGGAACCGCGTCTGCTGCGCACAGCATGCGGCCACGCGAAGGAACCTCGAGCATGATCCGTTTCCAGCGGAACGGATCATGCTCGAGTATTCTTCCATCACGGTACGGAATTGCCTGCGCCGGCGCGGAACGTGTCCGGCCGGCGTCTCGCGCAGTCACACGACGGAACTGATCCTGCCAATGTCCAAGTGATGCAATGGCTGATCATCGTGAGCGCTGTCGTCCTGCCGACGACACGGCTCATTCATCACGGCGTCAAAACGCAGCGACCGTTGCAGGCTGTCTTGCAGTCGCAGGCTGTCTTGCAGGTGTGACGATTTCGCTCAGGCTGGCTCGCTTGATGTCGGCGGACGGGCGCGAGACGAACAGCTCGGCGTGGTAGAGCCCCTCCGCCTCCCTGCCGACAGGATCCACGCCGCGCGCGGCCAGCAGACGCAATGTCTCCTCGGCCTCGACTTCATCCTGGAACCGGCGCTGCACAAATGTGGCACCCTCCAGTTGTTCCGTCACCAGGCCATGCCGGTCGGCTGTGTCAGCGATGCTGCTGTAGTCGAACATCCGCAGAACAAAGGACGCGACCCACGGTTTCCTGCCCGCCGGGAAAGCCTTCAGCAACTTCGAGAAGGTCTTTTCCGAGATATAGCCGACCGCACCAGTGGAGACGATCAGGTCGACACTGGAAATGACGGACCTGTCGCGTTCACTCAAAGAGTCGATTTCAAGATCGACGGCCAGTCCCTCTTCGATCAACCCCACTTTGCGGGCATAACCGATCGCCTCGGGAGAACTGTCCAGACCAATGAAGCGAATGTCCTCGCGCGGGGGCCAGCTCACGAAGTAGTGGGAGTCGCAGCCGGCAAGCCGATCGGAACTCAGTGTCTGGAATGATGATTTTGCATAACGGTTGCGCAACTGCTCGATGCTCAAGCCGTACCGCATGACCGCCGAGAGAATGCCGTAGGAACAACCGATATCCAGGATGGTGATCGGACGGCCTTTTAACCGAATGAGATGATCGGCCAGTTGAAGAAGCACAGGTCCTGCAATCTCCGGGATAATATAGCCCAGACCGCCCAAGACCCCAAAATAACCGCGCGGATCTTTTGCTCTGTAGATGTTGTTAAAGTCAGCCTTGATGGCGTTGGCGGACGAAAAACACACATTTTCAGAAATAGCCTCCATCGGCCCTCCTTTCGATGACAATCAAAGCATAGCTGCCGACGTGCAGCTACCTGCTTCGATAGGGAAGATTGTACCATATCTGGAAGTGTAAGGATTTTATAAATTTGCCTCGTCGTCCGTTCTCAAGCGATAGCCGATTCCCGGCTCGGTCAGTATCAACACAGGCGCGCTGGAATCCGCTTCAAGCTTTTGCCGGATTTGCCCGATATAGACTCGCACGAACTGGGTATCGGTGATGGTGCCTCCCCAGCCGGCCGCGAGCAGCTGCTGGTGCGTGACCACTTGGCCCGCATGACGGGCGAGACAACAGAGAAGTTCATACTCCTTGCGCGTGAGGCTCACCTCCTGGCCCAGCACTTTCACCAACCGGCGTTCAAAGTCGACTTCGAGTCCATGCCCTGAATAGGTCGAGGCGCCGCGGCCGCGGCGTTCCGCATGCCGCAACGCCGTTCGCAGCCGCGCCTGCAACTCGCCCATATGGAACGGCTTGGTGATGTAATCATCGGCGCCGAGATCGAGGGCTGCGATACGCTCCTCCTCATCGTGCCGGGCCGACAGCACCACGACCGGCGCTTCAGTCCATTCCCGCAACGACTGGATGACCTGCTTGCCATCCATATCGGGCAAGCCGAGATCCAGCACGATGACATCGGGGGCCGCTTGCGCGACTGATTGCAGCGCCGCAGCCGCTGTGGTCGCCGTGGTCACCTTGAGGCCGGAGGTGACGAGCGTCGATTTGAGCACACGCAGGATCGGCGGCTCATCGTCGATCACCAGCACATGCGGATTTGAATCCGTCACTCGTTGACCTCCATGGCTTGTCGGGCAGGCAGCCGGATCACGAAGCGTGCGCCGCGCCCTTCCCACACTGGACTCTCAACGTCAATTCGCCCGCCGAACGCCTCCACGACGCCCTTTGTCACCGCAAGTCCAAGACCGACTCCACCGTCATGGCCCCGGTCCGCCTGTCCACGAAAGAATTTGTCGAAGATCTGCAGCCGCTCCTTGGCGCTGACGCCGGGTCCCTGATCGGCGATGGCAAGCACCGCCTCGCCATTCTCGAGCGACACGCTGGCGCGAATAACGGAACCGGGAGGACTGAATTCGGCAGCGTTTTCGAGGATGTTCAGCAATGCCTGCTCGATCAGCACAGGATCGACCGAGATCATGACGTGGGAGGCGGTGAAGACCCGCTCGATCCGCCGGCCCGCCAGCCTGCGCCGCGAGTGTTCGAGAGCGGAGGTCATGGCTTCCACCGGATCCACCAGCACGCGCTTGAGATCGAGAGCTCCGGATTCCAGACGCGTCATGTCGAGCAGATTGGCGACGTAACGGTTCAGGCGTTCGGCTTGTTCCTGGATCGTGTTCAGCAATTCACGCCGCGTCGCCACATCGAATCGGGAATCATATTCGGCGAGGCTCGAAGCCGAAGCCAGAATGGTCGCAATCGGCGTGCGCAGGTCATGCGACAGCGACGACAGCAGGGTTGTGCGCAGGCCTTCCCGGTCAGCGACAAGGCGGGCTTCAGACACATCTTCAGCCAGGCTCGCGCGATCGAGCGCAATGGCGCCAAGCTGCAGCAAGGCCTCCAGCCAGTCGCGCGAGGCAGGCGTCACGGCGTTTCGATCAGCCCAGACCGCGGCCAGCCCAACATCGCCCCGCACCGTCCTCAATCCCCGGAAATCCGCCGTGATCCCGGACAATACAGGGGACTTCAGATTCGCCGCCGGCCCCACGCCGGCCGCAGTTGCAGCCTCGGTCGCAGCCAGCAACTGCTGCTCATCCGCGGCTGCCGACCAGATCGCCGCCTCAACATTGCCGCCCGACTTCAAGTGGTGCGCAAGGCTCTGCGCGACATCCGGAACCGTCGTCGCGGCGGAGAGATCACGGCTTGCAGCGAGCAGTGTCGTCAGGCGGCGCAGTTGGTCATTGATGGCATTGGCGTGATCACTGAGCTGACCGGCCATGGCCCCGACCACAAGAGCAGCCGTCAGGAAGCCGGCCACCGCGATCAAGGAAACCGGCTCGAACTTGAAGGCCAGGGGCGGCGCGACCACAAAGAAATTGTAGGAGAGGAAGGCCACGACCGCCGCCGCCAGAGCGGGCCGCAGTCCATACCAGACACCGGAGAGTACGATCGCGACGATGAAAGGCAACGACAGGTTTCGCGGCGCAAGCCACCACACCGTGGCAACGCTGATGAGAGTTGCCACGAACACCAACAGCATCGCGACAAGATAGGGATTCGGCCCCGCGCGGAATGTCGGCACGGGATGTGCGGTGATGCCGAGGATGTCCTCGTTCACGCGCTTCATTGGACGGCTTCCTGTTTCCACCGCCCGCAACAGTCATCGCTGTGGACTTTCAAAGCTCCCCCCTTTGCTCGACCACGCAGGAACCTCCACATGTCAAACAACGCTGAGGCATCGGTCACCCCATTTGACCAGCCGAGGTCGTGTCCAGGCACAGTCGCTGTGCATGGAAGGACAACGTCAAGCCCGCGCGAAGAAGGACGCTCACAGACATGAGACGCCCCAGGTGAAGGCCTGCCTTATAAAGCACAGGATCAGCGGACCTATCAAACCAGCAGGCGTCGGGAGCGGGACGGCCCCAGCCAATTGGGCCCAATAAGCTGACAGGCGCCGACAGGAGGTCGCAAGCAGACCGGGCCGCGACAGTCCTTCATGGCCGTGGTCAAGTGCGGACGGGAGCGAATCGATATCGTCAAACGGCGCGACGTGCTGACGCCACAGGCATCGATCCGCGAGCGGCCATCGGGATTCGATTTCAGGGCAAGAACCGGAGTTTGGCTCATTCAGGCCGGGCGTAGTCCCTCGCTCAGGTCATCGAGCGATGTCGATGATCCTCATGAAACAGTTCAAGAGGAGCATGCCAATGAGCAAGGAAGACGATAACAAGGCCGTCGTCGGCCGCTGGTTCACCGAATTCTGGGGCAAGGATGTCAATCTCGGAGTTGTCGATGAGATCGCGGCGCCGGACATGCTGCTCAGATACTCGCTGCATGAACCCCGCCGCGGCCGCGACGACATCAAGGCGTTCATGACGGATTTCCGCGCCGCATTCCCCGATCTCAATTTCTGGGGCACGGCGGACCTCATCGCCGAGGGCGACTATGTCGTCGGTCAGTGGGACGGTGGCGGCACCCATACTGGTCCGGCCTTCAATGATTTTCTGATCGGCGGTCTTCCGGCTGCGACCGGCCGCAAGATGCGCTTCACCGGCACCACGGTGCTGAAAGTGGTCGATGGCAGGATCGTCCAGGAGACCGGCCTCGACGATGGCGTGACCGCGCTGATCCAGCTTGGGCTGATCAAGGCTGCCTGATCAAAGCGCTATGAGCCACATCGGCCAAAGGTGGCGGCCTGTTCCGATCGTCGACTGAGGTCCGCGCCCCTGCGGGCCTCAGTCGCCTTTCGGAGGGCCATCGAGACCCATCATCGATATTGGATTGCACGGCAAGAAACGGAGCATCCCGCATCCGGTGACGCAATAAGTTCCTGATCGCAAAATTGATGTCGAAACGGGATATCGCTCACAATGCTGGCTCCAGACGAGGACCAAACAGCGCCGCCCGCCGAGGGCAAGCTCATGCTGAGCCTTCCCGAGACCCGCCGTCTGGAAGGATTCAGCGACGCGGCTTTCTCGATCATCATCACGCTGCTCGTTCTGGAAATCCATCGTCCGAACGCCGCGCCGGGACGGTTGGGAGACGAACTCCTGATGGAGTGGTCTTCCTATCTGGCATATGCGGTGGCGTTCATTTACGTCGGGGTCATCTGGCTCAACCATCATTATATGTTCGAGCGCCTCTGCAAGGTGGATCTGACCCTCAACTGGATCAATCTTGGCATCATCGGCACGGCCGCTCTGATTCCGTTTCCGACCGGCGTGCTCGCGGGCGCCTTCCGCGACGGTGACCTGACGGATCAGAAGGCGGCTGTGGTGCTCTACGCCCTGATAGCCGGGCTGATGTCAGCGGCATGGCTGCCCGTCTTTCCGCATTTGTACCGTCACCCTCAGCTCGTGAAGCCGCATCTGCCGGTGACCTTCTTTGCGTCCCAGGTGCTGCGGCCGGCGATCGGCATCCTGCTTTATATCGTCGCTGCGGTGATTGGCTGGTTTGTCCACCCACTTCCTGCGGTTGGACTCTTCATATTCGTTGTCGGCTATTATGCCTGGACCAGCCAGGGCATCCATTCGGACCAATGAAGAACTCGCGGTTCCGCTCTCATCCGGTCGGGAGCAGGCGCTATCGGATTTGAAAGCAAGGAGCGGAGTGTGCCTGACTGCCGGTTGGCAGCATTGTCAGTCAGCACCATATGAGAGATGTGAGATGACAATGTCCGCTGCGCCCCTGAAACCCACGCCGTCCGTGGCGGATGACCCGCGATGGACGCGCATTGTCGCGCGTGACAAGGCGGCCGACGGCCACTTCTGGTATTCGGTCTCGACGACAGGCGTCTATTGCCGGCCGTCATGCCCCTCGCGCATCGCCAATCCCGGGAACGTCCAGCTCCACGACACGCTGGAGAGCGCCAGGGCGACCGGTTTCCGGCCCTGCAAGCGCTGCAACCCGGACGGTCCCTCAGTCGAAGCCGGGAATGCGGCTCTGGTCGCCAAGGCATGCCGGATCATCGAGGAGAGCGAGGAAGAGCCTTCGCTGGACGAACTGGCCGAAGAGATCGGCCGCAGCCCCAGCTATTTTCATCGCCTGTTCAAGGCCACCATCGGGCTGACGCCGAAGGACTATGCCGCCGCCCATCGCGCAAGGAAGGTCCGCCAGGGGCTGGCCGCCGGCAATACCGTCACCGAGGCGATCTACGATGCGGGCTTCAATTCCAGCGGACGCTTCTATGAGAAGTCGACGGACATGCTCGGCATGACGCCGTCGCAATACCGCTCCGGAGGCACCAACGAGGATATCAGGTTCGCCGTCGGGCAGACGTCTCTCGGGGCCATCCTCGTCGCCTCCAGCAAGAAAGGCGTCGCCGCGATCCTGCTCGGGGACGATCCCGATGCGCTCGTCCGCAATCTCCAGGACCGCTTCCCGAAGGCGCATCTCATTGGCGCCGACCCCGACTATGAGGCGCTGGTCGCGCGGGTTGTCGGCTTCGTCGAATCCCCCCGGATCGGCCTTGATCTTCCCCTCGATGTGCGTGGCACCGTCTTTCAGCAACGGGTGTGGCAGGCGCTGCGCAACATTCGCGCCGGCGAGACGGTTTGCTATGCCGAGATTGCGCGGCGGATTGGATCTCCGCAGGCGGCCCGCGCCGTGGCCGGGGCATGCGCGGCGAACAATCTCGCCATCGCCATTCCCTGCCATCGCGTGATCCGCAATGACGGCGCGCTCTCGGGATATGCCTGGGGCGTCGAGCGCAAGCGCGCGCTGCTCGACCGGGAAGCAGCGCAGCAGGCGTGATCCCACCATGCCCGATTTGTTTGAACACATGGCGCCTCTCGACCCACCGCGAGAGATCATGGCGGAAGGAGCCGTGCTGTTGCGCGGCGTCGCGCTCCGGTTCGAGACGGAACTCCTGGCGGCGCTGAACGATATCACCGCGCAATCACCGTTCCGGCACATGGTCACGCCGGGCGGATATAGGATGTCCGTCGCCATGACCAATTGCGGCGCAGTGGGATGGGTCACCGATCGGACAGGGTATCGTTACGACCCGGTGGACCCCGCGACAGGTCATCCGTGGCCGCCGATGCCGGACTGTTTCCTCGATCTGGCGGTGACGGCTGCGGCCGAGGCCGGCTATCCGGCGTTCCGTCCCGATGGATGCCTGATCAACCGCTACGCGCCCGGCGCGCGCCTGTCGCTTCACCAGGACAAGGACGAGCACGACTACAAAAACCCCATCGTCTCGGTATCGCTGGGCCTGCCGGCGACATTCCAGTTCGGCGGCCTCAAGCGCACGGACCCGGTGCGGAAGTTCGCGCTCAGGCATGGCGACGTCGCCGTCTGGGGCGGCCCGTCGCGGCTGCGCTATCACGGCGTGTCGGAGTTGAAGGACGGCGATCATGAGACCGTCGGACGCATGCGCATCAACCTGACATTCCGGCATGCGCTGTAGGGGACGAACCCTTTTTCGCTCAAAACATATGTCTTCTTCGCAGAAACGAAACGACCGATGACGGGTGCGCCGCGCGGCCTCGCATCAGACGTTTGTTCCCGCCGTGAAGAAACAAACAACTTGCCGATTTGACAGCAAGGACCGGAGTTCAGAACCGCGAGCCGCCAACTAGTTTCGATCATGAGGACAGATCAAGGAGAGAAGCCAATGAACCTCATGATTTCCGAAACCGCCTTGCACCCGACACTTGCAGCACCGACCGGTGCGGCTGTCGATGTCATCTTCCATGCGGTCGGCGCATGCGCTTTGGGCCAGGTGCTTGTCGCCCGCAGCGCCGCAGGCGTCTGCGCCATCCTGATCGGTGGCGATCCGGATGAGCTGGCAGCGGACCTCGCCGCCCGCTTCCCCAAGTCCACGCTCGTCGCCAGCGCGCCCATCCTCCGCGATGATCTGGCGAGAGTGATCCGCTTCGTGGACAAACCCGCCGAAGGGCTTCATCTTCGGCTCGACATGCGCGGGACGCCGTTCCAGTGCCGTGTGTGGGAGCGGCTTCGCACGATCCGCGTCGGCCGGACGGTGACCTATACGGAGCTGGCCCGCTGGATCAGCCCCTTCGCCTCGCCCCGCGCGGTCGGCAGCGCCTGTGCGGCCAATCCGATCGCGCTGGCCATTCCCTGCCACCGCGCCGTCCGCACCGACGGCAGCCTGGCCGGTTATCGCTGGGGCATCGCGCGCAAACGCGAAATGATCAGAAGGGAGGCCATGGCATGAAGCCGCGTTTGTCCACGATCCCGCCGGTCTCTGCGGCGCTGTCCGCGGAGGCGCGGGTTGCCGCCTATGACTGGCAGGCGCTCGCAGGTGAGCTCGACAGCTACGGCTGCGCTGTCCTGCCGAAGCTCCTGTCGCCGGAGGATTGCCGCGCCATCGCGGCCCTCTATCCCGACGAGAGCCATTTCCGCAGCCGCGTCGTCATGGCGCGGCATGGCTTCGGCAAGGGCGAGTACCGCTATTTCAAATATCCGCTCCCCGACCTCATCGGCGGCTTGCGAACGGCGCTCTATCCGCATCTCGCCGGCCTCGCCAATGCATGGAACAGCCGGATGGGGCTCGCCGAGCGTTATCCCGACGACCACGCTGCGTTCCTCAAGCGATGCCACGACGCCGGCCAGACCCGCCCAACGCCCCTGCTGCTCCAATATGTCCCGGGTGATTTCAACTGCCTTCATCAGGATCTCTATGGCGATCTCGCATTCCCGATCCAGGTCGCGATTCTTCTCTCGGAGCCCGTCACAGATTTCACAGGCGGCGAGTTCGTGCTGACCGAACAGCGGCCGCGCATGCAAAGCCGCGCCGAGGTCGTGCCGCTGCGCCAGGGCGATGCGGTGGCCTTCGCGGTCCATAACCGGCCGGTGCAGGGCACAAAGGGCAACTACCGCGTGAACCTCCGCCACGGGGTGAGCCGCGTCCGCTCCGGCATGCGGCATACCGTCGGGATCATCTTCCACGACGCGACCTAGCGCATTGATCGGATCAATCGAGACGCCTTGGATTCATTTTGTTGGATCGCATGCTCTGCGGAAAGCCGGTGTCCGCTTGTCCGGACCATGCTCTGCAGGTGCGCCTATGTTGTTTCTTTGATTTGAAAGCAAGGATCGGATCGGCTGCCCCATCGCCGAAGTTTATCTTCCTCGCACAGACACATTCGAAGGAATCGACGATGCGCGAAATCATCCGCTTTGCATGGGGGATCAGCACCCTTGGCGATGTCATGGTGGCCATGTCCGATCGGGGACTTGTCGCGGTGGACTTCAGCTCAAACCATTCCGCGACGGAGGAGGCGCTCCGCGTCCGTTTTCCCGAGGCCGATGTCATTGCCAGTCCGCAGG
>Ga0180223_1002240_pt1 | contig 12079 bp, 22 predicted proteins | sample eDN5th30CKraftOP_FD_151337 | JGI IMG/M metagenome (GOLD analysis project Ga0180223, IMG submission 151337) | Enriched Organic Plus compost microbial communities from Emeryville, California, USA - eDNA 5th pass 30_C Kraft OP (version 2) (version 2) ...
CCGTCTTCTTTGTAATCAGGCCGCCTTGCTGGAAAGCCAGGATAAGCTGGCCGGCAGCGTCAGAGAGCGAACCCGCCGCGAAATCCTTGAATACCGAGACCTTGCCGCCCTCGCCCAACTTGGCCCAGTCCGCCACGAACTGAAGGCACTGGTCCAGAGAGTCCTCGAAGGCCTCGACAATGCGCTGCAGCTCCGATTTGTTGGCCTCGGCGTCGTTGTTGGCCTCCGTGGCCGTGCGATTCCCAGGCTGGGCGATCAGAAGCTCGGCGCCGGTCTGAATCATCTGCTCTTGCAGTTTATCCAACGATGCTTCGCCGGCCGCGATGGCGGCGCCGCTGTGCTCAACGAACTTTAGGTCAGCGTCCTGAGGCAGCCTCACCGCGCTCGATGCGCCAACGGTCATGCTTGTCTCTGACTCTGCGCCGATCATTGCCAGAATAGGCACTCTGGCAATGTGCAAAATGGTGTCTTGGTCGCTTTGGCTCTGCCAGTGCTTGACGTTCAGGTAAGCCAAGTCCATGAGCGGCGAAACGCCCATCATGAAGCCCATGCGCCGGCCATAAAACGGCACGAACGGGATTTCAGCCAGGCTAGTCGTGCCGCTTTCGACCATCACGTATTCGCCCTTCTCGCCCTTCTGCCAAAGTTCCCAGGCGCCAGGGGTCAGAACGCGGACGCGCTCAACCGTCTTGACGCCGTACTCGCCATCGTCTTCTTCTGCCGATTCAGCCAGGCGCAGCTGAGTAAGCTTCATGACACCATCGACTCGCTTGGCCTTCCAGCCCAGGATTTGGTTGTGCTCGATCTTCACGAGGTACGGGCGCGCACCGATCTGACGCTCTTCGGCCAGCGTGCGAACAGGCCCCACACGCGGGTAGTCGACCAGCACACCGGCTAGGCCGTAGCCCAGTACCTCTTCCATCATTTCGGAGGCGAAGGTATGCAGGTTTCGCCCCTCAAGGTCGCAGTCCTGCATCCACTCGACAATCTGCGCTGGAACGTCGTCCCCCAGCGTCAGGGCTTTGGCAAAGGGCTTTCCAGCCATGACCCCAAGGGTACGCCCGAAAGCCGGAAAGAGCGTAGCTGTCTCTTTGCGGGTCTTATAGCTGTCGGCCTCTTCGTTTGGCCATTTGGGCAGATACGTTTCGCCCGCATCGCGCATGGCCTGCGTGCCGCCCAGCAAGGCAGCAGCAATGGGCCAGTTGCGGCTCATCGCGACGACCTTCGGGCTTTGCTCGTTAACTTTCAAGGCCATGGGCTTACATTCTCAATGGGGTGACGGTAGCCGCGCGCTTCACAATCGGCCAGCGGTTCACAAGGAAATACCCTTGCGCATCATTCGGGTGGTCGTGTCCGGTCGTTTTGTCCGGCTCGCCGTTCTTGTCGTAGGCCTGCTGCTCGAGCGCTTCAGTCAGAACGGGACAGCGGTCCGTGTTCACCTTCCAGCGCCGCTCGCCCTTGTCGTTCAGGATCATGGCGTTAACGGCGTTAACTCGGTCCCTCACTGCTGGGTTACGCGTATCGGCGCGGATCGTGAAGCCTTTCTGCTTCAGAATCGACAGATCAGACTCAGCCGCGTTCTTGCTGCTGGTGTTCTGGCCGCTGGCATCCGGGTAGATCGTCACGGCATGGCCCTTGTCTTTGAATCGCTCCTTGAGCATTCGCGCCATCGTGGGCGTGTCGCGCACTTGGGTCAGTTCGCCTACCGTAATCGGCAGATCGTCCCGAATCACGTTGATCGTGGCAGTCATGTTCAACACGTTGAAGTCCAGGCCCACGTGCAGCGGCTCGTTCTCTGCCTCGACCGCGCTTGAGTGATTCAGGCGCCGGTCAAAGTTGGGGTAGACGCTGCCGCTGGCCAGGTTGACGAACTGGCCCCGCAAATATGCTTCGATCAGCTGCGGAGGGTAGGACTCCCGCAGCGAGTCGATGTAGTCGTCAGGTAGATTCGCCTCGTTGTCGTAGGTGCTGGCGTGGATCAGGCCGTACAGGTCGTTCAGTGCCGGCTTGTCCCGCAGCAGCTTCACAAACTGCTGGTAGACGAACTTGAAGCCTTCGGGCGTCGTCGTGACGTCGATACCGTTCTTCAGCCCGTCAACCTTGTACCTCATCCGGGCGATAATCTTGCGCCAGGCCGTGGCGGCCTTGTCAGCCTTCATCACGTCCAGTTCGTCGATCAGCGCCTTGCCGATCTTGAAGCCGACGATTTCCCCGGGCTTTTCCATAGACCGGCATAAGATCGTGCCGCGGTACTGGCGCCCAGCGAAAAGGTGAACTTCCTTATTCGTTTCGTGAATCTTGGTGCGCAAACCCCAATCGTGGGCGACTTCCTCAATCGTCGGGTAGAAAATGTCACGTATCTGGGGGTATGTTGGCGCAAAGTAGCCGGCGTTGACCTTGGGCCACTCCCAGGCATGCTGACACAGCGCGCCGCCGCCTACCCATGTCTTCCCGCTACCGAAGCCCGCAACGAACGCCCTGAATTTATGAGGCAGCGCCAGGAACTCAGCCTGAGGCCGGTTTAGGGTCGGGTTGATCGTCGTCACGGATGCGGGCGTCCTTGACGCTAATTTCTACCTTCACGGGCAATACGCTTCCCTCTCCATCGTCTGGCTCTGGCTTATCGCGCCACAAATCCGGCCGGCGATTCTTCAGCCAAAAGATCATGCTCGTCGGATCGGGCGGGTAGTGCTTCGTGATAGGGGTGATGGTCACCAGGCCCTGGTAATTGCTGATATGCACGTCCGGATGGCTATAGCCGATGGCCCTCTGAAATAGCTTGTCAGCCACCTGAGCGTCAGCCAACTGCTTGCCCTCTTTTAGGGCATGAAGAAACGCCGGATGCGCACCCTTCCAGGCGTTAATAGTCCGCTCAGTAACCCCGAAGAACTCCGCGAGTTCCTTATCGGTAGCGCCCAGACGGCATAGCTGCACCGCCTGTTCTGCAAACTCGGCTTTGTATCGTGAAGGTCTGGCCATAATGCGCCTTTGGGACGCCTATGGCGCACTCCTTTGTTTGGGCGATAAAAACCGGCTGGCTGGGCAGCAATTGGTTTGTTACGTATAGTAGCAAGCTCGCATCTCTTCGGAATCGATAGAATGGACCTTACCTACGAGAAAAAACGACGAAACTTGATGATCTCCGCATCCGCCGTCGTTGCCGCGGCGTTCCTTCAGCTTGATCGGCCTGGTGTGTTGCTGACTGCAGTGATAGGCCAATCGACCATACCTGCTGCATGGAGGGTATGGTTCGTTGTCTTGCTTGTGCTGGTATACCAAGTATGGCGTCTTGCCACTGATAAGAAAACGAAGGAGATACGCAAGGCAGCAAGCGATTTTTATCGAGGCCAATGGAGCGATATCTCCCGTAGAAAGCTCATCAGGTTAGCCTTTAAGCAGCTTCGAAATGAACGCACCCAAGACACAGGCGAGCGACGCGACGCTAGCAGTTTGAATATCAACGATCACGATCGCAAGCACCTATCATTAAGCCTGCATGAGCAGAGTGAATCAGGGCAGATTCTATCCATCACCGATCTAATGCAGAAGGAAACGCCGCTAACTTTCAGCGTGTTTATCCGCGCGGCTGGCGATAAAAGTAATCTGCCAAGAGCTACGAAGATCGGTGAGCTTGCCCTAAAGCACCCGCCTTCCCCCCTTCACAAAGCTTTATGGAAATTACGGGCCTTAGGTGCGACTTGGGTACACAGCTCGGACTCTCAGGACCTGCTTGTTCCAATGGGCTTATCCGCCCTGGCGATAATATGGTGCGCGTTGGAAATCATCAGCTCCCTCACCCCTTTGCAGCATTGGACCTAACTTACGCCTCATCCATCCCCACCCAGCCCGGTAGCTGAACGGGTCCATTTCCTTGAGCGCCAGCGCTTGGCGTCGGGCCGCCTGCCAGTTCTTTGCCTCGATCACCGCCAATACGTCACCGTGCGGCTCATCGTCGAGGATGACGCGCCTGTCGGCGTCACAGACAGACAGGCAGAAGAGCATGTCAGCCATCCCATCCTTCAATTGAAGCATCGGTATCCATGCGCCACGCTCAAAAAGGAACGGCCCCACCGTCAACAGACAGCAGACAGCAGAGCCGCGAGGTGCCGTGAGGGAACACAGCAGGAGGAGACACGGGCGCAACAAAGCAGAAAGCCCCGCACATGGCGAGGCTCGAAAACTCAGGGCGCAAGAGCCCTGCCGATATTGTGGCACTTCTCGTGGCACTTGTGGGAAAGTTCATGTGGCACTTTTTGCCAGGCGTAGGTGGCGAACCCTCCCCGGTAGGCCGCCGGCTCCACTGCCACGCTCCCATTGTCAGCCAGTGACTCGAGTACTCGCAGCACGCCATTACGAACACGTTGCCGGTCTGCTCCCTGCGCATTCGGCGCCACATACCTGACAATGTCGGCCATCCGAAACTGCCGGCCAGGGTATGGCGCCAGTAAGTCAATCACCTCGTGCGCATACTTCACAGCAGTTTCCTCCCGACCGCATCCTTGAAAAATCCCAGGTAAAGCTTGTACTCGTGCTCTGTGAGCCACACGCCAGTGACCTGACCTATCCAGCGCCGGGCGGACTCCTGGCGCGCCCGAGCGTGTAACTCCCCGAACATTGCGTTCTTCTGCGGATATTCGGCGGTGATTACCATCCCTTCGTGGTGCGGTAGGCTGCGGTGCATTTCGTCCACGATCTGCGCATGCTCGTGATTGATCGGGCGGTGATCGTCCTCCCATGACACATAGGGCGTCATATTCCCTACCGTCTCGCCCGACCAGCACCAGCGGGCCCAGTTCCAGAGAAGATCGTCGGCGGTCATCTCACGCATCAGCGCTTCCTCCCGTTGCTAAGCATGTATTTGCTGTACTGGTTGTAGTTGCCTGTACCTTTGAGGGTCTTAACCGGCGGCTGAGCGGCCTGGATGTCCGCGAGTCGCGGATGCTGTAGTGACTGGGCGATCCCGGTCCTCTGTTCTGCTTTCTGAGCCATCAGAACTCCTCCCTGATCCAGCCGCCGCCGTCTTTCTTTGGCCGGACCTTCAACGCGACGAAGCTGAATGGGTACATGTCAGCCGCCACCTTGATCTTGACGCGGGCATCGTCCTGCCAGAAACCTTTCACTTCGTGCAGCTCTATCTGGCCATCAGGCATCATCACCGCGAAGTCAGGCGTGTAGAACGTGTTGTCTGCAAGGCGAAACTTCATGCCCTCGAACTTGTGCCAAAGGATGCCACCCAGGGCCTGAAGCTGCGACAGATGAGTGGCGTAGGCCTGCTCGGTTCTGTTCATCTGTCCGGCTTTGAGCCTGCCCAGGGCCTGGGTTCGTTGTAACGCTGTCATGCCCCTCATGCTCCAGAGATCTCCTGCATAAATCGTTTTTGCTCCCAACCCATCCACGAGCGGCGCTTGTCCCTCGTATCGGCATCAGCTTCATCGAATTTGGCGCAAGTTCTCGGAAACAACGCGCTTTCGAATGCGCTGCGCCGGGGCTCGAACGCGCAGTGGCCGTAGCCCCGTTTCGCCATTAGGCCGGCATCGCGCAGGCTGAAGTGTTGGCAGTCGATGCATTGGACGGTCATGCGACCTCCAGTTCGAGCGCACGTCTGGCCATAGCGACGACAGCTGGCGAGAATCCCTTAGGCTTGGCCAGAATCTTGTGCGCCCATGCTTTCTGATCGGACTTATTGGGCATGATCGCCTTTTCGGCCAACTGTTCCACGCGCTTTCGGCCTTCCTCGTTGCTGACGATATCCTGGCCGGGTGCCGGCAGGGCCGGGGCTGGATTCGGTACATCTGCCCAACTGCCAAGTGCGAGCTGGTCCGCTAGCGCCTTCTTCCAGCGAGACTCCATGTTCTGGTAGGAAGCGCTCAGCAGGTCGTGCTGGCCCACCATGACAGCAGCGTGGTAGATGGCCGGATGGCTCCAATGGCCCTTATTTCCCTTGCGGCGCTCTTGCATGCCACGCACGGCTTCGAAGAAGGCCACGTCCGGCTCAAGATTCGGCCGGCAGGCCCGCAGGAACTCGGTCAGACTTGGTGGCCAGTCGAACATGCGACGGCAGTTCTTGATGCCCAGCGCAACATCATTGGGCGTGATGCCCTCGTCGTCAAAGGCTTCGGCCCATGCATCCTTCCAGTCTTCAATCGCCTGCTGATCGCGGAAGTTGGCTCGCCATTTGTTGGGATATGTCCCATTGAGCCTGTTGAAAAGGTGGTCGATCATGGACACACCATCAAGCTTGGGATGGGGAGTCAACCAGACGCTGGCCGGTTCAAACGTCGATAACATCTGTGCCTCCTTGGGTGGCCTGCTGACGGCTTATGCGGTTTCGGTTCACGTAGGCCAGAGGATCAAATCCCCGGGCAGATGGCGGCGGTGGCTCTCGGCCAGAGGGAAGCCCGTCCTCCCAGCGTTCTTGGCGAAGGTAGGTCAGCGGGGCCGGCTCATAGCCATCCAGCCACTGGCGCGTAGTGGCCATGGCCTTGACGTGGGAAATAATCTCGTCGGCGACAGCATCCAGCGCCCTGGCCTTCCATAGCTGGGCGCATTTAGCCTTTGCAACGCGGCGGGGTGTGTTGGGGTAAGCAGACCAGAACGACTCAAAGTGCGGTGATTTCGCACGCTCGCGCTTTGATGGTTCTTTGATGGTTAATGATGGTTCTTGATGGTTATATGCGGGTGCAAAAGCTTTGCACCCTTTCATGTCGTCGTTTGCACCCTTTATGTCGTCAGTTGCACCCTTTTCTGCTTCGTTTTGCACCCTTTTTAGCTGCGCAAAATCTGCACCCTTTAGCCATTCGGGGTTGATCCGGTATTCGTTGGGCTGCCCACGCCCACCGTTTCCAGCGCTCACCAAAATCAGCCAACCAGCGTCCTCCATGCGGCGTAGTTGGTATTGAACGGCACGGACGGATTGACGCGTCTTCTCCGCCAGCGACTTAACGAACGGGAACACTTTGGTTCCGTCATCGTGGGCATGGTCTGCCAGCGCGAGCGCCAGGATCATTTCGCCGCCGCCGTTCGGGTAGCGCTCGAAAACGGCCGTCATCACTTTGACGCTCATCTCCGCCCTCCCACAAACACCCGCACAGGATGCCCATGCGTGCCAGGACTACGCGCCGGCCGAAATTCGCCCGTCGGCCGCAGAATCCCGCGAGACACGCCCAAACGGCTGATTGAACCCCATGCTTTCGATGTGGGCGGCATCAAGTCGTCATGGTGCGTGTTGATATAGAAACGGAAGTCCTCGAATGCAAAAGGTTCTCGCTGGCGCGGCGCCCAGTCTTCGAGGCAGGCAAGTACCTGCTCCGTCCAGTTCAAAGTGAAGGCCTCGGCGTGCTGCCTGGCTGCCTCAATGCCGATGTCGGCGAGTTGCTGGCCGTTCATGCGACCTCCGGTTTCTTCATGAGCTTGGCTCGCCCCAACTGGCGCTCGATCAAAGCCAGCCGTTTTTTCGCACGGACAAGATCGGAGATCCGTTGATCAATCAGCCATGCGTGCGCCGCTTCCCAGGTCTCGTGCGCGGAATGAGAGATCTCGAACATGCGTGGGTTGTCCTCTTCGAATCGACTCAACTTCCGATGCCCGATCCTATTTGTGTGCCTATTGGCAATGAAGAACTTAGGTTTAGCTCTGCTCATGCCGCCTCCCGTAGCGCCATATTCAGCAGGTCGATTTCAGTGACGCCATACTCGCGCTCGAAGGCGCGCCGCCCCATGCCGTGGTAGCCGGTTCGTCCACGGTGATGCTCAGGGCATAGCGGGATTGTCATCAGATTGCTGTTGCGCTGCCCTGCTCCCATGTCGTGGCGCAGATGGTGGATCTCTGCGGGCGTATTTCCAAGGCCCATGTAGCGGCACAGAATGCAGCCTGAATTGGCCTGTACGCTCATGTGGGCGCGTTCCGCTGTGGTCGGCCGCCTCCTTGGCGCCCTCTTCTTCCATGGGCTGCGCTGCATGGGCTTGCCGGGGTTCTTGAATGTGGAGTTCCACACAGCTATGGCGCCTCCGGAAATTCAAGCACGACGCCTCGCCGCGAGAAGTCTTCGCGGACGGCTTCGGCATACTTGCTGAGTTGGTGACGACTCATGAGCGACGTAACTGGCAGAATGCGCATAGCTTTCAACTTCTGCTCATAGGTCAATCCCTTAATGGCGCTGTCGTAGACTTCGCGAAAGTCGCTATCCTCAGCGCGAAGAATGGGGACTCCGTGATGGAGCTTGCAATAGCATTTCCAGCCAAGCGCATCGTCTTCGCACAGTTCTCGGGCCAGCTGCTCGTACCAGACATGGGTAAGGCCGTTTTGCGGCAGACTGCGGGCCTTGCCGGTCTTGACAGACACGCGAAGGAACCGATGCTCCATGTACTGCTGGCGGATCACGCCCATAAGGCGCTGGGCGGATTCGTCGCTATTGATGATGTGCGTACTCATCACAGCCCTGCCTCGATCCGAGTCTGCAGATACTTAAACGCCATTCGTTCAAGAGCGCGCATGTCATCCTGGCTGACCACTACCGCATCAACAGGCGCTAGCTGGAAACCGAGCGCCGCCAGAAGCTGGCAGACCTTGTCCAGATCGTCCTTTGCGCGACTCACCGTACTGCCCGATACACCCATGCAATCGGCTGCACGCTCCTGGGTAACTACTGCAAGGCGCTGCAAAACGTCGGCTTGAATCCTTGCACCGATCTTGCGTGTGTTTTCAGTACGGGTGCTTGATACTTCTTCCATCACGAACCCCTCGGGAAATACGAATGGCATTGACGCCCCTTTGCACTCACACTTGCCACATGAGCGAATACACGAAACAAGTACTCAGAGACCAGGCGTTTGATCTGGCTTGCGACGCCTTCGGAGAGCCGCACGACGAATGCGTCGATGCGGTCTATGAGCGGCTGGCCTGGAACTGGCAACGCGGTCTCGGCGAGACCGGTGCAGTTACTATCCATTGAATGGAAATCGGACTTGAACTGCCTGACGATGATGAGATCGACAAGCTGGCCGAAGCTGCGTACACGCTGGCCGTGGCCCAGTACGGCCCCGAGCCGCCCTTTGAAAAAGTGCGGGGAATCTTTCTTCGGCTCTTGTTTGAGGGAGAGCGACCGGGCGACGGATGATCGGGCGGTCAATCCTGATCGGGTAAGCTCAGCGATTCCAGTAGCTAAACCTTTCCAATTGGAGATGACTGGTGGGCGCCGAAAGATGCGACTTCGGGCAATTGGCTGTCTATGCATGTCGGCGATCCCCGGATCGTTCCGTCTCGACGGTATAAACGTCCATGATCCCCACGCGGCCGGTTAGGTGGCACCATTTAATAGACACCCCAGCCACCTGTCGGGCTATGCAGAGTGGAATCAGATGCGCCGCCTTAAAGCCGCGCTCAGCAAGCCACCAGGTAATCGGCAGCCCCACAAGCCAGGACGCAAAAGCATCACGCATGCTCGGCCTCTTTGAGTTCGGGCCGAGCCTCGTCCGGGTGCGGGATTAGGTCCGGGTGCCTTTCGTGAAAGAACATCAACCACGCACGAGGTATCTCGTTCTGCTTCACCCATTGCGAAAGCCGGCCCTTACTCAGGCGCGTGATTCTCATCACTTCGGCCCGCCCGCCCATGGTTTCGATGATTTGGTTCGCATTCATATGAGTGAGTTTAGATATTTCTATACATCAAGTCAAGAATTATCTAGACCACGGTTTAGAATTTTCTTGCTTTAATCTGCGAATGGACCGCCGCCTAAAGAAACACGCCAATCGACGCGCACGACTGCACCAGCTCATCCAAGAGCGGGCAGATGGCAACCAAGCCAAATTTGGGAGCTTGTATGGGTATGCTCGTGCGCGGATCGGCCAGTTCTTGTCGCCCTCGTATAACGGCGGCCTAAGCATGGGAGAGGGCGTGGTGGATAAGCTGGAGGCCGCCTGCGACCTGCCGGACGGCTGGTTCGATTGGCCCGCCGATGGCACAAAGGACTGGCCGTTCAAAGCTGTCGATGAAGAGAAAGTTCGCAAGCTGAGTACGGAAGCCTTAGATCAGCTCGAAAGCACAATGCTTGATTGGGCAAGCTCGACCGGCCTAGAAATCAAAAAAAACGTTTAGATTGTTGTTTTAGCGGTCTATTTCAACACGAGTAAGTTTCGCCGGAAGGTAACGAAATGAGAATACTGTCTCAATAGTTGGCTACGGCGTGTCCGCAACGAGTAGTGCGTGTGTATGAGGTGGGGAATGAAAAGACTATTGTTATCTGTGGTTCTGGTGCTCTTATCTGCTCAGGCCATGGCGCAGTTGCAGCAAGGCACTATCACTCTTCGTCAGTCTTATCAAAACTGGGAGGCTTTCCTACTGACTATCAGTGGATCGACGTATGCCCGCACTTCTTCGATTTCCATTGAGGGTGATATCTTGCTCACTATTGATCGCACAGGCATCGATTGCGCACCCTCCCTGGTATTCATGGTCTATACGGGTCCGTTAGGAAAGGATAATTCACGGCCAGATGTCACCCTCAGCTTTCGCGCTGACTCCGGTCGCAGATTTGATTTGCAAGGGACTTCAAGCATCACGATGGGCGATGAGTTCGGGCAGGTACTGCTAAATAGTACCCCTCAATTCTCTGATCTTATGTCAGAGCTTCGACGAGGGGCATCTCTTCGCACCAAAATTATGTTTGGCGACAACGAATCTGGCGCCATCTATTCGACATTCTCGTTACGCGGCTTCACTGCCGCTCAACTTCGCGCGGAAGAGCTGTGCAATAAACCATTTTCTCGTCCAGGCAAAACAGCCCGCCCTAATCGGATGGACCGTTTGTAGTCGGCGAATCCGACCCCTATCTTGCGATGCATATTCGGCGCGAGAAACAAGAATTTAGTTTGATGTGGGGATGTGAGGGGCCTCTGCGGTGCATCGCAATAGAGAAGAAGGATAGACGTGAGTGACGAAAAAGAAGTAGTTCTAACTATCGAATCAGTCGATGAAGCGCTTGCTCTCATTGGGCGATTAGAGGCCGGGCAGGAAATGTCTTTCCCGGATCGAATCGAGCTGAAAGGAGATATAGGAAAGCTTGTAATACTTATTGAAGGTGCGCGTTATCATGCCACCGTGCCGGGAAATTTCGCCAGAGGAATCTGGGAGTTTCAACAAGAGATATATCGAGCCGTAGGTGTTGCCATTAACGGAAATGGCGACCTGAGAAAGCTACCTAAAGAGGTTTTCGAACAGTACAATCTAATCTTCGAAGTATCTGAGGGAAGCTCGGATCTACAGGCGGAAATAAGCGGGTTTTTCACAGCCCTTGGGAAGGGGTTATCTGACATGACTGATGCGAAAAAGCTTATCGCGATTCTCGGAACAGCCGTGATACTCGTAACGGGTTATGCTGCGTCGAGCATTGGGAGCTCTTACGTATCCGGGCACTTCGCATCCCAGGCCGCAGAAACTGATGCATCAGTGGACAAAACACGCATTGAAGCCGAAGTGGCTAAAGAACAAGAAAGAACCAAACAAATACAGCAGTTGATGGCCTCCAATGCGGTGGTGAGGGAATTCAGCACCGCAGTCTCGAATGGCGCCAAGCAGGTCATCAAGAGCGTTCCGGACGCCGCGGCCGCGCACGTAGCCGGCGCATCGTTTGATCGCCAAGAAATCCTCGATATAAACTCTCGCGCATCACGAGAAACGAGAGACTCGATAGACTTGACTCAAGAGTTCAAGATCATAGGATTTAAGCGGCCAGAAGGGTCTGACATTGGACGCTACACGCTTGTTAGCAAGTCCGGTGAAATATCCGCCATCCTGGACATGTCGACCGACGGGCCGTTCACACAAGAGCAGATTCAGCACTTCTGGAACGCCGGTTTAAACCAATCCGCCATCACGCTTACAGTAGAGGCAAAAATTGTCGGCGGCCAAGTGAAACAGGCGCTCATCTCTGAGATACACCTTCCGCAGGCAGTGAACGCCACGCGAACCCAGGGCTAGCCATCTCGTTAATCGCGCTCACCTCTGCGCGTCCAACCCGGCCCCGCGCCGGGTTTTCTTTTGCCAGTAACAAGAGATACAAAGTAACGCTATCTTTAATTCGCT
>Ga0180223_1002246_pt1 | contig 12053 bp, 13 predicted proteins | sample eDN5th30CKraftOP_FD_151337 | JGI IMG/M metagenome (GOLD analysis project Ga0180223, IMG submission 151337) | Enriched Organic Plus compost microbial communities from Emeryville, California, USA - eDNA 5th pass 30_C Kraft OP (version 2) (version 2) ...
GCACGCTGGCTGGAAATCCTGCATCCGCTGGACCGCGACCGCTTCCGCGCCGCGCTCGACAGCGTGATCGAACAGCGGCGGGGACGCCTGACCCAGGATTTCCGGCTGCGCACGCCGGACGGGCACTATCTGTGGATCACGCTGAAGGCGCGTCCCGTGGTCGGCTCGGACGGCGAAGTGGTGCGCCTCGTCGGCACGCTCACCGACGTGACCGAATACAAGAATGCCGAGGAGCGGCTGCTGCACGACGCCGTGCATGACAACCTCACCGGCCTGCCCAACCGGCAGCTCTTCCTCGACCGGCTGGAGGCGGTGCTGAGCTTCGCCAAAGCCGACGCGACCATCAAACCGACGGTGATCGTGGTCGATCTCGACCGGTTCAAGCAGGTGAACGACTCGGTCGGCATCGCGGTGGGCGACTCGATCCTGCTGACGCTGGCGCGGCGGCTCGGCCGGCTGCTGAAGCCGCAGGATACGCTCGCGCGCCTGTCCGGCGATCAGTTCGCACTGATCCTGCTGTCCGAGCGCGACCCCGGCCGCATCATCACCTTCGCCGAGACCATCCGCCGGACCCTGCGTGCGCCGATCTCGTTCAACGACCGCGAGATCTTCCTGACCGCGTCGATCGGGCTCGCCCTGTCGGACAGCCAGCCGAACCGCACGGAAGAGGTGCTCAAGGACGCGGAACTGGCGATGTATCACGCCAAGCGCATCGGCGGCGACCGCATCGAGGTGTTCAAGCCGGCCATGCGCGCGCGCAAGACCGACCGTCTCACCCTCGAATCCGAACTGCGCCGCGCCATCGAGCGCGAGGAAATCGCGATCCTCTATCAGCCGATCGTGCGGCTCGAGGATCGCACCGTCGCCGGCTTCGAGGCGCTGTCGCGCTGGGATCATCCGAAGATGGGGCGCATCGCCGCCTCCGAATTCGTCGCGATCGCGGAGGAGACCGGGCTGATCGTCGATCTCGGCCTGTTCGTGCTGGAACGCGCGGCCCGCCAGCTCGCCCAGTGGAACCGCAACCTGCGCGGCGGCAATCCGGTCTTCGTCAGCGTCAACGTGTCGTCACGCCAGTTGCTGCGGCAGGACCTGATCCACGACCTGCGCACGACGCTCGCGCGCCATTCGATCCCGCGCGGCCTGCTGAAGATCGAAATGACCGAGTCGCTGGTGATGGAGAATCCCGAGCATGCGGCGCAGATGCTGACCCGCATCCGCGAACTCGGCACCGGCCTGTCGCTGGACGATTTCGGCACCGGCCATTCGTCGCTGGCCTATCTGCAGCGCTTCCCCTTCGACACCATCAAGATCGACCAGTCCTTCGTGCGCACGACAGGCAAAGGGCCCCGCCCCGTCATCCTGCGGTCGATCATCAATCTCGCCCACGACCTCGGCATGGAAGTGGTCGCCGAAGGTGCGGAACATGAATCCGATGCCATCGAGCTTTATCAGATGGGCTGCGAATACGCCCAGGGCTATGCCTTCGGTGAAGCGATGACCGCGGAGAAGGCGCTCGCCCTGTTGACCGGCAAGCGGCTGGAGCCGGTGCGCTGATAAAGGCTGCTGCTCATGCAGCTCATAAAGTCAGCTTCAGCAAAGCTGAACTGACCTAGCCACCAGCCGCAGCTCTCAGGGGTCAGTCGTTTGAGCGGCGGTCATCAAGCCATGCGACTTACGCGTGGCCGGCTTCGCTCGACAGCATGCCGACGTCGATGCCGATCTTGCGCAGCGCCCGGCTGTATTTGCCCGACGCTTCCGATCCGAAGATCAGGTCGCCGTCCGCATCACAATGCAGCCAGCCGTTCTGATGGATTTCGGTTTCCAGCTGGCCCGGCGCCCAGCCGGCATAGCCGAGCGCGAGGATCGCGCTCTTGGGCCCCTCGCCCTTCGCAATCGCCTTGAGGATATCCAGCGTCGCCGTGAGGCAGACGCTCTCATCGATCGGCAGGGTCGAATCCTCGATGAAGAAGTCGGCGGAGTGAAGAACGAAACCGCGCTCGGTCTCCACCGGCCCGCCCTTCACCACCGGCACGCCCTCGGCGCCGGTCGGCAGCCGGATCAGCTCATCCGAGGGAATGACATCCAGCTTCACCAGCAGATCGGGGAAGCTGATGTTGGACGCCGGCTGGTTGACGATGATCCCCATCGCTCCTTCCGAGGAGTGGGCGCAGAGGTAGATGACGCTGCGTTCGAACCGCTCGTCACCCATCGACGGCATCGCGATCAGCATCTGGCCGTCGAGATAACCCTGCGTATGATCCTGAGTCGTCATTTTTCGTGAAATGCGCATGTCAAAGGTTACCTGAATCGGCCGCGATGGAAAACGGCGGACAAGACTGAAAGTTGCGGTCGCCCTTCAGGTAGTTACGGAGCAAATTCCGCGCCATATGCGCAAGCCACTCATGAAATTACCCGCGGCTGGCCCGCCGCAAATGCAGCCCCAGGGCCAACTCACAGTGAATTCAGTGGCCTGCGGGGCCAGCCGGACTTAAACAGGGGCATGTCCAGGCGCGTTCATCGCATGTTCCTTTTGACCCTGCTGCTGTCCGCCAGCGCCGCAACCGCCCCTGCCCTGGCGGCGGATGTCTCTCCCTGGGACGGCGATTCCCACACTCAGGCCCGCCTGATCGCCGCCCCGGCCAATCCCGCCTCGCCAAGCCTGGGCGCGGGTGTGGAACTCCAGCTCAAGCCCGGCTGGATGACCTATTGGCGCTATCCCGGCGATGCCGGCATCCCCCCGCGCTTCGATTTCGGCCAATCGGACAACGTGAAATCGGTGCAGGTCTCCTGGCCGGCCCCGGAACGCATCGACAAGGATGGGGTGGTTTCGATCGGCTATCACGAGGGCGTGATCTTCCCGCTGGAGGTGACGCGCGCCGATCCGTCGAAGCCGGCCCATCTGCGCCTCAAGCTCGACTACGGCGTGTGCGAGAAGCTGTGCGTGCCCGCCGAGGCCAATGTCGACCTCGCACTGCCGAGCCCTGGCACGACCCAGGAAACTCGGCTAGCCGTGATATCTGCGCGCGTGCCGAAGCCTGCCGCCCTTGGTGCCGGCGACGATCTGGCGATCAAGTCTGTCAGGCGCGAGGACGGTGGCGCCAATGGCCGCGTCGTCGTCGATGTCGCCGCTCCCGACGACGCAATCGTGGATTTGTTTGCCGAAGGTCCGACGGCAGACTGGGCACTGCCGTTGCCTGTCCCGGTGAAGGATGCGCCCCCCGGCATCCATCGTTTCACCTTCGATCTCGACGGCGCACCGCCCGGCGCTGCCTATCGCCCCCTCGCGCTCAAACTCACCGCAGTCGCCGGAGTTGAAGCCATCGAGGTTGTGACCGGTCTGGATTGATTCACCAGAGCCGCCCGACCATTTGCTGGCCGTGTTTTCTGCGGCGAACCGGTTTCCACTTCGCCGGAAAACCCTCTAGGTTGCGCGGCGTCGTTCTTGGTCGCGGCGTCGGGCCGCGCGCCATATCCAGCTGACGTCACGAGTGGAAAGGTAAAGCCTATGCCCATCAAGGTCGGTGACCGCATTCCCAGTTCAAGGCTTCGGGTCGCCACACCGGAAGGTCCGGCGTGGAAGACCACCGATGAAATTTTCAAAGGCAAGAAGGTCGCGCTGTTCGCTGTCCCCGGCGCTTTCACGCCGACCTGCAGCAACCAGCACCTTCCCTCGGTCGTGCAGAATGCCGACGCGATCCGCGCCAAGGGCGTCGACATGGTGGCGATGACGTCGGTCAACGATCACATGGTGATGGGCGCCTGGCAGAAGGCCTCGGGCGCTGAGAACGTCGATTTCCTGTCCGACGGCAACGGCGAATTCGCCAAGGCGATCGACCTGACGATGGATGCGTCCGGCGGCGGCCTCGGCATCCGCTCCAAGCGCTATTCGATGCTGGTCGAGGATGGTGTCGTCACCCAGCTCAACATCGAAGAGCCAGGCAAGTTCGACGTGTCCAGCGGCGACACGATGCTCAAGCAGCTCTGATCGCGCGCTTTGACTACTTTGCCTCGTCCCGCTTGATGGGACGAGGCTTCGCCGCCGCCGGCGGCTTCGACAATGCGCCTGCGGCGCCGGCGCGAATCGCCACAATCCCTTCCCGCGCAAGCTGATCCGCCCGCTCGTTCATCGGGTGGCCGGCATGCCCCTTCACCCAATGCCACTGCACCTGATGGCGGGCGAGCGCGGCATCGAGCTGCTGCCAGAGATCGACATTCTTCACCGGCTTCTTGTCGGCAGTGCGCCAGCCATTGCGCTTCCAGCCGTGGATCCAGCCGGTGATGCCGCCACGTACATATTCGCTGTCCGTATAGAGATCGACCTGACAGGGCTTGGTCAGCGCCTCCAGCGCGGCGATGGCTGCGCTCAGCTCCATGCGGTTGTTGGTGGTGTGGGCTTCGCCACCCTTCAGCTCTTTCTGATGCGTCCCCGTGGTGAGGATCGCACCCCAGCCCCCCGGCCCCGGATTCCCGGAACACGCGCCGTCCGTATAGATCGTGACATGCGGCATGCTCATCCGGCGATGCCGTAATCACGCACCGACGATACCGCCTGATGGAAGCGCAGCTTGCGCACGTATTCCATCGGGTCCTTCGGCTTCACCAGCGCGCCCGGCGGCACGTTGAGCCAGTCGACCAGCCGCGTCAGCAGGAAGCGCAGCGCAGCGCCCCGCGCCAGCACCGGCAGCAGGTCGCGTTCATCCGCGCCAAGCTCACGCACCTTCGCATAGGCCTGCAGCAAGGCGCGCCCCTTGGTGACGTTGTAGGAATGGTCCGGCTCGAAACACCAGGCGTTGAGGCAGATGGCGACGTCGTAAGCGAGCGCATCGTTGCAGGCGAAATAAAAGTCGATCAGGCCTGAGAGATGATCGCCGAGGAAGAACACGTTGTCGGGAAACAGATCGGCATGGATCACGCCGGCCGGCAGATCGCGCGGCCAGGCCTGTTCGAGATGATCCAGTTCGCGCTCGAGAAATGACTTGAGGTCAGGCTGGATCTCGTTGGCCCGGTCGCCGCACGCCTCCAGCAGCGGACGCCAGCCCGAGACCGACAACGCATTTGGGCGCTTGAGCGGGAAGTTCCACGCAGCGACGTGCAGATTTCCCAAAGCGCCGCCCAGCGCCGCGCAATGCAGCGCCGCCGGCCGCCGGATCCAGGTGCCCTCGAGGAAGGTGATGATCGCCGCCGGCCGCCCTGCAAGTTTGCCGAGCGTCTCGCCATTGCGGTTCTTCACCGGCAGCGGACAGGTGATGCCGCGGGTCGCGAGATGCTCCATCAGGCCGAGGAAGAACGGCAGGTCCCCTGCCGCCACACGGCGCTCATACAGCGTCAGGATGAAATAGCCGCGCGAGGTATGGACGAGGAAGTTCGAATTCTCGACGCCCTCCGCAATGCCCTTGTAGGAGAGCAGATCGCCGATCTCATAGCCGGCGAGAAAAGCCGCGAGGTCCTCGGTCGCGACATCAGTGTAGACGGCCATGCCTCACTCCGCCGCGGCGCTTTCGCGCAGCCCGCGCGGCAGCGGGAAGAACATGTCCTCTTCCATCGCCGTGACCGTCTCGATGCTGATGCTGTGGCGTTCGGCAAACGCGCCGATCACTTCCTCGACCAGCACTTCCGGCGCCGAGGCGCCAGCCGTGAGCCCCAGCGATTTGAGACCGCCGAACACCGACCAGTCGATATCGCTGGCGCGCTGGACCAGCGCAACGCGCAGGCAGCCCTCGCGCTCGGCGACTTCCTTCAGACGCTGCGAGTTGGAGGAATTCGGCGCACCGACCACCAGCATCGCCTCGACCAGCGGGGCCACGCGCTTCACCGCATCCTGGCGGTTGCTGGTCGCATAGCAGATGTCCTCCCGGTGCGGCCCGGCGATCGCCGGGAAACGCGCCTTGAGCGCGGCCACCAGATGGGAGGTGTCATCGACCGACAGCGTGGTCTGCGTCACATAGGCGAGATTGGCCGGGTCGCGCGGCGTCAGCGCTTCGATATCGGCCACCGTTTCCACCAGCGTCACCGCCCCCGGCGGCAGTTGCCCGACGGTTCCCACCACCTCGGGATGGCCGGCATGGCCGATCAGCACCAGTTCGTGCCCCCGCTTGTGGTGGATCTCGGCCTCGCGATGCACCTTGGTGACCAGCGGGCAGGTCGCATCAAAGGACAGGAAGTTCCGCTGCCGCGCCACCTCCGGCACCGACTTCGGGACGCCATGGGCGGAAAAGATCACCGGCGCATCGGTATCGGGGATTTCGTCGAGGTCCTCGACAAAGATCGCGCCCTTGGCCCTCAGGCTCTCCACCACATAGCGGTTATGGACGATCTCGTGGCGCACATAGACCGGCGGCCCGTACATCGCGAGTGCCCGTTCGACCGAGTCGATCGCCCGCACCACGCCCGCGCAGAACCCGCGCGGCGAACAGAGCAGGATCCGCAGCGGCGGCTTCTCTGTCGGGTCAGGGATCGGTTTACCAATGTCAGCCATCGTCTTCGACATGGGGAGGCGCCGCGGTACCTGTCAAGCGCGTTGCCATCCCACGCTCGCAGTGGGCGAGAGCCATCTGAGTCTCGCCATCCGGTCAAGAAATGAATCCCGGCCCAAGGTCTCAACCATTGGACAGCGGCGTTGCCCACGCCTATATTCGCAGCAACCCCAGTCATCCCCGATGACACAGCTTCGTCCGCAAGGGCGGGCGAAGCACAGAGGAGATTTGCCATGTCCACCACCACGCCGCTGATGCCGAAGGCCACCGCTGTCTGGCTGGTCGAGAACACGGCCCTGTCCTTCGACCAGATCGCCGACCTGTGCAAGCTGCATCCGCTGGAGGTGAAGGCCATCGCTGACGGCGACTCCGCCCAGGGCATCAAGGGCCTCGACCCGGTCTCCACCGGCCAGCTCTCCCGCGACGAGATCGCCAAGGCGGAGGCTGACCCCAACTACCGGCTGCACCTGCAGGAATCCCGGGTCCGCCTGCCGGAACCGAAGCGCAAGAAAGGCCCCCGCTACACCCCGGTGTCGCGCCGGCAGGACCGGCCGAACGCGATCCTCTGGCTGGTGCGCAACCATCCGGAACTCAAGGACGCCCAGATCATGCGGCTGGTCGGCACCACCAAGACCACCATCCAGGCGATCCGTGAGCGCACCCACTGGAATGCCGCAACGCTGACGCCGCTCGATCCGGTAACGCTCGGCCTCTGCACCCAGATCGACCTCGATTTCGAAGTCGCCCGCGCCGCCAAGGAGCGGCCCGCCGATGCGGGCGACAGCGGCACGACGCTGCTGCCGGCGTCGGAAACCACCGGACCGCGCCACGAAGAAGAACTCTCCGAGACCGCCACCAAGAAGCGCGAGGACCTCGACGTCAGCGCGGTCTTCGCCAAGCTGAAACAATTGGGCGGTAAGAGCGAGTAACGTCTGCGGCGAGGTGATGATGATCCGGCCGGCCTTTGCTCTGCTGCTGCCTCTGGTGATGGCGACGCCGGTTGCCGCCCAGACGGCAAAGGGCCCGTGCGATGACGCCGCCAGCACGGTGGAGATCAGCGCCTGCTTCGAGCGCGAGCTGAAAAAGGCCGATGCCGATCTCAACCGCGTCTACAGCGCGGCGATGCGATCGATCGATGCGTCGTCAGAGATGGACGCGAAGGTCCGCGATGCCTGGAAGGCAGGCCTGCGCGATGCGCAGCGCGCCTGGATCACCTTCCGTGACAACGATTGCAAACAGACCGTGCCTTATGAGTGGTACGGGGGAACGGGCGCCGGCGGCGCAGTGCTGAGCTGCCTGCTCGACCTGACCCAGGAGCGGACGAAAAGCCTGCGCCAGCGCTACGAGGCGAAGTAGACGCAAGAATCCGGACGTCACGCCTTAGACTGATGGATCACCGAGTCCCACGCTGCGCGCGGCCCGGTGACGACACCCACAATCACTACTGACGCTATTCTGCCGCACGCGGCGCTTTCACATCCGCGAGCAGATCGTTGATCACCTCATCCGTCGAACGCACGTCGCCGAAACTCTGATAGAATGACGTCAGCCCAGCGAGATGATCCTCCGGAAAGCGCGCGCCGTTGGCATCCGCCACCATCACCACCTTGTAGTCCAGCATCATGGCGTCACGCGCCGCGCTCTCGCAGCACATGTTGGTTGCGGTGCCGGCAATGATCAGGCTGTCGATGTCGTGAGCGCGCAGCACGTCTTGAATGTTTGATGCCCCCGCCGTGAACGGCGAGAAGCGGCTCTTGTAGACGATATCGTCACCGTCGCGGATATCGAGGTCGCTGTGGAAGCGATGGCCCGGATGCCCCTCGGACAGCTGGTCGCGATGGGCGGCACCCTTCTGCGGAGTGAAGAAGTGATCGTGATAATTCGACCAGCGGCTTTCGCCGTTGTCACCCGCCGTCATGCCGACCCAGATCACCCGGCCGCCCTTGGCGCGCATCGTGGTCGCCAGCCGGTTGATATTCGGAATGATCGCCAGCACCGAGGTGATCTCGCCGACATAGAAATTCTGCATGTCGATCACCAGCAGCGCGGTACGCGCGGGATCGAAATGGTCGAACACGGCCAGCCGCCCGCGCTTCGCCATCACGCGATCGATCACATACTGGGGAAAGCCATAAGGAGTTGTCATTCTCGCATTCACTCGATCATTGCATCATAGTCGGCATGGGTGCCGATCCAGAACCACAGCATATCGCCGTCGACTTCGGTGGCCAGCGCCCGGTATCGCAAGCCGACCCGTGCCGACCAATAGCGTCCAACCTTCTTGAAATGCAACGATGGATGCTGCGGGTCTGTTTTGAGAAGCACGAAGTTCTTGTCGGCCAGATCGCGAATAGCCGTCGGTAATTTGCTGTAGGAAGCCCAGAACGCCGGACTCGCAAAATGCCTCATAGCTCGCGGGCACGGCCTTTGCGAAAGTCTGCGATAGCCTGCTCTGCCAGCCTGTCGAGCTTGCCGCCCTGGGCATCACGCTCGATCTTGCGGTCGAAGCGCTCGGACTGGAACTCCTCAAACCATGCGCGAAAACGATCCAGTTCCCGCGGCGAGAGCTGAGTGACAGCCTTCTCGATGTCTTCAAGTGTCGTCATCTCAACATTCTATCACGGCGCGCACGGTCAATAAACAGTTGTAGCCCGGATGAAACGTAGCGAAATCCGGGAAGCCGCCGATCCACGACAACATGTCTATTCTCCCGCATTACGCTTCGCTCCATGCGGGCTACGGGCTTATTTCCCCTCCAGCGCCGCCTTGATCTCGTCAAGGATGGCCGGATCATCGATGGTCGCCGGCATGCTCCAGGTCTCGCCATCGGCGATCTTCTTCATGGTGCCGCGGAGGATCTTGCCCGAGCGGGTCTTCGGCAGGCGCACCACGGTGATGGCGCGCTTGAACGACGCCACCGGGCCGATGCGCTCACGCACCAGCGCGACGATTTCGCTTTCGATCTCGTCCGCCGTGCGGGTTACGCCGGCCTTCAACACGACGAAGCCGCACGGCACCTCGCCTTTCAGCGCATCGGCGACGCCGATCACCGCGCATTCGGCCACATCGTCGTGGGAGGCCACCACCTCCTCCATGCCCCCGGTCGAGAGGCGATGGCCCGCGGTGTTGATGATGTCGTCGGTACGGCCCATCACGTTGACGTAGCCATCGTCATCCAGAAAACCGGCATCGGCGGTTTTGTAGTAGCCGGGAAACTCGGCAAAGTAGCTCTCGCGGCATCGCTCGTCCTGCTGCCACAGCGTCGGCAGCACACCGGGCGGCAGCGGCAGCTTCGCCACCAGCGAGCCGATCGTGTTCGCCGGCACATCTTTCGCAGCCTCATCCACCACATGGATGTCGTAGCCCGGCATCGGCACCGTCGCGCTGCCATGCTTCACCGGCAGCAGGCCAAGGCCAAGCGGATTGCCGGCGATGCACCAGCCGGTTTCGGTCTGCCACCAGTGGTCGACCACCGGCACGTGGAGCTTCTGCTCCGCCCAGTCCAGCGTCGGCGGATCGGCGCGTTCTCCGGCGAGGAACAGCGCGCGGAATTGTGAGAGATCGTAGTCCCCCAGCAGCCTCGCCTCCGGGTCCTCCTTGCGGATGGCGCGGAACGCCGTCGGCGCGGTGAACAGCGACACCGCCTTGTGCTCGGAGGCGACGCGCCAGAACGCGCCGGCATCGGGCGTACCCACCGGCTTGCCCTCATACATCACCGAGGTCGCGCCATGCATCAGCGGCCCGTAAACGATATAGCTGTGGCCGACCACCCAGCCGATATCCGAGGCGCACCACCACACTTCACCCGGCGCGATGCCATAGAGGTTCGGCATCGACCACGACAGCGCGACCATGTGGCCGCCGTTGTCACGCACCACACCCTTCGGCCGTCCCGTCGTTCCTGACGTATAGAGAATGTAGAGCGGATCGGTGGCGCGGACGGGCACACAGGCCGACGTCTTGGCCCAGTTCATCGCGTCCACCCACAATGTCCGCCAGTCGTGGTCGCGGCCCGCTGTCAGCGGCGCTTCGAGCTGCGGCCGCTGCAGGATCACGCAGTGATCGGGCCTGGCTTCGGCCAGCTCGATCGCGGTATCGAGCAACGGCTTGTAAGGCACGACGCGGGTACCCTCGAGGCCGCAGCTTGCGGAGAGGATCACCTTCGGCTGCGCATCGTCGATGCGTGTCGCCAGTTCCCGCGCGGCGAAGCCGCCGAACACCACCGAATGGATGGCGCCGATGCGCGCGCAGGCCAGCATCGCGAACACCGCCTCCGGCACCATCGGCATATAGATGATGACACGATCGCCCTTGCCGACACCGAGATCGCGCAGGATCGCACCGAGGATCTGCACTTCGGTCAGCAGGCGATGGTAGCTGATGGTCTGCTTCACCCCCGCAACGGGCGAATCGTAGATGATCGCAGTCTGGTCGCCGCGGCCGTTCTCGACGTGACGGTCGACCGCATTCCAGCATGTGTTGCAGACAGCGTCCGGAAACCAGCGGCCGTAAAGCCCGGCATTCGGATCAAAGATGCGCTGCGGCGGCTCGATCCAGTCGATCGCCTGTGCGGCTTCGCCCCAGAAGCCCTCCGGGTCGCGCTGCCAGCGGGCATAGACCTCGTGATAGCGGCTTGCGCGGGCGTCCATCGGTTTCCTCCAGTGCTTTAAAACATGATCCCGAAAAGCGGATACCGGCTTTCGGACAGGATCATGCTCAAACAAAAACGACGGGTCTGATCCAACGGCGTCGGGTCAGACTTCGGCGCTGCTATTGTCAAACATGCGCGGCGCTTGGCAAGTCAATCAGCGATCCGGCTTTGGGACATTGCGAATTGTCAGCGCGACGCTGCCGGCGCCCAGCAACGCCAGCAGGGCGGCCAGGCCCAGCGTCTGCCGGATGCCGTCGAGCATGGACTGGCGGAGGATCGCCATCGCCTGTTGCTGATCCTCAGGCTTGAGCTGCGCCGCTGAAAGATCCGGCGTGAGGCGGCCCTTCGCCTCCCGGACCGCGGACACCACCGGCGCCGTCGGCACGGTCGCGTCCAGATAGCGGTCGATGGCGCGGTTTGCGCCGCCGATCGCCAAGGCGCTGAACAGCGCCACCGCCAGCAGACCGGCCACCCGGGCGACCGCATTGTTGATGCCCGAGGCGACCCCGGTCTGGTGCTGCGGCACGGCGTTGATCACCGCCGTCGTCAGCGGCGCAACCGCGATGGTCATGCCGAAGCCGGTCACCAGCAGCGGCAGGAGGAACGTCGTCCAGAACGAGCCGGTCGTGTCCGGCCAGGCCAGCAGCGCAAACCCGATGGCGGTCACCACCGGCCCGACGATCAGCGGGAGGCGCGGTCCGAAGCGGTCGAGCAACCCGCCCGACCAGCGCGAGAGGCCCGCCATCAGGATCGTGAACGGCAGAAAGGCGGCGCCGGCCTGGGTGGCGGAATAGCCATGCACACCGATCAGCAGGAACGGCAGCACGAAGAACACGCCGCCCAGCGCCGCATAGAGGAACAGCGTGAGCAGGTTGATGCCGGAGAAGATGCGCGAGCGGAACAGGCCAAGCGGCATCATCGGCGCGGGC
>Ga0180223_1002247_pt1 | contig 12049 bp, 9 predicted proteins | sample eDN5th30CKraftOP_FD_151337 | JGI IMG/M metagenome (GOLD analysis project Ga0180223, IMG submission 151337) | Enriched Organic Plus compost microbial communities from Emeryville, California, USA - eDNA 5th pass 30_C Kraft OP (version 2) (version 2) ...
GATCGCCTGCGCGCCGGTCTGCATCGCGAGCTTGGCATCGTCGGTGTCGAGGATGCCCTTGAGGATCAGCTTGCCGGGCCAGGCCTCGCGAATCCATTCAAGGTCCTTCCAGTTCAGCGACGGGTCGAACTGCTGGGCGGTCCATTGCGCCAGCGAGTTGACGCCTTCCATGCCCTTCACCCGGCCGCTGATGTTGCCGAAGGTCTTGCGCTTGCCTTTCAGGATGCTGAAAGCCCAGCCAGGCTTGGTCGCGACGTCGATCACATTCCGTGGTGTCACGCGCAGCGGCACGGTCATGCCGTTCTTGATGTCGCGATGGCGCTGCCCGAGAATCTGCAGGTCGATCGTCAGCACCAGCGCGCTGCATTTCGCGGCAATCGCCCGCTGGATCAGGTCGCGCATGAAGCCGCGGTCCTTCATCACGTAGAGCTGGAACCAGAACGGCTTGCCGGTGGCCTCTGCGACATCCTCGATCGAGCAGATCGACATTGTCGAGAGCGTGTAAGGAATGCCGGCGGCCTGGGCGGCGCGGGCGGCCAGGATTTCACCATCGCCGTGCTGCATGCCGCACAGCCCGATCGGCGCCAGCGCGATCGGCAAATTGATCTGCTCGCCGAGCAGGGTGGTCCCAAGCTCGCGCTGGGCGACATCCACCAGCACCCGCTGGCGCAGCTTCAGCGCCTCGAGGTCGGCCCGGTTGGCGCGCAGTGTCTGCTCGGCGTAGGACCCGGCCTCGGCATAGTCGATGAAGGCCTTGGGCACCCGGCGATGGGCGGTCTGCCGCAGGTCCTCGATGCAGGTGATGTACTTCATCGCGTCTGTCCCCAACCACTTGGCAGTCCGATAGCATTTCCGGAGCACCGGCGCGCAAGCTTCGCCGTCAAGGGCGGAACACGACCGTGCCGCGCGGCGTTGACCAGGACAACCCGGAGAGGAACTGGTCATGGGTATTCCGAACGAAACCGTGATGGACAACGAACAGGCCGAGGAGCGCCGGAAGCGCGCTGAAGCGGCGCGGAAGGACAAGCTCGAACGTGCCCTCGAAGAGGGGCTTGAGGAGAGTTTTCCGGCGTCGGACCCGGTCAATGTGACGCAGCCTGCGCCATCCACGGCTGACAAGAAGCAGGAGAAGCGGAAATAGCCCGGACGCCGGCGCGGCGTTCCTCAGGCTCTCCCGGGGCCAACCCCGGGGGAAGTCTAGGTTTTGAAATTGTTCAAGAAGTCTGGATTTACGCGGGCTGATGGTAAGGTCTGCTCATAATATTTGAAGGTTTTGCGGCGACGATTTCTCCTATATTCGCCCCTGTGTGGATAGTCGGGACGGGTCGATCGGATGGCGCGACGGTATTTTGGTACGGACGGCATTCGCGGGCGGGCGAATGGAGTGATCACGCCTGACCTGGCGCTGAAGGTCGGCCAGGCGGCGGGCATCGTGTTCCGGCGCGGCGAGCATCGCCATCGGGTGGTGATCGGCAAGGACACCCGGCTCTCCGGCTACATGATCGAGACGGCGATGGTCGCCGGCTTCACCTCCGTCGGCATGGATGTGCTGCAACTCGGCCCGATGCCGACGCCGGCGGTGTCGATGCTCACCCGCTCGATGCGCGCCGATCTCGGCGTGATGATTTCAGCCTCGCATAACCCCTACGACGACAACGGCATCAAGCTGTTCGGTCCCGACGGCTACAAGCTGTCGGACGCCATCGAGATGGACATCGAGAAGCTGATCGATTCCGACCTCGCCAAACAGCTTGCCAAGAGTGCCGATCTCGGCCGCGCCAAGCGGATCGATGGCGTCCGCGACCGTTACATCGAATTCGCCAAGCGGACCCTGCCGCGGGCGATGGATCTCGATGGCCTGCGGGTGGTGATCGACTGCGCCAATGGCGCTGCTTACCGTGTGGTGCCGGAGGCACTGTGGGAGCTCGGCGCTGATGTCATTGCGATCGGCGTCGACCCCGATGGCTTCAACATCAACAAGGATTGCGGCTCGACCTCGCCGGAAGCGCTCGGGCGCAAGGTCCGCGAGATGCGGGCGGATATCGGCATCGCGCTGGATGGCGATGCGGACCGGGTGCTGATCACCGACGAGGGCGGCCATATCATCGATGGCGACCAGCTTCTCGCGGTCATCGCAGAAAGCTGGAAGGAAGACGAGCGCCTGGCCAAGCCGGCGGTGGTTGCGACCGTGATGTCGAATCTCGGGCTCGAGCGGTACCTCGCGGGCCTCGGCATTGCGATGGCGCGGGTCCCGGTGGGTGACCGTTATGTCGTCGAGCATATGCGGGAACACGGCCTCAACGTCGGCGGCGAGCAGTCGGGACATATCATCCTCTCGGACTACGCCACCACCGGCGACGGCTTTGTCGCCGCGCTGCAGGTGCTGGCCGTGGTCCGCAAGGCCGGGCTGCCGGTGTCGAAGATCTGTCACCGGTTCGATCCGCTGCCCCAGGTGATGAAGAACGTCCGGTACCGGGACGGCCAGCCGCTGGAAAATGCGAAGGTCCGGACCGCGATCAAGTCGGCGGAAAAGCGCCTGAACGGTCACGGCCGGCTGATCATCCGCCCGTCGGGGACCGAGCCGGTCATCCGGGTGATGGGGGAGGGGGACGACCGCAGCTTCGTCGAAGAAATCGTCGACGGCATCGTGGAAGCATTGAATCACGCCACGGTGTGATTCGGGTCAGTTGCGACCCTATCGCAACTGATAAACCTCAAGTCATGTTCAGAATATCTCTGCCTGATTTGTTCGCAATCTGCGCCTATACTCGCGCATCTTGCGGATAGTCGGGGAGATTTTGAGGGATGAGCCTGCTTTTGCGAAGCAGCATACAGATAAACTACTTTTCAGGCGTGGTTTTAATCCGGCGGGATGCTTGGCTTTTACCCCGGCAAGCCTTTTTAGAATCAATTTAATCTCGCTTTTTATTTTGCCAGCTCTTGAGGGATGGGTTACTGATCGTCAACTCGGTACCACTCGCCTCAGATCTGGTTCCCATGATCGTCTGCTCCTGCAATGTTCTGTCTGACAAGGACGTGCGTTCGGCTGTGCAAAGCCCGGAGACGGGCGCCCGCCGCACCAGCCAGGTTTATGGCTGCCTGGGGTGCAATGCGCAGTGCGGACGCTGCGCGCGGACCATCAAGCGGATCATGGATGAGGCCCTGAGCGCCTGCGGCGACAATCCGCCCTGCAAGGCCAAAGCCTGACCGTCCGCCCTCTGTAAGGGCCAAAGGCCCGACATCTGATCCCCCTGCCGGAACTTTGCGGAAACCAGCGCCTTCCGCTTCCGGGGTGTATTGCGTCTCCTCACAGATTAGAATAATTCAAAAGATAGACGGGCGGCGGATCTCCCGTGATTGGAAAGAAAGGGTGCGCGACATGCAGGGCGACGCAAGGGTCATCGAATATCTCAATCGGGGACTTCGTCACGAACTGACGTCGATCAACCAATACTGGCTCCACTACCGGCTGCTCGAGAACTGGGGCTTCAAGGCGCTGGCCAAGCAGTGGCGCAAGGAGTCCATCGAAGAGATGGAGCATGCCGACAAACTGACAGCGAGGATCATTTTCCTGGACGGCTTCCCGAACATGCAGGTGCTGGACCCGTTGCATATTGGTCAGAACATCAAGGAAGTTCTCGACTGCGATCTAGCAACCGAGATGTCAGCGCGCTCCCTCTATGTCGAGGCTGCGACCCACTGTCACAGCGTCAAGGATTACGCGACGCGTGATCTCTTCGAGGACCTCGTCAAATCCGAGGAACACCACATCGACTTCCTGGAGACGCAGCTGTCGCTGGTTGCCACGCTGGGTGTGGAACTTTATGCCCAGCATCACATCGGCGAGGTTGATGATTGAACGAGCGGTTGGGACGAGCCGGTTCCGGCATCGTCGCAAAATGCGCTAGCGCCATCCCAACAAACCGCGTTGTCCGCGCCGCGTTCCTGATGAAGGGACGCGGCGTTTTGTTTGTACGAGCGGCTTCCTTAAGGGCGGAGGTCTTCTTGCGTGTTTCATGATTAACAAGCGCCGTTAAAATTCGTGGTTAAGGAGCGCTTAAGTTTTTGGTGCCATGTTTCGTCGTGATCATTCCGGGGGCGTGTCGTGTTGGGTTCCCTGCGGAAAGCGAAGGACGATGTCATGATACGCACACAGACTTGGCTCCTCTCCGGCATAGCCGCGCTGTCTGGCGCAGCCATCTACGGATTGAGCACCTCTGCAGAAGCTGCGGATTTCTCGCCCCCCTGTGTTCCGCCGCCGGTTTGTGAGGCGCAGGAACCTGCCAACATGGCCAGCCCGTTTCCGCATTGCGCCAAGCCATTTGGACCGCTCTGTGCCGTTCCCGTCGTGCCGGTCGAGAAGGGTTTCGGCGGCTGGTATCTCCGTGGCGATATCGGCTTCAGCTCCCAGCGCGTGGGACGGCTGGATAACGTGCTCTACAACAACCCGGGGCAGACCATTGTGCCCAAAGGCATGGGCTTTGATTCAGCCGGCATCTTCGGACTTGGCGTCGGCTATCAGGTGAACAACTGGCTGCGCTTCGATGTCACCGGTGAATATCGCGCCGCCGCCAATTTCAAGGGCTCGGATGCGGTGACCTTCAACGGAGGATTCCTCTCCGACAACTATACGGGCACCAAGTCGGAATGGGTCGCGATGGTCAACGGCTATGTTGATCTTGGGACCTGGCATGGCATCACGCCGTTCGTCGGCGCCGGTATCGGTGCAGCGAATGTGACGATCAGCGGCTTCCGCGATGATGGCCTCGGCTTCAGCGGGAATGGGCCGATCGTGAGTACAGCCTATGCCGCGACGCGCTCGAAATGGAATTTCGCCTGGGCTCTGCATGCCGGTCTCGCGTATCAGGTCACCGACTGCCTCACGCTGGAACTGGCCTACCGCTACATCAATCTTGGCGACGGCGTCACCGGCGACATCGTCGCTGGCGATGGGACGAACAACGTCAACAATCCGATGCACTTCAAGAACATCACCTCCAACGATGTGAAGATCGGTCTGCGCTGGTATCTCGATGGCGCCCCCTCAGCCGCAAAATTTGCGGGGCCCTCGAAGTCGTTCGTGGTGCCGGCTGCGCCGCCGCCGCCGGTGATCTATGACGAGCCGGTCCGCGGGCCGCTGATGCGCCGCGGCTGATCCAGCTGGCAGCTCCAAACACAATAATCTCGCGGCCCGATCCGTCGGGCCGCGAGTTTCTTTTTGTGGCAGAGGCGTCTCGATCGTGCCGGCATCTGTCAAAATATTTGTCCTAACAAACATGGCTAATTTTCATGGTTAAATCACCCTTAACCTTCAACTGGCATGATTCCCGGGACTGAGAGTGGCCGAGTGCGCGTAGACGGCTCCGGCGTAACGAAGGGACCTGATAATGGCCAAGTTGAAAATCGTTGTCGCAGCAGTTGCGAGTCTTGCCTGCTCGTATGCCCATGCCGCGGATATGCAGTTGCCGATGCCGGAGCCGATGATCCCGGCGCCTGTCGTCGAGGATGTCGTGTCAGGCTGGTATCTGCGCGGCGATATCGGTTACCGCTTCAACAGCGTCGGCAAGGCCAATTACTCGCCTGCCGGCCTCGCTGATCTGAGCAACAACACGCTCAAGGACGGCGGCGCCTATGGTGGCGGTATCGGCTACAAGGCCGGATGGATCCGCGGCGACATCACGTTCGACTACGCGACGCCGCAACGATATTCCGGAGACGTGCTTCTGAATAACGTCCTTCATCGCGGCGATGCTCGCGTCGACGTGTCGTCGGTCACCGGATTGTTCAACCTCTATTTCGACCTTGGGACCTGGGGTGGCCTGACGCCGTATATCGGCGCCGGCGTTGGCGCGACGCAGTTTAATGTGTCCAATTACCGCGCCAATTATGCGATTGCGACCGGCCGGGTGCCTGAGAACCAGAAGTGGAATTTCGCCTGGGCCGCGATGGCCGGCGTGAGTTATTCGCTCACCGACAGCTTCCTGATCGATGTCGGCTATCGCTATCTGAGCATGGGTGATGCCCGCACCGGAAGCGACAGCCTCGGCCGCTACATGAACCTGAGGGATATCTCGGCCCAGGAGGTCCGCATCGGCGTCCGTTGGATGCTGGGCGACTACGGATTCTTCTGATCGCGTGCTGAAAGGCAGGAAAGGCCGGCCGCCTCCGGGCGCGCCGGCTCTTTTTGTTTTGAAAGGAGCAGCCAAAGAAGCATGCAACACGCCAGAGGGTCGCAACACGCCGTTGTGATGCGTTGTGCGGCCGGCCACCATAAAGCTGATTGACTGCCAAACGCGTTTCGCGTATCCGGGCCGTGGGACACCCCTCCCCACCGAGGGGCGCCTATCTGAGAGGATAGAGGATATGACGAACGTGATGCCCGGCGTGCGGCCGGTAACTCCGCATTTTTCATCCGGCCCCTGTGCCAAGCGCCCTGGCTGGAACCTCCAAACACTTACGGACGCGGCGCTCGGCCGCTCTCACCGCGCCAAGATTGGCAAGGCCAAGCTCAAGCGCGCGATCGATCTCACCCGCGAGATTCTCCAGGTTCCGGCGGACTATCGCATCGGCATCGTTCCGGCGTCGGACACCGGCGCTGTCGAGATGGCGATGTGGTCGCTGCTCGGCGCCCGTCCGGTGACGATGCTGACCTGGGAGTCCTTCGGTGAAGGCTGGGTCACCGACGTCGAAAAGCAGCTCAAGCTCAAGGATGTGACCGTGCTGAAGGCCGGTTACGGCGAGCTGCCGGACCTCTCCAAGGTCGATCCTGCAAGCGACGTGGTTTTCACCTGGAACGGCACCACCTCCGGTGTGCGCGTCCCCAATGCCGACTGGATCGCGGCCGACCGCGAAGGCCTGACCATCTGCGACGCAACGTCTGCGGCATTCGCGCAGCCGCTCGACTGGCCGAAACTCGATGTGGTGACCTTCTCGTGGCAGAAGGCGCTGGGCGGCGAAGCCGGTCATGGCATGCTGATCCTGTCGCCGCGCGCCGTCGCCCGTCTCGAGAGCTACAAGCCGGCCTGGCCGCTGCCGAAGATCTTCCGCATGACCAAGGGCGGCAAGCTGATCGAAGGCATCTTCGAGGGCGAGACGATCAACACGCCGTCCATGCTGTGCGTTGAGGATTATCTCGATGCGCTGAACTGGGCGAAGTCGATCGGCGGTCTCAATGCGCTGATCGCCAAGGCGGACGCCAACACCAGGGTGATTGCGGACTGGGTGGCGCGCACCGGTTGGGTCGATTTCCTCGCTGCCGAGCCGTCACAGCGGTCCAACACATCCGTGTGCCTGAAGGTTGTTGATCCGGCGATCACGTCGCTGCCGGCGGACGCCCAGGCGACATTCGCAAAGAACCTCGCAGCCGCCGTCGAGAAGGAAGGCGCAGGCTACGACCTCGGCCACTATCGTGACGCTCCCCCCGGTCTGCGGATCTGGTGTGGCGCGACGGTCGAGGCCGACGACGTCGAGGTTCTGACCCAGTGGCTCGATTGGGCCTTCGCGCAAACCAAGGCGGCGTTGCCAAAGGCGGCGTGACATCGCGTGATCCGGGCGCATCACGCGGCCGGACACCACAGCAGCAATCGTCATATTCGCAGTCCATTCCGCCTGGCGCTGAACGCGCGGCCGAATGGCGAACACATAGGATATACCCTCATGCCCAAGGTCCTCATCTCTGATGCCTTGTCTCCCGCCGCCGTGCAGATCTTCAAGGATCGCGGCGTCGAGGTGGATTTCCAGCCGACCCTCGGCAAGGACAAGGACAAGCTGGCCGAAATCATCGGCAATTACGATGGCCTCGCGATCCGCTCGGCCACCAAGGTGACCGCGAAGATTCTCGAGAAAGCCAAGAATCTCCGCGTCATCGGCCGTGCCGGCATCGGCGTCGACAATGTCGATATTCCTGCGGCGACCGCCAAGGGCGTGATCGTGATGAACACGCCGTTCGGCAATTCCATCACCACCGCCGAACATGCGATCACGCTGATGCTGGCGCTGGCCCGGCAGATTCCCCAGGCCGATGCCTCGACCCAGGCCGGTAAGTGGGAGAAGAACCGCTTCATGGGCATCGAGATCACCGGCAAGACGCTGGGCGTGATCGGTTGCGGCAACATCGGCTCGATCGTCGCCAACCGCGGTATCGGCCTGCACATGAAGGTCATCGCCTATGACCCGTTCCTGTCGCCGGAGCGCGCACTCGATCTCGGCGTCGAAAAGGTCGAACTGGCCGATCTGTTCAAGCGCGCGGATTTCATCACGCTGCATACGCCGCTGACGGAGAAGACCAAGAACGTCATCGATGCGAAAGCGATCGCGACCATGAAGAAGGGCGTGCGCATCATCAATTGCGCCCGCGGCGGATTGGTCGATGAGCGGGCGCTGCGCGAGGCGCTCGATTCCGGTCAGGTCGCAGGCGCTGCTTTCGACGTCTTCATCGAAGAGCCGGCAACGGAGAATCCGCTGTTTGGTCATCCGAACGTCGTCTGCACGCCGCATCTCGGAGCCTCCACCACCGAGGCGCAGGAGAATGTCGCGCTGCAGATTGCCGAACAGATGTCCGACTATCTGCTGCAGGGCGCGATCTCGAACGCGGTGAACTTCCCGTCCATCACTGCGGAAGAGGCGCCGAAGCTCAGCCCGTTCATTGCGCTCGCGGAAAAGCTCGGCTCGTTCTCCGGACAGTTGACCGAGGGCGACGTCAAGATGGTGCAGATCGCCTATGAAGGCGCCGTCGCGCAGATGAAGACCAAGGCGCTGACCTCCGCGGCGGTCGCGGGTTTCCTGCGGCCGATGCTGCAGGACATCAACATCGTCTCGGCGCCATCGATCGCCCGGGAGCGCGGCATCGTGGTCGAGGAAGTGACGCGGGAGGCGGCGGGCGATTATGAAAGCCTGATCACGGTGACGGTGACCAACGAGAAGCAGACGCGCTCGGTCTCCGGAACGGTGTTCGCGGATGGCCGTCCGCGCATCGTCAACATCAAGGGCATCCGCATGGACGCGGAATTCGGCCCGACGATGATCTACATCACCAACCTCGACAAGCCGGGCTTCATCGGCCGCTTCTCGTCGACCCTGGGCGATGCGGGCATCAACATCGCGACCTTCCATGTCGGCCGCGAGGCGCCTGGCGGCAACGCGGTGGCGCTGATCGAGGTCGATGGCGAAGTGCCGCATGACGTGCTGGCCAAGGTGCAGGCCCTGCCGCAGGTGCAGTCGGCCAAGCCGCTGCGGTTCTGATCTACCGGTCATTGAGCCAAAAGGCCTCCGGCGCTTTGTCGCCGGAGGCTTTTTTGTGGCCAAAGACGAAGATGGCCGGTGGTCTGCGACCTTGCCTCTTGATGCGGCATCCGGTATCCGAAGCCGTTCGGACAGACGGACAACACCCTGTAGCGTCGTCTCATTTTGAGGACCCGGCCGTAGGACGGGCCAAGGATTTTCGATGGCGAATGTGGTCGTGGTCGGCGCCCAGTGGGGCGACGAAGGCAAAGGCAAGATCGTCGACTGGCTCTCGGAGCAGGCGGACATCGTCGTCCGCTTCCAGGGCGGTCACAATGCCGGGCACACGCTGGTCATTGACGGCGCGGTCTACAAGCTGTCGCTGCTGCCCTCCGGCGTGGTGCGGCCGAACAAGCTCTCGGTCATCGGCAATGGCGTGGTGCTCGATCCGCGCGCGCTGGTCGAAGAGATCGGCCGGCTGGAAAGCCAGGGCATCAAGGTCACGCCGGACAGCCTGCGCATCGCCGAGAATGCGACGCTGATCCTGCCGCTGCACCAGGAACTCGATGCTTTCCGCGAGTCGTCGAATTCGGGAACCCGGATCGGGACGACCAAGCGCGGCATCGGCCCGGCCTATGAAGACAAGGTCGGCCGCCGCGCCATCCGCGTGATGGACCTCGCCGACCTGCCGTCGCTGTCGCGCAAGATCGAGCGGCTGCTGTCGCATCATAACGCCTTGCGGCGCGGGATGGGCATCGACCCGGTCGATCCGCAGGCGCTGTATGACCAGCTGGCGGAGATCGCGCCGCGGGTTCTGCCGTTCATGGACTCGGTCTGGTCGCTGCTGGACCACAAGCGCCGCGAGGGCAAGCGCATCCTGTTCGAAGGCGCGCAGGGGGCGTTGCTGGACATCGACCACGGCACCTATCCGTTCGTCACCAGTTCGAACACCGTGTCCGCGCAGGCCGCGACCGGATCCGGCGTGGGACCGTCGGCTGTCGGCTACGTCCTGGGGATCTGCAAGGCCTATACGACCCGCGTGGGTGAGGGGCCGTTCCCGACCGAGCAGGACAATGCCATCGGCCATCTGATCGGGGATCGTGGCCGGGAGTTTGGCACGGTGACCGGCCGCCGCCGCCGTTGCGGCTGGTTCGATGCGGTGCTGGTGCGGCAAACCGTGCGGACCAGCGGAATCAACGGCCTTGCTCTGACCAAACTCGACATTCTTGATGGCTTCGATGAGATCAAGGTCTGCGTGGGGTATCGTCTGGACGGGCGCGAAATCGACTATCTGCCGGCGAGCGAGCATGCCCAGGCAGCGGTCGAGCCGATTTATGAAACGATTGCAGGATGGCATGACCTGACGGCCGGCGCCCGCTCATGGGCGGACCTCCCGGCGCAGGCGATCAAATACGTGCGTCGCGTCGAGGAACTGGTTGGATGTCCGGTGGCGCTTTTATCCACCAGTCCCGAACGGGAAGACACGATTCTGGTTCAGAATCCATTCGAAAGCTGAGAGGTTAGGTTCCGGGGGCTCCGGGAGTGTAAACTGAGAGTCGATGGCTGATTATTATCCACTGATTGCCCGGGCGGTCGCTGCCGCCGAAAAAAACAATGGTGAAACGCGCCGCGCGATTTACGAGCGGGCGCGTACGGCGTTGCTGTCGCAGTTGCGCGGCACCACGCCGCCGCTGAGTGAAGCCGACATTACCCGCGAGCGGCTGGCCCTCGAGGAGGCCATCCGCAAGGTCGAGGCGGATATGGTCCGCCAGGCGCGCGCCCAGACGAGCGCCGACGCGACGTCTTTCCCATCTTCAGGCAGCGGCCCCGCCGCGCCGCCGGCTGAACGGCGTTCGCTGGCGGACGAAGCCCTGAGGAGTTTCCGCGACGAGGTCGGGCTGGCGCCTCGCCCGGGTGGACCGCCGGCAAAGCCGCCGCGGACCGGGGATGAGTCAGGCGGTCCCGTTCCGCCACGCAAGGCCGAGTCCGGCACGCAGCCGCTGCCGCCACTGCCACCGCCCCCGGCGATCCTGCGTCCTGATCCGCCTCAGCAGCCCAGGCCGCCGGTTGAAGAGAACGAGTCCGACGCATCGGAGCCGACGGACGGCAAGCAGGCGCTGACACGGGAAGAGCGCCGCGCCCAGCGGCAGGCGCGACGGCAGGCGCGGCTGGAGGCGGAGCTTGGCGGCGCCGCAGCCTCATCCTCTCCAGCCCCCGTTCCTCCTGCGCGGCCGATTTTTCCGCCGCCGCCCGCGCCGCCCCAACCGCCTGTTTCCGAAGCTCCGCCGCCGTTTCCGCTGGCTCCGGAGGAGCCGGAGGAATTTCCCGAAACCGACCAGGCCGCAGACACGCCGGAGGAAGAACCTCGCGTTCTCGATTCCGGCCGGTCCTATCGCGGACTGATCATGGCGGTGATCGTGTTGCTGGTGCTCGGCGCGGCTGGCGCCGCCGCCTATTGGCAGTGGCCGGCGATCCAATCGATGATTCAGTCGGCCCGCGCGCCGACGGCGCCGAAGCAGGCGCAGAAGGAAACGCCGTCGACAACCCAGCCGAAGATCACCGATCGTCTGGAATCCGGCCAGACGCCGGGGCAGGCCCAGCCCAATGCCGGTCCGGTCGCCGCGGTCGCGCAGCGTGTGGTGCTTTACGAGGAGGACCCCGCCGATCCGCAGGGCAAGCGCTATGTCGGCTCGGCGATCTGGCGGACGGAAACAGTGGCCGGAGGTCCGGGGCAGCCGCCCGACGTCGTCGTGAAGGCGGATGTCGAAGTGCCCGAGCAGAAGATGGCCATGACATGGACCTTCCGCCGCAATACCGATCCGGCCTTGCC
>Ga0180223_1002248_pt1 | contig 12047 bp, 9 predicted proteins | sample eDN5th30CKraftOP_FD_151337 | JGI IMG/M metagenome (GOLD analysis project Ga0180223, IMG submission 151337) | Enriched Organic Plus compost microbial communities from Emeryville, California, USA - eDNA 5th pass 30_C Kraft OP (version 2) (version 2) ...
AGCCGACGCCGTTCTGGGCCGACCCCTTCGTCGGCGTCGCCGGCATGATCATCCCGAAGCACCATTTCGGCGAGTACAAGGGCGCCAAGTCGCGCGAGGCTCCGGCGAACCTCAAGCCGGTCGGCACGGGTGCCTACAAATTCGTCGAGTTCAAGCCGGGCGACATCGTTTCGGCCGAGCGCAACCCCGACTACCACGTCAAGAACCAGCCGCATTTCGACACGCTCGAGGTCAAGGGCGGCGGCGATGCCGTCTCGGCGGCGCGCGCCGTCCTCCAGACCGGCGAATACGACTATGCCTGGAACCTGCAGGTCGAGGACGAGGTCCTCAAGCGCATGGAGACCGGCGGACGCGGCAAGATCAGCGCCGTGCCTTCCGGCGACATCGAGTTCATCATCCTCAACACGACCGATCCCTGGACCGAGGTCGACGGCGAGCGCTCCAGCGTCAAGACCAAGCATCCGACCCTGTCGGACCCGGCCGTGCGCCAGGCGATCAACCTGCTGATCGACCGCGATTCGATCCAGAAGTTCATCTATGGGCGGGGCGGCACCGCGACGGCGAGCTTCGTCAACGAGCCGAAGCAGTTCAAGTCGACCAAGCTCAAATACGAGTTCAACATCGACAAGGCCAACAAGATCCTCGACGAGGCCGGCTGGAAGAAGGGCTCCGACGGCATCCGCGAGAAGGACGGCAAGAAGCTCAAATACGTCTACCAGACTTCGATCAACGCCCCGCGCCAGAAGACGCAGGCGATCATCAAGCAGGCCTGCCAGCGCGCCGGCATCGATCTCGAGCTGAAGTCGGTGACGGCCTCGGTGTTCTTCTCGTCCGACGTGGCGAACCCGGACACCTATACCAAGCTGTATACCGACATCGAGATGTACACGACCACGCAGCCGCAGCCCGACCCGGAGCGCTTCCTCAACCAGTTCGTTTCCTGGGAGGTCGCGACCAAGGAAAACAAGTGGCTGGGCCGCAACGTCTCGCGCTATTCCGACCCGGAGGCCGACAAGGCCTATCGGGCGGCGCAGAAGGAGCTCGATCCGGCCAAGCGCGCCGCGCTGCTGATCAAGGTCAACGAGATCTTCTGCGAGGCCAACGTCATCCTGCCGATCCTGTCGCGCACCCGCGTCGCGGCCGCGACGTCGAACCTGTCGCACGACCACTCCGGCTGGGACGTCGACACCTGGAACCTGGCGGCCTGGTATCGCGGCTGACCTTCCGAACGCCCTTCGCGCCGATTCCCTGTGCGAAGGGCGGTTGCCCCGGCTTGCTCCCCTCGCCCGGACAGGGCAGGTGAGCTAGCCGGCCGCAACCGGCGTTCGCCCCGCGGCCCCGCCGCGCACGTATAGAGACGAATTCATGGCGACATATCTGATACGGCGGCTTCTCATCGCCATTCCAAGCCTGCTCGGCATCAGCGTGATCCTGTTCACGATCCTGGCGCTCGCGCCGGGCGACCCCTTCTCGGAAATGGCGACCAATCCGAACGTGCCGCCCGAAGTGCGCGAGGCCATCCGCGCCAGCTTCGGCCTGAACGACCCGATCTGGGTGCGCTATCTGCGCTGGCTGACGGCGATGGCGCAGGGCGACTGGGGCTTCTCCTTCGCCAGCCGCATCAATGTCGACCAGCTCATCCTGCAGCGCCTGCCGACCACGCTCTTCGTCGTCGGCTCCTCGCAGATCCTGGCGCTCTGCGTCGCCCTGCCGGTCGGCATCTACGCGGCGACGCGGCCCTATTCGGTGTTCGACCAGATCGCCAACACGCTGGCCTTCATCGGCTTCTCGCTGCCGACCTTCTTCACCGGCCTGCTGTTCATCCTGCTCTTCTCGGTGACGCTCGACTGGTTCCCCTTCGTCTACCGCACCGACATCGCCGCCACCGGCTGGCGCTGGTACTGGGAGATGTTCCGCCAGGCGATCATGCCGATCACCGTGCTCGGCCTGTTCCAGGCGGCCTCCTATACGCGCTACGTCCGTTCCTCGGTGCTCGACGTGATCCGGCTGGACTACGTCACCACCGCCCGGGCCAAGGGCCTGAGCGAACGCAAGGTCACGCTGCGCCACATCACGCGCAACGCGCTGATCCCGGTGGTGACGCTGGTCGCGCTGCAGATGCCCGCCGTCTTCGGCGGCGCGCTCGTCACCGAGCAGATCTTTCGCGTCCCCGGCATCGGCTCGCTGCTGATCGACGCGATCCTCGCCAACGACACCCCTGTGATCATGGCCGTGACCTTCGTCTTCTCCTGCCTGGTGGTCCTGTTCAATCTCATCGCGGATATCCTTTATGGCTGGCTCGACCCTCGCATCTCCTTCAGCTGAGCCGACCGTGGCGGCGACCGCCTCCAAGGCCGCGGTCTCGCCGGGGCGCGAGACCTGGCGGCGCTTCAAGCGCCACCGGCTGGCCGTGGCGAGCTGCTTCATCCTCGGCTTCCTGGTCCTCGGCGTCGTCATCGGCCCCTGGCTCTGGCCGGTCGCGATCAACGAGATCGACTTCTCGGCCCAGCTCCAGGGCCCGTCCTGGGCGCATCCCTTCGGTACCGACGATCTCGGCCAGGACATCCTGGCGCGGATGATGTACGGGGGCCGCATCTCGCTCGCCGTCGGCCTCGCCGCGATGATCGTGGCGACCACGGTCGGCGTCATCATCGGCGCGCTGGCCGGCATGTCGCGCAAGATCGTCGACCCGTTCCTGATGTGGGTGACGGACCTGTTCCTGTCGCTGCCGCAGCTCCCGCTGCTGCTGCTGGTGATCTATCTGTTCCGCGAGCAGCTCAAGGCCGTGTTCGGCGTCGAGGGCGGCGTCTTCGTGCTGATCGTCGTCGTCATCGGCGGGCTGCGCTGGATGCCGGTCGCCAGGCTGGTGCGCGCCCAGTTCCTCTCGCTGCGCGAGAAGGAATTCGTCGAGGCCGCCCGCGCCCAGGGCGCGACCAAGCTCCGGCAGATGGTCAACCACATCCTGCCCAACGCGCTCGGCCCGGTCATCGTCGCGGCGACGATCGAGGTCTCCTCGGCGATCATCGCCGAATCGACGCTGTCCTTCCTCGGCCTCGGCTTCCCGCCGGACATCCCGACCTGGGGACGTCTGCTGTTCGACGCCAAGGACCAGCTCGACACCGCCCCGCACTGGGCCCTCTTCCCCGGCGCCGCCATCTTCCTGACCGTCCTGTCGATCAACTTCATCGGCGACGGCTTGCGTGACGCGCTCGACCCGCGCCGCGTGATCTGATCATGGAGCGGTTCCGCGTTTCCCAGAACCGCGGAACCGCTCCATGCTTTTGGCTTGACGCATTTTCTTCACGCGAACCGGTGCCCCCTTCGCTTGAAAATGCTCTAGAGAAGGACCTGAAATGACCTCACCGATCCTTTCCGTCTCGAACCTCTCCACCTCCTTCCGCGTCGAAGGCCAGTGGAAGTCCGTCGTCCGCAACGTCTCATTCGACATCATGCCGAAGGAGACGCTGGCGGTGGTCGGCGAATCCGGCTCCGGCAAGAGCGTCACCGCGCTCTCGATCATGCGGCTCAACCCGCCGGCCTCGAGCAAGATCGAAGGCTCGATCAAGCTCAACGGCAAGGAGCTGCTGACCCTGCCGGACGCCGAGATGCGCCATATCCGCGGCAACGAGATCGCGATGATCTTCCAGGAGCCGATGACCTCGCTGAACCCGGTGCTGACCATCGGCTTCCAGATCGCGGAGGCGCTGATCCTGCATCGCGGCCTGTCGCGCTCCGAGGCCGAGGCCGAGACAATCCGCCTGCTGGAGAAGGTCCGCATCCCCGCCGCGAAGTCGCGCTTCCACGAATATCCGCACCGCTTCTCGGGCGGCATGCGCCAGCGCGTGATGATCGCGATGGCGCTGGCCTGCAAGCCGAAGCTGCTGATCGCCGACGAGCCGACCACCGCGCTCGACGTGACGATCCAGGCGCAGATCCTGGAGCTGATCAAGCAGCTCCAGGAGGAGGAAGGCATGTCGGTCCTGTTCATCACCCACGACATGGGCGTGGTCGCCGAGATCGCCGACCGCACCGTGGTGATGTACAATGGCGAGCAGGTCGAGACCGGCTCGACCGACGACATCTTCCGCAACCCGCAGAAGCCCTACACCAAGTCGCTGCTCTCGGCCGTGCCGAAGCTCGGCTCGATGATCGGCAAGGCCCGGCCGATGCGCTTCCCGGTCGTCGACCGCAACACCGGCGAATCCGACGTGCCGACCGAGGTGCCGGACACCGTCAAGGAGGCCGAGCGCCCGGTGCTGGAGGTCGCGGGGCTGACCACCCGCTTCGAGATCCGCGGCGGCCTGCTCTCCTCGGTCCGCGGCCGGGTGCATGCGGTCGAGAACGTCTCCTTCAGCCTGAAGGCCGGCGAGACGCTGGCGCTGGTCGGCGAATCCGGCTGCGGCAAGTCGACCACCGGCCGCTCCGTGATGCGCCTGATCGAGCCGCTCGCCGGCTCGGTGCTGCTCGACGGCGTCGACGTCCTCAAGCTCAGCCAGCATGACCTGCGCGAGCAGCGCAAGCGCATGCAGATGATCTTCCAGGACCCCTTCGCCTCGCTCAACCCGCGTATGAATGTCGGCACGGCCATCGCCGAGCCGCTGCTGATCAACAATCTCGCCAGCCGCTCGGAAGCGCGCGACAAGGTCGCCGACCTGCTCAAGCGCGTCGGCCTGTCGCCCGACATGGCCAACCGCTTCCCGCACGAGTTCTCGGGCGGCCAGCGCCAGCGCATCTGCATCGCCCGCGCGCTCGCGGTCGAGCCCAGGCTGATCGTGGCGGACGAGGCGGTCTCGGCGCTCGACGTCTCGGTCAAGGCACAGGTGGTCAACCTGATGCTCGACCTGCAGGCGCGCATGGGGCTGGGCTATCTGTTCATCTCGCACGACATGGCGGTGGTCGAGCGCGTCAGCCACCGCGTCGCGGTGATGTATCTCGGCGAGATCGTCGAGATCGGCCCGCGTGAGGCGATCTTCGAGAACCCGCAGCACCCCTACACCAAGCGCCTGCTCGCGGCGGTGCCGATCGCCGATCCGGCCCGGCGCCTGCAGAAGCGCATGGTCTCCAACGACGAGATCAAGAGCCCGGTGCGCGCCCCCGACTACGAGCCGCCGGTGCGCCAGTACCGCGAGGTCTCGCCCGGCCATGCCGTGATGATCTGGGGCGAGGAATGGGAAAAGAAGGAGCCGGCCGCCGTCGCGGCCTGAGGCTCTCGAAGCCAGAATAGATCAGCCCGCGGCTTGCGCCGCGGGCTTTCGTTTTTCGAGCTGCGGGAAGCATTGCGCAAGCGCGAAGACAGGCTCCGCCTTCCCGCGCTCTCCTCAGCCCATGATCCTTGCGACGATCCTGCGCAATTCCTCGCGAGAAAGGCCGCAGGGCTCGGGTTTCCAGTTCTGGGAGGCTTTCGGAGATGACGGCCCGGGAGCGGAAACGCTCTGCGGGGGGATTTTCTTGTGTTCGTATGGGATCTTGTTTTTCATATCTGTCCAATGGCGGGCGCGTTGTCCGCGCGGCCTGTAAGGTTGCCGGACACGATGCCGGCAGCACGGCGCCTTCAAATCAGCGCCAGATTATCGAAGGAATGAAGAGCAGGGCAAAGCGCCTGTCGCGGCGCGGCCATCCGAGCATTTCGATCGGTACGGCCTTGTTAGAAGCCCATTGTGGCTATTTGAAGTTACACATTCTTCGGGAAAAAATAACCGCTTCGGGAAAATAACCGGCAAGCGCACCAGTCGCGCCATGCCGGCGAGGCCCGCGAAGAGTCGTCTCGATGGCGACCATCGCAGCTTCCACCGCTGCGAAGGGGCCGCTCGTCCGGCGTCGTCACGATCCGGAACCGAGCGTCCGGATGGCGCAGGATCGAGCTGATCGAACGCTTCGACAGGCCGGTGGCACCCATCGCTCGGGCGGGTGCGGCCGTCCTGCCGCCCTGGCCACCTCCGGTCGCCGGATCAGGCCGAGCTTCGCTTCCCCCGAAGATTCCGTTTTGCAGGCTGCGGGCTCGCCGCGGCGATTTCGGCATCGGCGGCCTCCTTCGCGAGCCGCAGAGCGCGCAATCGGGCCGTGCGCTCGCGGATGGCCGCCTGCTCAAGGCGCAACGCCTCGAGAGCCGTTTCGGCCTCGGCGCGGCGTTGCGCAGCGAGTGTCGCCCGGCTTTGCGCTCGCAGCTGAGTCTCTTCCGGTGAAAGCCTGGTGCCCGACACTGTGACCTCCTTCCGTACAAGCTGTGGCAAAGGACCGCTTATTGGGCCAGCGCCGGCCGGGCGGGACGAGCGGGCCGCTCCACACGCTTCGGCGCCGGCAGCAATCCTTCACGCTGAGCCTGCTTGCGCGCAGCCTTTCGAGCCCGGCGGATCGCTTCGGCCTTTTCGCGCGTCCGCCGCTCGGAGGGCTTCTCATAGGAGCGGCGCGCCTTCATCTCGCGAAACACGCCTTCGCGCTGCATCTTCTTCTTGAGGACGCGTAGCGCCTGATCGACATTGTTGTCGCGAACCAGAACCTGCATTTGGATTTTCCTTCGATGGAAACAAAAAGGGCCGGGCACCCCCGACCCTTCGCGTCCATCCGCCGTTCAATCGAGCAGCAGGCAGACTATCCGCGACCGCCGCATCTGAGGATTGTCGCGCCGGACGGTATCTCGTCTCACTCGACCTGCAGATTGTCCGCAGAGACCTTGCCGGAGCGCTTGTCCTGCACCAGCTCGTAGGAGACCTTCTGGCCTTCCTGAAGCGTGCGCAGGCCGGCGCGCTCGACCGCGCTGATATGGACGAAAGCATCCTGGCCACCGCCTTCCGGCTGAATGAAACCAAAACCCTTGTCGGGGTTGAACCATTTGACAGTGCCGCTGGCCATACTGACCTCCTGTAAAAGCGACCATTCACGCGCCGCTTATGCAACGCATGTTTCGATTTGAGCAGGAAGTTCGTCAGCAGTACGCGATAAGCGCGGGGCCAATTCGTTCGGCCTAGATCGATCCTTCTAACGTGGAACTTATCGTCCCCATTGTCAAATCGGGAACCTCTTCCGGAAATATTGAGGAGATCACGCGGCCGAGCAGGCAAGCTGCCGCCCGCATCGGGAAGCCGGCACCGAAGCGACGACCGGCCTCGGGTTGCAGGCCGCGGAATAAGCGGCACGGACCCGTTTGAAGAGTCTCCGAAGGCCTGTTCGAGACATGGCCGCCGGGCCGCGCGAGACAGTTCGACGTATCGAAAGCCTGGCGCCATTCGCCATTTCACGGGCTTGCGGAACGGCCCTGGCGAGCGGAGCCGGGACAAGGGCGCCGAACAGCGGGAGCGACCGGGCCCCGCACCTTCCCTCCCGCTCAATCCGGGATCCGCTCCCAATCCCTGAGCCAGGGCGCGGCCGAAGCGTCGCTCGGCGCGCGCCAGTCGCCGCGCGGCGAGAGCGAGCCGCCGGAGGAGACCTTCGGGCCGTTCGGCATGGCCGAGCGCTTGAACTGGCTGGTCTCGAAGAAGCGGCGGATGAAGACGCCGAGCCAGCGCTTGATGGTGGGCAGGTCGTAGGCGACGCGCCTGTCGGCCTCGATATGCGGCGGCCAGGCCCCCTTGCCGGCGTCGCTCCAGGCATGGGTGGCGAGGAAGGCGACCTTGCTGGGCTTGAAGCCGTAACGCGTCGTGTAGAACAGGTTGAAGTCCTGCAGCGCGTAGGGGCCGACGAAATCCTCGGTCCTCTGCGCCGGCTTGTCGCCCTCGCCCGGCACCAGCTCCGGCGAGATCTCGGTCGAGAGGATGTCGAGCATGACATCGGACGCCTCGGCGCCGAAGCGGCCGGACTGGGCGACCCAGCGGATCAGGTGCTGGATCAGCGTCTTCGGCACCGAGCCGTTGACGTTGTAATGCGACATCTGATCGCCGACGCCATAGGTGCACCAGCCGAGCGCCAGCTCCGAGAGGTCGCCGGTGCCCATCACCAGCGCGTTGTGCCGGTTGGCGAGTCGGAACAGCACCGAGGTGCGGGCGCCGGCCTGCACGTTTTCAAACGTGATGTCGTAGACGGGCTCGCCCTTGGCGAAGGGGTGGCCGATATCGACCAGCATCTGCCGGCAGGCCGGCGTCATGTCGATCTCCTGCGCACCGACGCCGAGCGCCCGCATCAGGCGCCAGGCATTGTCCTTGGTGCCCTTGCTGGTGGCGAAGGCCGGCAGCGTATAAGCGAGGATGTTCTCGCGCGGCAGCCCGAGCGCGTCGAAGGTGTTGGCCGCGACGATCAGCGCCTGTGTCGAATCGAGGCCGCCGGAGACGCCGATCACCACCTTGTCGATGCGCGTGCTTTCCAGCCGCTTGCGCAGGCCGTGCGACTGGATGTTGCAGGCCTCGAAGCAGAGCTCGTTCAGCCTGGCGTCGTCGCTCGGCACGAAGGGAAAGCGCTCGACGGTGCGGGCCAGCCCGAGATCGCTCCGGCGGTCGGGATCGAGCGCGAACTCGACGCGGCGGAAGCTCAGCCTGTCGCGGTGCATGTCGGCGCTGTCGCCGAAGGTGTTCTGGCGGATGCGGTCCATCGCCAGCCGCTCGAGGTCGATATCGGCGAGGATGAGCTGCGGCTCGGCGGCGAAGCGCGCGGCCTCGGCCAGCAGCGCGCCGTTCTCGTAGATCATCGCCTGCCCGTCCCAGGCGAGATCGGTGGTCGATTCCCCGGTGCCGGCGGCGGAATAGGCATAGGCCGCGATGCAACGCCCGGAGTGAGCCTTGCAGAGCGCGTGGCGCCAGTCCGACTTGCCGATGGTGACGTTCGAGGCGGAGAGGTTGAGCAGCAGCGTCGCGCCGGCCAGCGCCGCGTAGGACGAGGGCGGGATCGGCGTCCAGACATCCTCGCAGATCTCCATATGGACGGTGAGGTCCGGGATGTCGGTCGCCGTCAGCAGGATATCGGTGCCGAAGGGCACCTCCTGGCCGCAGAGCTCGATATAGAGCGTGCCGGCGCGCTCGCCCGAGGCGAACTGGCGGCGCTCGTAGAACTCGCGGTAGTTCGGCAGATAGGTCTTCGGCACGGCGGCGAGGATGCGGCCGCGATGGATCGCGACGGCGCAGTTGAACAGCCGCCCCTCGACCCTGAGCGGAGCGCCGACCACGGCGACGCAGCCCAGCGTCCGGGTTTCCTCGGCGAGGCGGCCGAGCGCCTCGCGCACCGCGTCGAGCAGCGCGTTCTGCTGCAGCAGGTCGTCGATGGCGTAGGCGCTGAGCCCGAGCTCGGGAAACAGGCAGAGCGCGGCACCGCCCTCGTCGGCCCGACGCAGCAGGCCCAGCGTTTCCGCGAGGTTGAAAGCGGGGTCCGCCACCTTCAGCCGCGGCGCGGCGCAGGCGATGCGGACGAGGCCCTGGGCGTAGATGTTGCGGAAGCTCATGGACACTCCGTCGGGCGGCGCGCGGCCGGCCGCCCTCGCCCGCTTATCGCGCAGAGGCGCGGGGCGAGGCAAGGAGAGCCGCGGCAGGGCCGCGCCGACGCGGCGGCATAGGGCGGCATGCGGCGGCGGCGCAGCGGGGCCCGGGCGGACCGGCTCATCCCGGATGGGCGAAGGTCGCAGGGCCCCGCGATTGCCGGGCCGGCGGGCAGGCGGTATCCCTCGGCGGACGACAGAGCGGACAGAGCCGCCGCCGCATCCGGGAAACGCCATGTCCGACGCCTCCGACCGCCGCCTCATCGGCACCTTCGATTATGTCGTCATCGGCGCGGGCTCGGCCGGCTCCGTGGTCGCCAACCGGCTCTCGGCCGATCCCGGCACCAAGGTCCTGATGCTGGAGGCCGGCGGCAAGGACGACTGGATCTGGTTCCACATCCCGGTCGGCTATCTCTTCGCCATCGGCAATCCGCGCGCCGACTGGATGTTCCAGACCGAGCCCCAGGCCGGGCTCGGCGGCCGCAGCCTGGCCTATCCGCGCGGCAAGGTCGTCGGCGGCTCCTCGGCGATCAACGCCATGGTCTATATGCGCGGCCAGGCGGCCGATTACGACGGCTGGCGCCAGCTCGGGCTGACCGGCTGGGGCTGGGACGACGTGCTGCCCTATTTCCTCAGGCACGAGGACCATATCGCGCCGCCGCCCGGGGGCCTGCACAGGGCCGGCGGGGAGTGGCGCGTCGAGCATCCGCGCGTGCGCTGGGCCATCCTCGACGCGATCCGCGACGCGGCCGAGGCGGCCGGCATCGCCAAGATCCCCGACTTCAACACCGGCGACAACACCGGCTCCTCCTATTTCCAGGTGAACCAGCGGCGCGGCCGGCGCCTCTCGGCCTTCAACGCCTTCATCAAGCCGGTGATCGACAAGCGAGACAATCTCAGGCTCGAGACGCGCGTCCATGTCGAGCGCATCGTCTTCGCGGACGGGCGGGCGAAAGCGGTGGAATTCACCCATGGCACCGAGAAGCTGAGGGTCGAGGTCCGCGGCGAGGTCGTGCTGTCGGCCGGGGCCGTCGCTTCTCCCTTGCTGCTCGAACGCTCCGGCATCGGCGCCGGGGCGCGGCTGCAAGGGCTCGGCATCGAGACGCAGGTCGACGCGCCCGGCGTCGGCGAGAACCTGCAGGACCATCTCCAGATCCGCCCGGTCTACAAGGTCCACGGCATCAGGACGTTGAACAGCGACTACGCGAAGCTCTGGCGCCGGCCGCTGATGGCGCTGCAATGGGCGGCCTTGCGCAGCGGCCCCCTGACCATGGCCCCCTCGCAGGTCGGCGCCTTCGCCAGATCCTCGCCGGACTACGCGACGGCGAACCTGCAATACCATTTCCAGCCGCTGTCGCTGGATAGCTGGGGCTCGGGCCTGCACCCCTTCGACGCCTTCACCGCGAGCGTCTGCAACCTCAGGCCGACCAGCCGCGGCAGCATCCATCTGCGCTCGGCCGACCCTTTCGACACGCCGGTGATCGCGCCGAACTATCTCGACACCGCGGAGGACAAGCGGGTCGCGGTCGACGCGCTGAAGCTGACGCGCAGGATCGTGGCGCAGGCGCCGCTCGCCCGCTACCGGCCGGAGGAATATCTGCCCGGGGCGGCGACGCAATCCGACGACGAGATGCTGGAGGCGGCGGGCAGGCTCGGCACCACGATCTTCCACCCGGTCGGCACCGCGAAGATGGGCCGCGACGACGATCCGCAGGCCGTGCTCGACGGCCGGCTGAAGGTGCGCGGCGTGACGGGGCTGCGCGTCATCGACGCCTCGGTGATGCCGGCCATCACCTCGGGCAACACCGCCAATCCGACGATGATGATCGCCGAGAAGGGCGTGGCGATGATGCTGGAGGATGCGCGCGGCTAGGCCTTCCGTCGCCGCATGTCATTGTGAGGAGCGAAGCGACGACGGATGCCGCGCAACATGGAAACGCCATGAATCCGGGCTTATGACTCGCTCCGCGATGTCCGATCAGCTCCCGCCCCCGCCAGCCCCGGAACGCGGCCCGCTCCTGCGCGGCCTGCTCGCGGCGCTGCGCGCCGTGCTCACCGTCTTCATCCTCCTCGACGAATTGCTGCGGCCGCTGTACCGGCCCCTGATCCGCAAGCTCGCGGGCCTGCGCGCCATGCGCCGGCTGGAGGAGGCCGTCGCCGGCCTGCCGCGCCCGCTCGTCCTGCTGGCGCTGGCCATCCCCTTCGCCATCGCCGAGCCGCTGAAACTCGTCGGTCTGCTGCTGTTCGCGGATGGACGGTTCTGGGCCGGCCTCGCGGTGACGGCCTTCGCCCATCTGATGAGCTTCGTCTTCGTCGAGCGGATCTACCATGCCGGCCGCGACAAGCTCCTGAGCTATCGCTGGTTCGCCTGGATCATGGGGCAGGTGGTGCGGGTCCGCGACCGGGTGCTCGGCTGGGTCAGGGAGACCTCGGCCTATGGCTTCGCGCTGCGGACGCGGGACGCCGCACGGCGCTGGTGGCGCATGATGCTGGCGTGACGGCCGGCCTCAGCCCGGCGGGCGGCCGCGCGCCAGCGCGAACAGCGCTGCTGCCGCCAGCGCCGAGAAGGCGACCAGCAGCAGCGTCGAGACCACCACGCCGCCGCGCTCCAGCGACACCGACAGGACGAGCGGCGCCGCCGCCTTAATGACGA